>Ga0256841_1000402_pt1 | contig 45113 bp, 39 predicted proteins | sample 356308metaG_FD_185971 | JGI IMG/M metagenome (GOLD analysis project Ga0256841, IMG submission 185971) | Hydrothermal vent microbial communities from Mid Atlantic Ridge, Atlantic Ocean - 356-308 | ecosystem: Environmental > Aquatic > Marine > Hydrothermal vents | place: Atlantic Ocean: Mid...
GGTTAAATCCACATCCAGCTGCTCGGCCTGACCTCCGGGAATGTAGCCGGTTACAATCTTCGCTTCGCCGTTGTGTTGAATATCGGGCAGTTCCAGACGAATATGGGCGTTGACCGGTAACTGGTTATTGATGTTAAAATGCAGACCCCCTTTGCTAATCGTTGCCCGGCGAACCTGATTATCTTCCATGCTGATAGCGATCGAATCTTTATGCGTAATGGATTGTTCCGGCACTTTGGCCAGGGCTTCCGATACTTTCAGATCCGAGAGGGATACATCCGAATAAAAATATTCATCCTGCCAGTTACTTTCAACGATCTTAGTCGTGTCAGAACCGGCAATGGGTAAATTATAGTGAACCCGCAACCGGTTGCTGATGGTTTTGCCTGCTAAATCCATGCGTCGGCTTTGAGCCGTGCTGAAGGGAAGAATTTGATTCTGAAAAAGAAAGGAACCGATCAATTCATTATTGGCATCATTGAATATGGAAATTTGCATTCCGGCATCAATTGTAAAAAACATTTGATTGTGAAAAGTAAGCGTTAGATAACCGCTATCCACGGAAACATGGTCGTAATAATCATATGAAACCGTCGGATCACTCGGTTCCGCGCTAAAACCGGGATAAGCAGGAATCGTATCGCCGTGGGCTACAAACCCGGAAGGCAAAATATCGCTTACTTTAATCTGATCGGTACTTAAATTGGTCCCTTCATCCAATTGCACTTCACCGATTTCTTTGCGGTAGCTATCATTTTGTTCACCGATAGATAAATCTTTGGCTTCAATCCGTTGCCAATCGGATGAATCGTTGATAGAAAAATTATATATAGGAATACCATTGGCTGTTGTATCCGGGTACAAGAGGCTGTCGCCTTTGATTATATCGGTCATGGCCACATTTTTAACAGGTAAAAAAACCGTCCACTGTGTATCCCAGGAGGGGATTTGCGGTTCATTGAGGGTACAGGAGGCCAGCCATAGCAGTAAAGGAATAACCCAATAGGTTTTACGTAACATTACTTTTCCTTTATATGGAATTATTATTATAATTAAATTCGGTACTTCTATTGAAAACTTTACGTTAATCATAAATTATGATCAACTTAGCATGAATTCAATTAAAATCAACCCTATTCAGGCCCTTCGGCATCAAAATTTTTTAATACTGCTTATTATTTATAGTATATTACGCAAGAAATTTTATGATGAAATGAGGTTCGTCACTTCATGGAAAAATCCGGAAATTATTTTCACCTCATCAATCATACGGCCGATGCGGCTTTCGACATCAGGGCCGACAGTCTGGAAAATTTATTCACAGAAGCCGCTAAGAGCATGTACAGCCTGCTTTTCGAAGAACTTCCCGCTTCTTCATCGCAAAAAACCGATCTCGCATTAAGCGCTTATTCTGTAGAAGAATTGCTGGTTTCTTTTCTGAACGAACTGCTCTATTTGATTTCCGTCAAAAAGAGGATACTTTATCCTATAATTCTGTTAAAAATTGATTCTACGGAAAAATCGATCCGTCTGAATTGCCGGGCCGGCAGCCATAAAATTTCCGCACGAAAATTGGCCCGTTTGACAGAAATTAAAGCGGTAACCTACCACCAGCTAAACATTAAGCGTACCGATAAAGGGTTTTACACCCGCTTAGTTTTTGATCTATGAAAGGAAGTGCGTGATGCAATTCGATTCTTTCCAAATAAACCTCATTGCAGAGAATTTATTTGAGATTCCGCGAACAGGGCCCATGTTACAACCGGCACGAATTTATGCTACCCCGCAAATGATGCAATCACTGCTTGCGGAGAAAGAACCGATCCGCCAGGCAATCCATGTAGCTCAATTGCCGGGAATTCAAAAATACTCCCTGGCCATGCCGGATATTCACTGGGGGTACGGCTTTCCCATCGGAGGCGTGGCAGCCACAGACTGGCAGGAAGGCGTTATCTCGCCCGGCGGAGTAGGTTATGATATTAATTGTGGCGTTCGTCTGGCATCGACTTCCCTCACAACCGAAGGGGTAAAAGCGCATCTCAGCTCTCTGATCAACCATCTTTTCAACACGGTTCCCACCGGCGTGGGCTCGTCGAATGCCATAAAAAAACTGAGTAAACAGGAATTAAAGAAACTGCTGATCAGGGGAGCCTCCTGGGCCATCGAACAGGGCTATGGTCTGAGAAACGATCTTGATTTCATTGAAGAAAACGGATGCCTGCCCGATGCGAACCCCGACCGGGTTAGTGAACGAGCTCTGGAGCGGGGTCAGAGCCAGGTCGGCACTCTCGGATCGGGAAATCATTTTCTCGAAATCGACCGGGTGGATAAGATATTCGACAGCCGGGCGGCGGCTGTTCTGGGACTTTTTGAAGACCAGGTAGTGGTTTTAATCCATACCGGATCCCGGGGATTCGGCTATCAGGTATGCGATGATTATCTGAAAGTAATGGGACGCGCTGCCGAAAAATATCATTTGCATCTCCCGGACCGGCAATTAGCCTCCGCTCCTGTTCAAAGTCCGGAAGGACAACAGTATCTGCAGGCCATGGCCTGTGCAGCCAATTTTGCCTGGAACAACCGACAGGTGATTATGTCTCTGGCCGAAGATGCCTTTTTAAGAACCTTCGGTATTTCACCGGCCGAGCTCGGATTTCATTTAATCTATGATGTGTCCCATAACATTGCCAAAAAAGAAACACACCGTATTGACGGTAAACCGACCACTGTTTGTGTACACCGTAAGGGAGCCACACGCGCCTTCCCGCCGGGTCATCCTCAGATACCAACTAAATATCAGACCATCGGACAACCGGTGCTCATCCCCGGCGATATGGCGCGTTATTCCTTTGTTTGCCTCGGTACAGAGCGGGCTATGGAAGAGACTTTCGGCAGCACCTGTCATGGAGCCGGACGTTTGCTCAGCCGTCATAAAGCCAAGAAACTGGGCCGGGGCCGGAATCTGCTTAAGGAATTATCCGGGAAGGGGGTGTTAGTGCAGGCCCGCGGAATGGCAACCGTGGCCGAAGAGATGCCCGAGGCTTATAAAGATGTGGCCGATGTAGTGGACATTATGCACAACAGCGGAATCAGTACTAAAGTGGCGCGATTAAAGCCCCTGGGAGTTATCAAAGGATAGTTAAAAATTATTTTCCAGCTGGGCGTTGCTTACCAATACCTTGCTGGGTACGGGTAAGGCCTGATCGTAGCCGTATTCCTTCAGTTGATCCCGCAATTGAACCGCCTGCTCACGGTTTAAGAAATCACCGACACGAACCTTATAGAACGGGGTTTCGAATATCAAATAGACTTTTTGATTCAAAGGCTTGAACTGAGCCTGGGCCCGTTGCTGAACCAGCGTTGCTCTATCCATACTGCGCGAAGCAAAAATCTGCACCCGGTATCCGTCTACCTCTTTTAAAGCTTCCGGAGATTCGGTGGATTTGGCTTGGGATCCGTTTTTTGCTGGCCCGGTTGTTTGCCGGTTATTTTGTTTGCTCTTTTCAATGACCAGATCATCATCTTTTAAAGACAGGGGGTCAAAGGATTCATCGTATTCAGAGGAAAGTTGTACGGCTTCGGTTGATTTTCCACCAACCATTTTTTTTCCGGAACTACAGGCAGAGAAGAGCAGCAAACCAACCAAAAAAAACGCCAGATATTTCATATTTTCCTCTTAAATAACTTGCACATTTTTCATTTCCAGCCAACCGGTTTTGCCATCTTCCAGACGGATTTCCATCCAATCGTTGTTTTTACGGCGCACCTGAACCTTGGTTCCTTCGTGTAAGACGAAAACTTCGGTACCGGAGGTGCTCGGTTCGGCATACAAAGTTACAGTCGGTTTCATAACCACTGCAAATTTTTCTGTAGCATCGTTATAAATCTTCTCACCAAGAATAAATAGAAAGAGAAACCAAATAACAATACTGAAAATCAGTATACCCTTAAGACGACCGCCTCTTGCCCTCCGTATATGATATAAATAAAAGGCTGCTATCAAAAGCACAACTGCCAACAGCACGGCTACCAACCAGGTAAGAATTGAAAAATTAAACAGATTGAGCACATCCTTCCACCACACGGAAAGAATGAATTCAGGCGGGGAGGCAATTTTATCGACCAGACGCATACGCAATAACTGCATATTCGTTTTGAGCGCTTCGTCGTTTTTCAAAAACTTTCGGGCCCGTTCGTAATAGAGGCGGGATAAACCCGGTTGCTTCAACTTATAATAAACATTACCCAGATTGAAATATAAGGCACCGCTTTCATAGCCCTGCTCCAGTATCTTTTGATACTTTTCCGCCGCCTCGCGGTACGAACCTTTCTGGTATAGTTGATTACCCTGCTGAAACAAGGCCTGTATCTGCTGATTTTGACCGAAAATCAGAGTAAACCCCAATAAAATGAAGACCATGATTCGACGTAGTATCATATCCATTTTTCCAGACGGGTTAAAATCATTTTTGCTTTCTCATAAAAGGCCTGACGTTCCGAACGTTCGGATTTAATATTGGCAAACTGACGAAAATCACTCTCTTCCAGAACGGACAGGTAAGCTCCGGTTTCTTCCTCGGGTATGCCCCGTTCATTAAATTTCGATTTTATATTACTGTTATTGAATTCGGTTAGTTCAATATTCAGTTTATCACGCACAAAACCCTGCAAAGCCGTTGAAATGGCTTTGTAAAATCCGGTCTGATCTTCGGAAAGGAGCAATGCCTTGGCCCGGGCGAGCTGTTTGGCGGCTAATTTTCCGGCTTTATGACGGCGTGCCAGACGCTCATCCCCAAGCAGGCGGGCCTGATGTTCGTCATACAGTTCAAAAAGGATGAATAAAATCAGAACACCGAGTACAAAAAGCCAAAAAGAGAGTGTCCAATAAGGGCGGTAACCGATCGGATGAAAAACCGAGAATTCCTTGATGAAACGGATATCCTGCCCAAGGAGGGTTACTTCTTCCCGACTGTAATTGTTGCCTGCAGCGCCGGCCAGGCCGGGTTGTTGTTTCCCTTTAAGGATGGTGAGCATAATCGGCCGGGTCGTTATTGTTTTATATTTTTTCTGCAGGGGATCGAAGAAAGAAAAGTGAACCGGTTTAATCTGAAATTGCCCTTCTACACGGGGAACCAGAATATATTCGGCGGTTTTTTTGCCGCTGATGCTATTATGTTGTTTGTTGAGTTTTGTGGAGACCTTCGGTTCATATTGTTCCAGATCGGGAGGAATCGGAACCTTCGGCAAATCGGCCAATTTAATATTCCCCTTTCCCTGCAGCGTCATGCGCAAGGCAATTGCTTCATTGACCCTGGCCTGTTGCTTGTCCGTGGAAAGGTTCAGCCGGAATTGGCCCACAGCCCCGGTGAAATCGGCCGGTTTTCCTTTTTCCGGTAAGGGTAGAACGGTAATTTTAACAGGATTACTGGCCAGGCTTTTCTGAACTGTTTGGGAGAAAAAGGGATCATTAAAAAAGTCATCGAACAAACTGCGGCCCCTTCGGCGGGAGCGGATTGCAGCTTCCACTTTAATACGCAACGGTTCGATGGTAAGGGTTCCGGTCTGGGTGGGAAAGAGCGCCTCTTTTTTAAGTACAGCCACGTTGTAATTTATCCCGTTTACGATCTCCTGCTCGATCACCGGCTGCGAAGGCAACTGGAAATCTTCCGTCCAGAAACCGGCATTAGACGGCGTTTTATCCCAATTATAGCCGCGTACCTGGACCCGGAAATAGAGTTTATAAGTGACCAGAATCTGTTGCCCGATATATACGTTACGCCTGGAAACATGTGCTTTTAAATAGAGGCTGGAACCGGCAATATCGGCATCGCTACGCCGCACCGGTGCTTTTTTCGATTTAGAAGGAGGGGCTGCGGCCGATGCGTTCCCTTTGACCACGGTGATGGTGATGGGGCGGGACTGTAGAGTCTTCCCTTTATAGGTCACCGAGGCCTTACCGATTATAAACTTACCTTGTTTACGAGGTTGTAGATAAAAGCTGGCCGTTTTGGAAGAAGACATGGCCCCGTTCACCCATTGAATACTGGTCGAAGAATTAGGTCCCGACAGAACATAAAAGTCGGAAAAAGCGGGAAATTTGGGGTTCGGTAGAGAGGTACTTTTACCCGACACTTCCACGGAATACTGAAATTGTTCATTCAGGCCGACTCTGTTTTTGGAAACATACGCCCGGATAGAAATATCCTGAGCGATCAGAAGGCCCGTTAACCATATATTCCAAATCAGGATGATATGAAATACTTTTTTACTCATCGTTTTTTACCAGTCTTTTTCCATTCCGCGTCGGGTTGCCCTCAGGGGAGCTTTTTTCTTCTGGGCTTTCAGTTCATCGTTTTTTAAGGCGTTGAGGATGCGCATGGCTTCCTTTTTATCCATCTTCTGCTTATCCTGTTTGTTTTGTTTTTTCCGCTTTTTTTGCCGGTCATTCTTTTTCTTGCCCTGATCCTGTTTTTGCTGTTTTTTTTGCTGAGCCTGCTGCTGTTGCTGCTGTTCGTTTTGCTGTTGTTGTTGTTGTTTTTTCTTCAATTTTTCAGCCAACTTCTTTAAATCCGGGTCATTGGGATAAAGTTTCAATCCCTGTTGAACGGTCTGTGAAGCATCCAGAAATCGGGCGTCAATATATTGCCGGGCCGCCGTATGAAAAAAATAGGCCGGATTCTGGGCCCGAACCGTGCCGAACCATAAAATACAAAAGAGTGCTCCATATCCCCAATACTTAAACCGCATCATGGGCCTCCACAATATCAACCACATCTTTTATCCGACGGATGAAACTTTCAAATGCCCGAACCGTATTGTCTTTTTTCATCCCGTCCATCATTAAATTATAAGCATCCTTATATTTTTTCCGGGCAACCAATTGTTCGGCCTGCTCTTTTAATTTTTTAGCCCACTCCGAGGGTTTGATCGGCTTCTGATTTTTATTTTGATTCTTGCGGTTCCGGGGTTGTTTCTTGGATAACTCCTTAAGCCTGGCCCGGGCTAATTCCAGATTGAATTTTGTCTCATAATCGCCGGGATTCAGTTCCAATGCCTTCTTATAGGCTTTAATGCTTTCCTGCAATTTATTCTGCTTAAAATAGGCGTTGCCGATATTATAAAAGGCTTTGGCACTGAGCTTTAAATCCTTGCTGCCCACAACTTTCTGATAATTCTCAATGGCCTGATCATATTTTTTCATCTTGTATAAGGCATCGGCCTGATTAAACAGGGCGACTTCATTGAGAGGATCATCCAGTAAGGCATCCTTATACTGGGATAAGGCCTGTTCATATTTTTTCTTCTGATAGAACTGATTGCCTTTATTTACCTTGGAACGGATGCCCTGTGCCCGGGTCGACCCAAAGCCGAGGAGCAAAAAAGACAACCCGGTTCCTAATAGCACCGCAAAATTGTATCTTTGATAGTTACTCATACGATTCTTTAATAACTCTCACTCATCTTTTTACTGCGTTCCGGTAAAAACGTTTCCATAACAAGCACGATTAGTGCTAAGATAATAAATATCTGAAAACGATCCTCATATTGAGAAAATTTATGGGAACTTAACTGTTTCTTTTCCATTTTGTTCACATCGGCATAGATCTTTTTCAGCTCCGTCTCCCCATTGGAGGAAATATAGTATTTTCCGTTGGTCAGGTAAGCGATCTTCTGTAATGTGGCCACATCCAGTTTGGTGGTAACCACATTTCCATTGCGATCTTTTTTGAAACCGGCCGGATTTCCGTTGCGATCGAACAGGGGGATCGGTACCCCCTGCAGAGAGCCCAGACCAATGGTATAGATGACAATTCCCTCTTTGGCCGCTTCCTTGGCTGCTTCGACAGGATCACTACCCTGATCTTCGCCATCGGTGATGAGAATTAAAACTTTATATTTATGTTCTTTCCGGGAAAAGGCTTTAATCGCCTTACGGATGGCATCCCCTATCGCGGTTCCACGAACCGGTATTAAATTTGTATCCATCATTCTCAAAAATAGTTTGGCTGCCGAATAATCCAGAGTAAGCGGACACTGCACATGGGCCATCCCGGCAAAGGCGATCAGCCCGATACGGTCGCCGTGTAAGATATCGATTAATTTGGATATTTCATGTTTGGCCTTTTCCAGCCGATTAGGGGCGATATCTTCCGCCTTCATACTCATCGATACATCCAGAGCTACAATAATATCCAGCCCTTCCCGTTTCACCTCCTCTAATTTAGTACCGATTTGAGGGTCGGCAGCGGCAATCACTAAAAATATGTAGGCCACAATAAATAAAATGCTCTTAGCCATTACCCGTTTCTTACGAAACCCGGGCAGCATCTTCTTGATCATCTCCAGATGGCCAAGGCGTTTAAGCAGTGCTTCTTTCTGTCTGAATACAAAAACGAAAAAAGCGATGAGTAAAAAGACACCCCACAAACCGTTCAGCAAATAGGGATATTGAAATCGTAAAGCTTCCATTGAATTAAATCAGTCCGAATATGATGTTCCGTTAGTCTTCAACCGTTACGTTTATTTATGTTCAATTAGTACAACCGCTTAGGGAATTTTCCTGAAGTAAGTATTCGCCAGAGTCAATTCCAGTAAGAGCAGGATCAGCGCAGCCACCAGAAAATAGATAAAATATTCCGTATACCGGGTGTATTCTTTTACTTCAATTTTAGTTTTTTCCATTTTACCGATGGCTTCGTAAATCGCTTTCAGTTTTTCGGAATCGGTTGCCCGGAAGTATTTACCTCCCGTAATATCGGCTATTTGTTTTAACACTTTTTCATCAATTTGCACCTGCATGGGAACATAGTGTTTACCCAAGATCGGATCTTCTACCGGGTACATAGCGGTGCCTTCGGTACCGGCGCCTACCGTATAGATTTTAATTCCCAGAGCCTTTGCGATTCTTGCCGCCGTAATCGGATCCACCTGACCGGAATTATTAACGCCATCGGTCAATAAAATGATCACTTTGCTTTTGGCTTTGCTGTCCCGCAGACGATTGACTGCGTTCACAATTCCCATGCCGATAGCCGTACCGTCCCAATCCTTACTGGCTACCTTAATCTGTTCCAGAAGGGAAAGCAAGACTCCATAATCCAGAGTAAGCGGACACTGGGTAAAACTTTCACCGGCAAAAACAACCAGACCCAGGCGATCGTTCTTTCGGCCCTTTATAAATTCACGGGCGACCAGCTTAGCGGCCTCCAGACGATTGTGCGGTTTAAAATCCTCGGCCAGCATACTGGAAGAAACATCCATGGCCAGAACGATATCCACCCCTTCCGTGGATATTTCCTGCTCTTTGCTCCCGGATTGAGGACGAGCCAGGGCCAGAATCAGTAGCGTCACGGCCAATAAACGCAGAACAAATAACCCGTGGCGCATTTTCTGTTTGGCGCTGGGTTGTATTTGCTTCAACAGACCGATATCGGAATACTTCAGTTTCCCGCTTCTGCTGCGTAATCCCCTGATATACCACCAGGCCATCAGGGGTAAAATCAGCAGCAAGATAAGATAAGTGGGATCTGCAAAACGATAGATCATTTATCCGGAACCTTTTTGGTATTCAGTTTGGTCTTTTCGATAAGATCCTGCTTTTTGGGGAAAAGACGGTCCCGTTTATTGCGCTCTATGGCGACGACTTTCTGGCTTAAGGGATTATAAGCATAAACCAAGTCTTTTCCGGTTTCACGCCCAATCATCAACAGGGCCAGAACCTTCTTTTTTGAAATAACCTGAATCTGGCCGCGGGGCTTGTCCAGACCGAATCGTTTCAAATTCAGGCCATTTTCGGAAACAAATTTTTTGGCCTTCAAATTTTTGAGGTCCGACAACACATTACTGATCTTCCAGCCCTTCACTTTCCGACCGTCCGCCAATCTCCAGGAAGCCGTCGAATCCTTATGAACCGAAACCAGGCTATCCCGGTAAAACATAACCACACTATCGGCTGCACCTTTATTGAATTCAACCACATTTTTATCACGGAAGTCGAAGAGTCCCTTGCGAAAGGGCTTTATGAAATTGGAATCGACCTTGAAGATATGGGGCCGGGCGTCGTCTTTACCATAGGCCGCATTCTCTTTGACTTTCGAAAACGCCACATGCAAACGGGCCTTTTCCGCTCCGGACAACAAGGAAATATCATAAGCCGGTTTATTCAGACCAAAACGTTTAAGATGATCCGTTTGTTCGGCGACCACTTCTTTAATACGTCCGTAATCGAGTTTATTCAGAATGGCTTCAACCGTACTTTTATCCGCTTTTGTCTTAAAGGGCTTACGAATGTTCCAGATGCTGCCCGATTTTTCGAAAACAAATTTACCTTTTGGATTGGTAAGGGTTATTTGGCGAATCTGGTCCTTTTTAAAGTGCAGCGCTTTTTTATCACGCCAGTCGAACAAAGACTTGTTGGCGCCGGTTTTGATGTATTCCGGAACAAGGGCCACGGTCGTATCCCCTGTATTCACATACACATTGGAACCGACACTGGTTTTTTCGCCGAATCGTACTTTGCCCTGCAATCGGTTCTTACCTTTGAATTCCACGGTCAAAGCCCCGGAGCCCAGGCCGTATTGAGCCAAATCTGCTTTTTTAACCGTAAAGGTCCGGCTCTTCTTTGCACTGCTCAAATTACTCAGAAGGGAAGTAATCGGCGTTTTATCAGCATCGGTTTTAACCGGCTGTTCAATCAGCCAGCCATCTTCGCTTTTCCTGAAAATGAAGTGGCCGTGTGGCGAATGGATTTCTATAAAATCGACACTATCTTTATTAAAATCGAATAATTTCTCCGCCGTTTCCTTTTCCTTTTTACGGGCTTCTCCGCCTTTAATCTCATAGAAATAGACGTAGGCGCCCAGAGCAACGGCCACCAGGAATAAAATAATCGTTTTACGCATCGTTCCTTCTCACCCGTTTATTTATTACGTCTGATGAAAATGACCACGCCAATAATGATCACAATTAAGGGGATGGCAATGACTACCAGATAGAACAGAGTGGAAACATCTGCCTGGGTCAGAGTCAGGCGACGGTCATCCACCTGTTTAGGCCGGATAGAAATCTGGTCTTCTTCTTCGGCCAGATAATTGATTGTATTCAAAAAGAGATTGCGGTTCCCCTCATTTTTAAAATAGCCGTTCTTGGCAAAATCCGAATCTCCGAACAAGGCTAAAATGGTCTTTCCATGGGCCAGATCTTTTTCCACAATCAAACCGATATCGATGGGGCCGCGGCGATCCTGACCTTCATTAAAGGCCACACTGCCGGAGGCATAATTGGTTTCCGCCCAGCTCTGTTTACTGGTTTTTAACAGTTCCGTCATTTTATATCCGCCCTTATCGCTCATGGGGGTTAACGAACAGGCGTAGGGATAAAAAGTCATGATATTGAATCCCTTGGTTATGGGGTTCTTCTGATCATAATGGGTAACCAGGGGCATACCCGGGCCGGCACCGAAGAGCTGTCCCACACCACTGGCATCGATGACCATATCCTTACCCAGCGTCACGTGGTAATGTTCCAGAAAAGTAGCCATATCGTCGTTGTGTTCCGGATCGAGCATTAAGAGCAGTTTGCCTCCTTTGTCTACCCAGGCTTGAACGGAATCCAGCTCACCGGGCAGGAAATTACTCTGCGGATGGATAATGGCCAGTACGGTACAACTGTCCGGAATCGAACGACGACGCACCAGATTAATGGAACGAACTATATAATTTTCTTTTTTTATGGCATCGGCCGCCTTTTTAAATCCTTCTTGCCCGCTATCGGTAATCGAACGTTCGCCGTGACCGGTTACAAAATAAATTGCTTTTTCTTTGTCGCGGGTTACCTTGACGATCGCATTCGTTAAATTAGCTTCCGTCATCTTTTCAACTAGTTCCCTCCTCGGCCCGGATTCGACCGAAAGCATGTTATATTTATGAATTCCGTACTGTTTGGCTATCTGCGGCTTTTCATCCGGATCGATTAATTCATAGTTGAGTTTACCGGAACGGAACGAATATTCGTCGAGTAAATCTTTAGCCGCCCGCTGTTCCGATGATTTAAAAAAGGCCTTGATTTCCACATTCTTTTTAAGATTTTTAAGTACCTTTTGGGTCTGGTCGGAAAGACTGTATAGATTGTTTTTGGTCCAATCCGCCCGCCAGTGTTCCCGATTCAGTACAAATGCGACCATGGCCACAATCGCAATAACAATAAGAATCTGAGTTAAAACATTGGTACCCTGTTTTAAAGAACGGCTGGAAACTTTGCGTTCCCGTTTACTGTAATACATAACGATAAAATAGATGACCGCGATGGCTCCGGCAATCAGTAGAATCCAGTGAACCGTGCTCCATATTTTACCGATAGAGTACCAAATCAGAGCGGCAATCATTAAAACGATTCCTGCACCACCGATGATACTATCAAGCTTTTTCATATCTGTTTTTCTCCAATTTCCCTTAACATACTTTATGTTTAAAGAAATAGCACTGTTTCTTCATTTTTCTTTTTCTTCTCTTCTCAGGCTCGCCATTTAACGGATTCGATCGTTTTTAACGAAAAATATAAACCGAGAAACGAAAAGAGAATATAATAGGCAATATGACTGGTGTCGATCACACCCTGGGCAAAATCTTCGAAATGATTAATAATGGATACATAATCCAGAATCGGTTTTAAACCGGGCCCGACAAAATTGGCTCCCCAACCGACTACCCAGAGCAACAGAGATAACGCGAAGCCGCCGATAGCGGCAATTATCTGATTTTCCGTGGTGGTCGAAATAAACAAACCGGCGGAGATGAAAGCCGATCCGAGTAAAATCAACCCGATATATCCGGATAAAACCGGCATAAACTCCGGATTTCCGTAAACAAAAAGCAGGGCCTGAAAAAACATGGTCGGGAGTAAAAGCACAATATAGAAGGCCAGGCCGGCTAAGAACTTACCGATGATGATCTGGTTGGGAGTAATGGGTGAAGTATATAACAGTTCAACCGTTCCGATCCTTTTTTCTTCGGAATACAGACGCATGGTAATGGTCGGAAGCGTAAAGAGGGAAATCAGCGCAATATTCCAAAAGTAGGGACGGATCAGCATTAAATTAACGTTCAGCTTTTGCGGTGCCATCCGGTATTGCTGAGAACGGATCATATCCATAAACGACGCCTGAACAAAGCTGGACAAATAGAGGTAAAAAAAGACACCGGTCAGGGCGGTAAACAAGGCCAGAATCACATAAGCCACCGGTGAATAAAAAAAGGATTTAAATTCCCGCTGAAAAATCGCATACGTCTGTTTCATTTTCAGGCCACCTCCTCCTTTGTAGTTAACTGCAGGAAAATATCTTCCAGAGTGAAGCGATCGGGTGACAATTCCAGTAAACCCAGATTGGCAGAAACAATCTGCCTGGCTACTTCTTTGCGTACATCTTTCTCGCTTTCCACAGAAATCTGCCAGATGCCGTCTTTCTGTGATTCAAAATTCAAAGTTTTAATATCCGTAATCGGTTGCAGGCTCTTGCGTACTCTTTCTTCATTGCCTTCTACCAGCAAAGTCATACGCTGCCCACCCTTTAAACGGCTGGTCAGGTTATCCACCGTATCTTCCGCAACCACCTTTCCTTCATTAATGATGACCACCCGCTCACAGGTCTGTTCGATTTCGGGAAGAATATGGGAAGAAAGAATAACCGTATGCTCTCCGCGCAGATTTTTAATCAAATCCCGGATTTCGATTATTTGTTTGGGATCCAGACCCACGGTGGGTTCGTCCAATATAATAATATCCGGGTCATTGAGCAGACTCTGGGCCAAACCGACGCGCTGTTTGTATCCTTTGGAGAGCTTTCCGATTATGCGTTTGCGCACCTCCCCAAGACTCGTCTTCTCGATCACCCGATCGATTTCCGAGGCTTGTTTGTCCTTTTCTACCCCCTTTAATTTAGCAACAAAATCCAGGTAGTCGTCTACCCGCATATCCGTATAGAGCGGCGGATTTTCAGGCAGATAACCGGTAATGCGCCGTACATCCATACTACTTTCGAAAATATCAAATCCACCAATCGTGGCCGAGCCACTGGTCGGCGGCATGTAACAGGTCAGAATACGCATGGTCGTTGTCTTACCAGCCGCATTCGGACCGAGCAGCCCAAGGATTTCGCCTTTATTCACATGAAAGGTTACATCCGAAATGGCCCGCTTTTCGCCGTAATATCGGGTTAAACCTTTTACATCTATCAACGTTCATCCCTCCGTAATTAAACTAGATCTATTATGATTAGTGCAAACGATTCATTTTTATTTCTTATCTTTTTTCATCCGCTGCCGATCCCGCTTTCTTCAGAACCATCATTAAGCACGGCTTCGTTTTCATCGGCAACCGGTTCCGGCATCACTCTTGTTTTTTCCACAAAACCCAGAGCCTGTTCTTTAACCTGTTCAATCTCTTTTTCAAGGGGTTTATATTTGGCAAACTTGACCAGATCGGACAGGCTGAGCATATTTTGCAGTTCGGCAAATAAAAGGTCATCATCCACAAGCGGTCTCAGGTCATAAGTAATCTCAGCCGTGGTGCGTTCCATAGCAGGTACGGCATATCGCCCCTCCAAATAGGTACGGATGATATCGGAAAGACGGCTGAAAAATTCTTTAAACTCCCCTTTCTCAAGTAAATCTTCGGAAAACAATTGTCGTAAATCTTCCAGGGCTATTTCATGAGCCGGTCTGGGCGGAGGCGGTGGAGTAAATAAATACCCGCGTTCTTTTCTCTTTTTCCAGAGCCGGTAAACCAGCCAACCAATTACAATCAGTAAAATCAATACACCGAGCATGGAAAGCCAGAACCTGTAATTAAAAGGGATATTCAGAGGAGGCTTAACATCCTTGATGTCCCTGGCTTCGGAGCCGGTGATAACGGATTTAACCGTTATATCAATAGGCGGGGCTTCAATAATCCGATAGTGTTTGGTCGTGTCGTTTGTAAAATAGGCTACCGGAAATGGGGGAATCGTATATTTGCCCGTATCATAAACGGAAATGGTAAAATTAAAACGTTCGATGATATGACCGTTCTTTTCCACCGGTTTAGGAAAATCGTAGGCTTTAATTTCAAACATACCCAGGTTAACGCCCTCGCCCGGTCTGGCTATACGCAACCCCTTGGCCCTGTTGATGATGATTGAATAATGAATATGATCACCGATGGTGATGACCGACGTGTCCACTTTGGATTGCACCTCGATCAGCGGTTCATTATCGGCGAGAGCAAATCCGCTTAGTAAAATCAGAGCAATCCATATATGGAGAAATTGTTTACCCATCTTTCGTTCCGTAACTTCCCTATCGAATGCGATCCGTAAAAAGTTTCACTTCTTCGGCTTTCATCAAACGATCCGCGATTTGCTGATAAGCTTCCTGCTGACGCTCCATCGCCAGATCCTGAGCCACCTGGTTCCGTACTTCGGAGAAAGGTTTGTGACGAACCACCTTTCCCTTTTTATCTTTCTCTGTGTACTGGTCTTTATGGGCCTCATAGTATAGCTGCACATCTTCGGGTTTAATATGTATCTTATCTTTCAGTTCATCTCTCAACAGTTTCTGGGCCATAAGGGACTTTTTGGCTTCAAAAATTCCTTCGATCACCTCTTTATCCTTGTCCAAGCCTTTGCGTTTGGCGGAATCGTACAACAATTCCTGCAGGATATATTGTTTTAGGAATTCCGCTTTTTTCTTCCTGCTTTTCAGGTCTTGCTGCATATACACAGGCAGCCGACTGATTTCATAATCCAGATCACCTTCGGTAATTTTACGATTCCCGATAGTGGCGACCACGGCGCCCGGCCTGTTTTTATGCACCTGGCTGGAATCCAGGGCAGCCTGTTGTTCGATCATGCGCTGAGCATCGGTGGAACGTTCCAGTCGTTCCAGGCAGTTAACGATCCGTTTACCCAATTCATTTTGCAGATGGCTGTCCGGATAGAGATATTTGATCTTTAGATAATATTCCAATGCTTTTTGGTAATCGTGCATCCGTTCGAAATAGATATTGGCTATATTATAATAGGTATTGGCCTGGCGATTGGCATCGGGATGATACTTCTTTAAATATTGAAGGTAGGTATTCGCCGATGCTTCGTACAGGCCGTTATTATAATAAGCATTGGCCAGGTCCAGCACGGACTGTTCCGAAATCTGGGGTTTTTCCGGTTTGGAACAGCTTAAGGCTATCATTAAAATCATAAAAACAAGTACAATCCGTTTCATTTTTTACCTCTATCTTGCAATACGTCGGGCCCGCATATGGAAAAAGCGGGTAATCGGCTCAACATAAGACCGGTCGGTTAAAATATTTATATAATCCACTCCTATGGATTTAAAAAAAGTCTCCCGCTCATTACCGCGTTCCAGAACATCCCGCTTGAATTTCCGGCGCAGACTGCTGTCACTTGTATCGATCAATATGGTCTCCCCGGTCTCGGCATCTTCCAGATCGATCAGACCCACATTGGGCAGGCTCACCTCTCTGGGATCCGTGATACTGATGGCGATAATATCGTGCTTTTTATTGATCACCTGTAAAGATTTTTCATAATTTTCAGACAGAAAATCGGATATCAGAAAAACCGTACTGCGTCTTTTAATGATACGATTCAGGTATTCCAGGGCAATATTCAAATCGGTTTGGGCCTGACGAGGTTTATAGAACAGAATTTCCCGGATGACCCGCAGGACATGTTTTTTCCCTTTGCGGGGAGGAATAAACTTCTCGATCTGATCCGAAAAAATAAGCAGCCCTACTTTATCGTTATTCTTGATGGCGGAAAAAGCCAACACGGCGGAAAGCTCGGCCGCGACCTCTCTCTTCAATTGCCGGGTCGTACCAAAACTTCCGCTGGAGCTCACATCCACTAACAGCATTACGGTTAATTCACGTTCTTCCTCGAATACCTTTGAATAGGGATGCCCCATACGGGCCGAGACGTTCCAATCGATCGAGCGCACATCGTCACCGGGCTGGTATTCACGAACCTCGGAAAATTCCATTCCCCTTCCTTTGAAGACAGAATGATACTCCCCGGAGAAGACTTCGTTAACCACACTGCGCGTGGCAATTTCGATCCGTTTTACTTTTTTCAGCAACTCGCGGGTGCGCTGTTCCTCACTGATTGAATCCATGACGGTTTCTTTCAGAGTTGTCGGACGTATCCATAATAAATAGAGCAGCACCAAACTTAAAACCACACCGGTTGCGATCAGTATATAAATCAATGAACTCATTCGCCTTTTCTTTACAGCACGCTGTACGGTACTTTATTTAGGTTTTGATATTCTGTATGAGTACCCTCTAAAAAAGTCTGAAACCGTCATTTCGAGTAACAATGCGACCGTCCGAAATGACGAAATCCGCTTTTTAGAGTCGACTTAAATGTTTTTAAGACCGACCATTGTCCGCTTAGCAGGACAACCGCCGGAATGCTGAAATACACCCTGTTCAGCTTGAAAGCGGTTAAGGCACTTCCACCCTGTTCAACACTTTCCGGACCACATCTTCACTGGACATTTCTTCGGCTTCGGCCTCGTAGGAAAGGATAACCCGATGGCGCATCACATCCATGCCGATGGCGCGGATATCCTCCGGAGTAACATAGCCGCGGTGATGCAAAAACGCATGAGCTTTGGCGGCCTGTATCAGATAAATCGATGCGCGCGGGCTGGCTCCGTAATTGATCAATCCTTTCAGTTCCTCCAAACCGTAATTTTCCGGCTGACGTGTAGTAAAAACTATATCAACCACATACTTTTCAATTTTTTCATCCACATAAACCTCTTTCACCACCTCACGGGCGCGAATGATCTCTGCCGGAGTAACCACCCTTTGCGCCTCTTCTACGGTTTTTTTGGTTTGTCTGCGGATGATTTCCAGCTCTTCTTCCTTCTCGGGATAGCCAACGCTGAGCTTCAGCATAAAACGGTCTACCTGCGCTTCAGGCAGGGGATAGGTTCCTTCTTGCTCGATGGGGTTTTGAGTGGCCAGGACCAGAAAGGGGTCTTCCAGTTTAAATGTATTTTCCCCAATGGTAACCTGACGTTCCTGCATGGCTTCTAATAAGGCACTTTGAACTTTCGCCGGTGAACGGTTAATTTCATCCGCCAGAATAAGGTTACTGAAAATCGGACCTTTCTTGGGGGTGAACGTACCTTCTTTTTGATTGAATATCTGGGTACCGATTAAATCGGCCGGCAGCAGATCGGGTGTAAACTGAATGCGCTGAAATTTGGTATGAATCGTTTGGGACAGAGTTTTTACGGTTAATGTCTTGGCCAGACCGGGCACGCCTTCCAGAAGGATATGGCCGTTGGAAAGCAATCCGATTAAGAGACGCTCCACCATATAATCCTGGCCGACAATTACCTTGGAAACTTCATTGAGTATTTTAGTGACAAAAGCACTCTCCCGTTCAATTTTCTCATTTATGGCTTTGATATCCAGATTCATCGTACCTCCTGCTTTACTCACTCCGTTTGTTATCAGATACTCTTTAACTCGGTTGCGCTTTAGCGTTCATTCGGTCTAAGAGTAGTTCTACGGTATCATAAAAAAGTTGAAATTCGGATTCTGTAATCTCATCTCCTGCAAAGCGGGCCAGCTCACTTCGATCATACATCTTCCGCACCTTCTGCAACAGATCTTCCTCAATTTGATCGGCTAAAACTTGTTGAGCCACCTTTGAATCGATCAGTCCTTCAAGGCGGAAACGTTGCCGGAGATAGCGATTCAATATTTTTTGAAGTTTTGAGAAGCGTTCATCAAAGGAAAGTTCCTTTAAGGAAAACAAATTTTTTAACTCTTCCCTGATATTTTCTTCCAGTGTTTTTTCCGGCTCTTCCTGTAAAACTTTTTGCCTGCGCCGGATACTGAAATAACGCCATAAAAAATAGACCAGGATAAGAATAAACAGCAAACCGATTATCACCACCAGTATCTGACCCGTTGTAAAATTTTTTCCGGATTGTCTGAGCGGTTCTATAATCTTAACCCCTAACCGTTGCGACATTAAAGACTCATCCTGACCGCTTACATTATCTTTGTATCGGATAGTAACCCCATCAATATAGGCCATGCCCATCTCCAGGGGAGTCAAATAGTAGGTGATCAGTTTTACGGAATGGGGATGGCCCTTTTGATCGGTGTAAAACCGGTTGGACGAGCCGCTTCCTCTTATTTTAAGATTGGTTACCACCGGCTCATCGATTTTTTGGATATGATACCGATTCAGGGCTCCCTGCCAGCTTAATTCAATCTGATATTCCACTTCGCCGTTCAGAGGCACCTGATCATTCTTCAGATAGGTGCGTAGTTGAATTTGGGTTTGAAGGGAATCTCCGGGGTTTTGGGCCAACAGAAACCGGGTACTGATTACAAACAAGAACAAAATCGCTACCGTGCGCATAGTCTTCTTAAACCCTTCTCCGAATATTTTTAAAAAAGATAAAACTGGTTAATTGATAAAAAGTTTCATTAAAAATGAAAAAAGCTGAAAATAATTTCAGCTTTCTAAAAGTCCCTTATTTTTGGACAGAATCTTTATCCGTGTGTTTAAAGATGGGTAGGTCGTTAACATCTTTCCCTAAATTTTGGATCTCATATTGGGCATCATCGGCCAATTCGTGTTTGGGATACTTTTTGATAAACTCCGTGTAGTATTTTTTGGCCTCATCATATTTCTTTAAATCATTGGCATTGATGAACCCTAACATGAACAGTGCTTCGGGAGCCCTTTTCCCTTCGGGGTAATAGGTAACGATGTCTTTGAAATTTTGAACAGCCTGATTAAAATTATTCTTGGTATAGGCATCTTTTGCTTTTTCATAATATTTCTCTTCAGGGAGTTTACTGGAACAAGCAAAAATGGCAACCAGCAACGAAATCATTAAACTTAACTGTAACGCTCTCATTGGAACCTCTCCTCATTACTTAACAATCGTTAAACCGATGGTTGTTCTGATTTTCAAAGATAGGGAATTTACAACGTGCTCTAAATTTTAGCAAGTATTGAAATTATTCCCGAATAACTTTAATGATCGCCGGCGTTAATTGTTCCACTTTTTTGCCGGTATTTTCCAAGGCTTTCACCCCGGCTTTTTCATAGTCCAACTGAATGCCTTTTACATTGTTCAACACTTTTTTAAATATTTCTTTACCGCTGGAGAGGCTCATAACCGAAAGAGTCAGATCGGCAAAAGCCGAGTAAAGATTATAGACTTTCGCCCCTTTGCGGGAACGAACTTTCAGGGTAATCATAATATCGGCATTGGTCGGGTCATCGGTGAAAGTGAGCCCGCTATCGGCCAGAGATTCCTTAAGGCGTGGCTCCACAAACAGGATTTCCGTTTTATGGCCCAGATTCTCTTCACTGGCTTCAATGTAGGCCGTTAATCCACTTACGGTTAATAAAACTCTGGTCTGCGGAATCGATAAGTTTTTCAATAAACTCAGGTATAGTGCCGAAGAAGAATTTTGTTCGGTAAACAATTCCGGGCGAACCCGGGCCCGGATGATCTGAAGTTTTTCACCGGAAGTTACCGCCGAGACATGACAATTTGCCAGGCCTCTGTTGTCGGTGCGGACAAGCTTTTCCAATTGACCTTTGCCGCGGACAAAAGCAAACTCCACAGGAAGCTCCGCCACCGGGATGCTGCTACCTCCGGCCGTTTGAAATGAAGCCGTTACCCGGATCGGCTTCTTTAAAGCCTGCCCTGTTTTGGTGGTAATTTTTTTCGGATTTACCTGAAGACGGATGGCACTGAAAATATCCTGTATAGCACCGTAAACCGCATTCTGCAAATAAATCTTTTTACCGCCGACCGTAACTTCCACCGGTTCGGCAATAAATTCCTGTAAAGAGGCCAGGGCTTGCAAATAGTAGCGAATGGCCGTAGCCACTTTCCCCAGGGAAGACTGGCGGCCGGCCTTTACATACAGGTCTTTGGCCAGACTGCTTGCCTTATTCAACCTTGCCTGACGAAGCTTTTTATACGTATCTTTGGAAAGCCGATAGTAAACATAATATTGGTGCGGATCTTCCCAGGTATCCACCAATTCATATCCCTGCAGATTGGCTTTGGTCGTAGATCGTATGCGCGATTGCACGTCTTCCGTAATTAGCCCCGCTTTTTCGGCTATATTATGAATAAAATCACTCGAAATCTTAACCTGTATTTCAGATGACAAATCTTGCAGGGCCTGGTCTTTGGCAACCTGATGATAATCTTTGGGATGCTCTTCTTTACTGGCCGAACCGATACCGATATAATACAGAGGGTTAGCCGGACGCGCGGTGATCCATGCCGGTTGTTTTTCCTGCCCCTTCAGCGATTGAATGGCCAGGAGAAAGATCATTCCGAGAGAGAACCATACATTATACCGTCTCATACTTTTAACTTCCTTTTCTTAAAACAACTGTTCCGATTTCAATATTTTGTACAACAAACAAGATAAATTTACGTGCTTATTGTTAAATATCAAACACTTCCCGCACAAAAGTTTAATTTTATATAGGGAACCATTTTCCCCGAGCAACGTAATAATTAAATGAAGCGATTAAAGTATTTCAGAGCTCTGCCGATTATTTAACCGGGATTTTCTGCTCGTTTTTCATGAGCAAATAGATATTCATACAATCATTTATTTTAATCCCTGACAGGGAAGTATAATAAACGCCCGGAAGGCCGGAGTATCCAGTAAGTATCTTTTGGGTATTATGATCCGTCTAATAAGTGAGAAGCGAAGCCCTGTAATAAAAGAATTCCATAATATCTATCAGAAAGGAGGAATCATGTCAGAGAAAAATATCCAGATTCTCTTTAAGCATATTAAAGATGCTGTCAAAGACATCGACCTGAAAGAAGGTGACATTCTTTCTTTTTCTGATGAACACCATCGACTGCGGGTTTCACCGTACAGGCTGACCATGGAGATTCGCTTTCCCGAAGGAATCAATAACACCGCCGATTAACGGTATGGCGTGTTAGTAGATTCGAACCACACAGTGGAGGGTGTGCTGTTCCCATTCTCTTACCCTCCCTCTTTTATAATTATATCACCCGGCCATTGTTTTGAAAATGTATCTCACTTTACAATCATCCCAAAAAGGCCGGAGCGCTCCGATCTATACTTCTATAAATCTATAAAAGTTTTCCTTATTCCTTCTGGCTTAGTCCATCAATTTCCATACCCCTTTTCCGGTATGGATTAGCTTTTCTGCCGCTGAAGTCCTTACCGACCGGCCTGAAAAACGAAATAATTCTTGCCGCGATTGATGCTAGCGGTAATTTTTTAAATACTTTGATCAGGTTAGAATGGGTAGAGGGTAAAGGAAATCAGGTATCACAGTAGATGGGCTCTGTGTTTATTTTCTGAATAGCATTAAGAATCTTATAAGCCCTAATCCAGGCAGTTTTCAAGCACCCAATTATTCATAAAGGAATCATTTTTATACAACATTTGGGATAGGGAAATCCCTCCGACTATCTTCGCTTAAACAAAAAATCATGGTATTGTCGTTCTGTAGAAAACTTTTTTTTGAAACTCAAAAAGACCGAAATCCGCCAAAAGCACCTCAAGCCTAAATGTTTATACGTACATCTATCATACAAAATGTGCTTTTGTATGTTAATAATTATTAATATGTTAAGGAGTGTTTAGCCGGGTGAAGGATATAATCGGGATAAATATTCACAAAAAAGGTGGTGTTTCTATTGATAGTAACACTTTTATCTCGTATCTTTGCCGGAAATAAATTTGAAAGAAATAATGACACGACCCGGATACAATGATTTTGCCAGACTGGCTAAAAAAGACCGTGTAATTGCCGTGACGTCGGAGATACCGTCCGACCGCATCACACCGGTAGACGCCTTTTACGCGGTGGGGGCTTCTTACCTGTTGGAATCGGCCGAGCAGGGTCTGACCGTCGGACGGTACTCCTTTTTGGGTATCGAGCCGCTCTTATCCATGCATATCGAAGGCCAGCGCTGTATTATCAGGGAAAACCAAACGGAAAAGGTTTTCGAAAGAAAAGACCCGCTCAAGAAAGTGCTGGAGATACTTAAATCACGGCCGTTTTACGGCTTCGGCCAGCTGTCCCCTTTCCCCGGCGGCGCAGTCGGTTATGTGGGCTACGATTATGTGGCCCATTGGGAAAACATACATTCCGAAGGTAGCAAAACCGAAAGCTCGCTGCCCGACGCGCTTTTTATGATTACCCGCTACAACCTGATTTTTGACCACCTGATGCACACCTTAAAAATCGTTTGCAACGTACACATCAGCGGCGATCCGCGCAGTGAATACAACGATGCGGTCAAGGGAATCAACCGGATTATTTCGCAGCTCGAGCAAAAACAAACGATTAGTGGAACACTACGCATCGGCCCGATAAAAAGCGCATACTCCAAAAAGAAATTTTGTAAGGATGTGGAAACCGTTAAATCGCTGATTAGCGAAGGCGAGGCCATTCAGGTAGTGCTTTCTCAGCAGTTGTATGCCGATTATGAGGGCGATCCGTTTCGGATATTCCGGAAACTGCGTTCGATCAACCCTTCTCCTTATATGTTTTATATTGATTTTGGAGACATCATACTGCTGGGCGCTTCGCCGGAGGTAATGGTCAAAGCGGAAAACGGTAAGGTTGTTCTGCGTCCCATTGCCGGCACGCGTCCGCGAGGAAGTTCCGCCGAGGAAGACGAGGCACTAAAAAAAGAGCTGCTCAATGACGAAAAGGAACGGGCCGAGCACATCATGCTGGTGGACCTGGCCCGCAACGATCTGGGGCGCATCGCCAAGGCGGGCAGTGTTCAGGTGGAACGCTTTATGGAAATCGAGATGTATTCCCATGTAATGCACATCGTATCGGAAGTGAGCGCCCGCATAAAAGAAGGTGTGGATATTATCGATATATTGCGTGCCACTTTTCCAGCCGGCACCGTTTCCGGTGCGCCCAAAGTTCGGGCCATGCAGATTATCGACCGGCTCGAACCTGCAGTCCGTGGTCCTTACGGCGGTTTGATCGGCTATATGAGTTATACTGGCGGTTTCGATTCCTGTATTACCATCCGTACCATGGTTTTGAGCGAGAATCGGTTACACATCCAGGCCGGCGCCGGCATCGTGTTTGATTCCATTCCGGAAAATGAGTATCAGGAAACGCTCAACAAAGCTGGGGCTCTGCTGAGCGCGATCGATAAGGAAGGAACGGCATTATGATTCTCATTCTGGATAACTACGATTCCTTCACCTACAATCTGGCCCAGTATTTTATGCAATTGGGCGAGCAGGTAAAGGTGATCCGCAATGACGAAATGAGCATAGATGAAGTACTGGCTCTCGATTTCAGCCGTCTGGTAATCTCACCCGGCCCGGGACGGCCGGAGGATACGGGCATTGCCTTCGCCTTGATGCGTCGTATTCTGGGTAAAAAACCTATCCTGGGGGTTTGTCTGGGGCATCAAACCATCGGTCAGTTTTTTGGCGCTAAGATTGTACGCGCCAAACGCATTATGCACGGCAAAAGCGATCTGGTGCAACACGACAGCGCATCGCTGTTCAGGGGCGTCGTCAATCCCCTGCGCGTCATCCGCTACCATTCGCTGGTCATTGACGGCGCTACCCTACCCGATGAGCTGGAAGTGAGCGCCACGGCAAGCGATGGGGAAATCATGGCGGTTCGCCATAAAACTCTGCCGATTGAGGGCTTGCAGTTTCATCCCGAATCCATCGGTAGCGAGGAAGGTTTGGCTGTTTTAAAGAATTTTCTAAAAGGAGAAGAACGGATGCAATCGGTAGGACATCTACTAAGGAAAACAGTAAGCGGAGCAAGCCTCAGTGAAAAAGAAGCAGGCGATTTTATGGAACAAATCATTGCCGGTAAGGTAACTCAGGTGCAAATCGGTTCCTTTTTGACGGCGCTGGCTATGAAGAAAACTTCGGTGGATGAACTGACCGGGTTCACGCGTACATTGCGCCAAAAAGCCGTACCTCTTAAACTGCCGCCGGGTTTGCCGGTGGTGGATACGTGCGGCACAGGCGGCGATGCTTCGGGTACGTTCAACATTTCCACTACCGCCGCTTTTGTGGCGGCCGGCGCCGGAGCTCGGGTAGCCAAACATGGCAACCGTTCCATTACCTCCCGCTCGGGTTCGGCCGATGTGCTTGAAAAATTAGGTGTAAAGATCGATATGACGCCACAGCAGGCGGCCGAAGTTCTGGAAATAGCGGGTATTTCCTTTTTATTCGCGCCCGGGTACCATCCGGCCTTTGGCAATATTATGGGACCGCGCCGTGAGCTGGGTTTCCGTACCGTCTTTAATCTGATGGGCCCGATGCTCAATCCGGCCGCAGCGCCGCACCAGGTTATGGGTGTCTTTTCGTCCGATTATCTGGACGATATCACCGCCGCATTGAAAAATTTGGGAATAAAGAGCGCGCTGGTGGTGCACGGGCAGGACGGGCTGGATGAATTCACCCTCTGCGATACGACGCTGGTAAGTGAATTACGTGACGGCTGGATTCGCCGCTGGACTTTCGATCCGCTGGAATACGGGTTTTCTTACTGCCATCCGGAGGATTTAAAAGGCGGGGACGCCGATGAAAACGCTGCTATTCTGCGTGCAGTTCTGTCCGGGGAGAGCGGTTCCCAGCGGGATATCGTGCTAATCAACGCCGGCGCAGCCGTATATGCCGCAGGTCTGACCGACGATTTGGCCGAAGGTATTGAAAAAGCCCGCCGGTCCATCGACAGCGGAACAGCCCTGGAAGCCCTGAATCAGTTAATCGCCTTTAGTGAGAACATCCAGGAGTGAAGAAGTGATGAAATTAGGGGCTGGCCCCGTGATTTTTATAATAATCTTCACCCCCGAGCTAAAGAGGTTTTTGAAAACATGAAATCAACCAGAAAATGTCATTCCCAACTTGATTGGGAATCAAGCAGAAGACAAGGGGATTGGGATTTTGGCCAAAATAAATTTTCAAAAGTTTCGTAAAAATAATGGACATTCTCAATAAAATAATCACCTGCAAACGGCTGGCGATGGAAAAAGAGAAACATCTGCATCCGGCAGATACCTTACAGAGGCATCTATCGCCGCCGCAGCCCTTATTTAAAGCGGACGGGGAAATCACCCTTATCGCCGAGTGCAAAAAGGCTTCTCCTTCTTCCGGTTTGCTGGCAGAGGACTATAACCCGGTATCGATTGCCGCCGACTATGAGCAAGGCGGAGCAGACGCGCTTTCCGTGCTTACCGAAGCGGAATTTTTTTTGGGAACCGACGCTGATCTTATCGCCGTAAAGAAGCGCGTCGGTCTGCCCGTCTTGCGTAAGGATTTTATCATCGATTCTTATCAAATTAAACAAAGTTGGGCAATCGGAGCGGATGCCGTTCTGCTGATTGCCGCCGCATTGAGCTTTGGGGAATTGCAGAGTTTATGCGCTCTGGCTCATGAGTACGGCCTGCAAGTGCTGGCCGAAGCTCACGACAAAGCTGAGGTAGAAAAAGCAGTAGCCAGCGGGGCCGACGCCGTTGGTATTAATGCCCGCAACCTGTACGACTTCAGCATCGATCTCCAGCGACTTGCCGATTTGCGGAAATTAATTCCCGCCGGCCTGACTGCCGTGGCAGAATCCGGTTTGAAAAGCGCAGAAGACGGACAGCGCATGTATGAATATGGTTTCAGGGCCTTTTTGGTGGGCGGTTATTTTATGACCGCACCGAACCGGCGGGGGGCTGTCCGAAATTTTAAGAAAAAATTATGCAAGTAAAAATTTGCGGGCTTACCAATGCGGAAGACGCCCTTTGTGCGGCCGAAGCGGGCGCGAATTTGCTTGGCTTTGTGCTGGCCGAATCTCCGCGCAAGGTAGAACCTACCGAGGTATACTGCATTTTGAACGAACTGGAAAGACACAACCTGCGCCGAAGCATCGAAGCGGTAGGGGTGTTTGTAAATGCTTCCACCGAGTTGATTGAAAAAATCTGTCGAGAGACCGGGCTGGATACGGCCCAGTTGCACGGCGATGAAAACCCGGCATGGTCCGCAAGCCTCACCGTACGCTGGTATAAAGCTGTGCGGATTATGTCCAAAGAAGATGTGGATAAACTGTTTCCCCTCTGGGGGCAAAGTTTTCGTCTGCTGGCCGACGCCCGATCGACAAAGGCCTACGGCGGAACGGGTTTGCGCATTCCCCGACGAGTACTGCAATACGCCGCCCAAACAGCGCATCAAGCGGGCAGCAGCTTCTTCGCCGCAGGCGGCATCACCGCCGATAATGTGGTGGAAATCGTTCATGCGGTTCGACCCGACGGCATCGACGTATCCGGCGGCGTGGAAGAACGGCCGGGGAAAAAATCGCCGGATAAAATCAATAAACTCTTTGCGGAGATTGGTAAAACGCTATGATCCAAGAAAGCCAAAACCGTTATTTCGGTTCCTTCGGCGGACGCTACATCCCCGAAGTGCTCTATCCCGCTTTTACCGAGCTGGAAAAGGCCTACGAAACATTCAAAAAAGACGCCGATTTCCAGCGGGAACTGGATGATCTGCGGCGTAGTTATATCGGCCGTCCCACCCCGCTCTATTTTGCCCGTAACCTGACCGCCCGCTGCAGCGGCGCCCGGATTTATTTTAAAAGGGAAGGCCTGGCTCACACCGGCGCGCATAAAATCAATAACGCCCTGGGACAGGCGCTGCTGGCCAAACGGATGGGTAAAAAACGCCTTATCGCCGAAACCGGCGCCGGTCAGCACGGGCTGGCTACGGCCGCTGCCGCCGCCAAATCCGGCCTGCAATGCCAGGTCTTTATGGGCGAGATCGATATGGCTCGTCAGCAGCCCAATGTGTTTGCCATGCGTCTGATGGGCGCCGAGGTTAGTGCAGTTAAAGAGGGTTCGCGCACCCTTACCGACGCCGTGAACGCCGCTCTAAAGAACTGGAGCAAACGGATGACCGACACCCATTACGTGCTGGGTTCCGCTCTGGGGCCGCATCCCTACCCCGATATGGTGCGTGATTTCCAAAGCGTCATCGGCCGCGAACTGCGCGAGCAAATGCTGGCCGCAACCGGCCGTTTGCCGGATGTATGCATCGCCTGCGTGGGCGGCGGCTCCAACGCCATGGGCATGTTCAGTGCCTTTCTTGACGACGATGTGCAATTGATCGGCGTGGAAGCGGGAGGTTTGGGCCCCGCCAGCGACCAACATGCCGTACGCATGAACGGCAGTGGACGGCCGGGCATCGTGCAGGCCTATAAATCCTATTTTTTGCAGGATGACAACGGCTCTCTGCTGCCCACCCATTCCATTAGTGCCGGGTTGGATTATGCCGGTATCGGTCCGCAGCTGGCTTACCTGGCCGAAGAGGGGCGGGTGCGTTTTACTCAGGCCACGGATGAAGAAGCTTTGGAAGCTCTGGCACTCACAGCCCGCAGCGAGGGCATCATTGCCGCGCTGGAATCGGCCCATGCCCTGGCCGAAGCCGTTAGACTGGCGCCTAAACTATCGCCGGAGGCGGTTATTGCCGTGAACATTTCCGGCCGCGGCGATAAGGATTTGTTTATCACCGCGCCGCATTTTGCCGGAGAGGACTGGCTGCGTTTTTTGGGCGAAGAATATCGGCGCGTGAAAGGCGGACGGGAATGAACGGCATCGAACATATAAAAAAAGCCTTTGAGCGTAAAGACAGCCTTAAAATTATGACCCACGTGGTGGGCGGCTATCCCGATGTGCAGACCTGCGAACAACTGGTTCTGCTGATGGCCGAGAAAGGTGTGGACCTGGTCGAAATCCAGCTTCCTTTTAGCGACCCTACGGCCGACGGTGCGGCCATTGTGCAGGCCAATCATCAGGCGCTTAAAAACGGAATAAGCACTCACGATGTGCTGAATATGACCGAACGTATTCGTAAAAAAATCACGGTTCCCTTGCTTTTAATGAGCTATATAAATCCTCTGCTGGCTTATGGCCCTGAGAAGATCGTGCAGCGGGCTATCGATATTGGACTGGACGGTTTTATCGTTCCCGATCTGCCCCCGGAAGAAAAAGACCCGCCGCTGTCTGAACTGTGCAGACGAGCAGAACTGGCCTTCGTACCGCTTATCGCGCCTACTACCCCGCCCCGGCGTATGCGTTTGCTCACCGCCGACAATCCCTCCCCTTTTGTATATGCAGTACTGCGTCTGGGCGTAACCGGTGCCAAAACCGTTCTGAGCAAAGCGACGGCTGCTTATCTGAATACCACCAAACGGATTACCGGCAAATATATAGCCGCCGGTTTCGGCATTGCCGAGCCCAGCCAATTGCAGGCCTTGCAAGGTTCAGCCGACTGCGCCGTTATCGGCAGCGCCCTGCTGCGCATCATCCGCAGCGCTCTGGCAAATAAAAGGGATGTATTGGCAGCAGCACGGATCTTTTTGGAACATCTGTCGGGATAGAGATACTACGCACCGTATCCTTTTAAAACAAGCTGCCGTAAAAAGTAATATTCCGGGTTTACCAGAGGCAGCTTGTCAATTCTATCATAGATTTAAGTATGTGTATTCCCGCTTGCTGAGGATCGTCATTTATCCCCTTAATTGGCCGGACCATCGTTTTTTGCAGACGGATAATTTGAGATAGGGTGGCTACAATAATCTTGTCGGGCGCAGAAGCAACGGCTTTGGCAGTGAAGAAAATGAGAGGAGCCGCTTTTATTTCGGAATCTGTCGGAGATTTTAAAGGAAAAACCGGTGAACGGGATCCTACCTCCCAGAACGTAATCCTTCTTTTCCGGCAAGTTAAAAAAAGTAGTTTTCAATGAAAGATTTTTTCTATAAATTCAATATACAAACAGAGGAAAACATGCATCTTTTCAAAACTCGTTCGGATATTGAAGAATTCGAAAAAATTCCCCTCGATAAAAGGGGGCTCCCGGATAACACCTATCAGATGATCCAACGGGGAGCTGCCCTAAATCCCGGCAATATCGCTCTTGAATTCTTTTTACAAGGTACACGATATAAAAACAGTGTTCGCTATTCCTACTCGAATTTCATACAAAAAATCCATCAGGCCGCTAATATGTTTTACGATCTCGGCATTGGAGCTACGGATGTGGTTTCCATGCTACTGCCCTCTGTCCCTCAGGCACACTTTACCATTTGGGGCGCAGAAGCCGCAGGTATTGTCAATCCCATCAATCCCCTGCTGGAAGCGGAACAGATCGCGGAAATCATGAATGCGGCCCGAAGCAAAGTACTGGTCACGGTGGCACCTTTCCCCAAGGTCAGTTTCATCTGGGATAAAGTGGAAAAGATCCGCAACCAGGTACCAACTTTGGAAACGATCCTGACCGTAGATTTGGTCTCTTTCCTGAGCGGTTTTAAAAAAGGTCTGGTTCGGTTACTCACCTTGAAAGAAAAAAAACGTATTCGGGCAGGACAACATAAAATTTATGATTTCGATCATCTCATGGAAAACTATCCGGATTCCCGATTGACTTTTAATAGAGACATTAAACCCGAGCACATTGCCTCCCTGTTTCATACCGGAGGAACGACCGGTACGCCAAAACTGGCCCGGCATACCCACCGTAATGAAGTGTTTGATGCCTGGGTTCTGGGGCAATATCAGCATATAGAAGCCGGATTTGTGGTATTCTGCGGTCTTCCACTCTTCCATGTGAATGCCGTGATCGTAACCGGGCTGATGCCGTTCGGCTACGGTGCCAAAGTGGTCTTGGGTACCCCGGCCGGTTACCGCGGTGAAGGAGTGATCGACAATTTCTGGAAAATTGTGGAACACTATCGGTTAAACACCTTTAGCGGTGTACCCACCCTATACAGCGCCCTGCTCAATGTGCCGATCGGCAAAAGCGATATCCGTTCATTGAATTACGTGGCCTGCGGTGCGGCACCCATGCCGGTGGAAGTTTTCCAGAAATTTGAGGAACGTACCGGAGTACCCATTGTAGAAGGCTACGGATTAACGGAAGGGACTTGTGTCAGTGCCGTAAATCCTAAAGACGGGGAACGACGGATCGGTTCTGTGGGTTATCATTTACCCTACCAGCCGATCAAGACCATAATTCTGGATGAAGATAAAAAGTTTGAACGGCTCTGTGCGGTCAATGAAATCGGAGCCGTTGTAATCCGGGGGGCAAATGTTTTCCCGGGATATACGGATGAGGCCTATAATAAAAATATCTGGATCAACCTGGAAAAAACGCGGGATAGGTGGTTACTCACCGGTGACTTAGGCCGGATCGATGCGGATGGTTACCTGTGGCTTACAGGCCGGGAAAAAGAGCTTATTATCCGGGGCGGGCATAATATCGATCCCGGAGTTATTGAGCATCCCCTGCATGAACACCCTGCTGTCTCCCTCGCTGCAGCCGTGGGGCGTCCCGATCCGCGCGTCGGTGAATTACCTGTGGTCTATGTCCAATTGGAGAAGAACAGCTCTGCTACCGCAGAAGAATTATTATCTTTTGCCCAGGATACTATTACCGAACGGGCCGCCATTCCCAGGGAAGTCATTCTTGTGGATGAAATGCCGCTGACTCCTGTGGGGAAAATCTTTAAGCCCCAACTGGTGCGCAACGAAGTACAAAAAGTGTACGAACAAACGATAGCCGGGATAGAAGGAGTCGAGCAAGTGTCCGTCGTCGTGGCAGCCGACAAAATATACGGTATGTTGGCAACCATCCGGGTACGCATTGCCTCCGGCTACGACCGGCAAGAAGCAGAAAAGCGCATACGGCAAAAATTGGGAAACTTCACAATTCGATTTGAACTAAAAATAGAATAACCGGCTCTTTTTCCTGTCGCCCTTGCTCAGGATAGCATCGAATGTTTTCGTATCTCGAAATCATTTTTCAAATAAAAAACGAGGGCTTGAATCCGGATATGTAACATTCACGCAAAGGACGAACGCAGGCTTTTATTCTTTTCCACCATGCTTTCGTCCTCCTAAGGAAACGAGTACCTATATGCGCCAAATAGTAAAAATCAGTTTCTTATTGATTATTCTAAGCTGGACGGTCTGCACGTCCGCCCCTTTGCACAGAGCCGATATCGGCGACTTAAGATTGGATAGCGGGCAAACCATTCAACATTGTACCATTGCCTACCGCGTATATGGTCAGGCCGATGAACTAAAAGACAACATCGTTCTCTTCCCCACCTGGTTCGGCGGAGCTACGCAGCATATAGGTTCTGTTATCGGCCCGGGAAAGCTGGTAGATACCACCCGCTTCCAGGTCATTGCCGTGGCTGCCCTGGGAAACGGTGAATCCAGTTCACCTTCCAATTATAAAGGGTCTTTCCCCAGAATAACGATCCGGGACATGGTTCGGTCTCAATATATTCTGCTCACCCGGGTGCTGCATATTACACATCTTCTCGCGGTTGTGGGCGGCTCTATGGGCGGTATGCAAACTTTTCAATGGCTGGTGGATCATCCCCGCTTCATGGACAAAGCCGTGCCCTATGTGGGATCGCCCAAACTAACAAGTAATGATCTACTCTTAATTAATCTTCAGCATCAGATTATTCAAATGGGATTGCAACACAATTGCCCCGAAGATTCGGTTTCGGGTTTACTATCTTTGATTACCCGTCTGACAGCCCACTCTCCCTCCTATAACAGTCGGCATATTTCTGCCGAAGATATTCCGGCTATGTTGAAAGCCGTGAACCGCCCCAAACAGAAACTGTTTACTCTGCAAAATTATGACATTCAATTGCAAGCTATGCTCAGTCAGGACATTTCAGCAGGTTATAATCATAATCTGCAAAAAGCAGCCGAACAAATTAAGGCCGGGGTTTTTATCATCGTATCAAAAAGCGATCATATTGTTGATCCAATGCCTGCTCTTCTGTTTGCCGAACAAATTAAGGCCCGTACCTACATCATAGATGACGATTGCGGTCACCTGGCCATCGGCTGCCACATGGCAGAAGTTTCCACTATATTAAATGAATTTCTGACAGGTTCTGAATAATAGTACCTGAATGGATGATTTATAATGATCCCGGATATAATTGTTTTATTTTCACAATACAAAGCATTCCCTGTGGGATAGGAGGATCGAAAGGTCCTATAAAAGGACTCCCCTATCGTATTATTTTTATTTACGATATAGCAGGCAATTATCCCGAATAATTTCATTTTAGGGATATATCGAACTTTATTTCAAAGTAACGCTTCCCAGACGGTCCTATCGACCCGCCCCAGGCGGAAAGAAATTATACAGACACAGCGGTGCAACGATTTCTCTTTACGTCGTGCTCAACTTAATTGGGCATCCGGACGGTTGGCGAGGAACTCCCTGGATTCCCGTTTGCACGGGCATGACATCTATTTTCGTCTGTCATTATCATCGTGTCATGCTTGCCCAACTGTGTCTGGGCCTGCCCGGCTCTGTCGCGGCCTGCCCGGCTTGATTGGGAATCGATTGGGAATATCCGGTTATGAATTACTCCTTTCACCCTGTTCAGGTCGGTTAGGGTATAATTATTCTTTGTAATCTTCCTTTTTTCTTTTAAATTCTTACTTTCGATTTAATTGGGAGACGAAACATGCGCTTAGTACACAAGTTTTTTCTGTTTTTAATTATGGGTGTCTTTACCCTTACCCAGTCGGTTCCGGGACAAGCGATTCCCGGGTCGTATTCGAATCTGTCCTATCATCGGGATGGTAAGTTATATTTACAAACTCAAACCGGACAATGGCCGGCCCGTCAAAAACATCCCCGCTATACACTTCAACAGATGCTGGGCAATCCCCGCGGCACCGAAAAGGGCATTACATTTGATTTTGCAGACAGCTCATTGAACGGTACTCTTTATTACGGATTTATTAACTACCGCGATTCCCGTCATCCCATGCCGGTCTTTTTCAGACGAAGTAGTCCTATCCGGGCCGGGAAAGCTAAAATTACGATTAAAGGAAAGATGTCCGGTAAATATGATATGATCGGCTGGGAAGAAAGTGGTCTGGGTACTTTAGGTTACCGGATCGTGGATAAATACGGAAATTTTCTTTACGACGGGAAAATATCATTTTCAGGGAAAGGACCTTTCACTGTTATCCCGACATTAACCCAAGGTCCCCTGGTCAATATGCTGACCGATAAGAGTGTCGTACTGTCATTCGAAACAAATCAGCCGGTTCAGGCTCTGGTAAAAGTGAATGATCGCACCATTGGGGATGCGAAAGCCGTAACGCATCATGAATTGAAAATCAGCGGATTAGAGGCGGATCATACGTATCCATACACCGTCATCTACGGTTCTCTAAAACAAACGTATTCCTTTCATAGCGCGCACGCTCCGGGCAGCCGTAAACCGTTCATCTTTGCCTATGCCAGCGATTCCCGTAGCGGGAACGGCGGCGGCGAGCGTGATATCTATGGAACCAATGCCTATATCATGAAAAAAATTATGGCTCTGGCCACGCAACAACAGGCCGTTTTTATGCAGTTCACCGGCGATTTGATTAACGGCTATTTACAGAATTCCCAGCAAATGGATCTTGAATACGCCAACTGGAAACATAGTATAGGCCCTTTTGCGCACTACTTTCCGGTTCGGGTTGGTATGGGCAACCATGAAGCACTCACCTATTTTTTCCGAGATACATCGGAAAATCGCTACTCCATCGATCGCTTTCCATTTGATACACAATCGGCTGAAGCTGTTTTCGCCCGTAATTTTGTCAATCCGTTAAACGGCCCGGATAGTGAAGACGGAGCGGTTTATGATCCCGATCCGAAGCATAAGGATTTTCCTTCCTATAAGGAAACGGCTTATTTTTATACGTATGATAACGTGGCCGTAGTAGTCCTTAACTCCAATTACTGGTATGCTCCCGGCATTAAATATCATCCCGAAACCGGCGGGAACCTGCACGCCTATATCATGGATCAGCAACTGGCCTGGTTAAGGGCAACCCTGAAAAAATTACAAAAAGATAAGGCCATCGATCATATCTTCATTACCGAGCACACCCCCTTCTTTCCCAACGGCGGGCACACGGGCAATGATATGTGGTACGGCGGTAGCAATAAACCCCGGGCCGTGGTGGCCGGAAAACCCGTACCCACCGGAATCATAGAACGCCGCGACCAGTTACTCGATTTGCTGGTCAATAAAACGCCTAAGGTCATAGCCATTTTAACCGGAGACGAACACAACTATTGCCGCACCGAAATCGGTCCCGACACCCGGATCTATCCCGAAAAATGGACTTTGCCCAGGCTTACACTAAAGCGAACCATCTGGCAAATCAACAACGGAGCCGCCGGTGCGCCCTATTATTCTCAGGAAACCGTGCCCTGGTCCGATAAAGTACAGGGATTTACGACCCAAAACGCCGTGGTCTTTTTCCACGTAGACGGCAAAAAGATTAACGTAGAAGTTCGCAATCCGGATACCCTGGAGCTCGTTGACAGCATGCATTTACGATAATTTACCGTTGTTTCAATAGAACCGTAAAACCATATAAACAGGAAAAAATGTTCAAGGAAAATATCTTTCTGCATAAAACCATCCTGATTACCGGTGGCGGAACTGGACTGGGTAAATCCATGGCTCAACGTTTTTCCGAATTGGGTGCCAATGTAATCATTGTAAGCCGTAAATCCGATATACTGCAAAAGAGCGCCCGGGAGATCGAGGCCAAAACCGGCTTTCCGGTCATGCCTGTGGAACATGATGTACGGGATTATCGGAATATGAAGCATGTTTTACAACGGGGCCTGGATCAGTTCGGACAAATCGACGCGCTAGTCAATAATGCCGCCGGAAACTTCATCAGTCCCACCGAACAGCTCACTTACAAAGCCTTTAATACTATCGTTGATATTGTATTACGAGGCAGTTACTATATGACTTTGGCTCTCGGTCAATATTGGATCAGGGAACGGATGAAAGGCGCCGTGCTCAATATCGTAACTACCTATGCTTCCACCGGCTCCGGATTCGTGGTTCCTTCTTCCGTGGCAAAAGCAGGTGTACTCAATCTCACCCGCTCGTTGGCTGCGGAATGGGGCAAATATAATATCCGCCTCAATGCCATTGCCCCGGGCCCCTTTCCCACCAAAGGCGCCTGGCAGCGATTAATTCCCGATCCTGAACTTGAGAAAGCAATGATCAACCGCATCCCCCTGAAACGCGTCGGCGATCACTTGGAACTGGCCAATCTGGCGGCATATCTGCTTTCAGACTATGCCGGTTATATCACCGGGGAGGTGGTCACCATCGACGGCGGAGAATGGCTGGCCGGGGCCGGTGAATTCAATTTTCTGGAAAAACTTTCGGCGGAAGACTGGCAAGCCTTCAAAAAGTCCAGGAAAAGATAAATGGCGGTTTATATCCAAAATTTCGGCAGCAGCAGCTCGGGCAACAGCACGCTTATCCGGGACGAGCACACTTCTCTATTAGTGGATTTCGGTTTCAGTCAAAAATATCTGAACCATCATTTATCCGCACACGAGTTGTCATTGGAAAAAATCAGTGCCGCTCTGCTGACCCATTTGCACGGCGATCATCTTAACGGCCCCGCTCTAAAAAAATTGATCGAACATAATATTCCCATCGTAACCGCCTCCTCAATCGCCGCCGAACTACAGCGACGCTATCCCTTCTGCTCTGCCCATCACTTTATCCTGAGCGAAGAACGGCCTGCCCTTCTCGGTGATTTTTTAATCCGGTCCTTTGAGGTCAGCCATGACGTGGAAGGTGGATGTTACGGTTTTACGGTTGAAAAGGGACCACAAAAAATCACGATTGCTACCGATCTGGGCTTTCCGCAAAACGGTCTGGCCAGCCTTTTTACCGATTCCGATTTCATCATCCTCGAATCCAATTACGATCCCCAATTGCTGGACCAATCGGGACGGTCTCCGTTGTTGATCGAGCGCATTAAATCCATCGGTCATCTTTCCAATCAACAAAGTGCCCGATTCATGCGGGACATACTCGATCAATCGTCTAAATTGCCCCGGACCGTTCTTCTGGTTCACCTCAGCCAGCAGTGCAATACGGAGTCTCTCGCCATCGGCAACATGAAACATACCTTAAAATCACTGGGATTCCCTTCCATTTCTGTCCATGCCGCCGGTGCACGTAAGGCCGGCCCTCTTTTTACCTTACCATAAGGATGCTTACCTTAATCCGTTTCTTTTTTGAATTGTTTTGAAGATTTGAATATTATAACTAAATTTAGTTTGTTGGAAGTTTGTCTGTTTTGCGAAGCTCAATGTGAATTATGGTGCGGATAAATGCATAGAAAAGCGGCTGTTTTGTTTCTTTGGTTGATTGTGGGCATGGTGCTCCTTAACGTGAATCCGCTAGCGGCTCAGGTGCCCTGGAAATCCGGTTTAAGCCAAGGCCGGGATCTGACGGTCAAACTGGTCACCTTTGGAGTGGGTGATGATATCCCTTCCTATTGGGGCCATACGGCCCTGATTGTGGAGGACAACCATTACCATATATCCCGTATCTATAATTTCGGCCTCTATTCCTTTGATGATAAAATGCTGCTCGAATTCCTGATGGGCCGTTTGATTTTTTCAGCCGGCTCGAGTAGTGTTCCCGGCTATTTGCTGTATTACAAACATCAAAACCGGGATGTGCGTCTGGTAACTTTGAATCTACCTGCACAGAAACGCCTTGATCTGGCAAAAAAATTGGAAATCAGTGTATTACCGGAAAACAGGGATTACCTTTACCATCATTACTTCAATAATTGTTCCACACGCTTGCGCGATTTGATTGACCAAGCTGTGGACGGTCAGTTTAAAAAAGCCACTTCTATCCCGGCCCGCATGACTCTGCGACAACACACCATACGCTATATCGCCCGTAATCCGGCGTTGGAAATGGCCTTAATGTACCTGATGAATGATGAAATCGACCGGCCCGAACTGGTCTGGGACGAAATGTTCCTTCCCGATGAACTGGAACGCCAGGTATTAAAATTTAGCTATATCGATTCTCTGGGAATGAAGCATAAACTGGCAGAAGATCGTTTCATCTTCTACAAAGCACACCGACCGCCCGTACCCGAAGTTCCTCCGCGGCACTGGCCTTATGCCCTGCTGATCGGAATGCTGTTGGGTCTGCTTGGAACGGTGATCGCCTACCGGTTTAATAAACATTTTGATTATCGCTGGCGCATTGTATACGGTACCTATAATTTTCTTCTAGGCCTGTTGATCGGCATTCCCGGCCTGACTTTAACCTTTTTAGCCTCTTTTACCGAACACACCGTTACCTATCATAACGAAAACCTTTTAATGGCAAATATGATTACCTTCCTGCTCATCCCGGTCGCTTTAGCTCTCATTGTTAATAAACCCTGGTCCTTCCGTTGGTTAAAATATTTATGGTACTGGCAGGCGGCCGGCGGCTTTCTGGCAGTGGCTATTAAAATACTACCTTGCTGCGATCAAAATAATTATCTGGTAATGGCTTTTATTCTCCCTATTTCGTTCGGACTTCTGGCCGCCTCGCTGCTGATTGATTACAGAATTAAAGCAATGCACCGGGAATATGTGGAATGAATACGATTTTCCATAAATCATCCCAGAAGATGGCTGAAATCAGCGATCAGTCCATTCGTCTGGTTATTACTTCCCCGCCTTATTTTAATATCAAGGACTACGGAGTCGAAGAGCAAATTGGGAAATCCAGCCTTTCCTACCAACAGTATATTGACAGCATGCTGCCTGTATGGAAGGAGTGCTACCGGGTTTTAAAACCGAACGGCAAGCTGTGCATTAATTCACCCATTATGCCCATGGCAAAAAAAGAATATTCCACACATTACAATCGCGATATTTTAAATATTAACAATGACATCGAAGCCTCGATCTTGAAACATACCCTCTTTTACCGTTACGCTCAAATTATTTGGGACAAAGGCAGCACCGATCAATTGATGATGGGTTCTTACCCCTTTCCCCCTAATTTTTACTTTCTGAATACCGTAGAATTCATAAATATTTTTGTCAAAGACGGTCCGCCGGAGAAGATATCCAAAGAAGTGAAAGAGCAATCCCGACTGAACAAAGAGGAATGGCGGGAGTATATTTCCAGTATCTGGCGTTTTCAACCGGAATTAAATCGCCGCCACCCGGCTCCCTTCCCCCTGGAATTACCGAAGCGACTGATTAAGTTATTTTCCTTTAAAAATGATATTATTCTTGATCCTTTTATGGGTTCGGGTACCACGGCTGTGGCTGCAATCCAAACCGGACGACGGTATGTCGGTTATGAAATTAACCGCGACTATATTCGCATGACGGAAGAACGTCTAAAAAATTTGAAAATTTCATCATAAATACGACCGATTCGGTTTGATCTCATGCATATCCATTCACAGGAGGCATTTCATCATGAAAAAACAAGGTATCAACACTCTGGTCCTGCTCTTGTTTTTATCTTCACTTTCCTTTGCTCAGAAGACCGAAGACCCCTTTCTTTGGCTGGAGAAGGTGGAAGGACAAAGAGCATTGAAATGGGTCCATGCCCAAAACAAAAGCACAGAGAACGAGCTTAAAAAAAATCCCGAATTTCAAAAAATCTATGAAAAAGACCTCACTATATATAATTCCAAAGCACGCATTGCCAACCCTGTTTTTCATGGTAAATATATTTACAATTTTTGGCAGGATGCGAAAAATGTTCGCGGATTGTGGCGCAGAACCACTTTGAGCGAGTATCTAAAAGCCCATCCCAAATGGGAAACCGTCCTGTCTATCGATTCTTTGAATAAAGCCGAAGGGGAAACATGGGTTTACAAGGGAAGCAATTTCCTGCGTCCCGGCTATAATCGCTGCATGATCAGTCTCTCACGTGGGGGTGGGGATGCGGTGGTGATTCGTGAATTCGATTTACGAAAAAAACGGTTCGTAAAAGACGGCTTCTATCTAAAAGAAGCCAAGGGGTCCGTTTCATGGAAAGATCAGAATACGTTGCTGGTTTCCACTAATTTCGGTAAAGGAACTACCTCTTCTTCAGGCTATCCCTTAATCAATAAAATCTGGAAACGGGGAACAGACCTGGGTAAAGCTCCGGTTCTTTTTAAAGGTGATTCCACGGATATGGGCGTATGGAGTTATGTAATTTATACACCCGAACGCAGTTTTCAAATTATCGAAGAAAATATGACCTTTTATACGCATCGAATCTATGTCGTGGAGAAAGGGAAACGTATCCGTCTGGATTTACCTGAAGATGCCGATTTAAGTGGTATTTTTAAAAATCAGATGCTGATTCAGCTCAAAACCGACTGGACCGTGGCCGGTAAAACATACCGGCAGGGCGCCCTTTTAAGCATCGACTATGATCATTTTCTGCAAGGTGATCGGGATTTTACAACTGTATTTCAACCCGACAATCGTTCCAGCATAGTCACGGTATCCCATACCAAAAACTATTTGTTGGTAAATATTCTGCGCAATGTACGCAGCGAACTTTACCGTTTTACTTTCGATAAGGGACAATGGAAACAAAGCCGCGTTCCGGTTCCGAAATTCGGCAGTATCTATCTGGGAAGTGCGGATCAACAGTCCGACCGCTATTTTTTTTATTATACCAACTTCCTGATGCCTTCCACTCTATATCTTGCATCGGCTATTGATAACCGTTTGGATAAGCTAAAAAGTATGCCGGCTTTTTTTGACAGCAGTCCTTTAACGGTGGAACAATTTGAAGCCGTTTCCAAAGACGGCACTCCTATTCCCTATTTTGTTGTACATCAAAAAGAGATGACTTATAACGGTACCAATCCAACCTTACTTTATGGTTACGGTGGATTCGAAATATCACTGCGTCCCTCTTATTCGCCCACAGTCGGGTCCAACTGGTTGGAACGCGGCGGTGTTTATGTGCTGGCCAATATTCGCGGTGGCGGTGAATTTGGTCCCAAATGGCATCTGGCCGCTCTTAAGGAACACAGGCAGCGCGCTTATGACGACTTTATCGCTGTGGCCGAAGACCTGATCAGCCGGAAAATTACCTCACCCGGACATTTGGGTATAATGGGCGGCAGTAATGGCGGGCTGCTGGTCGGTGTGGCTTTTACGGAACGCCCCGATCTGTTTAATGCCGTGGTTTGTCGGGTACCGTTGCTGGATATGAAACGATACAACAAACTACTGGCAGGTGCCAGTTGGATGGGCGAATACGGTAATCCGGATAAACCGGAAGACTGGGCCTATATTAAAAAATATTCCCCTTACCAGAATGTTTTTAAAAACAAAAAATATCCCAAGGTTTTCTTTATTACCTCAACCCGGGACGATCGCGTCCATCCCGGACACGCCCGTAAGATGGCGGCCAAAATGGAAGCTTTGGGTTATCCGGTCTATTATTATGAAAACACGGAAGGCGGCCATGCGGCAGCCACCACGAATCGCCAACGGGCCTATGCCAATGCTTTGATTTACACCTATCTTTTGAATCGGTTATTTTAAAGTCAGGCCGGCCTTTACGAATGATTTCATCCATAAGATCAAGGAAATCAAAATGATAAAAGTACTCGATCGCATTCAAGCGGGAGAGGTTTTGCTCTCCGACGGAGCCATGGGTACCGAATTGCAGAAACGCGGATTACCCACAGGGGCCTGCCCGGAAGAATTTAACGTGACCCATGCCGAAATCGTGCAATCTATTTACCGGGATTATTACCGGGCCGGATCGGATATTATCGAGACAAACACATTCGGAGGGACCCGAAGCCGACTGGCTATTCACGGCAAAGAGAATGAAGTGTACCGTTTTAACCGCCGCGGCGCCGAACTGGCTCGGGAAGTATGTCCTCCGGGCCGCTTTGTAGCCGGTTCCATGGGACCCACGGGCGAAATCTTAGAACCCCTGGGCACCCTGTCTGTGGCAAAAGCTTATGATTATTTTGCAGAGCAGGCCGAGGCTTTGGCCGAAGGGGGAGTGGATATTATTTATGTGGAAACCATGATGGCCATCGAGGAGGCGGAAATTGCCGTTAAAGCCGTTAAGGAAAAAACCGGATTGCCGGTTGTCGGTAGTATGACCTTTAATCTGACCGATGGTGGGGTTCGTACTTCTATGGGCGTTGATGCCGCTACTATGGTCGGGCGCTTAACCGCGGTCGGAGCCGATCTGCTCGGAGCCAACTGCGGTACGGGAGTCGAAGTCGTTTTAGCTGCAATAGAAGAAATGCAGCCCTTGAGTCCGTTGCCCTTTTTAGCCCAACCCAATGCCGGAATCCCTCAAATGACGGATCATTTAATTGTTTATCCCGAAACACCGCAGAGTTTCGAACAAAAGATCGAACAGGTCTTGCAATTCCGCATCGGTATTCTCGGCGGTTGCTGCGGAACCGGTCCGGAACATATCATCCGTCTGCGTACCCTTCTGAACAAACATCACCCCGTGGGATAAGCCCTCTTCAAAAAATACGAACGGGGTTATTAGAAGACTTGTAATAACCCCGCTTTCTTAGTATCTTCCTGTCAAAAGAAATCCATCTGTAAAGAGGACAGGAAGATGATGAATGAAAAATTGAAGTTATTAGCCATTTGCATCGAACGTGGAAAAGTCGATTCGCAAACCTCCTATCCCCCCGATATGCAGGGACAATCCGGTGCCTCCGAACTTACCAGGGAGTTATTGGACGAAGATGTGGATCCCAATGATATTTTGGCCAAAGCGCTGATGGTTGGCATGCAAAGAATCGGTGATAAATTTGGAAACGGACAGGCCTTTATTCCCGATTTACTCATTGCGGCCAAAGCCATGTATGCCGCCATGGCGCACCTGAAGCCTTACTTTGATTCCGGTGCCGCCCGGCATAAGGGAACCATCATCTTGGGAACTGTGGCCGGTGATCTGCACGATATCGGTAAAAACCTGGTTCGTATGGTAATGGAGGGGGACGGCTGGAAGGTGATCGACCTGGGTACCAATGTATCGGCTGAAAAATTTGTTGACAGCGTGCGTAGTAATCCGGGAAGCATGGTTGGCCTTAGTGCTCTGTTGACAACTACTATGCTTAACATGGGACCGATCACTCAAAAAGTCAAAGAATTGAATGCGGAAACAAAAGTCTTTGTAGGCGGGGCTCCGCTTTCACAACAATTTTGCGATAAAATCGGAGCCGACGGTTATTTTCCCGATCCTCAAAGCCTGGTTCGTCATTTAAATACAAAACCAAATTAAAATGAAGTGTCTTGCCGAGTCGGTAGATAAATATGCTAAAGAGGGGCGTAGAATGGTTGCCCCTTTAATGGGACTTCCCGGCTTACAGATGATACACAAATCCGTTAAGCTCGGACAGCAGAATTCTAAAATCCATTTTCAGACCATCCGGAGTCTGGCCGATACATTTAAACCCGATATCGTTTTTCCGATGATGGACCTCTCGGTGGAGGCCAATGCCCTGGGTTTACCGGCTTTATTTCCTGAGGGGGATGCAGCATCCATCCGGGCCATAACGGTCGATGCTCCATTTTTCCGTTCCGTAAAAACCATTGACATCGGCGCGGATGGACGCGCCCGCTCCTATGCGGAGACCATACGGTTGTTAAGAGAACATCTCCCTGGTTCCATCCGGGTAGGTGCTTATATTTCCGCCCCCTATACCCTGGCCGCACAAATTATGGGTATTTCGAAGGCCGGTCTGGCTGTCCTGATGTCTCCGGACAAGATAAAACAACTGATTGAATTGCTTGTGCCGGTCATCCGGCAGTATGCCTCTTTACAGATTGATGCCGGTGCAGATCTGGTTTGTATCCTCGATCCCGGCGCCGCCCTGTTAAATCCCGGACAATTCGATGAATTTGCCGTACAATATGTGGCCTCTATCGTTCCATTACTCCATCGGCATCGGGTCGATTCCATTTACCATGTTTGCGGAAATACCATGCATGTATATAAGTTAATGGCCTCCAGCGGAGTGACCGCGCTCAGTCTCGATTCCCGCGAAGCAGGAGTCAATTTAACTGAAATCGCCGAAAAGCTGAACGATGATATTATTCTGATGGGAAATTTGGATCCCTCCGGAACGTTATTGCAGGGAAACGAGGTCCAGGTTCGGCATGAAGTAAACCGTTTACTTGCGGAAATGGGGAAATTTCATAATTTTATCCTGAGTTCGGGCTGCGATTTACCTAAAAACACCCCGCTGGCGAATATCAAAGCTTTTATGGAAACAGGTCGAAAGTATCATTATAACTCGTAAAAGGAGAAAAATGAATCCGGATATCGAACAATTCATACATACTTTACGACGGGAAAAAGCATCCTATGTCCCCATTGCAGAATTAGGAGTACATCCCAGGATTAAAGAACGCTTTCTTGGCCATCCTCTTACTTCTTTAGAAGATGAAATTGAATTCTGGTACAAAGCCGGATACGACTATGTAAAATTACAACCGGGAGCCGATTTTAATCCGTCCAAAATCGGAGTCAGCGATGAGGTCATTATTAAAGATGACGGTTCCCTGGGCTATAATTGGATGTCTGAAGGGACGGGATTAATCACCAGTTTTGAGGATTTCGAACACTATGTATTTCCTGAAAAGGAGTCGTTCGATTATTCCCGTTTCGAGCAGGTTAAAGCCTTGCTGCCCGAAGGCATGGGAGTCATCGGGCAGTATGGGGATATATTTACCATGACCTGGGAAATGATGGGTTTTGAAGGCTTCTCCATGGCTCTGTTTGAAAACCCGGAACTGATCCAAGCCGTTAACGATCGGATCGGAGAACTGGTACTGAGCATGTTTGAATATTTCGCCCAGAGTGATGTGGTGGATGTCCTCTGGTTCAGCGATGATATCGCTTTCAGCACAGGATTGCTCATGTCGCCTCAGGTGCTGGAAACCTATTTTTTCCCCTGGTTAAAAAAAATAGGAGAGCTGGCCAGGCAATACAATAAACCGCTCATCTATCATACAGACGGGGTATTATGGGATGTCTTTGAACATATCATTGATTGCGGTGTAGATGCTTTACATCCCATTGAACCCAAAGCTATGAAGATTGCCGAAGTCAAAGAAAAATATGGTGACAAGCTCTGTCTGATCGGGCACGTGGATGTGGATCTATTAGC
>Ga0256841_1000403_pt1 | contig 45030 bp, 36 predicted proteins | sample 356308metaG_FD_185971 | JGI IMG/M metagenome (GOLD analysis project Ga0256841, IMG submission 185971) | Hydrothermal vent microbial communities from Mid Atlantic Ridge, Atlantic Ocean - 356-308 | ecosystem: Environmental > Aquatic > Marine > Hydrothermal vents | place: Atlantic Ocean: Mid...
TCCGAGACGGGGGTGATTTATGAGTACACGGCCGAGGGGGAGAAGGTGGGGGAGTATGCGCTGGTGGTTCGGGACAAGGCCCGGCCGCGCCTCATCACCGGGGTGGAGGCCCTGCTGGTCCGGCGTCCGTTCCTCTATGTGTTCACTGCTGGTGGGGCTTATCGGTTCGATCTCAGGCAGGGGCGAGCTGGATCCCTGGCTGTCGTGGGCGGTGGAGCTGGTGTCAACGAGGACCGGTGTCCGCCGGCGCAGGCCTGGCCTCAATGTGCGGCCAACTGCCCTGATGGAATGACCGTCGATTGCAAACAAGCGCTGAGCAATCAGATTGACAGTACCCGCCGGGTCATCGGTCATACGTGTAGTGTCGATGGGAATGGCTGTCAGGCGACGGTGACGATGTGTGATCCAGCGACCGGTCAGCAGGTGACGCATTCCACCAGCTTGAGTTGTCCGCCGCCGCCGTGCGATCCATCTCGGTGTCCACCCCCTCCTAATCCAGATGAAGGACAAAAGTAACGTCTCATTCTGCACAGACTGACTTGAGCCTATCGCGAGCGCAGGGTAGTGGTACGCAAGAAGAGGAGAACAGCGTCGGGGCCACGCCATTGATTCGCTCGCTCGAGCGTGTCCCACGCTTTTGCTCGTTTTCCATCGAATTCGAGCGCTGTTTGTGTGGTTCCAGGTCGGGAAAAACGCAGCCGCTTCGATGGTGTGCCCGCCCTTTCCGGGCATCGGGTGTGCGCGGAGGTGATCCCGGCCGAACCGTCGTAGCCCCACCGCTCGATGGCGCCAGGCGATTCCGCGGTCAGATTGACCTTCCCTCGCTGGCAGGTTATACTGACGCTCGAACACCTGCGCGGAGGAGGAACGATGAAGCTGGAAGGGAAACGCGTCGCTCTCCTGGTCGAGGATCTCTATCAGGAGATGGAAGTCTGGTATCCCCTCTATCGCCTCAAGGAAGAAGGCGCCGAAATCACGGTCATCGGCACGACCGACGTCCACAAGAGTAAATTGGGCTATCCGGTGAAGGTGCATCTCCGGGCCGACCAGGCTCGGGCCGCGGATTTTGACATCGTGATCATCCCCGGCGGTTACGCCCCGGACCGCATGCGCCGGCATCGGGCGATGATCGACTTCGTTCGCCAAGCTCACGAACAGGGCAAGATCGTCGCGGCCATTTGTCACGGGCTGTGGCTGGCCATCTCGGCGGGCATTCTCAAGGGCAAAACGGTCACCGGATTCTTCTCCATCAAGGATGACATTGTCAATGCCGGCGCCACCTACGTCGACGAGCCGGTGATCACCGATGGTCGCGTCATCACTTCGCGCGTACCGGACGATCTCCCCGCCTTTTGCCGTGAGATCATCGCCGTCGCCGCCGGAGAGAAAATAGCAACCCGAGAGACCTCGACATCATCCCGATGACCGGCCGGATCGGCCTTCGCTCTGCCGGTGACGGCTCGCCCGAAGGCCTCCATTTCTGCAAGCGCGAGGGCCATCTCGTCACATGACCCTCATGGGCGATCAGTGCGGATCGAAAACGATGGGCTTCAGCGTCAACTCTTTGATCTCGTTCGGCCTCAATTCAACGGTTTGCAATTGGCTCCGGTACCGGTTGAGGAACTCCAGGAACGCCTCCGGCTCGCTTCGCGCTGGTTGGGTCGAGGTAGCGAAAACGATGTACCGGCCCGGGCGAATGCGCTTGATCTCGAATCGCCCATGTTGATCGCTCACCACTCCACTGTGGGTCACACGGCGGGGCTCCTGAACGGTGAACACCTCGGCGGCGACGAGGCTGACGACCGCGCCGGGCATCGGTCCCTTCCCGCCGATCACTCGCCCTCGGAGCGTCGCTCCGGCATCGGACAGAATGGCGACGACGCCGGCCGTCTCCCGACCGGATTCCACCGGAATGCCCTCCTCGCTCACATCGACATCGTCCAGGAGAATTGACTTGAGATAGTACGGCGTAGGGCCAAGATCGAAGTGTACGTGATACACGCCGCCGGGGATTCCATCGAATCGGAAAGAACCATCGCGATGGGGCGTCACCCGACCGAGCCCGCTCACCGGGTAGCGATGCTCACCCGCTCGAAGGTAAAGGGCGAGATTGACGACGTCTTCGGGTATCCGACCACTGTCGAGCACGATGCGTCCGGAGATTGCTCCGGCGGGTTCGAACTCAAAGTTGACTTCCACCGGTTCGCGGCCTACTGTCACTTCTCGTCGGAGCGGCGCGGCCAATCCGTCTTCCGGCTTCAACATCACCGAGAGCGCCCGAACCATGTATTTCCCCGATGAGAGCCTGTTGATCTCGTATCGCCCCTCCTGATCCGAAACGGCCTGAAGAAAGACGCCGACCGGGCGCTCCATCTCATAGGCGATGACGGTGACGCCGGGCATCGGTTCTCCGGTATCGGCCCGGCTCACTCGCCCGAAGAGCTTCGCGCCAGATGACGGTTCGGCTTTGAGGGCGAAATCGATGCCCGTCGTCTCCAGGCCTTCGGTCACCGCCACTTCCTCGGCTTCTTCCCGCGATGCGACGCCCGGATAGTAGGTGATCAACCCTTCGCGAGGTACCCGCATCGAACGACCGCGGAATGAAGCGAGCCGCCATTCTCTGGCGCGCACGCTCACATAGTAGGTACCCGAAGGGAGACCGTAGATACGATACACGCCACGATCGTCGGTGTAGAACGGCAGCCAGGTCGAAGGGATTTGTTTCTCTTTGGGGATCACCGTGACCATGGCCCCGATGAGGGGATGCCCGTACTCATCGCGGATACGACCGGTGATCACGCCTCCTTTGGGGAGGCGAAAGGCGATGCCGGAAAGGTGTTGACCGGCCCTCACCGTCAAAGGCGTCGCTTCGGATGGGGAGTTCTCCAGTTTGTACGACGTGGTGAGATATCCGGGATGCTCGGCGCGCAGGATGTAGGTTCCCGGAGCGAGCCGGAGGGTATAGTGCCCCTGTCCATCCGTCAGGGCCATGACCTCGCCGCCTCCTGACCCACTGGCCACGACCATTGTGCGAGGCAACGGCTTCCCATCGGCGGTCACCACGCGCCCCGAGATCTGCGCCTGAGACGCTTCGTCGTCCTGGGTTCGCGCCAGATGAATCCCCTCGACGCTGAGCCCGCTCACCAGGATCAACCCAAGGCCCATCCATCGCATTCGTCGATTCATGGCGACGTCGTCCTCCAATGCGAGCGTTCATGAAAACGAACGTCCCTTCGGCCCGTCGGTTCCGTTTTCTCCCGGCCGAGCGAATGCCCTCGCCGTCACGCCCTGTGAGAACGATCATGAGGAGACCGGCGCGCCGAGCCGGTGACCATAGAGCGGGAATCGGGCGCTCAGTTCCTCGACCCGTTGGCGGACGGATTTTTGCACCTCTTCGCTACCAATCTGATCGAGCACCTCGGCGATCATGCCCGCGATGAGGCGCATCTCCGGCTCTTTCATGCCTCGGGTGGTCAGCGCCGGCGTGCCAATGCGAATGCCGCTGGCCACGAGCGGAGGATTGGTGTCGAAAGGGATGGTGTTTTTGTTGACCGTGATGCCCGCCGCATCGAGCGCCTTCTCTGCGTCCTTGCCGGTGATTCCCTTGGCGTACACATCGACCAGGAGGAGGTGATTATCGGTGCCGCCGGAGACGATGCGAAAGCCGGCGCGAGCCAACTCTTCGGCGAGTACTTTGGCGTTTTTGACGATCTGGGCCTGATATTCCTTGAACTCGGGCCGCATCGCTTCTTTGAAGCATACGGCCTTGGCGGCCATGATGTGGACGTGGGGACCGCCCTGTACGCAGGGGAAGACGGCGCGGTCGATCTCTCGGGCGAACTCTTGTTTACACATGATCATGCCGGCGCGCGGACCGCGCAGCGTCTTGTGCGTCGTGGTGGTCACGAACTCGCAGGAAGGAACCGGACTGGGATGTAATCCGGCCGCGACCAGTCCGGCAATATGGGCGATATCGGCCATGACGACGGCTCCCACTTCATGGGCGATCTCGGCGATGCGATCGAAATCGATGATCCGAGGATAAGCGCTGGCGCCACAGACGATCATCTTCGGCTTATGCTGATGAGCCAGTTCGGCCATCTGATCGTAATCGATCGTTTCGGTCTCGCGATCGACGCCGTAGGCGACGACGTTGAAGTACTTGCCCGAGAAATTGAGCGGGTGACCGTGCGTCAGGTGCCCTCCGTGCGAGAGGTTCATGCCCATGATGGTATCGCCCGGCTGGAGCATGGCGATATAGACGGCCATGTTGGCCTGGGAACCGGAGTAGGGCTGGACGTTCACGTGCTCGGCGCCGAACAGTTGCCGGGCTCGCTCGATGGCCAGCGATTCCACCACATCCACGTACTCGCAGCCGCCATAGTAGCGACGGCCGGGATAGCCCTCAGCGTATTTATTGGTGAACACCGAACCCATCGCCTCCAGGACGGCTTCGCTGGCGAAGTTCTCCGAAGCGATCATCTCCAATCCGCCCGATTGCCGGCGAATCTCGTCCTGAATGGCCTGATAGACGTCGGGATCAACATCGCGGAGCGGTTGGTAAAAGGCTTCGTTCATTGGATCTTCTCCGAGGTCATTCGACGGTCGGACCAGACGTCGTCCAACCGATTGATCTTCTCCACGCGACGGGCATGACGCCCCCCGGCGAATTCGGTACGGAAAAACGTGCGCACGATCTCTCGTATGGTGTGCATCGGCGTCGTGCGCGCGCCGATGGCCAGTACGTTGGCGTCATTATGCTCTCGACTCAATCGCGCCGTCTCGGCATTGTGGCACACGGCAGCCCGCACGCCGGGAAACTTGTTGGCCACGATCGACATGCCGATGCCCGAGCCACAGATGAGCAACCCGCGGTCGGCGCGGCCCTGGGACACGGCTTCGGCGACCCGGCTGGCGAAATCGGGATAATCGACGGACTCCGAAGAATGCGTTCCCCAATCCTCGTATTCCAAACCCATCTCGTCGAGTAACGCCTTCACCGCTTCTTTGACCTGATAACCGGCGTGATCGCTTCCAATGGCGACTTTCATCATCACCTCCAGCGCGTCTGGGCCAAATCTTACCGCAGATGAAAACGACAGGCAAGGTGAGGCGAAGGAGAACGGTGCGCGGCGAGTCCTCTCCGCTGCTGGGCCGGCGCAATCCCTTCATCACCGGCCCCTGACCGTCGCCGCGATCCAATGAGAGAACGGAGCGAACCCGAATCGAGTCGCCGCCCGATCGCCGAACCACTTTCGACGAGACGGTCAAAGATCCTCTCGTCAGGACGACGGCCGGCGCCGATAGAAAATGTAGACCACCGCGCCGGGCAGACTGGAGACGAGCACGATGAAGAAGAACAAAAACGAGAGCAGGAGACTCGCCTCCTCGGACATCCCCACCCGGGAGAAGAAAAAGACGAAGGCATACTCGCGCAGTCCAAAGCCATACACGGTGATCGGCACCATGCTGACGAGGGCGATCAGGGGGATGAACACGCAAAAGTATTTGAACGCTACTGGCCAGCCGATCGCCCGCGCCGCCAGATAGGCGAACCCGATGAGGGCCATATCGAACAGCAACGACAGACCGACGGCTCCCAGCAGTCGTCCGAGCGATCGCCGATAGGCGCTGAAGGCGGCGTGAAGCCGACGCGTCAACTCGGTCAGCCCGGTCCAGCGCAGGCGTTCGAACCGTTGGGCGAGCAGGCGATAGGTGGGATCATAAAATAACAAGAGATTGGCCACGCCGAACGCGGCGAACATCCCGACGAGGAATGGAAACATGGGAACATCCAGGAATTGGACGTCGGCGACCCCAGACACGACGACGGCCACCAGGAGAAGCGCACCCAATCCGGCATCGCGATCCATGAGGACCGTCGTCGTCGATCGCGGAATATCGCCGAACTCCCGCGTCAGATAGTACACTTTCACGGCATCGCCACCGACCATGGTCGGGAAGAAGAGGTTGAAGAACATCCCCAGGAAATACAAACTCACGGCGCGGATCAGAGGGAGATCGAATCCCACTGCGTCCAGGAGCAACTTCCAGCGATAGGCGCAGAGAATCTGACCCAGGATATACATGGAGACGGCTAATCCGATGAGCCCCACATTGGCCCGCCGAAGGAGGACGTGAAGCTGTTGACCCTCAATTCGCCGGAAGAGGAGGAAAAGGAGCGTGCCACTGACCAGGAGCTTGAGCGTCAAGGCGAGCCATCGGTTCATCTCAGTCGAAGAACTCCCTCACCGGTTCTCGGCGACGCCCTCATCACCATCGGCGGACCAGGCCCATCCCCCGACCGGAGCGATGATGGCGGGCCGGAACAATCCGGAGACCCTCTGGTCGGGATACATTCCCCGGCCACACATGAGCCACCTGGATAGCGCGCCAGCCCGCGTCCCGATTCGGTCACTTTCAACGTCGAGAGGGCACGCTCCTCTCCTTTACCCACACATCCTGAACGCGCCCGGCGACCGATGCACCGTCTCACCATCCATGGTGGGGAGGGGATCTCTCCTGAAGCGCCGATCTCAACCCTCCCGACCAGAACAGTGACCAGAGCAGCCCGGCACCCGACAAGATCCATCATTGCCGGCCACACTTCCGCTCTTCACGGCCAACCCGATCGAGATACATCCCACCTTTGCGGCGACACCTGGTCGCCGGAATGGAAGTGCCTCTCCTCAAAGAACGAGCGCCGGAGACCGGAGCTTACAAAACGAGGAGGCGCAACGCGGTGTCATCCAACACCACGCCGAGAGCTACCAACACAGCGCCGAGGGCGCCCAACGGCGTCACGATGACTGTACAAGGGGGAACAAACGGACAGACCACGCTCACCCCGGACAGCAACAACAGCACTCCCACGAGATGGGGGGAACCCACCGTCATCACACTTCCCACAACGGCCAACAGAGAAAGGCAGTATCCCGTCATCCGTCTCACTATTGTCCAGTCCTCCTTAGTCTAGTTATGTTCCATCCCAACTCCGCTCCCTCCCATTCAGCCCCATCCCTGGTCCGATGAGCCCTATCAGTTTAGCGACGTCTTCCGCTTCCACCGCGTACCTTGTTTCGTGTCTTCAAGAATGATGCCTCGTCGAGCCAGCAGATCCCGAATCTCATCGGCGCGCGCGAAATTCCGCGCCGCGCGAGCCGCTTCGCGCTCCCTGATGAGCGCTTCGATCTCGCCGTCCAGCATCTCCTCCTCTTCCTCGCCCAGCACCCCGAGAACGGTATCGAAACGAGCGAGAAGATCGAGAATCTGATGCCGGTCATCGGCGCGCAGCGCGCCCTGGCTGAGCACGATATTCACCTCGCGGACCAGGCGATGGACGGCGGCCAAAGCCTGCGCCGTATTCAGATCATCATCCATCCCCGCCTCGAAATCCCGGCGGGCTCTCTCGATGGCCTCGGCGACGGTGGGATTCGATCCCGGCTCGCACCGAGCTTGCCGAACGGCCCAACGGAAATCGCGCAAGCTCTGCAAGGTTCGCTCGGCGGCGCGCAATCCATCGAATGTGAAATTGAATGGCTTACGATAGGGCACCGACAACAACGCATAGCGGACGGCCAGAGGATCAAATCCCTTCCGTATGAGATCGCGCAGCGTATAGAAATTGCCCTTGGATTTGGACATCTTCTCGCCTTCCACGATGAGATGCTCAGTATGGAGCCAGTATCGCACGAAGGGCTTGCCCGTGGCTCCCTCGCTCTGGGCGATCTCATTCTCGTGATGAGGAAAGATCAAGTCCACGCCGCCGCAGTGGATGTCGAACGTCTCTCCGAGATACTTCATGGACATGGTCGAGCACTCCAGATGCCAGCCAGGACGTCCCACGCCGATTTCCGTCTCCCAGCGCGGTTCGCGCTCATCTTTGGGGGCCTTCCACAGGACGAAATCGCGCACGTCTTCCTTCCCATAACTATCGGCATCGATCCGCGCTCCAGGAATATTGCCCTCCAGATTGATCCCGGAGAGCTTTCCATAGGAGGGGAAGGTCGCGATGCGATAGTAAATCGAGCCTTCGCTGCGATAGGTATGTCCCCGCGCCTCCAGCCGTTTGACGAGCTCGACCATGTCGGGGATGTGCTCGGTGGCCCGCGGCATCACCTCCGGCGGCTCCAGATTGAGGGCCTTCATATCCTCGCGAAAGGCGGCGATATAACGATCGGTGAGCTCGCGAAGCGAAATGCCCTCTTGTTGAGCACGGGCGATCGTCTTGTCATCCACGTCGGTGAAATTCATCACCTGGCGCAGTGCATATCCTTTGTACTTGAGGTATCGCCGGAGAATATCAACGGAAACGAAGGTGCGGAAGTTGCCGATATGGCAATAGTCGTAGACGGTGGGCCCGCAGGCATAGAATCGAACCAAGCCCTCTTCGAGCGGTCGGAACTCCTCCAACTCGCCGGACATTGTGTTGCGCACTTTAAGCATCGGTCTTCCCTGCTCTCGGCTCGCCGCCGGTGCGCGGCCGGTGTCTCCCTGAAGGACCGAAGATACACTCTCACCCGCGATCCTGTCAAATGTGCACTTCCACGGCTCCCGGTTGACCGACCACGCCCTCGACGGTGAAAGTGACGGGGAGGAATTGTTCGATCACCCAGAGGTTGGTCAACAAGTGCTGGGTCACTTCCGACGTCGTGAATCGAGAGGGACCCTCGGCCAACGCCAGATAGACGACCAATTGATCGGCCAGATGTTTCTCCACGGCCGCACCACTGGCATGATGCGCCCAGAACGCGGCGAATGCTTCATCGGCCACGCGTTCGGCCGGCTTTCCTCGTTCGCCGAGGGCGCCGAATCCGGCTCGAATCGATTGATAGTGGGCCAGCAGAAAGACGAAGGTCCCCTTGCCCGGAGAGGGTGCCTCCAGAATCTCGCCGCGGGCCGACAATCCCTTCTCCTGCAACCTGTGGAGGAGACGATCCCGCTGACGATGGGCAATGGAGCGCGGCAGATTGGAGACGACCGACAGGTACTCCAGCGAGACCAGTTCGCCTCGATCTTCCAAGTGGAGAGGAGCAATGGGGCGACCGGGCGTGATCATGGCCTCGACGAGCCCCCCACCGCGCGGATACCATCCCCAGCGAAGTGTCTTCATCGTCCCTCGAAGACCCAGGCGCTCCAGGGCCGGCAGAAAGACCATTTCCAGATACGTGGTTGGCGGACTCCAGGGGACGTGCGTTCCCCCTTTGAGCGTCAACTGACTGGGCTCGGAGGCGACGAACAGCGCCGGTGCCACGGCCTGAAAGATCAATCCCACCGAACCAGCGCTGGCCCGAACCGCCGCCACATCGAACGTGTATCTGCCGGCGGCGATCCCCTGGGGCGCGAACCGGAGTCGCTGCGATCCCAGCTCGGCGCCGTCCACGCGGGCGCGGGCGATGGTGGCCATCGCCCGCACCGCCGTGAGATGCTGCGGTTGCAGGCCGGGATTCTTCCGCCCACGACGAATGTTGATGATGTCAACCGGGCGATTGAGCAACGCCGAGAGGGCCAGGCTGGTGCGCAGGATCTGACCGCCCCCCTCGCCGGTGGAACCATCGATGATCAGTTCGCGGTCCGGGTTCGGTGAGCTCCGACTGTTCGTTTCCTGAGACATCTTCTGAACAGATCGCCAAAAGGCGCTGGGATGAGGAATGCAAGCCATTCACCGGCGTGCCTTCGAGCGTGCCCGGCGATGGCCACCGATCGTCTCACGATAAACCGGCGCTTTCGGCGACGAAGGATGGACGGCGCCTACCGGACTACGTCTTCAATCTCTTCTTCACGACGGCGGGCACGCCCACGGCGAGAGCGTGCTCCGGAACGTCTTTGGTCACCACGGCTCCAGCACCGGTCACGGCTCCGCGGCCCACGCGCACCGGCGCCACCAGCATGGTGTCGCTGCCCAGTTTCACATCATCTTCGATGAACGTGGGATGCTTCCGCTGACCATCGTAATTGCAGGTGATCGTCCCGGCGCCGATATTGACGCGCTCGCCAATGGTGGCATCGCCGAGATAGGCCAGGTGCATGGCCTTGGTCTTTCGTCCCAACCGGCTCTTCTTCACCTCTACGAAATTCCCCACTCTGGCCTCCGGCGCCAATTCCGCCTCCATGCGCAAATGAGCAAACGGCCCGACCACAACGGCATCGCCCAGACGGCTGTTGACGATCACGCACCCATTTTTGACCGTCACGCGATCGCCGAGCTGCGAGTCCACGATGCGCGACCAGGAGTGAATCTCGCACTCCTCGCCGATGCGGGTGCGCCCTTCGATGATGACCTGCGGATGGATGATCGTGTCCTGACCGATGCGGGCGTCGGCGCTGATGTACGTGGAATCGGGATCGACGATGGTCACGCCGGAGAGCATCAAGGCCTGCAACACCTGACGCCGCAGCCGGGCGCCGACGTTGGCCAACTCGACGCGATTATTCACGCCGAGGAACTCATCAGCGCAATCGTGCAGGAATAATCCGATCGGATATCCGCGATGCTGGAGAATGGCGAAGACGTCGGGCAGATAATATTCCCCTTGCACATTTTTCGGCGACAGGTGGTCCAGCGCCTCAAGAAGCGGGGGAATCTCGAAGCAATACAGCCCGGGATTGACTTCCCTGATTCGCCGCTGTTCGGGGCTGGCATCGCGATGCTCGATGATGCGCACGAAGTGACCGGCCTCATCGCGAACGATACGCCCATAGCCGGTGGGATCGTCCATCATCACCGTCAACATCGAGGCCGCGTAGCCCCCCTCGCGATGCTGACGCACCAGTTTGTCGATCGTCTCGGATCGAATCAATGGCGCGTCGCCGTAATAGATGACCACACTGCCGGAAGCCCGAGCCAACGCCTCCCTGGCCACCATGACGGCGTGCCCGGTGCCCCGTTGTTTCGATTGAACGATGAATTCCACCTGCGGCGCGGACGCCTCGTCTCCCGCGATGTGAGCGATCTCATCTTCGACCACGGCCCGAACGGCCTCTGCCTGATGACCGATGACGATGAACAGTCTCTCCGGCTTCAACGCCCACGCCGTACGAAGACCGTATCCGATCAACGGACGGCCCGCGACTTCGTGCAGCACCTTGGCCCGACGCGATTTCATGCGCGTACCGAGCCCGGCGGCGATGATCAGTACATTCAATGACATACCCCCTCCTCTCTTTCCCATTCGGAGATCTGGCGAATGGGAACGCGATGACTCGAGATAGAGCCGAGTGGGCGCGCAGCCATCCTCATCCTCCCTCAGCCGCGACTCCGTGAGCCCGCTCGGTGAGCAATGTGTAGGCCTCGAAGATGGCGCGGCTCAATCTGGCCGGATGGTGGCGCACGGCGTCCCCTTCCTCGATCAACGGACGCAAGAGCGCGGGCACCGACTGCCGTCGTCGCGGCAAGACGAGGCGACCCAAGCCCGTGGTCGTTCGGCCTCGTATGGGATTCTCCAGTGCGACCGGAACGGCCCCTTCCGCCAGATACTTCCGCCGCATGGTCTCGGAAATGGGTTGCGAATTGACCAGGACGAGATCCAATTCCAGCCCCGGACAATAGTCCAGCACCCGCTCGACGTGCGCTTCGACGGTGTAGCCGGTCGTCTCATGAGGCTGGGTCATGATGTTGCACACGTAGATCTTCTTGGCCGGCGATTGAACGATGGCCTCGGGAATGCCCCGCACCAGGAGATTGGGAATCAGACTGGTGAACAGCGATCCGGGACCGATCACGATCACATCGGCCCGGGCGATAGCCTCCAACGTCTCCGGAAGCGGCCGACAATCGGGAGGATCCAATCGCACGGCGCGGATGGGGCGCGGCGCCTTGGTGATCCTGGTCTCGCCACGGACGATCGTCCCATCATCGAGTTCGGCTTCCAGGCGGACGTTGGTCATCGTGGACGGGAAGATGCGCCCCTTGATGGCCAGCACTTCGCTGGACAAGCGGATCGCCTCCAAAAAATCCCCGGTGACGCCGGTCAGGGCCGTCAAGAAGAGATTGCCGAAACTGTGTCCGCCGAGCTCTCCCCGACCGCGAAACCGATAGCGGAACAGCTGCGTCAGCAATTGCTCGTCCTCGGCCAGCGCCACCAGGCAATTGCGAATATCGCCCGGGGGAAGAATCTGAAACTCATCGCGCAACCGCCCCGAACTTCCACCATCATCGGTGACCGTCACCAGAGCGGTCAGCTCGCTCAGACCGTACTCCATGGAGGCTCTTCGGCCCTCGACGTCGGTCACTCCGACGTAGTGCTTCAGCCCGCTTAACAGTGTAGAGAGCCCTGTACCCCCTCCCGTGGCGACCAGGTTTAACAGCCGCATCATGATCTCATAAGCTTATTACATCTCGATGGATTCCTCAAGCAAGCGGGCCTCACGATTCCGTCCCGGGAGGGAGAGGCGGTGACTCCTCGACCACTTCCCACCCTACTAACTGCTGGAACTCCGGATGCGTGTAGAGATTGACGAAATCGGCATCGCGCCGGGCATGAATGCGGAGCACCTCGCGCCGCTTGACTGCCTCTTTGAGCTCTTCTAACGCCCGTTCGATTTGACCGAGCCGAGCGTGCGCGGCGGCCAGCGAGTACAGGATGTGGGGCGCTTCCGGCTCTCGCTTGAGGGCCTTCTGGAAATAGGTGATCGCCTCGCGGAGGCGTCCATAATTGAGTTCAACGATCCCCCGATCGTAGAGGGCCTCGGCATCACGAGGTGTGGCCGGTGGGCGACTCAACTGCTGCTCGCAAATGGCCAGATAACTCCGCGCGCGGACGACCATCTCCGCCTCGTGAGGATATCGCTCGATGAATTGGGTGAAGGCGCGTTGGGCGTTCTCGAACTTATGGCGATGGAAAAGGTTCACGGCGCGCTCGAACGCCTTCATCGCCGGCGATGGCGGCGGGGCGACTGGCGCTGCTTTCCTCTCGACCTTCCTGGGACGTCGGGGAGCGACCGTGGTCTTCTTCTTGACTTTGACCCTGGCGCGTTGGGCTTTTTTCGCCGCCGCTTTCTTCTTGACCGTCTTCTTCTTGACCGCCTTCTTCTTGACCGCTTTCTTCTTGATCGTCTTCTTCCGGACGCCCTTCCTAGCCGCTTTCTTCTTGACCGCTTTCTTCTTGACCGTCTTCTTCCGGGCGGCGGCCTTCTTCCCCTTCACTTTCTTGACCGCCGATGGCGTGCGCGTCTTGGAGGAGACCCGGGCGGCAGACAGAACTGGCTTGGTCTTCTTCTTATCGAGCGTTCTCGCCGAAGAAGAGACTTTCCGTTTGGATGTGGTTTTGGCTTTGCTCTTGGTGGACCGAGTCTTTTTCGTCACCGGTTATCGTTCTCCGGCCAAACATCTTCCCGTTGTCTACCTCGGAGCCACAACTGTAACCTCTTGTGAGACTTGTAGCTAGCCTCACTTTATACCAGAAGATTCCAAGCGACGTCAAGTCTGGTCGGACGGCGGTGACGATTTTTTACGAAAAACGGGGGGATTAGTTGACGGTGAATTCACTAATACATTGAAAACAGGCTACTTATTGAAGCAGGCGGCCATCCCCTCATCAGACGGCCGGGCGTCGCGTTTCGGCTACTGAACTTCGACCTTCTCGATGGGTTTTTCCGGTTCCCGGGCCAGAAGCTCATCGATCACCTGAATACCCGCGTCGAGTGTGGCGCGGGCCGCCAGAAGCATCTCTTTGTCCGCTCGCAACAGATGATCGATGGTGGCGCGAGGGACGCCCGCTTCTTCGCAGCAACGGATCACCCGTCGACCGAATTCCTTGAGCATGATGTCTATGCCTCCTCCCATGAGTACTGATCACCGGTCTTGATTTCAATTCTCCATTATAAATCCGGGGGGGATTGGATTTCAATCGCCCCGGACCGATTCCCTCCCTCTCATTGAAAGACCCGCTCCACGGGCACAATTTCGATGTCCTCGGGTCGCAGGTCCAAGTGGAAGCGAGCGATGATCTCATCTTCCTGGAGGATCTCCTTGGGCTTGGGCGCCGGGTAGTGAATGGGCGACGGCCGATTACTCGCCACGGCGTCTCGAAACTCTCGAGCGTCTCTGGTCACCACCACGATCTTTATGTTCTTGTACTGGAGGTACTTTTTGATCACCCGATTGACATCCTCGAGAGTGAGTCTGGCCAACGCTCGTCGCACATACTGGGTGAACTCGCCGATACCATAATATCGGCTGTCCAGCGCGTAACCCAACCGACGATCCTGCGTGCGGACCATCAAGTTGACGAACTTGGACAGATACTGACGAGTGGCCTCGAAGTCCTCGCGCGTCATCCCGCGATCGACCAGCTTCTTCAACTCGTAGAGCGCAATCCGCAGGGCGAAGTGAGCGTTCTGAGGCTCGACCGGTCGAATCCACACCTGGAAGATCTGCTGCTGACGGGCGAGATTGGGATCGGGATAGAACTGAAACATGCCTCGAGGGAAATACTCGATATAGGCATAGTCGCCATAATTGAGCCCGCGGATCTCGCGCATGCGCTGGAAGAGGTAGCTGTTACTGGAACGATGCTCGCCGAAGTAGGATCGCACCAACCACAGCGCCGGCCAATCGGGGTGAGCGCGATTGACCGGGATGGGAAATCCGAATGAGATGGCTGTGGCTCGCGTCTCTTTTTGAATGATGCGCATTTTGAGGCCGCGAATGGGCGGGGGCGGCGGCAGCTTCAGCGTCGCCGGCGCGCCCGGCGGGAGACGGCGGAAATCGGCCACTACCCGTTCGGGGAAATTGGGCGGATATCCCCCGGCCAGCCCGATGACCAGATTGGCCTGGGTATAATGCTGGCGATAGAAAGCTTTGACGTCGGCCAGCGTCAATTTCTCCAACGCCTCCACTCTCCCCCGATTGTGATGTCCGTAAGGGTGACCTTCATAGATGAAGTTGTAGAGCTCTTCTTTGCCCAACTCTTCGTCATTGCTGCTGCGGAGATTCACTTTGAGAAAGTTTATCGCTTCGGTCTTCAGTCGCGTGAAATCATCTTCCCGCCAGCCGGGATCAAGGAGCATGTCAGCGATGATTCGGTAGTACGTCTCCAGGTTGTCCCGGTGCGTCGTCCCATAAAAAACGGTCATCTCTTTGTCCACCTGGGCGGTGAACGAGGTGGCCAGAGGATACATCGCCTGCACGATCTGCTCGTAAGTCATCTGGCGGCTGCCGCCCTGACTGAGCATCGCCGCGGTGAGCGCCGCCACTCCTTCTTTCCCCGGGGGATCGCTGGCTGCACCGACATTGAACAAGATGCGAAAACTCACCAGCGGCGACTTACGAGGTAACAGCACCGTCGAGATCTTCGCTCTCCGGCCGGCATCCTGATAGAGCGAGGAGGGCTCTCGTGCTCTTCCCAGCGCGGAGTCGCCTTCGAGCGATCGTTCGCCATCTCCGCGCGCCATCGAGAGCGCCGTGACGTGCTCTCCAGGCTCACTCCCGGCAGCGGGCGCACGCCCACGAATGACTCTCTCACCGTCCCTCGCCTTCGCTCTGCCCGCCGCCCAGCAATGACTTCCATAGACCAACGCGCCTCCAGCGACTATGATGATCATACCGACAATGAGCCACAGGCCTTTATTACGTCTCATAGGTATGCTCTCTCCACTGGCGATCACCGCTTCGGTGTCAGCGTGACGATCGTTCGGTGCGCCGCCACAAAATATTTTCTCGCCATGGCCCGCACGTCCTCGACGGTGATGGCATCGTACAGGCGGTAGAGTTTATTGATCGTCTCCGGCGTTCGACGGAGCGCCACATAATGAGCCAGCGTATCGGCGATGGATTGAGGATCGTCCAGACTGAGCGCGAAGCTGTATCGGAGATGGGATTTCACCGCCTCTAGCCGCTCTCGGGAGACCGGCTTCGTCTTGAGTGAAGCGAATGTCTGCAGGATCTGTTCCTTAACGTAGTCGATGTCTTTCTCGTCCTTGACGCGCGCCGCCACGATGAGCAAATAAGGATCGCGATGATCGGAGAATAGTGGGAACAGTTGATCCACTTTCTGCTCCTTGATGACCAGCCGCCGATAGAGCTCCGAGCTGGGAGAGAAGGCCAGATTGGCGATGATATCCATCGTGGGCATATCCTTGGCCTCGTCCGAGTAGGCCGGTCCCTTATAGGCGATCATGATCCACGGGAGCGTGGGCATCGGCCAATCGATGTGGGCGCTCCTGGGCTCGGTTTGCTCCGGCTCGGCGGGAATATCGGGCACATAGCCTCCCCGCGGCCAATTCCCCCAGTACTTCTTCACCAGCGACACCACCCGCTCGCGCGTAACATCGCCGACCACGATGATGGTGGCGTACTCCGGTCGATAATACCGCCGGAAGAACGTCCGACTGTACTCATACTGATTGGGCATATCCTCGATGTCGCGCAAGAACCCCATGGTCGTATGCTTATAGGTGTGCCGGGTGAATGCCGTATCCCGGAGCACCTCCAGCATCTTTCGCAGAGGGTTGGCGCTGTTTTTGTTGTATTCGCCGAGCACGGCTTTGGCTTCCGTCTTGAAATCCTCCACCGAATAGGTGAGGTTTTGGAATCGGTCCGCCTCCACCATGAGCAACGTCTCCAGATCCTCAGCCGAGAAGGTCGAATGATAGACGGTCAGATCATCCGACGTGTAGGCGTTGCTATCCACGCCCGCGCGCTTGAGGATCTGCTGATATTTTTCCGCGGGGAATTTCTCGGTTCCGCGGAACATCATATGCTCGAAGAAATGCGCGAATCCCGATTTCCCCGGCTCCACCTCATTCCGCGAGCCCACTTGCATGACCACCTGCAGCGCGACGATGTTCGGGTGATCGGTGGGGACGGTGATCACCCGCAGTCCGTTGGGGAAATCATCGATGAAGTACGTGTAGGGGAACACATCCTCAGCGCCGTGAGCGAAACCGGCGATGAGCAAGCAAAACAGCGTGCCGATGAGGGTGAACATTTTCATAAGCTCTCTCACCTCGCCTCCAGGGAAGAGATTGTGAGCCAAAGGTTCGGATTTGGCAAGATCGGTACGGCGTGCGCTGACTGGGGATCAGTCACTCTGAAGAGCGGCGCGCTTCCGGTAATGTGCGACCAAACTGACTCCTCCCCGCCGCCAAGCGACGGGGCTTCCCAGAGGAATGACTTCTTGGTCACAACGAGTTCCAAGCGTGACGACTCCCCGCTGACCAGCAGCGGGGCTTCTGTCAGACTCGTCCCCAGGATATGTGCGCATTGAAGAACAGCGAGGGCGGATTCTATTTGACGCTCATTCGCCCCGCCAGACTCGTCCCCAGGATATGTGCGCATTGAAGAAGGGAATGTCCCCTCCCCACGAATCGGCAGCGGAATTTCTCCAAAACTCGCCTCCGGAGAACAAGGCGTTCGTGCGCTCGTCGTGCCCCCTCACCCCGCATTGGGGTGGTCGAGATTGCGGTTACTCTGGAGAACAAGGCGTTCGTGCGTTTGCTGTGCCCACCCCTCACTTCCTTCAGGCCCCGGAGCTTGGCTCCGGGGTCCGGTGACGCTGGTCAGCTAGTCCATGCCACGCCCACCTCACCCCCGGAAAGCCCGGAGCCTGGCTCCGGGGATCGTTACGCTCCCCGCTAATCCATGAAGCCAAGGCCGTCATCCCCCCTAGCTTCCAGGTACTGCACATTCGGTGCCAGAACATTTCTGATTCACCTCACCACTCTGACGCTGGCTTGACCTCGATGGTAAGTTCCCTCATACTTTACTCGTCTGTTCAGGGAGGTAATGCGATGAGGCAGCGGCTCCACATCTTGACCGTCATCATCCTTCTCGGCGTGTATGTCCTCAATGGTTGCCGTTCATCCGGGCCCACGGGATCGGCAGCCCCATCCAAAGGAGCGAAAGCGACCACGGTCAAAGTCGCGCACCCGGAACTCTTCCCCGAAGATGACGGTTATGCCTGCGCTCTCTTCTATGGCGCTGAGATCCTGGGAAGCCTCGACGATTGCGGCTGTCCACGACATCCCGAAGGCGGACTGATCTGGCGCATGGGATACGCGCGCACATTTGCCCAGCTCTCGCCGGACGTGCCCATCCTCCAGGTCGATCTCGGGTATTTCTTCTCCGATCGCCGGGATCGGCAGGGACGACTCTACCCCTACGTGGAGAAAGGCAACGAATGGGTGCTCAGGGCCTATGGTGAGATGAACTTCACCGTGGCCAATCTGACCGCTCACGATCTCCCATACGCCGAACGCTTATTGGAGCGGAAAACCTATGAGAAGGCCGAGAAAGAGATGCCCATGCTCACCCGCCTCATCTCGGCGAATGTGCGTGCTCGCCGCCGGGATTATGTCTCTCCACCGCCATTTCTCATTCATCACGTCATTGGCCGGCGATTGCCGAATGGAGCGACGTTGCGCATCGGATTCGTCGGCCTCACCGAGCCGCCCGAGACGAGCGTTTCGACGGCGTTCACCATCGGCGATCCGCTGACGGCGGCGCGACGCGTCATTCCCAAGCTCCGTTCGCAATGCGACGTGCTGGTCGTTCTGGCGTACCTCCCTCCGACCACTGTCGAGCAACTCGCCCGGGACATCCCCGGCATCGACCTCATCCTCGATGCCTATAAGTTCCGCAAAGCGCGGGATGCCGTCCGCATCAACCAGACGACCATCGCCTATGCTCGTTACCAGACGCGCTCGCTCGGCGAAGTGCTCATCTACGTCGATGAACGCGGTCGCCTGGCCGATCTGCGCACACGAATGGTGCGGTTGGATGAAGCGGTGCCCTGGGATAAGGAAGCAGAGAAGCTGGTCGATACCGCTGTGGAGGAGATCGATCTGGTCAAGGAGGAATACATTCGCAAACATCGGGGCCCTCAGGCCGAAGAGACATCGCCGTTGACGCCGACGCCCTGGAAGTGATGTGGCGTTGGAGAATGGCGGAGACCGGATGAGTGCCCGGATGTTCCTTCCGATCGGCATTCACCGGTCGATGGACATCATCGCGGCTCGATTGGAGGAGGAGCGAAACGTATGGATGAAGAGACATTCACGCCTTCGCCCGAAGGGATGCGACCGGCTGACTGGCGCTGGTGGATCACACGACTGTTGACCGCCGGAGTGGGCGCCGTGTTTCTTCTGGCCGGCGTGCTGAAGGCTATGGACATGCCATTCTTCATTCGGCAAATCCGCGATTATCAGATCATCACCGATCGAACGGTGGTGACGCTCCTGGCCTGGGGATTGATCGCCGTCGAGTGCGCCGTGGGCGTCAGCCTTCTCGTGTTCTACCGGCCGCGGATCACGCTGGCCATCACCGGCCTGCTGCTCCTCGTGTTCCTGGGAGCGACGAGCTGGGCTTGGGCCACGGGAGCGACGGAGGCCTGCGGATGTTTCGGGGCCTGGGCGGAGCGGACGCCGGCCGAAGCGGCGCTGGAAGACCTGTTCCTGCTGGCGGCGACCGGTCTGGCCTGGCTGGGATATCGCCGCCGCCGCGCTGCGCCATCGCGGCGACAGACGCTGGCCGTCACCGCAGCCTGTGTGATCGGTCTCATTCTGCCGGTGGCATTCGGCTTTCCACTGAGTGCCATCAGCCACCCTCAATCGACCTCGACGGGGATGACGCTGGGCGATCTCCAGGTGGAAGGGCTCGACCACACCGACGTGCACCGGGGAACGTATCTCATCGTGTTGATAGATACCGAATGCTCGCACTGTCAGGAGGCCGTTCCCGAATTGAATGCCTTGGCTGAGGCATCCGATTTGCCCCCGGTGGTGGCCCTCTGCAAGAACGAGGAGTGGCGACGCCTGCTGTTCATCGACGAGTTCCAACCGGCATTCCCTCTGGGACACATCAGCCAGAAGGAGTTCATGCGCTTGCTGGCCGAGGGAGATACGCCGCGCCTCATGCTGGTCCGGGATGGGCGCGTCGATCGGGTGTGGGATCGCACTGTTCCCAGCCCGGAGACGATCAGAAAACTCATAGGCCGATGAGCGCTCATGGTCAGCGGTCTCCGGGCGAAACGATGAGGTCTGGCATGACATCGGAATCCTGGTCCCATCATTACGCCGAGGTGAACGGCATTGGCATGCACTACGTCGCTCAAGGCGAGGGGCGGCTCGTCGTCCTGTTGCATGGATTCCCGGAGTTCTGGTATTCCTGGCGACATCAGATTCCCGCGCTGGCCGAGCATTTCCAGGTCGTCGCTCCCGATCTGCGCGGATATAACGAAACGGAGAAACCCGAGGGCGTCGATAAGTACCACCTGACGCATCTGACCGCCGATATTCTCGGTTTAATCCATCGGCTCGGCCATGAGCGGGCCATCGTCGTAGGTCACGATTGGGGAGGGGGCGTAGCGTGGACGCTGGCCATGATGCATCCTCAGGCCGTCGAGCGCGTGATCATCCTCAATGCGCCGCATCCGGCCATCTTTCAACAGCATATCCTGAAGAATCCGCGTCAGAGCGCCCGCAGTTGGTACATGTTTTTCTTCCAGCTTCCGCTGGTTCCGGAGAAGCTGCTCAGCCTGAACGATTATGCATTCATTCGCCGCGCGTTTGCCGGGATTTTGAGCGAGGAGGAGATCGAGAAGTATGTGGAAGCCATCGCGAAACCGGGAGCACTCACCGCAGCGATCAATTACTATCGGGCGAACATCGATCAGCACTTCCTCCTTGGGGCCCTGGGAGCGTCAACGATGGAGTTTCCTCGCATCGTGGCGCCGACGCTGGTCATATGGGGTGAGGATGATGCCTTCCTGGGGCGCGAGCTCACCGAAGGATTGGAAGCGCATATCCAAGCGCCATACACGTTGCGTCTGATTCCCGAGTGCGGTCACTGGGTGCAGCAGGAACGGCCCGAGGTCGTGAATCGGTACATGCTGGAGTTCCTGCAGACGTGAGTGTCGCATCTTCCACCGATGCCTTTTCTGACCGTGACGCATTCATCCCGCCGCTGCACTCATCGGCATTCTCCCTCATGGCTTCTGAACGAGAGACGCGAGATAACGCCGGCGAACGGCAGGAACGCACGACGTCACCGGCGTTCTCCCTCATGGCTTCTGAGCGAGAGGCGGAGGTGCGGTCATCAGGGTTTTTCTCCGGAACGCGAGAGAGTCACGGAGCGGGGAGAATTCGTCATAAAAGGGTTCACTTTTGGTTCACCCGGGACAGTCGGTGATGGAGCAGGTGGAATGAATCTCGTGATGTCACTGGTGGCGGCGGGCGGACTCGAACCGCCGACCTAGGGGTTATGAATCCCTCGCTCTAACCAACTGAGCTACGCCGCCATCAACGTTCACATTTTATCCACTCGACGAGGCAAGTCAAGCGCGCGGCCCGGGTCAGGTGCGACCATGGTGCCGACCAACACCGATCACGAGTGTCACCGTCGAGGAGGCGGAGAAAGCGCGCATGGGGGTCGGGTTATTCCGTGCAGGGGAAGAAGGAAGTGATGGGATTCGTTGATGTGGTAAATGGGGTTCGGATCATTCAGGGTGGGGATAAGGAGAATCATCACCGAGGAGGGGGAGAAAAAAGCTCTGTGGTCTCGGCGACCTCGGCGGTTTCGCCTTTCTGAGTTCTGGTATGCGGAAGCGCGTAGGGATTCCCGTCTGAACTGAGCATAGCGCAAGATCGCGTCGGGTGTCCGTCACGATGTGCTCGTCGCCCCGAACGGTTCTCGTGGACGGGGAATGACGTGCTCCGCTGGGCTTTCGGGCCAGCCACTCCCGGGGCAGGCCGTCAGGGAAAGCGTCGGGCAGCGGCCGCTTCTTCGCAGCGGTTCTCCAATTAACTCTTAAACCCGGGGCAGGCCGTCAGGGAAAGCGTCGGGCAGAGAGCAATGAGTCGGGATAGAAGGCCGGACATCACAACATGAGCATCATTGTCAGGGAAAGCGTCGGGCAGAGAGCAATGAGTCGGGAGAACAATCTCATCGCCCTTCAGAGTACACCTCCTCCAAGCAAAAAGCGGTACTCAGTCGTCCAAGGACCTTCCCCTATGTAGCTAACGTCAAGAAGTGCTCTCAACTCCCCTCTCCCCGCCGACGAGCGACGGGGCTTCTCTCTGCTTCAGGCCCCAGAACTCGCCTCCGGGGATCGTTACGTTCCCCACTACCTGAGCTCCCAACTGACTCCTCCCCACAGGCAAGCTGCGGCGACGTCGCGCAGCGTTGCCTCAGTGACCGACTCCTCCCCACAGGCAAGCTGCGGGGCTTCTCCGTGGAAGAAGAACGTGCCCCGGACTAGCCAACCGTATGACCTCTCCCCGCCGGCAAGCGACGGAGCTTCCTCGCGATTGCGATGTCATTGTGAGCATCAAGCTCAGGACGACTCTCCCCGCCGGCAAGTGACGGGACTTCCTCGCGATAGAACGCAGATTGCTCCACCAATTACCCAACCCGATCTTCCCCACCACTACCCCACACCAGGCCCTGGAGCTTGTCTCCGGGGTCAGTGATTTTCGTGCGTCAGAACATCGACGACCATAAGCCACCCACGCCAGGCCCCGGAGCTTGTCTCCGGGGTCAGTGACATTGTTAGCTAGCCAGCCTAGTCGCCCTCTTCTCCTAAAAGCCCCGGAGCTTGTCTCCGGGGATCGTTACTCTCCAGATTGAAATGAAACCTCTTCCCGTCCGGCGACGAAGCCCCCAGCAAGAAAATGAGCCGGAAACAGGAGCTCAGGCCGCGCCCCCTCCCTTTTCTCAGCTCCCCTCCCTGCTCCAGGCCCTCTGCTCCGCGCCTCTGCCGTCGCAATCTTCTCCGAAGTCGAGTCTTCATTCCGAGAGTTTGGAGAGGGTTGGCTCGACTGGCCACGGCTCTATCGTAACCAAGAGAACATCGAAGAAATCACGTCTCTCTGCTTGGAGAGGGTTGGCTCGACTGGCCACGGCTCTATCACTACTACTTTGTTGCCTCTGCCTTTGTCAAATCTTGCCAGATGCGCTTGGCGCAAATCCAACAGAGCGTTTGGGGGAATTCGCCCTTGCTCTGTAACAACTCGCAGGAACAACAGATCGCGTCACTATTCTGATCGGAACAGTAGTGCCCACAACATTTGAGTTCTGCGTCTCCTTTTTGCCCAATTCTAATCTTCCTCATTACATTCTCCCTCCTTTGAGATGGGGAGTTTTGCTCCGAATCGAATTGCCTTCATTCTTGCTCCCTTATCTCAATTGTAGGTGCAATCCCTTCTGAAATCTGGTCTTCATTCCGATTGGATGTCACGTGCGCACACCGGAGTTAGTGGAAGAGACTCTGCCGGCATAAGTAGCGATAACGCGGGATTCCGATTGGATGCCGCGTGCGTACACCGGAGTTAGGGCTCCCTGTCACAATCCTCTCTGAAGTCGAGTCTTCATTCCGATTCCTTGGGGCGGGGCTGAGAGTGCGTCTACCGGCTTTGTCGCAATCCTCTCTGAAGTCGAGTCTTCATTCCGATCTGCGGGGTGCTCGCCCCTAGCGATCTCTATGCTATTGAACGGGTCGCAATCCTCTCTGAAGTCGAGTCTTCATTCCGATGCAAAATAGAAGAGGCGTGGGAAAAAGGATGGGGCGATGTCGCAATCCTCTCTGAAGTCGAGTCTTCATTCCGATTACATCGAAGTCGCCGTCTGGGGGCGCGGGGAGGACGGGTCGCAATCCTCTCTGAAGTCGAGTCTTCATTCCGATATGATCTTAGCCCTCGTCACTCTCGGCTTAACGCTGACGTCGCAATCCTCTCTGAAGTCGAGTCTTCATTCCGATTCAAAGCGAAATCAAAGAAACGCAAAAAAGGGCTAAGAAGTCGCAATCCTCTCTGAAGTCGAGTCTTCATTCCGATAAGATAGAATTCGGAAAAATCACGATATTGAAAGGAGTAGTCGCAATCCTCTCTGAAGTCGAGTCTTCATTCCGATAGGATAGCAAGATGAAGATAGAATTCGGAAAAATCACGTCGCAATCCTCTCTGAAGTCGAGTCTTCATTCCGATCCCATACCGTGGGGCGCACACGGCGTTCCATCGCTGTCGCAATCCTCTCTGAAGTCGAGTCTTCATTCCGATTTTTTGTTTATGGGACACTGACTAAGGAGGGTTAGATGTAGTCGCAATCCTCTCTGAAGTCGAGTCTTCATTCCGATCGAGCAGTGGGCGATGATCGACGCCGCGCACACGGCCGTCGCAATCCTCTCTGAAGTCGAGTCTTCATTCCGATGGAGACATCGCTTTCAAAATCGACGATTACAGTACCACCACTGTCGCAATCCTCTCTGAAGTCGAGTCTTCATTCCGATAACATGCGCGCCGCCCTGCGGCTCGCCGACGCCGTCGCGTCGCAATCCTCTCTGAAGTCGAGTCTTCATTCCGATTTCCTCATGGAGCCACTCACCCAAACCCTGGCGCGCGTCGCAATCCTCTCTGAAGTCGAGTCTTCATTCCGATGAAGATTAAGCGAATCTGGCCCGGTGAGCTTCATCTCGCGTCGCAATCCTCTCTGAAGTCGAGTCTTCATTCCGATTGGTCACGAGGAGCTGGCGAACCTCTGGGCTGAAATGGTCGCAATCCTCTCTGAAGTCGAGTCTTCATTCCGATGAAAATTGGGTGGTAATACTTTAATTAATCTTGGAGGAGTCGCAATCCTCTCTGAAGTCGAGTCTTCATTCCGATGAACTGGAAGGAGACGAAGACCCAGCGGACGCTCGGCGTCGCAATCCTCTCTGAAGTCGAGTCTTCATTCCGATATTCTTTTTGGGTTTCGTCGGGTGCGACGCACACACGAGGTCGCAATCCTCTCTGAAGTCGAGTCTTCATTCCGATGGGCATACGAGGGAATTCTGGCCGTGTTGCGGGACACGTCGCAATCCTCTCTGAAGTCGAGTCTTCATTCCGATCATTCCGGCATCGATGATGGTCATTGTTTGTTGAAGTCGCAATCCTCTCTGAAGTCGAGTCTTCATTCCGATAGGAACTATGTTGTTAATCGATATCATCAGGAAAGCCTGTCGCAATCCTCTCTGAAGTCGAGTCTTCATTCCGATAAAAATTTGAGAGAGACCTCTTCGAGATTGAATTAGTGATGTCGCAATCCTCTCTGAAGTCGAGTCTTCATTCCGATGAATTCTGGCCGTGTTGCGGGACACGGCCAGAATGCAGTCGCAATCCTCTCTGAAGTCGAGTCTTCATTCCGATAATAAGCGGTCCAGAATCTGGGCCGAAGCCATGGCCCGATCGCAATCCTCTCTGAAGTCGAGTCTTCATTCCGATAAGGGGGTTGCCCGCATCAGCACCCCCGTCCTCATCACATCGCAATCCTCTCTGAAGTCGAGTCTTCATTCCGATCCGGGCAGAGGTGGTCGTCCGATGGACGATCCATCCGGTCATCGCAATCCTCTCTGAAGTCGAGTCTTCATTCCGATGAAATTATGTCCAACAACACCATTGATCAGAAGAAATCGCAATCCTCTCTGAAGTCGAGTCTTCATTCCGATTGCTCGCCCGGGCCCCTATCCGAGTCAGTGAGCGGATTGAAATCATCGCAATCCTCTCTGAAGTCGAGTCTTCATTCCGATGTCGCCAACCTGGGGACGGACAAAATGAAGGTGAAAAGTCGCAATCCTCTCTGAAGTCGAGTCTTCATTCCGATGGAGGTCGCCGCATGGCGGCGGGGAGACGATGGAGAGTCGCAATCCTCTCTGAAGTCGAGTCTTCATTCCGATAGAACAAGCAATAACAATTGTCCGGGCCCAGGATCACCAGTCGCAATCCTCTCTGAAGTCGAGTCTTCATTCCGATGAAGAAGCTAGACGAGGTCATCGAGAAACTCGATGACGTCGCAATCCTCTCTGAAGTCGAGTCTTCATTCCGATTGCTTCCAGAGAGAGGGGACATCGCCTATGCCGTGCGTCGCAATCCTCTCTGAAGTCGAGTCTTCATTCCGATGGATATAGCCCATAAAATCCTCTCCTTTGGGTCAGAGGTCGCAATCCTCTCTGAAGTCGAGTCTTCATTCCGATAGGCATGTATGCTGTTAAATGAAGTCCTTTAGCTAAATACCCGTCGCAATCCTCTCTGAAGTCGAGTCTTCATTCCGATCGTAAACGCGAACGCGGAATGACCTGCAAAGCCCGCCGCAAGGCGGGTATTTTTGTCGCAATCCTCTCTGAAGTCGAGTCTTCATTCCGATTACGCGCAGGGATTTGCGCCCTACGCCGACACGATCCGGTCGCAATCCTCTCTGAAGTCGAGTCTTCATTCCGATCACGGTTACACCGGCTGGGATCGTCCACGTGGACGATGTCGCAATCCTCTCTGAAGTCGAGTCTTCATTCCGATGGAAGCCAAAGTGGGTTGCGGCTGTACCCCTACCCGACAACTGTCGCAATCCTCTCTGAAGTCGAGTCTTCATTCCGATGGTTAGGATGACCGCAAGGAGGCCCTTCGTCCTTTTGTCGCAATCCTCTCTGAAGTCGAGTCTTCATTCCGATACATCGTTCGGGACCAGGGGCCAGGAAGACCATTGTGGTCGCAATCCTCTCTGAAGTCGAGTCTTCATTCCGATACCTACCCGGGTTCGGGGTTGGCCACCCGAAAATCCATGTCGCAATCCTCTCTGAAGTCGAGTCTTCATTCCGATGGGTAAAGGGCGTGGTGCTGGGTTGCTGGTGTGCACCGTCGCAATCCTCTCTGAAGTCGAGTCTTCATTCCGATAGAAATAAGGGAGGCCTTCAGAGCCTCCACACTGAGAAAGCGTCGCAATCCTCTCTGAAGTCGAGTCTTCATTCCGATCAAATCTATGGCCCGCCGGAGGAGCAGATGAGACTGAGACTGTCGCAATCCTCTCTGAAGTCGAGTCTTCATTCCGATGTGTGGTCCCTATTCCTCGCCGGGATGGGGAGTAGTCGGTCGCAATCCTCTCTGAAGTCGAGTCTTCATTCCGATGTCTTGTTGATCACTCCCGCCTTACCGAGATCGACTTCTGTCGCAATCCTCTCTGAAGTCGAGTCTTCATTCCGATGGGACCATCAAGAAGTGGGTCCGGCTGGGGAGAAATCCCGTCGCAATCCTCTCTGAAGTCGAGTCTTCATTCCGATCGAGCCCCGGCCCGCGGGATACCCTAAGGGGGAATGGAGGTTTTGTCGCAATCCTCTCTGAAGTCGAGTCTTCATTCCGATAAGAATTAGGACCCGCATAACCGTGTCGCAGTCAGGGATGTCGCAATCCTCTCTGAAGTCGAGTCTTCATTCCGATGATTATCGTAAATATGAGAAACGTAAGCGATTGGACTCGTACGTCGCAATCCTCTCTGAAGTCGAGTCTTCATTCCGATACTATCATGTCGGCGAGAACCAGCTATATTTACTGCTGCGTCGCAATCCTCTCTGAAGTCGAGTCTTCATTCCGATGAATTCAAGACCCTGGCCAAGCAGCTGGGATTGGAGGTCGCAATCCTCTCTGAAGTCGAGTCTTCATTCCGATCACTGAGAACCCGGAAATCCGGGAAGCATTCAGGGCCTCGTCGCAATCCTCTCTGAAGTCGAGTCTTCATTCCGATATCATCGTCTCGGGGAATGCCCGGCACTGCCGGGAGTGTCGCAATCCTCTCTGAAGTCGAGTCTTCATTCCGATACGATATAAAGGAGGCACTGTCATGAGATGCTATAAAGTATTGTCGCAATCCTCTCTGAAGTCGAGTCTTCATTCCGATTGTTCGCGAGGGTTCTGTCGGACGCTCTGGCCTATGGGCGTCGCAATCCTCTCTGAAGTCGAGTCTTCATTCCGATAATAACACGCACAGGGCGGGCCAACGGAGGGAACGATGAAAATGTCGCAATCCTCTCTGAAGTCGAGTCTTCATTCCGATGGAATGACAAGAAAGTAGACCCTCGATTCACCCCCGTCGCAATCCTCTCTGAAGTCGAGTCTTCATTCCGATGTTTATTCACCCCGACCACTGGACGGAGTGGCGTCGTCGCAATCCTCTCTGAAGTCGAGTCTTCATTCCGATAGGTTATGCGCGTGAAGCTGGTACTGGAGCAGGCGTCGCAATCCTCTCTGAAGTCGAGTCTTCATTCCGATGGGGCGAGAACTCAAAGATACAATCGAGTACGCCGTCGCAATCCTCTCTGAAGTCGAGTCTTCATTCCGATATCACGGTTACATCGGCTGGGATTATACATATAGACGAAGTCGCAATCCTCTCTGAAGTCGAGTCTTCATTCCGATAGGTATCGTTCCCGTGTGAATATTGCGGGAACGGTTCTGTCGCAATCCTCTCTGAAGTCGAGTCTTCATTCCGATATTAGCAAATCCCCTGGCTCCAAAGAGCTAGGGGATTTTTGTCGCAATCCTCTCTGAAGTCGAGTCTTCATTCCGATAGCCCATGGCTAATGTTACCACTCTGCTCGGTTGCCAGAAAATGAAGGGAGAAGTCTCTGAAGTCGAGTCTTCATTCCGATAAAGCGTATGGCAGCCAGGAGAACATCGAAGAAGCATGAAGGGAGAAGTCTCTGAAGTCGAGTCTTCATTCCGATTGGGATTGTACATATAGACGACCAGGACGCGACAAAGGCAGGGAGAAGTCTCTGAAGTCGAGTCTTCATTCCGATAGCCCATGGCTGGGGCGTTTCCCGGTGGGCGACCAAATTGTCAAACAGCATGACGTTTCCAACCCCCATGCTTCTCGTCGGTTAGCGTCACCCCCCATTTTGTCGCAAATTTCCACAAACGTCAACCTGAAATTGTGACATTTCGACAGGCCGAATGCTCAACTTCCCCGATCCCAATCAATTAGCTGAAGCCATTTTGTCGTCGCTCCAAGCCCTCTCTGGTCGCCTCGATCGATTTTCGACAATCGGCCCGCTCCCTTCACCAGGCCCTCTCTCTAATCCTCAACATATCAAGACGTTACACAATGACTGTGGAGAGCTGCGGAGGCGTTTGTCGCAAGCCCCTCGCCGAACCCCCTCCGAAACCCTCGCGGCGACAATTTTCGCCGACTCGATGCCGGGGTTCCATCTGACGATCTTGGCCGCAATCTATTGAGAATTGCGAACTTCCCGCCACAAGCCCGGCCTTGGAGGAATTGTCGCAAACCGGTGCTCCTCCCCAGCACATGATGGACAGCGGTTCGGCGACCGACGTTCCTCCTCATAGTCAGCGACCTGCCCCGTTGACGAACCATTTCAATGCACCACCCTGTGGTCGAAGCTCGCCATCGGGTGCCGATGACGTCCAAGCTCTCTGCGTGTCCAGGCTCAACGTGCTCTGATGAGTGCCTACATCGAACTTGCTACGTGGAGACGTGACGAATCTCTCTGCGTGTCCAGGCTCAACGTGCTCTGATGAGTGCCGAGGCAATAAAGGAGGAACAGCGATGACCATTCTCTCCCTGTGGGTCCAGGCTCATCGTGCTTTGATGAGCGCTCCGAAAATCGATGCTCAGAGAGAGCCAGTGCAGGTTAACAACTCCCCAGAGCCCCACCCCCAAGCCGCGTCTCCCCGGGCCTTCAGGAGACCGCGGGGAAGCTGTGCCACGTGCAACTGCTGCCAGCAGTGCTGCACCCATTACAACTCCCCGGGCCTTCAGGAGACCGCGGGGAAGCTGTGCAGGTTAACAACTCCCCGGAGCCCCACCCCCAAGCTGAATCGTAATCTCCACAGGACGACTTGCGCTACCGGCCCGAATCAGGATAGCTCACCACTGGTCGATGAACGGACGGTACTGGCCTTTCCCCATCAGGGCATCGGCCAGCGCTCGCGCCTGACGATGAATGACCTCTCGCAGTTCCACGCGGGTGCTCCGGTAGCGAACCCGCGTATTGAGTCGCTCGATCACGGCTTCGATCACCTTCTGTTTGGTCGCCGTGCTCAACTTCGTTCCCGCCATATGGAGATCTTCCTTCCGCCGGATCATGCCGATGATCGCCTTATCCACGACCGGCTGTCGGAACTCCTCGACCACATCGTAGACGAGCGTCGGCTTGCCCACCTGTTCGGCGTGCAAGAAACTGATGTGAGGATTCAGTCCGGCTACAATGATGGCCTCGTGGACTCGCCCGTAGAGGATGCCATAGCCGTAATTGAGGAGCGAGTTGACCAGATCGGTCGCCCCGCGGCGGCGGCGGCCGGTGAAGAAGACATCGCCGCTGAGCAACTGCTTGATGAACCCCCAGTAGTGCGACGCCGAGCGTCCTTCCAGAGCGAACAACCGCCCGCGCGCGCGCTCGACGTCCTCATCGGCGATGATCGCGGTCACCTCTTTGAGGAGGGCGCGCATCTGGTCGATGGCCTCATCGCACTGGGCGGCCAACACCGCATCCCGACGCCGCCGCGACTTGGCATAGTATTTGATGAGATTGACCTGATTGCGAATCTTCCCGCGCACGAAAGCCGCCGCCAGGTCCAATCCCCGGGACGAACGGGCGGCCTCCACCTGCGCCTTACTCAGCCGGAACACGGGGAAGCGCGGCCCGACCAGATGGGCGTAAGCTCGGCCATCGTAGTCGATGAAGTGAATGGGGATGCCTTCGGTGGCGCAATAGCGAATGAGGCGGGTCGAGAGACTGATGCCGTCAGAAGTGAGCGAGATGCTCTTCAATCGGAAGAAAGGAATTTCCTTGACTTTCCGGCCCCTGACCCGCACGACGACCCGGCGCTGCGTCTTACCCACCGAAGATCCCCACTGAGAGACGATCAACTCGCCTTCTCGCGCCCAGCGCTTCTCCACCTGCCGCCGCTTCTGAGCGACTACCTTTTTGACCGGAGCCGGCGAGCGGGACGCCGATGGCGCTGCCGGCGAAGCTGCCGAAGCCTCGGCCGCCGACGATGCCCGAGCCGACGCGCGACGGTGACGGAAGCGCTCCATCACGCGCTCGATCAGCTTCTCCTGCTCGCCGAGATCATCGGTGGTGAGCCACTCGATACGCTCCAGCGCCGGGCGCGCCTCTTCGAGGCGGGAGAGTTGCCCGGCCTCGCACTGGCGCTGCAGTAACGCCGCCAACTGATCGATGAGCACCGTCTCCAGAAAGGCGAATTGATCGCTCACCACGCCCATCCCGTAGTACCGACGCCAGCCACTCAACGTCTCGTTGAGCTCATTGATCACCCGATGCAATGCCATCCGGTCGAGTTCGCGGAGTCGCTGGCGCAGGTGTCGTTGCATCTGCTGAAGCTTCTCCGGAGCGATGGACTTCCGTTCGCCCTTGAACAGGAAGCCGAGAAAGACGAATCCGGCATTCACGTGAGCGATGGGACGGGCTTCGGGATTGAGCCGAAGGCGCAGTTTCTGGAGCACGGTGGTGGCCATCTGCAGAGCCGCGGTCGCCGTCTGGCGGTCACGGCTCAACACCAGGCAATCATCTCCGTAGCGCACCAGATGATATCCGGCGCCGGTCATCTGCTCGTCGAAGGGATGGAGGTAGATGTTAGAGAGAAGCGGTGAGATGATCGCCCCTTGCGGCACGCCCGCTTCCACGTCCACCCATCGGCCGCGGTCAATGACGCCCATTCTGAGCCACATTTCGATCAATCGCAGCACCTCCGGCTCCCAAATGCGGGCGCGCACCCGCTTCATGAGCAACGCGTGATCGATGGAATCGAAGAAGTCGTCGATATCGCAGACGGTGGCCCACTCACAGCCGTTTCGCAAGTAATGCTCGACACGACCGATGGCTTTGCGAGGTCCCTTGTTGGGACGATAGGCGTAGCTGCAGTCGAGAAACAGAGGATTGAACAACGGCTCGATGGTGCTCCGGACCGCTTCCTGAACGATCTTGTCCCGAAGCCCGGCCAGCGCGATGGTGCGCGTCTGGCCCGGCTTCCCCGGCTTGGGAATGTGGATGCGCCGAGCCGGTTCGGGCACATAGCGCCCCTCGCGCAGTGCCGCGCTCAGCTCCTGCAGATGCCGATTCAACTGGCGCTGGAAAGCGTCAATGGTGTGATCGTCGATATCGGCGCGCAGGCGCTTGCGGCGAATGCGGCGAAAGGCCTGGTAGAGCGTCCTGGGATCGGAGAGCCGTTGGAAGAGTTTACCGCGCATGAGCCTCAGGGGATACCTGGACCGGGATCGCCAGAGCCCCGGCCAGTACCGTGAAGAGGATGGGGTCAACGGATCGCCGGCATCACCCGCCGGCTGGCCGTGGGCCTTCTCCCGATGAGCGATTCTCCGGGCGAGGGGCCGCGTCGATCTCCGTCGATCGCCACGATGAACTCGCCTCGTCTACCGGGCAGTGACGCCCTGAACCTCGCAACGCTGGAGGCAGCCGCGACAGAGATAGTAGTAGCGGATGCTATCCTCTCGCGGATTGATCAATTCGGCGAGCACCGCCTGCAGGCGGGCGATTTCGTCCGACGTCAGCTCGCACTCGAATACGCTGTATTGCACCCAGGTGCCGTAATCTTTCAGCGCCTCGAACACTCTGGTACGGCGCCGGTCATCGCTGATATCGTAACTGATGACGATGAACATGGCGGCCGAGAGGAGCCAAACGCGCATTAGAATGAAAACGGCCATTCGACCGGGGGAGTACGGCCCCTTTCACAATGAACGCCGTTCAGAAGATCGCCCGGATTCGGGGAAAGGTGGCTTTCTCTCGCAGTCGGCGTTTCTTCAACTCGGGAACGAACGCTTCGGCCAGGGTCACCACCTCCCGGCGCAGTTCCTCGAACTTCTTTCGCGTCACCGGGGTCGTCCCGTGAGCGTTGATGGAATCATTCCGCGCTTTGAGCAGGTGGCGCAGCCGCTTATTATCCAGATAGAGTCGCGCCCGCTCGTCGTTGAGCGCTTCGATCAGTCGATAGCTCCGGTCCAACCCGATGCTGATGACGCGCTGGGCTCGTCCGACTTCGGGAAACAAGTGGTAGACCTCGCGAGGGAGTTCGCTCTTGCGCAGGTTAGAGGTATCCAGACCGTAAGGAGCCAGAGCCAGTTGCGCGACGAACTCGGTCGCTCGATAGAGGCGAGCGACGGCATCATCGTATCGACCTTCTTCGGCGCGCCGATCGGCGTTGGCGAACAAATCGGCCAGCAGTTCGGGGGAGAATTTCAATCCCAGGAGTTTGGGCGCGCTCAGGTTCACTTTTCGTTTGCGCGCCGCTTCCAGGAGCTGGAGTTTCCGCTGAATCCGACCGAGCAATTCCTTATTCGGTCTGAGATCAAGGCTGAGGGCCCGCAGATACGGTTTCGGGAGGGCGCTCAGGTGGGCGTGGGCCTGGAGATGATCGAAGCGATCCCAGGCCTGGTAAGCGGCGAACAGATCTCGCCAGAAAGCGAACTCCCGCTGAATATCGGGCCGCATGCAGGAGGAGATGACCTGCTCGATGAGCGACAGGCCGCGATCGAACAGATACTGATTGAAGAGCAACTTGAGCTGGCGGCGATGCTCATCGATGAGCAACTGCATCGGATAGACGCTGACCACGCGTTCAGTGCCCGTCAGCACGCGACCGGTGTGCGGATCGCGCGTGCCGGTGACGTAGACCAGGCGCTCCACACCGAGCGCAGTGGCCGCGATACTCAGTCCGGCGGTCATCGCTTTGGTGCCGCTGGTGAAATCGACATCGATGTCCGTCAACGCCACGCCCTGATCGATGAGCGCGAGAATAGCGGCTTTGGCGTCTTCAGCGCACTGCTCGACATCGTCCGGATCTTGAACGAGATGCACTGGCTGGAATCGGCCGGCGAACCCGGGGACCAAGGACGTCAGCCGATCGAGCGTTCGCTGGCTCTCTTCACTGGCCAGAAAGACGATCCGATCCGGATTGAGCGTTTGAATGGATTGAGCCAATCCATGCTCTACTCCCCGACCCGTACCCAATGTCATCACCAGATATTTGGTCATCATACCCTCCTCATCATCGACGAGAGATGAAACGGCGACGAGGACCCCACCGCGGGGAGAGCGAGCCGGCGTTCACCGGCGGGAGCGAACAAAACGCCTCAAAAACTCCGTCATTTCCCGAACTGCTGGAGCGAGCCGGCATTCACCGGTGGGAGCGACTCGGCGGGTTTGGAGCGAGATCACACTTCCTCCAGCTTGAAGACTTCCTCGTAGGTTCCCATCTCCCGAAAGTAATTGTAGACGCTGGCGCGAACGAATCTTCCCAGGGCTACACCCACGCAGAAGGCGATGGGCAATGGCGTGGAGAGGAAGAGATGGAGTCGCTCGACGCCTTCTCGTCCCATCATCTCCAGTAACGGCGTGGCCACTTCGCGCGCCAGGCGAATCCAATCGGCGCTGAGAGGGACCGTTCCCGGGGACCGGGATTCAATCGTCACCACCGGGCGCTGATCGGCCCGCGCCCGCTGGCGGACGTCGCCGATGGGATTATGCCCGGTCAGGTGAATGGCCACATAGACTTGAGAGCGGTCGTCCAGATCGAGGCGTTCCATCCCCGTGACGCGCACGAGCTGGTACTGATCCACCCGGCTCTTCAGAATGTGCGGCCCCTCGGGGATGGTCACGGAACTGAAATCAACCACCGGATGATAGGGCATGGTTCCCGTCCCTGGCATGAAATGGTAGTAGACGAAATCGGTCCGACTCCCGATGACCGCTCCCAGCGCCATAGCCAAGGCGGCCGGGCCGTTCATGAACAGATGATAGACTTTTCGCCCGGGTATCCGTTCGGCCAACCGCCAGAAGCGCCGGTCGATCTTGGCGATGGTCTCCCGCCAGACGGCCGGATTGGAAGGCAGGGGCGACTCCCGGCGAAAGATCCAATCCTCACGAAGCAGGCCGAACGTCTCCTCTAACAAGGACACCTCCAGCCGATACCCGGTCAGGGCTTCCTCGACCTGACTCAACGTATCTCGATATTGCTCATCCGATTTCCCGACCACGACGAGAAAGGGCACCTTCTTTTCCCGTTGGAGCTTCAGCTTTCGGTAAATATAGGAGACGGCGAGTCCTCCCATGGCCACGATGGTGATGATGCGAAGAATAGACAGATGGCCTTCGGCCACAGCATCGGCGACGAATCCGAGTCCGGCGATGACGATGAACCAGAAATCCTGATCGACGACGATGAGCTTGATCGTCCCTCTCATCGTTCTGCCGGTGGGCGCCGTCTATTCGACGAGCGGAAGGTTCTCGTCCCGGCGCCCGAGGAACCCCGGTGAGGTCGGTCGCACCATCTGAAGTTCTGTGATGGCGACGGGTAATACTTCCCGATGAGGGGCCTGGGGAGACACAACGACGATGATCGCATTCCCGGACGTTCGATCCGAAAGCGTGCGGCGAACCTCCTCTCACGCACCGGGGTGAACACGTCTGGCGAGGACGCGCCACATCTCCGGCAAACGTGATTCCCGCCCGGCATTGATGAGGCAAGCTGCCGCCGATTGGCCGTCGGCGAGCGATGCTCCGGTTTCGTTTTCAGCGACACCCGCGCCTCCACTCCGAGCATGGCCCACGGCGTCAGCGAATGCTCGTCTCGCCCCGAAGAATGCGCCACGCCACATAACTGCCAATCGTGCGTTGCGAGGGTTTCGCGGACCTCCTACCGGTATGGGATGTCGTCGAACATCGGCTCTCTCGATGGAATATCACATTCGTCTAAGAGGTCGGCCACTCTTACTGGACAGCACCTGGACACGCCCTTTTGAGCGTCGAACCGAGTCCTACGCCACCGATCAATCGGATGTCTCTCAAACGCTCACTGTCTACATCTCCCCAGGATGAACCAGAGCACCCACTCAGTCACGATCAGCCTCTCAGCGCGCACCGGAAAAACTCCTCCCTCACATGCGCTTCTCGGGTAACTTCGCTAGTAGCTTACTCACACTGGGAGGTCATGTCAAGCTATTTTTTGGTTCGGTGCGCCGCTCACCAGCACGAGAAAGAGACCGGTGTGGCATCACCACTTCAGGGAACCACACCTCATCGTCGCGCCATGCCGAGTGTGCCAGGAGCGCGAGTCATTGCCCGGGAACACACGTCCTTGATAGATCACTCCTCTGACGCCCGCGCCAGCACGATGAGAGGGCTTGGCGGGGCTGCTGGAGGAGGTCCAGCAATTTCTCTGACGCCGATGCCTCTCTCAGCACGATGACGAGGGAGGGATGGCCGACCGAGGGTTGCCCTTCCATCCCCGGCAACCGAGTCGAACAGATACCGGTGTGTCTTCATCAACCCGGCGAAAGAGGAAGTCCGGGGGTGGGAGGTTGGAGGGGTTGAAGGGTACGATCATTGTATTATACGCGACCAGTTGGACTCGGGTTTCAAAGACCCCCTGCCAGGAATTCGCGGCGGAGCCGGGCGAGCCGCTGCCCAAGCGGCGCAGTTGGACTCGGGTTTCAAAGACTCCCTGCCTGGAACCTTGGAGAGCTGCAACAAGGCGAAAAGGGACTCATTGGAGGATTGAACGCAACCCCGGAGTCGAGCTCCGGGGCCTGAGCGGAGACGTCCCACCACTCCCGGGAGGCCCCGCCGCTTGACGGCGGGGAAACCTCACTCGCCGGCTAGCCACGCGAGGCCCGCCCCACACCCCCAAAGACACCCCGCCGCTGGTCAGCAGGGAGACATCACGTTTGCTCCTGTGAGCCCGAATGGGGGAACCCGGCTTGCGTCATGGCAAGTCAGGCCGGCGGGGAGAGATCGCGTTTTGTCCCGTGAGCCAGCGAGCATAACCAGCTCCGGAGCTTGCACGCCGAGGCAGGATGAACTGACCGCTTATGCTATCCGCTTTCGAGGGAGCTGCTCATGGCGCATGGGCGTTCTGGTGAAGGAATGAAACCGGCGTCACCGATTCACAGAGGAGGTCCCTATCTGTGCTCATCCGTGAAGCCTGTGGCTATTCAGGAGAAGGTAGCGCAAGATGCCATCTTGCGCCACATCTTCGAAGGAAAGGGATGAAGACGAACTATTGGACGCTGTTGTCACACCGAATGGGTGTCAAGGGCCTCTTCGCTGGAGTACTGAACCAGCGAGAGAAGATCGTTATCGTCACACCGAATGTTGGTATTGCCCACGCAACCGAAGGCTCTTCATCCGAACCAGTGAGAGAAGATCGCTGTCGTCACACCGAATGTGATGTCGGGAGAATTGCCTCACGGCGAAAGGTTCACGACGAGAGCGCACAAGAGAAGCCGGCGTTCCGGGTCCGTCGTCTATCGTCTCGCCCCATTCCCGCCGGGGAGATAGGCCGTCGTCTATCGTCTTTTTCCCGAAGGCGTCGGCCACGGTGGAGAACCATACGGGGAGGCTGAAAATGGTCTCGTCGGGGGAGGGGATGTAACCCGTCAGCCCGCGCCGCCTCGCTGCCCCAGGGAGCGGCTATGACGGGTTCATCTCATATTCCGGATAGGTGCGTTCGATGATCTCGCCGGGTCGAGGTGGTTCCAGGAGCAATGCCAGCGCGTCTCGAAGCACTCGTTTCTGCAGCTCGCGCTGGAAGGGCCGCCCCAGGGAATGACCGATTTTGAACCCTTTGGGATAGAGGGCTCGCGGAGGGCGCATCTGGCGGGAGGCCTCCGGGCTCACCGTGATGAGCACGGTGGGAATTCCCCGCATCTCGATGGCTCGTTGAACCGCGACGACCGTGCGGTGACACACCTGCGGTCAGCCGCCGGTGAGCACGACGACGTCGGCCCGCGATCGGCGATCGATCTCTTCGGCGATACGTGGTGCCGTCTCCTCGTACATCTGTTTGAGGCGCATGGAATAGCCCATGAACCCGATGTGCTCGCGGGCCAGCCCGCCGACCACGCCTTCCTGAACCAGCTCTCGCAGAGGATCGATAGGGAAGACGACGTTGATATCCCGGTCGGCATCCGAATGATCGTAGTGGTGATGCGTGACCATCAATTCTGATGCCGACACGTCCGGCTCGATGATGCGAAAGGTGAGATCGCCGAGATCATCGGCGATATTGAACGGCTCTTGATCCTTGCGGTGTACGCCTGCCGAGGTGACCAGCGCCACGGTCGCCCGCGAGAGATCGCCTTCGAACGGCGTGAACGGAACGCATTTTCTGGAGATGAGCGGCATGAACTTTCTCCCCGAGATCGGTGCGCCTCGTCAGGGAGATCGGGAGGGGCAGCTCGCGCCGCGCTCCCGAACTCCTCGAATCGAACCCCGACTAACTCAGTTTCCGCAGCACGTCGAAGATGACTTCATTGTCGGGCTGCTGATCGATGGCGTGAATATCCTTGTACACGATCTTGCCCTGTTTATCGATGACGAACAGAGCGCGTTCGGAATAGCCTTCGGGGCGATAGACGCCGTACCGTCGCGCCACCTCGCCCTTGGGCTCGAAGTCCGACAACAGATCGTAAGAGATTCCACCCAGACTCTTGGCCCAGGCGGCGTTGCAGGGAACGGAATCGACGGAAATACCCAGGACCTGGGTATCATACTCCTCGAATCGGCTGAGATCAGCCTCATACGAGGGCATCTGCGCCGTTCAGACCGGCGTCCAGGCCAGGGGATAAAAGGCGATGAAGACGTTCTTCTTCCCGCGAAAATCGGATAACTTCACTTTTTTTCCACCACCGTGATGGCTCGGCAGTTCGAAATCCGGAGCCAGATCACCGACTTCGACTCCCATCTGTCTTATCCTCCTTTTGCAAGAATGTGAAACTTCAATTATGTGAATCCAGGTTGGACTGCGATTTGATTCTAAACCTTATCGATCGGACGATGGTTTGTCAAGCCGGGGGCGGCGACCCGGATATGGCCATCGCAGGAGTTCCCCCGGCCCGCGGCCACCTGGAAGCGATGGACATGAACCCACTCGCTGGTGAGAGGAGCGCAACCGGCCAGCTCGCACCACTCGTTCACGAGCTGGACCCCATCGGCTTCACCCGGCTCTGGGAATATGTTAGGATAGTGATGAGTTGACGTCGGAGCGCGCGCCGAGACGGAAGGGGATGCATAAACGCCGTAGGAAAAAATCCATCAACCGCCCGCATGTGAGCGCCTATGCGATCAGTCATCCGGGGCGTCGCGAGCGCAACGAAGATCAATGGCTCATTCTCGATCTGAGCACTGGCGCGCGGGGTCTGGTCAAAGAGGCGCTGGAACACGATGTCGGTCCGCATGGCACATTGCTGGCCGTCGCCGATGGGCTGGGCGGCGCGCCCGCCGGGGAGTTCGCCAGCGCTCTGGCCGTGGAGTCGCTCTTCCGCGATCTGCGCGGGAGAGTGGCGGCCCACACGGCTCTGCACCTCTACTATCAGGCGATCAAACGCGCCAACCGGTGGATCTGGGAGGTCGCTCAAACCGATGACATGCTCCACGGCATGGGGGCGACGCTGACCACGGCGCTCATCTATCACAACTGGGCGTACATCGCCCAGATTGGCGATTCGCGCGCCTATCTGGTGCGAGAGGGAACGTGCCATCAAATCACCGAGGATCAATCCCTGCTCCACTCGATGATCACCATGGGCGAGCTGACGCCCCAGGAGGCGCGATTCGCTCCCGGGCGTCACGTTGTCCTGCAGGCCCTGGGCACGCAACCGGACGTTCAGATCGCCATCACCGAAATCGAGCTCCAGAACGAGGATGTTCTCGTGCTGTGCACCGATGGCCTGTTTCATCAGGTCCCCGCCGATGAGATTGGCCAGGTGGTCACGGCATGCGAGACGCCCGAGACGGCCTGCCGGGAACTCATCCGGCGCGCCATCGACCGCGGCGGGCACGACAACATCACCGTCGTCATGGCCCGCCTCACGGGCATCGCCCATCGCATCCCCACGTTCGAGTCACCCACCACTTTGCGTCGCCTGACGGTCTTCGATCCCGGCGAAATCTTCCAGCGGAATCCGGAGCTCCATCAACTGGCGCTCGCTCACGTGCGCGCGCGACTGAAGCGCATCTACATGATCAGTGGACTGGTTGTTCTGTTGACCCTCCTGCTCGCCCTGCTCGTCATACTATGAGGCCATCGACACCATGGAGAGAGGTTGTCGAACGCCATGAGCACGCGGAGCCTTCACACGTTGACCGAAGCCGATATCGAGCGATATGTAGACCGGGAGCTCGTTTTGGATCGTGGGCGCGACTATTATCGGGCTCGACGCGTCATCCGCCTGGACGTGCACCACGATGAGCGACTCTCCGCCCGCGTCAGCGGCACCGCCCGCCACCCTTATGAAGTCGCCATCTGGATCGAACGTGGAAACCTCCACGCCACCTGTACCTGCCCCTACGACCAGGGAGTGTGTAAACACGTGGCGGCTACGCTCCTGGAATGGGTCCATCGGCGCTCGCCAGGTGCTCCCCCGGTCGGGAGCGACATCGCCGAATGGCGCACTCGATTAGAGGCTATTCCGCCTTCGGTGTTGATCGAGCATCTCATCTATGAGGCGGAGAACGATCTGCTGATCGAACGTTACCTCAGACGCTGGGTGCGAGAACTCACGCCAGAGCATCTCCCCAAGCTCGTCGCCCGTCTGTTTCGCGAGTTGCGCACCACCTCTCGGACGAGTGTGGAACGACTGTGCGACCGACTCATCCACCTTCTGGATTGGGCCGATGCGTTCCCGGAGGATCGGGCGGTCCCCGTCGCCGCCGAGGTGTTGAAGCGCGCGCAGGTCGCTTTCGATCTCCTGCCCCATCCGGCCCGAGACGAGATGGTGAAACGAGCCCTCGTCCTCATTCATCAGCGAGCGTCGCGCATAGAAGGAGGCTGCCTCGCCAGGCGAAAACTCATCCATGAACTTCTCAAATTGATCGGACATCAGACGCCAGCCTGGCGAGCGCTGTTGATGGAGACGTTGACCAGATTGGCCGAAGGATGCGGTGGGATCTCGTTCCTCATCGACGCTGTGCGTCAGCGAGCCCTCGGTGAAGACCTCGGATTGATGCGTTTTCTGGCCGAATTGTACAAACGCGAAGGGCGCTGGGACGAGTATGAACGAACGCGAGCTCGATGCCTGGTGGACGAAGACGACTATCTGGAACTCTTCGCCTATTATGTCGAGGAGAATCGGCCCGAGGAGGCGATGATTCTCGGCGAGCGCGGGATGAACGCCTTAGGGGAGCGAGCGCCCCGTCTGGCCGAACGTCTGACGGCGCTCTACCTGGAATGGGGCGAGCGGGATGCGGCTCGCCAGCATCTCTTGCGATGCTTTCAATACTGGCCGTCGGAGCCACTCCTGCGGCAACTCGATGCGCTCTCGGGGCGTCATCGAGAGTGGAAGAGGAAACGAAACGAACTGCTGAAAAGACTGAAGGCGATGCCGCAATGAGGATGCCCCGATCGAAGCCGGTCCCTCTCGCTGATCCCCCTCAATGGTCCATCTCCTCGGCGATCACCTCGGTCGTATGCAAGATGTTGTTCACCTCATCCAGGATGGCGATGGTGACCCTCGGTGGCTGCTCATCGGCTCGAACCTCGATCAACCCGTAATTGAACGCTTCATTGGAACTGAACTCCGTCTCGGGATGCCCGGCCGCCGGCTGTCGCTTGGAGAGCAGTTGGCCGATGGGGCCGACGATGATCTCTTTGAAACCTTCCGGGTGATTGATGACCGCCGCATAATGCACGTCGGCGGCCAGGAAGATCACATTGCGAATGTCATTCTGCTGGATGAAGTCGAACAGCTCCTGCCGCTCGGTCGTGTACCCTTCCCAACTGTCTCGGCCGTGGAATCGTAAGGGGACCGAGGTGGCGATGAATTTGAAGGTGGCCGTCGATTGCCGCAACGCCGCTTTGAGCCAGGCCTTCTGCTCGGCGCCGAGCATCGTCTTCTGGCTGGTATCCGGCTCCCGGCTGGGATCACGATATTGACGGGTATCGAGGATGAACAGTTCGGCCGCCTGACCCCAACGGAACGATCGATAGAGCCGCCTGGGGTCTTCGGCGTTTCGTCGAATCGGCCAGTATTCCAGGAACGCCTGCCGCCCGATGGGAATCCGCGGATGCGTGCGGTCGAAGTTGTTCTCCACTTCATGATCGTCCCAGATGGCATAGACCGACGTGAGATTCAAGAGCCACTGCAATGACGCATCGCGGCGATTGACCTTATACGCCCGTCGATACTGGTTCAGCGTGCGCGCCGGTGGCAGACTCAGGTCGGCATAGATGGTGTCGCCGAGATAGAGGAAAAAGTCCGGTTCCATCTCGCCCATGGCTGCGAAGACCCGGAAGGGTTGAAATCGGGCCCAGGAATCGCCACTCACCACGAAGGTGAACGAGGCCGGATCGTCCGGCGCCGGAGCGGTCACGAACGTCCCGGGCGATCCTCTCAGCGCCTCGGAGATGGCCAGGGGATCTCGAGTGCAGATTCGATAATAGTATCGTCGATGAGGCTCCAGATCGGTGAGCGCGATGTTGACGGTGAAATCGGTGGCCAGTTCGGCCATCACCGGGCTGGTCGTTCGCGAATCGGTGAAGCTGGGATCGAGAGCCACCTCGACGCTCACCAATGCCTCGCGATTGACCCGCGTCCAGATGATGGCGCTGGTGTCCGTCACATCGCCGCTCGCCTGACCATGTGTTCGGAAGGGAGGCGATGAGTGCCCCGCCGTGCTCACGACGAGAGCACCGAGAACGATGAGCCCGACAAGGAAGTGCCAGCCGCTGACTCTGGCTCGCCCGGAGTGTGGCTGGAGACGATGGTTTCGATCTCTCATATGGTTCCTCCCGCGAGATACTGTAACGCAAGCCGTTCGTTTTCGCCACGTCTTCACCGAGCAGGGGAAAAGACAGGAGCCACTCTCCCGGCGCGCCCGGGCTACACTGAATCGTCTTCTCGACTCAGAGTCATCGCTAGCGACTCCCGGCGCGCCCGGGCTACACCCAACGGGAGGGAGAGAGCGCCCACGTTACACCTGTTCTCGAGACGCCGTTGGCCCTTCGCTGTGAGAATTCGCATCTCCCTCGCGTGAGCCTCTACGCCGACCAATCGCAGGTCATCATCGATCAGGCCCTGGGGCTGGACGCCGGGGGAGGATGCCGCTCGCCGGCGCAGTGGGGAAAAAAGCGGTGACAAGGGACAGGTCCTGGGGCTGGATGCCCGGCTCCCTGACGTCGGCTGGCTACTTCCCCGCCATGCTCCATCTCCCCAAAGACTCCGGAGCGGAATTGACACAGAGATAGAAGTCCCGCCGCTCGGTCAGCGGAGAGGAATCAGTTGAGACTCCCATAGCCAAGAGCGCAACCATCCCCGGAGGTCGGCCTTTCACTGTGCCCATCGGTGGGCCATTCCTCACTCACGCTCTCGGGGCAGACAGGCTGCCGTCGCCACGCGCGCCTGCATCACCCGGATGACCCGGGGATGGAACGCCAACCGCTTCCCCCCCAACGGCACCAGATGGCAATAACTCATGATCGTCCCCACCTGCCGCTGAATGCGCCCCAAATAACATCCCGGCTCCCCACTGTAACACCGATCAATCGGCGGATCATAACAATGCGTGTGCACGCTGCCCAACCCATGCCCCACCTCATGGGCCACCACATCCACGTCCCCCACATACCCCCGCACCGGAAACCGCCCCTCCCCATCCAAGTTGCTCACCGCATAGCCCCGCTCCTCATCACACACCCCATCCAGAAAGGCCACCCCACCGCCGCCCCGCCGCCCGTCCAACAACTGGGCCAACGCCCAGCCCGACTCCCCCTCGGCCCGCACAACGGCCCGATAGCTCCTCAACTGCTGGACGATGTCCTCCCCGACGAAAGGATCATGATCGGTCCACACCACCACTCGCTCCATCTCCACGCGCACGCCCACATCCTGCCAGTAGATGGCCGCCACCGCCCCCCACACCGCCGTCACATACTCCACGGCCCGCTCCATCTGCGCCCCCAACGGACCGCGATAGAGCCGCGCGCTGACATCCACCCGCACCGGCACCACCGCCACCTCCGAGGCCGCCACCGCCTGCTCGCCCCCCTCGACCGGCGCCCCCTCATCACCCTCATTCTCCGCCACCGCCTCCGCCCAGCAGTACCTCTCTCCTCCAGACCAGACCAGCGCTCCCATCGCCTGCCACCCGACCTCCTCCATCCCATCGGCCTGCCCCGCTGAGACGGAAACTTCCACTCCATCCTCAGAGCGCCTCACCGCCCACACGCGGTGATCGCTCTGAACCAGAATCACATCGCCGCCGCCCACCGCAGGCCCAACCGACACCCGAACCGAAGGCCGCGGCAGCGGCAGAGGCCCCGCCTCTGTCACGGCCACCACTCGGGCCTCAGGGGCGAACAGCGGTAGAGCCTCCAGGGCCCCCTGCGATGGGGCTTCCGACGGCCCCCACCGTGCCGTCGACCAGGAACTCGCCGCCGCCAGAAGGATCACCACCACGCCGGTGGCTGCGAATATCAAGAACCGGTGGCCATCAGCTCGTTGATCGTTCATCCCATCCACCTCCTCTCTCTCGGGCCAGAGCGCCCCGCCAGGCACCCCTCGTCTGAGGCCCCCTCAACACGTCATGCTCCCCGAATCGCTCCCCCCGAGTCGATTGCTTCCAGATGGTGGGGAGGCCAGAGAAGTTCGCTCGGGCTTCATGGCCAGACCCTGCGCCGGTTCATCTCTCCATCTCCACCTCCCCACCTCGACCACTCTTCCTCCACTCTTCATAGCGTAAACTCGCCGCCCATTGTGTCACTCGAATGCGATCATTCAAAAAATTCGCCCCTCACCGTGCCACTCGGTGAGCCATGAACGACCCACGGAACCCCCGGTCCCCCGTCTGACAAAGCCGCGTGCCCCTCCCGCTTCTTGCCGTGCGAATCGGCGAGCCATTAATAGCCCACGGATGAACACCGAAACGGCGGGATCGGCACCGATCAAGTCCAGGAAAAATCTGTGTCCATCCCGCCTCTCGCCGTGTCAATCTGTGGGCCATTGCAGAAATCGCACACAGATCAACACAGAAACGGCGGAAGCTGCACGGATAAACCAAACGAGGAAATCTGTGCCCATCCTGCCTCTGGCTGCGTGAATCGGTGGGCCATTCCCCACCTTTCGCCGGGCGAATCTGCGGGCCATTTTCTCGCTTCTCGCTGTGCCCATCGGTGGGGCATTCCCTCAGGGACAGGGCCCGTTGTCATCCACATTCTGATCCACAATGCTGCCCAATCCTCGCCCTCGCGCCGTCGTCAACCGCGCCGTCCCCGTTCGCCGCACCAGCGACACTCCACCCTGCAAAA
>Ga0256841_1000404_pt1 | contig 45013 bp, 29 predicted proteins | sample 356308metaG_FD_185971 | JGI IMG/M metagenome (GOLD analysis project Ga0256841, IMG submission 185971) | Hydrothermal vent microbial communities from Mid Atlantic Ridge, Atlantic Ocean - 356-308 | ecosystem: Environmental > Aquatic > Marine > Hydrothermal vents | place: Atlantic Ocean: Mid...
AAAATCTGCCAAACCAGTGGTGCAGGGTTTATAGGTCTACGCCCTAGGAAACGGAAAACTGTCCCATCATGCCGCCGTCTTCGTGCTCCAGAATATGGCAGTGGTACATATAGGGGATCTCCGGGGATGCGGCATGAACAAACCGTAACAGTATTTCGGCCTGTCCCTGCACCAGAACGGTATCTTTCCAGCCGCGATTCTGCGCCTGCGGCGGGCGGCCGTTTTCGCTGAGAACCTGGAATGCCACCCCGTGCACGTGAAACGGGTGCATCATCATCTGCCCGGTGATCACCCAGCGCTCTGTCACATCTTTTTTCACGGTCTGGTTGAGCCGGTTCATCCTGAACGGTTTGCCGTTGATGGAAAACCGCCCACCCCGGCGGAACATGCCGCCCATTCCCATCCCCATCTCAAGCGAAAAATGCCGGACCGGGGCACCTTCCGAAACCATATCCGGTTCTGAGCCGCCAATTTGGCCGGGCAGGGCCGAGATACGGACGGGGAGGCTTTCGTCAACAATAAACGGCAGGATTTCGAGGCCGCTGTTGCGTCGTCGCCCGCCCATCATCCCACCGCCCATCATCCCGGTATTGGGGTTTGGGCCCGTGACCAGCAACCCATTGCCTGCATTGGAAAAATCCACCAGCACTTCGGCCCGCTCGGCCGGGGCAAGCACAAGTGTCTTCAGCGCGACCGGGGCTTTCAGCAAACCGCTGTCTGTTCCGACAAGGTGCAGCGGGCGGCCTTCATCCATCGACAGGGTCAGAACGCGTGCATTGGAAGCATTCAACAGACGCAAACGCACCAATCCCCGGGGAACCCTGGCGACCGGGGAAATCTGGCCGTTGACCATCATCACATTGCCGGCAAATCCCATCATGCTGTCGGGCATGTTCGGGTCATAAATCATCCGGCCACGCCGGTCGAAGCGCCGGTCCTGTAATACCAGGGTCAGATCGTCCACGCCATAGTCAGACGGCAGCCCGCGTGCGTCATCCTGGCCATCGGTCAGATGGATTACCCCTGCCAGACCGCGATAGACCTGTGGCGCTGTTTTTCCATGAATATGGGAGTGATACCAGATGGTTGCGGGCATCTGTTCGACCGGAAGAACCGGGGTCCACACCCCCTTGGCCGCAACCGGTTGATGCGGCCCGCCATCGACGTTTCCGGGAATGATCAGCCCATGCCAATGGACAGAGATTTCCTCGTTCAGGTTGTTTTTGATCGTTGCCTGAACAGATCCGCTGTTGCGCAGGCGCAGCGTCGGGCCGAGATAGGGCTGGTTGAACCCCCAGGTGCGCGTGGGCTTGCGCCCCCAGAAGTTGACTTCTGCTTCACCCGCTTGCAGTTCAAAACGCCCCGTTTGGGTCGCGTCCAGAAGCGGCGGCATCTTCAGTGTCTGGCGGTTTGTGGCCGCAAGGACCCATTTTGGCAACGCTGCCAGTGCCAAACCAGCACCGGCCGTTGCCAGAAAATCGCGTTTGCTAATCATGGTCTCTCGCTTTTAGTCTTCATATAAGGTGAAGGGCGCATTCACTCAGATGCTTTGACCAGGTGTGCACCATTTTCCAGGTCTTCAAGGATCGGGCAGTCCGGGCGATGATCGCCGGCACAGTTTTCAATCAGATGCGACAGAGTTTCCCGCATGGCTTCCAGATCGCGGATTTTCGCCTCGATCCGGTCGAGTTGGGCCTGCGCAATCTGTTTTACATCCGCACTTGCGCGGCTTTTGTCTTCGTAGAGCGCAAGCAAGGACCGGCAATCCTCGATGGTGAAGCCAAGCGCCCGTGCGCGGCCAAGAAAGGCCAGCTTGTGCAACTCCTGCTCACGAAATGCACGATAGCCATTGGCTTCGCGAAGCGGTTTGATCAGGCCGATATCCTCGTAGTATCTGATGGTCTTTGCCGGTAATCCCGATCGTGCCGAGACGTCACCAATGTTCATTTGTGTTCTCCGATGCTGTTACGGTTCATTCTGCCGGGGCGGGTGCGGCGGTTTCGGTTTGCGCCATCTGCTCTGCCCCCTTTTCATCCATCAGGGGCTTTATCCACCGCAGCCGCAAGGCATTCGTCAGCACAAACACACTCGACAGGGCCATCGCTCCGGCCGCAATGGCCGGGGACAGCATCAAGCCGCTGATCGGGTAGAGGGCACCCGCAGCCACAGGGATAAGAAGGGTGTTGTATCCAAAGGCCCAGAACAGGTTCTGGCGGATATTGCGCATGGTTCGCTGACTGATATCAAAGGCATTTACCACACCGCGCAGATCGCCGGACATCAGCACCACATCCGCAGCCTCTATCGCCACATCTGTTCCCGTTCCGATGGCGATTCCAACGTCGGCGGATGCCAGGGCGGGGGCATCGTTGATGCCATCGCCGACGAATGCGAGTTTTCCCTTTTCCTGGCGCAGTTCCTTCAGGGCTGCAACTTTGCCTTCCGGCAGAACCTCGGCGACCACGTGGTCAATCTTGAGGTCGGCGGCGATGGATTTGGCGGTTTTTTCATTATCGCCGGTAATCATGGCAACTTTCAGGCCGAGGCCATGCAATGCCTCTATGGCTTCTGGTGTGCTGGGTTTGATCGGGTCACTGACGGCGATCACCGCGGCAATTTTCCCGTTTACTGCCGCGTAAAGCGGGGTTTTTCCCTTTTCACCAAGCGATTGGCCGATCGCCGCCAATGGCCCCAGTTCGATACCTTCTTTTGCCATCAGGCGATCAGCGCCAATAAGGATGCTGTCCTTGTCAATACTGGCCTGTACCCCATAGCCGGTGATCGAGTTGAAATCCGAAACACCGGGCAGGGTGAGGTTTCTCGCCTTGGCTGCGCGGACGATGGCCTCGGCGATCGGATGTTCGGACAGCGCCTCGACCGCAGCGATCCTGCCAAGGACATCCGCTTCGGAAAAACCGGGTGCCAGGGAAATATTTGTCATTTCCGGGCGGCCTTGCGTCAGCGTCCCGGTTTTGTCCAGGGCAACGATGCGCGCTTCCTGCAGGCTTTGCAGCGCGTCACCCTTTCGGAACAAAACGCCCATTTCCGCAGCCCGTCCCGTACCCACCATGATTGATGTCGGCGTCGCCAGCCCCATGGCGCAGGGGCAGGCGATTATCAGAACGGAAACACCGGCAACCAAAGCATAGCCAAGGGATGGGGAGGGGCCGAATACCAGCCAGACAATAATGGTCAGGGTTGCAATCAGCATGACGGCCGGAACAAACCATGCGGTTATCTTGTCAACCAGTCCCTGAATGGGCAGCTTTGCCCCTTGTGCCTGTTCGACCATGCGGATGATCTGCGCCAGCATTGTGTCGCCACCCACCTTGGTTGCCCTGAAGGTCAACGCTCCGGTGCCATTGACCGTGCCACCGACAACCTGAGTCCCATCGCGTTTTTCAACGGGGACGGGTTCGCCCGTGATCATGCTTTCATCAACATAGGATGAGCCACTGATCACCTCACCATCCACCGCAATCTTTTCGCCCGGGCGCACGTGTATGATGTCGCCGACACTGATTTCCTCGATGGGGAGTTCAACGACCTTGCCATTGCGCTCAACCCGCGCGGTCTTGGGTTGCAGGCCGATGAGCTTGCGTATGGCTTGACCGGTGCGCCCCTTGGCGCGTGCCTCAAGGGTGCGGCCCAGCAGGATCAGGACGACAATGACCGCGGCCGCCTCGTAATAGACATTTGCAGTGCCTGCCGGCAAAAGACCCGGCGCAAATGTCGCCACGACAGAAAATCCATAGGCCGCCGAAGTCCCCAGGGCGACCAGAGAATTCATATCCGGTGCACCTTTGAACAGGGCCGGATAGCCCTTGGTGTAGAAACTGCGCCCCGGCCCCAGCAGTACGGCCGTCGTCAACACGAACTGGATCAACCAGCTGGTTTGTGTGCCGATCGTATTGGCGACCCATTCATGCATGCCGGGAATGAAGTGGCTGCCCATTTCCAGCAGAAATACCGGCAATGTCAGTATCGCCGCCAGCATTGTCCGACGGGCGAGCCGGGCGGCTTCCTCCGCCTTGCGGTCGGATTTTGTTGTTGATGAGCCGGTCTTGATTTTGGAAGGGTATCCCGCCTTTGTCACGGTTTCCGCCAGTTCCGCCGGTGTCGTTGCCCCGGCGACATAACGTATCGTTGCGGTTTCCGTGGCCAGATTGACGCTCGCATCGACAACGCCTTCAACAGATTTCAGCGCTTTTTCGACCCGCCCGACACAGGACGCACATGTCATGCCTGTGATGTCGAGCATCACGTCTTCCACAACCGCCGGGTATCCCGCCGCTTCCAGGGCGCGGGTCAGTTCCGGGAGGTTCGCGCGCTCGTCATAGCTGAGCCGCACGGTTTCATTGGCAAGATTGACAGTTGCTTCGGTCACGCCGGGCACGGCATTCAACGTTTTTTCAACCCGTCCGACACATGATGCGCAACTCATGCCCTCTATCTGGATAGATGTTTCGTGTTCTGTCGTCATACCCTGGTCCACTCCGGTTCATATGCCTTCCAGGTCCATTTAGGGGTTCCAGCTAGTGGAAGGTCAAGAGTGGGGTCAAAAAATTATGTTCAATGGAAAGGCTTGACCTTCCAGTACTGGAAAGCTTAGGGCGGAATGCAGGAAATGACTGATAAGGATATCGCTTATGACTAGATTTTCTGTTCCCGATATGACTTGCGGCCACTGCAAAGCGGCGATTGAAAAGGCGGTGAGCGCGATCAGCCCGGCTGCCGTCATAAAGGTAGACCTTGAAAATCATATTGTTGAGATTGAAAGTACAACAGATGATGCTACCCTTGTTGCGGCCATGAAAGATGAAGGCTACGAAGCGACGCCGACAAGCTGATCCTTTCGCAGCCGCCGGCAACTGCCAGGATCAGATCTTGCACGGGCTGGCAGGAATGGACGGGGAACTGCAAACAGGATGAAAGAGCTGCGCGATCAGGCGAAAAGGCTTTTCATGCGCGGCGTCTGTGCGGCGGATCCCGGCCTTGCGGTTGCACAGGCTTTGAGAGCCGACCCGCTCAGGGCTTCTGGCGGAACTGTTTACGTTGTTGCAGTGGGCAAGGCCGCCAGGAACATGGCGGCAGCGGCGATGGAGCTTGTTCCCGGCCCCTTCGAGGTTCTGGTTGTGACAAATTATGAGAATGCCACCCCCCTGACCGGCGCCACCGTCCTTGCCGCAGGCCACCCGGTGCCGGATGATAACGGGGCTGCGGCAGCGCAAGCCATTGTCAGCCTGCTGCGTGCCGCTGGCAAAAAAGACCAGATCCTCGCGCTGATCAGTGGCGGCGGCTCGGCCTTGATTCCCGCCCCGATCAAAGGTGTAACCATAGCCGAAAAGGCCGAGGTCAGCCGTTTGTTATTGGCGAGCGGCGCAGATATTTCGCAAATGAATCTGGTGCGTCAGCAGTTATCACGCCTCAAGGGCGGTGGTTTTCTGCGGCTGGCCAGTCCGGCACCGGTTCGGGCGCTTGTACTGTCGGATGTGGTGGGCGATGACGTGCGGGTGATCGCAAGCGGTCTGACAGCCACCCCGCTTGGCACAGGTGCAGACGCACGAAAGATTCTGGATGAAAGGGGAATCTGGTCTCGGTTGCCCGCGTCCGTCCGTGCGGTTCTCTCTGCTCCGGATCCGGGAAACCGACCGGTTGCAAAAGCCGACAACCAACTGGTTGGTTCCAACAGCAAAAGCCTTGCGGCAATGGCTGAACTGGCATCAGAGGCCAAAGTCTTTCCCAAGCCTTTGGTCGGTGATGTCAAAGACGCCTGTCAACAGATCATGGCCTTTTCTGCGGGCAGCGGGGTGTTTTTGTTTGGGGGTGAGACCACCGTCATTTTACGGGGCGACGGCAAGGGGGGGCGCAATCAGGAACTGGCGTTGCGCATGGCGCTGGCCGCTGGTTCTGCTGGCTGGTCGCGCGACTGGGCCTTCCTGTCAGGGGGGACGGACGGGCGCGACGGGCCGACGGATGCCGCAGGCGGGCTTGTCGATGCAGGGTCCGTTTCGCGCATGGTTGCTGCCGGGGTTGATCCGCAGGCCAGCCTTTTGCGGAATGACAGCTATAACGCATTGAAAAAATCCGGTGATTTGCTGATAACCGGTGCAACCGGAACGAATGTGGCGGATCTGCAAATCCTGATCCGCATGTAAATGTACAGGCCTCACCTGCTTTTTTCCTTTGCGGATCGACAGTCCGGGTCTGGCTGGATAAAAGGCGTTCAGAGAAAACAGAAGGCAAAACAATGGGCTGGATTGACAGATTCGAGGGGCTTTCCAGCCTCGACAAGACGCTGCGCGACCTGCTGACGGAACAATCCCAGATTGTGGTCATGCCCAAGGGGAGTCAGATATTCGGCCCCGGAAAAACAATCGACAATCTGCTGCTGCTGCTTGACGGGACGGTCCGGGTTCAGCAAACCACGGATCATGGGCGCGAAATCGTGTTGTACCGGGTGCAGGCCGGGGAAAGCTGCGTCATGACCACGGCCTGCCTGTTGGCCCATGAAACCTATGCGGCGGAAGGAATTGCCGAAACAGAGATATCCGCAGCCGCAATTCCAAAACGGGTTTTTGATAGATTGCTGGCTGAATCCGAGGCGTTTCGTACGTTTGTGTTCACGGCCTATTCCAGACGGATAACCGACCTGTTTTTCGTTATTGAAGAAATCGCCTTTCGTCGGATTGACATCCGGCTTTCCCAAAAGCTGCTGAAAATGGCGGATAGCCAGCAGACGATTCATGCAACGCATCATGATCTGGCGGCCGAACTGGGCACCGCAAGAGAGGTGGTTTCCCGCCAGTTGCAGGAATTTCGCCGCCGTGGATGGGTTTCTGTGTCGCGCGGCGAAATTCAGCTGACAGATCTCAAGGGACTGAAAACGCTTGCTGAAACAAGCTGAACTGCGCAGCGCAAGGGGCGGGGCCTGCGTGCCGGGAAAAGTTTTGTGACAAGATCACATACTAAAACACAATATTTGAATATGTTGAAGGGGCGAACAGATTCGAAAGGGAGACGCAATCATGCCCGGATCGGGAAGATGGGACTGCGCCCGGAGAAGAGGGGCGACCTCTGTATCCGGCCATAAAAAGAACGTGCTGAATGCCCGCGGCGACAGATATTCCGGAGGGCCTGCTGTTTCTGCCGCAGCCCCAGGTTCCTGCAATGGCCACTGAATTCACGCCATGGGTATCACTGGCAGGCGGGCTTCTTATCGGTGCTGCATCGGTATTGCTGATGCTGTTTCACGGGCGGATCCTGGGTGCAACCGGCATCTTGTCCGGGGTCCTGTTTCCATCCGGGGCACAAGACTGGGCGTGGCGTGTCATGATCATTTTGGGTATGGTGTCGGCGCCTGTGGTATTCCTGCTGTTTAGCGGTCAGTTTCCAGACATCAGGTCTGTCGTGACGGTTCCCTGGCAAATTGCCGGAGGTTTTCTCGTCGGTGTCGGTGTAACGGTCGGATCAGGCTGCACCTCGGGGCATGGGGTCTGTGGTATGGCACGTCTGTCCCCCAGATCAATCGCAGCAACGCTGACTTTCATGCTCGCAACCGCGATTACGGTCTATATCATGCGCCATGTGGCGGGAGGATAGGCAATGCGTCTGATTTCGGCTTATCTTGTGGGCTTGATTTTTGGTCTGGGAATTTCCATTTCGGGTATGGGAAACCCTGCAAAAGTTGTAAACTTCTTTGATTTCGCCGGGCAGTGGGATCCAAGCCTGGCCTTTGTAATGGCCGGTGCGCTGTTTGTTACCTTTCTGGGATATCGGTGGGTGCTGCCACGCCCGAAACCTTTGCAGAGTGACCGGTTTTACATCCCCGCCAGCCGGATCATCGACAGCCGTCTTCTGGGGGGCGCGATCGTATTTGGAATTGGTTGGGGTATCAGCGGTTTTTGTCCGGGGGGGGCCATACCGGTGACCGGCACCCTCAACCAAGACGTTCTGATCTTTATGGCATCGCTTCTGGCGGGAGTGATTGCCGTGCGCCTGGTACAAAAACGCCGCCAGACAAAAACAGCCAGGCAGCCGGTCTGAGTGGGCTGCCAAGAGGAGAGAAAAATGTATGATGCAGAAAAGCAATACCCTGTGAACATGGATGTCGTTCCCGAGGTAACGGCGTTCTTTGATGATGATACAAATACCATTTCCTATGTGGTAAAGGACCCGGCCTCAAACGCATGTGCAATTGTGGATTCTGTTCTGGATCTGGACTATGCCGCTGGCCGAACCGCCTATGAACAGGCGGACAAGATCATCAGCTACATTCGTGAAAACGGATTGGAACTGCAACTTCAGATTGAAACGCATGTTCACGCCGATCACCTTTCCGCGGCGCCATATATCCAGGACAAACTGGGTGGTAAAATCTCGATTGGTGAGAAGATAACCGTTGTTCAGGATACTTTCGGCAAGGTGTTCAACGAGGGCACCGAATTTCAGCGCGACGGCAGCCAGTTTGATATCCTGTTCAGGGATGGCGATACATACAGCATCGGCACAATGTCGGCCTTTGCCATCCATACGCCCGGCCACACGCCGGCCTGCATGACACATGTGATCGGCAATGCTGCCTTTGTGGGGGATACGTTGTTCATGCCTGATGGCGGTTCGGCCCGGGCCGATTTCCCCGGGGGGGATGCCGGCCAGTTGTATGACAGCGTACAAAAGCTTCTGTCCTTGCCGGACGAAATGCGCCTGTTCATGTGCCATGACTATGCGCCGGGCGGTCGCGAAATACAGTGGGAGACCACGGTTGCCGAGGAAAAGGCCCATAACATCCATTTTGGCGGAGGGACGACCAAAGAAGAGTTTGTCAAGATGCGCGAAGCACGCGATGCGACACTCGGGATGCCTCGGCTGATCATCCCGTCGCTCCAGGTGAACATGCGGGCCGGGGATTTCCCGCCGCCGGATGAGAAGGGGGATGTATTTCTCAAGGTGCCAATCAACAAACTGTAAGTCTGACAGGAAGGAAACGCGCGAATGGAAGTCAAGAAAATATCAGAGGAAATTTCGGTTGCGCCGCAGATCGCGGCAGCCGATCTCAAGAAGATCAAGGATGCCGGTTTCCGCGCCTTGATCTGCAACCGGCCCGATGGCGAAGCCCCGGACCAGCCCAATTTCGAGGAAATTGAGGAGGCGGCGAAAAAGGCCGGGCTGGAGACCCGCTTTATTCCCATCTCTGGGGGAATGGTTTCGGACGAGGATGTGGCAGATTTCAGCCAGGCCATGCAGGCGCTGCCCAAGCCGGTGCTTGCCTACTGCCGTACCGGCACACGCTCAACGACGCTTTGGTCCCTGAGCCAGGCCGGCAAGATGGATACGTCGGAGATTCTGGCGGCAACACAGGCCGCCGGATACGACATGGGCGGGGTTGTCCGGCGCATCATCAATAATGGCAAGACACCGACCGACGAGGGCGATGCATTCTTTGACGTGGTTATTGTTGGCGCTGGCGCCGGCGGGGTTGCCGTTGCCGCCAGTCTGAAGAGCCGCAAACCGGATCTGGAAATTGCGCTGATCGATCCGGCGGATATCCACTATTATCAGCCGGGCTTTACCCTGGTTGGTGCTGGTGTTTTCAAACCTGATATCACGGCGCGCACCATGGGGTCGCTTATTCCCAAAGGGGTGCACTGGATCAAATCTGCCGTTGCCGCGTTTGAGCCGGCCAATAACGCTGTGATTCTGGATGGTTGCCGTGTCGTCAAATACAGCCGGTTGATCGTGACACCAGGGCTGAAACTGGACTGGGATGCGATCGAGGGGCTGACAGACACGCTTGGCCGTAATGGCGTAACCTCAAATTATCGTTACGATCTGGCGCCTTACACATGGAAGCTCGTTCAGGAGATGAAGAGAGGCCGCGCCATTTTCACCCAACCTCCTATGCCGATAAAATGTGCGGGCGCGCCACAAAAGGCGCTCTATCTCAGTGCGGATCACTGGTATCGCACCGGGGTGCTGGACAATATCGATGTCGATTTCCGCAATGCGGGCGGTGTGCTGTTTGGCGTCAAGGAATATGTGCCGGCACTGATGAAATATGTCGAGCGCTATAACGCCGCGCTGAATTTTTTCAACAATCTGGTCGCGGTGGATGGCGCGGCCAAAAAGGCATGGTTCGATGTGGCAAAGCCGGACAGCGAAAAAGAGCGGGTCGAGGTGGAGTTTGACATGATGCACGTCTGCCCACCGCAAGTGGCACCCGATTTCATTCGGGTCTCGCCCTTGGCCGATGCGGCCGGCTGGGTTGATGTGGACAAGGAGAGCCTGCGCCATGTCACATATGACAATATCTGGGCCCTGGGGGATGTGATGAATGCGCCGAACGCAAAAACGGCAGCCGCTGCGCGCAAACAGGCGCCGGTGGTTGCGGCCAATATCGCCGCTGACATCGACGGCAAAGAGGTGGCCGGCCATTATGATGGATACGGTTCCTGTCCGCTGACGGTTGAACGCGGCAAGATCGTGCTGGCGGAATTCGGCTATGGCGGCAAGCTGCTGCCAAGTTTTCCAAAGTTCGTCCTGGACGGAACCAAGCCGACCCGCGCGGCCTGGATCCTGAAAGAAAAAATGCTGCCACCTATCTATTGGAAAGCCATGTTGAAGGGTAAGGAATGGCTGGCAAAGCCAGAGAAAGTAACGACAAAATAGAAACGGATATGTGAAAAAGCCGGGGGGGCGAACCTTCCCCGGCCCAAAACACTGCACATCTTTCTTCTCCCCTTCGCCTGTTCAGCCAGAAAATGAGTCGGAAATGAAAACCACCTTGCGCGTTCCCGGTTTTTTGCGCCGCTACCTGCCCGTGTTGGAATGGGGTGCACAATACAACAAAGACACGTTTACCAATGACACCGTGGCAGCCGTGATTGTGACAATCATGCTGATCCCGCAATCACTGGCTTATGCCTTGTTGGCAGGGCTGCCGGCACAGATGGGGCTTTACGCGTCAATCTTGCCGCTGATCGCCTATGCAATCTTTGGCACCTCGCGCGTGTTGGCTGTTGGCCCGGTGGCGGTGGTTTCGCTGATGACGGCCGCAGCCGTTGGCAATCTGAATCTGGCAGGTCCGGCAGAATATGCCGCCGCGGCAATTGTACTGGCCTTTCTTTCCGGATTGTTCCTGTTTGTGGTGGGGTTGTTCCGGCTTGGATTTCTGGCGAATTTCCTGAGCCATCCGGTCATTGCCGGATTCATCACTGCGTCGGGCATGATCATTGCGACAAGTCAGTTGAAGCATATTCTCGGGATCAGGGCGAATGGCCATAATCTGTATGAACTGGTGGTCTCACTTTGGGAGCATCTGGCTGAAACAAACTGGGTGACGCTGGTGGTCGGTGTGGCGGCCACCGCCTTTCTGTTCTGGGTGCGAAAAGGGTTGAAACCGGTTTTGCTGAGGGCCGGGGTCAAGCCGCGCATGGCTGATATTCTGACCAAAGCCGGCCCGGTGGCGGCCGTTGTCATTACAACTCTGGTCTCGGCGCTGTTCCGGCTGGATCAGCAGGGGGTGGCCATCGTCGGATCGGTCCCCAGTGGGGTGCCGCCGCTGACCATTCCGTCATTTGATCTGGATTTGTGGAGCAGCCTGGCCGGTTCCGCCGTTCTGATCTCGATCATCGGCTTTGTCGAATCCATATCCGTTGCCCAAACGCTGGCGGCAAAGCGCCGCCAACGCATCAACCCCGACCAGGAGCTTGTGGCGCTGGGGGCAGCCAATGTCGCAGCGGCCGTCTCGGGTGGCTATCCGGTGACCGGAGGCTTCGCCCGCTCGGTTGTCAATTTCGATGCGGGGGCGGAAACCCCGGCGGCGGGCGCCTTTACGGCTGTCGGCATTTTGCTCGCCGCCATGTTCCTTACGCCGCTGCTTTACTTCCTGCCCAAGGCCACACTTGCCGCGACGATCATTGTCGCCGTTCTGAGCCTGGTTGATTTTTCCATACTCAAGCGCACCTGGGCCTATTCCAAACCCGATTTTGCCGCCGTCGCCGCCACCATTCTGATCACGCTCGGATTTGGTGTCGAGGCGGGGGTTTCCGCGGGGGTGCTGCTTTCGATTCTGCTTTATCTCTACAAGACCTCGCGGCCTCATATCGCAGAGGTCGGGCGGGTGCCGGGGACAGAACATTTTCGCAATGTGCTGCGCCATCAGGTTGAAACCGACCCCTGCATTCTCTCGATCCGGGTTGACGAAAGCCTGTATTTTGCCAATGCGCGGTTTCTTGAGGATTATATCTATGACCGGGTGGTCGGGAACAAGGGCCTCAAACATGTGATCCTGATGTGCCCGGCGGTGAATGAAATCGACATGAGCGCGCTGGAATCGCTTGAGGCAATCAACGAACGCCTGAAAAGCCTTGGCGTAAAGCTGCATCTGAGCGAAGTGAAGGGCCCTGTCATGGACCGGCTGAAACGCGCGCATTTTCTGGACGAACTCTCGGGAAAGGTTTTCCTGTCACAGCATCAGGCAATCAAGGCCATTCAAAACGAATGCGATGCAGAGAGCGAAACGCAAACCCTGGCTGTTTGAACCCGTCAGGCCACTCCCGCCTGCAACAGCTGAAGCATGGTGATCAGACCCACGGGTTTACCCGATTGCAGAACAAATGCGGCAGATATCCTGCGTGTTTGCAAGGTGTTGAGAGCCTTTGCCGATAGCCAGTCGGGATCAAGCGAGGTTGGTTCCCGGGTCATGATATCGGCTGCGTATGTTTCGTTCATGGCGGTTTTCATGGAGGTTTGGGCCTGGCTGGCCAGATAGCGACGGATATCGCCATCCGTCACAACTCCGACCAGATCGCGAGTCTGGTCCACTATTCCGACAATTCCGAAATTGCAGCGTGAAAGCTCGGATATGACGTCAATCACCGGGGCGTCGGGCGCAACCAGCGGCAGGGCGTCCTCCTTGTGCATGATGTCCTTGACCGCCGTCAGCGAGGCCCCCAGCTTGCCGCCGGGATGAAAGTTGTGAAATGATGTTTCATCGAAATTTCGCCGCTCCAGCAGAGCAACCGCAAGGGCATCGCCCAGAACGAGTTGCAGCATGGTCGATGTGGTCGGTGCCAGGTTGAACGGGCAGGCCTCGCGGGCCTTTGGAAGTGTCAGGGTAATATCGGCGCTTCGGGCCAGGCGACTGTCGGCATTGCCGGTGATCACGATGAGGGGGATACCGAAGCGTCTGGTATAGCTGGCAATATCCGTCAGTTCGCGGGTTTCCCCCGACCAGGACAGCAGAAGCACCACATCACCGGACTGGATCATGCCAAGATCGCCGTGGCTGGCTTCGGAGGGATGCACGAAATAGGCCGGCGTGCCGGTCGAGGAAAATGTTGCGGCAAGTTTTGATCCTATATGGCCGCTTTTGCCCAGCCCGGTCACAATCAGACGACCGTGCATTTTGAAAATGCTGTCAATTGCGTTGTTTACTCCGGTTTTGAGTGGTTCCCGGTCAACTGCGGCACAGAGAGCGCTCAGCCCGTCCTGGTTGATGCTGATTGAATGCTGTACCGATTTATCATTGTTTGTCATATGGGTATTCTCAGAAGTTCATCCAGATCAGGTTGCTTTGGTGATCCCGTCGATCCGTTTCAGAATCGCGAGCAGGGCCGGCATTTGGGCCAACGGAACCATATTCGGCCCGTCACTCGGGCTGCGATCCGGGTCTTCATGCGTTTCGATGAAAACCGCTGCGGTTCCCACCGCGACGGCGGCCCGTGCCAGAGGCGGAACAAATTCGCGCTGACCACCCGAAGTTTTGCCCATTCCTCCGGGTAACTGGACCGAATGCGTTGCATCAAATACCACGGGATAGCCGGTTTGTGCCATGATCGGCAGGGCACGCATGTCACTGACCAGCATGTTATAGCCGAAACTGGTGCCGCGGTCGGTCAGCAGGATACGCTGATTGCCTGTGCTGGTGATCTTGTCGACAATATTCTGCACGTCCCAGGGGGCCAGAAACTGCCCTTTCTTGACGTTGATCGCCGCGCCGGTGGCGCCGGCCGCCAGCAACAAGTCCGTCTGGCGGCACAGGAAAGCCGGGATTTGCAGCACATCCACGAACTGGGCGGCAATGGCGCATTGTTCCGGACTGTGAATGTCGGTGAGTGTCGGGCAACCGACCTCTTGGCGAATGCGGGCCAGAATTTCCAGCCCGGTCTCCAGCCCGACACCGCGCGGTGTGTCCAGCGAAGACCGGTTGGCCTTGTCAAAGCTGGCCTTGAAGATAAACGGGATGTCCAGATTTGCACACATGCTCGCCAGTTCCAGGGCGAGCATTCTGCCATGTTCATGGCTTTCCAGCTGGCAGGGGCCGGATATCAGCGTAAATGGCAGTGCATTTGAGACTGCAATCGGGCCGATGGCAACTGTCTTCATTCCAGACCTCTTTCGCGCAGAATGGTTTCGATGATTTCTATATCAGAGGGGTTGTTCAGTTCCCAGAATTCGTGTCCCCGGGCGGGAACCTCGACGCATTTCACGGCAATACCATTCTCGACAAAGCGCAACTGCTCCAGCCCTTCCAGACGCTCGTACAACGATGGTGGCAGGGCCATATACCGCGTGAGCGCCTCGGGCGTGTAGGCATATACGCCAACATGGTGGTAAACCGGGGTTTCCGCGTCATCAACATAGGTTTCGGCGGTAAAGGGCATGACTTCCTTGGAAAAATAGAGCGCGTTTCTGAGGTGGTCGAAAACAGCGGTGGTGCCGCCAACCCGGCCGGCTCTGCGGTCCGACTTCAGTTTTGCCAGATGTCTGCCGGTGCAGCGCAACACCGGTGTTGCCACCGAAATCTGCGGATCCTGCCGCATGGCCGAGATCAGATCAGCCACATACCAGCTTGGGGTCAGCGGGGCATCGCCCTGAAGGTTGACGACAACAGATGGCGCCTGCTCCAGCATTGCAACCGCTTCCGCGCAACGTTCGGTTCCGTTCCGGCAGTCTGATGATGTCATCAGAACCTTTGCATCAAATGCGGTGGCCGCGTCGGCAATGCGTTTGTCATCCGTCACCACATAGACAGCACTTACGCCCGGAACAGCCATTGCCGCCTCCCAACTGCGCTGGATCAGGGGCTTTGCAACGCCGGAAACGCCTCTGAGTTCCGCCAATGGCTTGCCCGGATAACGAACCGAGGCAAACCGGGCGGGAATGAATATGACAGAAGTATCAGACATGGGCCGATCGTTTTGACTGTGTAGCCATGTCCCTAACCGAAACGAACAGCGCGATAAACCCGAAACATCCGCAATAGGTCTACGCCCTAGGCAAATGCCGCGGCAATCGTGGTTGAAACCGGGTTACGGGTTCGGAAGAAAACCGGAGCCGTTTTCACGCAGAAGCTCTGACAGATGGTTGCGTTTTGTCCAGACACGTGCCCCATGCGGCCCGACCGAAGCGCAAAAAGGCCGGCCGGGTGGCAACCTCAGCCATGACTGCGGTGCAAAGTCTTCGTCCTGTTCACGAAATCCGCCTTCGATGACAAGTAGCTCCAGCCCATCAGGGTTTTTCTCTTCGAGCCGGCCCCCCGGTTGCCAGATTTCCATCTGTACCTGTTCCCGGCTGTCATGGAACAGCGGCAGAACCCTGACACCGGGTCTGGACGGATCCTCGGAATAATCTGCCCGGCGCGTGTCGATGTTTACATGCGTCCTGTCTTGCGGGGCGAATTGCCAGAGCTTTACCAGGATGGTGCAGCCCTCCCTTGAGCCAGGTGTGTGCGATGACTGCGGTGGATTGCGCACATAACTGCCTTCGGGGTAATCGCCGTGTTCATCCTGAAAAACGCCCTGCAAAACCAGAAATTCCTCGCCCCCCGTATGGACATGTGGCGAAAACCGGCTGTCGGGCGCATAGCGTACAATGGTTGTCGCGCGGGCAACCTCCTGACCGATACGGTCCAGCATGCGCCGCTCAACGCCTGGCATGGGGGAGGGCACCCAATCCAGTTCGGCTGCATGGACAACAGCCCGTTTGCTGAAGTCGTCGTTCAGATTCATGTTTCCACTCCCTAGAAAATGGCATTTGCCGGAAAGGCCGGATGTTACAGGGTTTTCGGCCCTTCGGACAGAGACACAGCCATCGGTCATCTTTCTGGAACCCCAACAGAACAACCGGAGCCGGAACTCCAGGTCTGTATATCATTCTTCAACCGGAATGCCTCGGAAACTTTTTGTGAGAAGCCTGCGCGAGAAGAATAGTGCCCAGACTGATTCTTTCTTTTTGCCCGGTGGCGGAAAACCTTTTCAGACCCGACGAAGGCCGCGGACAGAATAGCAGGCTTGCCAGGCATAATAGCTATTAATATTCTGCCCAAAGCCTTAGATTTAGTGGTTTTCACCACACATAACGATTAAAACCACTAAATAGAGTATTGTATTTTGCTGGAAATTGTTCCAGTCACTTGGATAGTTACCCAGCGTCCACTGGAGTGCCGCCTGCAAAAAGGAACGTTAAGTTCTTGGGGCTTGGGAGGGGCGTGGTTGCAGTTGTTTAAAGGCGTCGGCAAACAGACGCAGTGCAAAAAAGTTTAAGGGGGACTGATCTGTGTCTGATCGGGTTTTCGTTGCGTGGTTGCGTTGGTTTTTCACGGTAGTGATGGCTGTTGCCATCGCAGGTATCACATCGGCACTTCCTGCCGCGGCCACACCTTTTACCATGACAACCCCTGGTCCGGACAATATAAGTCTGCCATCGGGCTATCCCGAGGCCGGGGGCGTTGCCTTTGTAATGGTCGGGGCCAACGGAAATATCTATTATCAGTTTTCTGATCCGACAGGTGCTTTTGTCGGCTTTCAGAACAGCGGTAACCCGGCAGCGTTTCGGGGAAATCCCTTTACCATCAACAACCCGGTTGTGATGGATTGTGGCATCCGTACCTGCAGCGATTATTTTGGCGGTTCTATCGCGCGAATTTATACCCGATTTTCCGCCTATGACGGCGACACCCAGGTTGGCGGGTTCGATCACAACGATATATCACTGATCCTCAACGGTACGAATGTCGGGAACTGGTCGAATGTGACCACAGATATTACAAACAATGCCGGCACGACCAGTTCTGGGCAGGTGCAGGGGTTTGGAAACAACACCTTCAACACCGGCTGGTTCACAACGACCGATCCGGGGTTGCTTGCCAATATTCTGGCGACGGGGCAGACGACAACTCAGGTTCTGGATGCCGACCCAAATGACAACTACTGGGATTTTACCCGGGGCAACAGCCTTGCCAATCCGCTGATCCGGACGGTTGCCCCCGGCTATGAACTGGAGAAAAAGGCGCGCACAGCACCCAATCTGAGCGCACCCGAAGTGACCAGTTTTGCAGCCGTCGGCGAAACAATTTTCTATACCTACAAAGTTACCAATATCGGTTCGGTCAACATCAGCAATCTGGCCGTTACTGATGACAAGATCTCGGGCATCACATGCGACAAAACAACGATTCTGGAGAGTACCGGAGGCGGTACGGCGGATTTTGCAACATGCACCGGATCCTATATCATTACCCAGGCAGATTTTGACGCGCAGTCGGTCACCAATGTGGCCAGCGCTACCGGGACGCCGGAATTTGGCTCGCTGGGGAATGTTTCGGATACCGTGACCATCACCGGGCCGGCGCTCAATCCGTCGGTCCAGTTGGCGAAAACTGCCAGCCCCAGCCCGTTTGGCCCAGTTGGCAGCGCAGTCACATATACCTTTACCCTGACCAATGACGGCAATACGACCCTGACCAATCTGGTGGTGACGGATCCGAAGATTCCGGGGCTTGTCTGCAATGTGGCCGAACTGAAGCCGCTGTCCTCGGAAAATGCGGTGAATACCGCCACTTGCATGGGCACATATACGGTGACTCAGGCCGATATCGACGCTGCAGCGGCGGGAACCCCGCTGACCAATACCGCCAGCGTGACCGGCAATGTCCCTGGCGGCGGTACGGTTGCGGACACAGCAACGCTGAATACCCCTGGCCCGGCCGGCGCACCGGCAATGTCTATAGCCAAATCGATCACCGCAGGGAACCCGTTTGCGGCGGTCGGCGATACCGTCAGCTATGACTATGTGGTGACCAATACCGGAACGGTAACCCTGACCGCGCCTATTTCCGTCAATGACGACAAGATCGCCACGGTGAATTGCCCGGGCTTGCCGCCGGGCGGAATTGCACCGCTCGGGACACTGACCTGCACTGGCAGTTATACGATTACCCAGGCGGATCTGGATGCGGGCAGTGTGACCAATACCGCCGCCGCACAAACCACCAGCAACGGCGTGTCGGTGGCATCGGCTCCGGACAGTGCAACAGCAACCGCCACGCAATCTCCGGCACTTGCGGTTGATAAGCATATCAAGGCCGGGTCGGCCACGACCTTTGCCGTCGTTGGCGATACCATCACCTTTGAATATACGGTCAGCAACCCCGGCAATGTCACCTTTGTCGATAACATCACCATTACCGATGACAAGATCCCGGGAACGCTGATCTGCTCTACGGTGGCTCTTGCACCGGGGGGCAGTGTGACCTGCGAACAGACATGGACGGCAACCCAGGCCGATCTCGATGCGGGCAGCGTTACAAACACGGCCATCGCGGAGTCGGTTTTCGGCGGTTCTTCTGTTACCTCGCCGCCAGATCAGGTGACGACAAATGCTATTCAGACGCCATCGCTGGCCATGAGCAAATCCATCGTGGCGCCACTACCGGCGTCGTTCAATACCGGTGAAGTGTTGAATTACGAATATTTGGTCACCAATGATGGAAACGTCAGCATAGACGGACCGATTACGGTGTCTGACAACATGACACCGGTGAGTTGCCCGCCGGTTCCGGGGGGGAGTCTGGCACCATTGGCTACATTGACCTGCACCGCCAGCTATACGATCACCGCCAACGATATCGCGCTTGGCAGTACCACAAATGTGGCTTCGGCCAGCGGCAGTTTTGGTGGAAATCCAGTCACCTCTCCGACAGATTCTGCTATTTTTCCGATTGCTGCCAGCCCAGCGCTGTCGATTGCCAAGGATTCGGTGCCGGCAGCCACAAGCTTTGCCGCCGCCGGCGATACAATCCAATACAACTTTACCGTGACCAATACCGGCAACGCGGCCTTCAGTGAAAACATCGTGGTGAATGACAACAAGCTGGGGGTGCCGCTGATCTGCTTCAACACCAATGGCGGGACAACGCCGTTCGGGGTAGGGGCTGTGGCAAACTGCAGCGGCACCTACACGGTTACCCAGGCCGATGTGGATGCCGGATCGGTCACCAATGAAGCCACCGCCGCGACAACATTCGCGCCAGCCAGCTCGAATCCGATTCCGGTTGTGTCTCCTGCGGCGACAAAAACCGTGAACGCAGTAACGTCTCCGGCCCTGACGGTGGACAAGGCTGTAACTGCCGGGCCGAATCCGGCCGATGCTGGTGATACGCTGACCTATACTATTACCGCAACCAACAGCGGCAACCAGACAATTTCCGGGGTGACGGTGTCAGATCCTTTATTGACATCCATGACCTGCACGGTTGGCGGTGCTCCAGCGCCTGCCAATGTAATTCTGGCCCCGACCGAAGCCCTGATCTGCACCGGAGCCTATGTCGTCAAGCAAAGCGATGTCGATGCCCAGTCCCTGTCAAACACCGCAACAGCCACCGGCGCGGATCCGGGCGGGGCGACAATCAGCGGCACGGACAGTGTATCCCATCCGCTGGTGGTGCCGGCGCCGGCTGTCACCACGACCAAGGCGGTTACGACACCGGCCGCGGGTAATGCCTTCAGCGGGCCGGGGCAGTTGATCACCTTTACTGTGACCGTCACCAACAGCGGCAATGTCACGCTGACTTCTACAACCGTAACCGATGATCTGGTGCCGGGAAGCTGTTCAATCGGGCCGCTGGCGCCCGGAGCCAGCGACGCCAGTTGCACCTTTACCTATCAGACGACCCAGGCCGATGTGGATGCGGGGCAGGTGGTGAACACGGCGACGGCGGTATCTCAACCGGCCAATCCCGGAGCCGCGACTGTCTCCGACAACGGAAGCGTGACCGGAAACGGTCCGGTGGCAAGCCGCAGTTTCAGCATTTCCAAGACGGCCGATCTGGCCAGTTTCACGACGGCCGGACAATCAATCGTCTATACCTATGTCGTGACCAACACCGGCAACGTCACCCTGCATGATCAGCCGCAGGTCACGGATGACAAGATCGGAACATTCGCCTGCGGCACGATTGGCGCCGGGCTGGCGCCGGCGGATACGCTGACCTGTACCGCCAGCTATACCGTGACTCAGGCCGATGTGGACAGCGGCGGCGTTACCAACACGGCAACGGTGACATCATTGGAAACCCCGGTCTCCCCCGTAGATTCCGTGACGGTTCCTTCGGTGCGCAATCCGGGGCTGTCGATCAGCAAATCGGCCATGCCCACAGCCAATGTCAATGCCGGGGATACCATTACCTATACTTATTCCGTTCAGAATACCGGCAATGTGGTTCTGACAGCCGTAACCCCGAACGATCAGCACAGTTCGGCTGCGGGTACTGTGACCCTGCCCATTTCGGGCGATAGCCTGACCACGGACAGCGGCACGCCCGGCGATTCGACAGATGCCGGGGCGAATGGGGTCTGGGATACATTGGGGCCGGGGGATGTTGTCACCTTCAGCGCGTCCTATCTGGTCACGCAGGCGGATGTCGATGCAGGCAATCCGATCAGCAATACGGTGACTGTAAGCGCCGGCAGCCCTCCGGGCACCATACCGCCTAGCGACACCGATACCCAATCGGTGACACCGGTTGTGCCAACCCCGTCGATCGAGGTGATAAAGACGGTTTCGGCGCAAACTGGTTCCGGCGTCGGCGATACGGTCACATTCCAGATCACGGCGCACAACACCGGCAATGTGTCGATTTCGTCGGTGTCAATATCCGACACGTTGAAGCGCAATGACTTGACCGTCGTGTCCCCGGCGCCGTCCCCGGTCTATCAATCTGGTGATGGCGGTGTGGCCGGCGTGATGGAGGTGGGTGAAACCTGGGTTTATTCGGTCAACTACAGTTTTACCCAGGCTGATATCGACGCCGGCGGCATCAACAACTCGGCCACGGTTTCCGGGCAGGCGCCGGATGGCAGCCCGGTGAGCGACATATCCGATAACGGGACAGGTTCGGGCGGGACACCAACCACGGTTCTGATTGCCCCTGCACCCGCGCTGGACGCGGTGAAGACCATAACCTCGGCAGCAAGCGGTGTCGGCGATACCGTCAGTTTCCAGATCGCCGTCACCAATACCGGCAACGTTACGCTTGGCAGTGTCGGCATTGCCTCGGACACCCTGACGCGCGCCGATGGCAGCCTGCTGGCTCTGGGCACAGGGCCGACGTTTGTCTCGGCGGACGCGGGTTCGGCTGCGGGTACGCTGAAACCCGGGGAAACCGCATTTTATCAGGCCAGCTATGTGCTGACCCAGGCCGATATTGATGCCGGCGGCATTGTCAATACGGCCACCGCCACCGGAACCCCGCCAGCGGGGCTGCCGATCACCGATGTTACTGACGATAGTGACGATGGCGACGGCAACAGCACCGATGATCCGACGGAGCTGAGTATTGCCGCGGCCCCGGCGATGACCATGGTCAAGGCGCTGGCCGCCGGGTCCGGCCCCAGTTACAACGCGGTGGGGGATGTTCTGAACTATGAATTCACCGTCACCAATACCGGCAATGTCACACTGACAAATCCGATCAGCATCACGGATCCACTGATTACGGATGCTGGTGGCACGATTACCTGTCCGGCACCGCCACTTGCACCGACGGCATCGATGGTCTGCACCGGCAGTTATACTGTGACGCAGGCGGATCTGGATGCTGGTGCGATTACCAATACGGCTACAGCTGGCGATGGAACCACTACGACACCTTCCTCTGGCATTACCGTTCCGGCAGTGCAGAGTCCGGCGCTGGAAACCGCTAAGGTAGCTCGGCCGTTGGCGGCTGCCGATTACATTGTGGGAGCGGTGGTAACCTACGATTATACGGTGACCAATACCGGCAATGTGACGATAACCGATCCGATCAGCATCAGTGACAATCTGATTCCTGCAGCCAATATCACCTGTGATCCCTTCCCTGCGGCAGGCATTGCCCCGGGCGGCACCTATGCTTGTGTCGGCACCTATACGGTGACAGCCAATGATGTGCTGTTGGCCAGTGTCACCAACCTGGCAACCGCGACTGACGGAACGACCACATCGCCGCAAACATCGGAGACCGTACCGCAATCCGGCACACCGGCGTTGAGCATTGCCAAGATTGCAACTGCAGGGCAGAATTTCACGGCCGTCGGCGATACGATTACCTATCAATACACAGTAACCAATTCGGGAACGGTTGCCTTTGCTACTCCGGTTGTGGTGACAGACGACAAGATCGCCGGCCCAATCACCTGTTTTGACCCCGCTGGCCCGGCCGGCCCGGATTTCATTGCCGGAGAAGTCGTGACCTGCACCGCCACCTATACGGTCACACAGGCCGATCTGGATGCTGGCCAAGTGACAAATCAGGCAACGGCGGGCACTACCTTTGCCGGAGTGACGCCGGTGACTTCGCCTCCCGCAACGGAAACCGTGAATGCGGCGACGCAGCCGGAACTGACGGTGACAAAATCTGCCGCGACCTTGCCGATTGCCTCTGTCGGGCAGGTGCTTACTTATTCGATCGCAGTCGAAAATACCGGCAATCAGACGATTACCGCCGTTAATGTTACTGATCCGCTGCTGCCGGGGCTGGCCTGTCAGTCGCCCTCGCTGGCGCCGGGTGATGTTTTGAACTGTTCCGACACCTATACGGTGCAGCAAAGCGATGTGGATGCCGGCACGCTGGTCAACACGGTGGCTGCCAACGGGATCACCCCGTCCGGCGGGGCCGTGACCGGCACGGATACCCTGACTTTGGCAACGCCAGCAGCAGCACCGGCTGTACAGATCAGCAAAACCGCCGCGCCCACGCCATTCGGGCCGGTCGGCAGTGCGGTGACCTACAGCTTTGCGGTGCAAAACACCGGTAATGTGACGCTGAGCAATCTGACGGTCACCGACCCGATTGACCCGGCCTATTCCTGCGCCATTGCCACGATCGCACCGGGAAGCACAGACAGCAGTTGCAACCTGTCGCTGACTATCTCCCAGGCTCAGGTCGACGCAGGCAGCATCACCAATACGGCATCGGTTGTGGGATCGGATCCTTTCGGCACGCCGGTTGCCGATAGTGATACCATCACCACCGCTGGCCCGGCCCGGGTGCCAGGGCTGGAGGCCACCAAAACCGCGACTACCCCGACCGGAACCGCCGTCGGCAGTCTGGTGAATTATCTTCTGACCGTCGAGAATACCGGCAATGTTACGCTGAACGGGGTGACGATCAGCGATACCATAACCGACGGAAGCGGTGCGCCGACCACGCTGGATGCGCCTTTTGCCCTTGTTTCGGGCGATACCGATGGCGATGGGCTGCTGGATGTGGGTGAGAGCTGGCAGTATCAGGCCAGCCACACGCTGGTGCAGGCGGATATCAATGCCGGCGGTGTCATTAATACGGCAACGGTGGGGGCGACCGGCCCCGATGGTACGCCGGTCAGCGATGTGTCTGATGATGGAGACGACGGGGACGGCAACACCACCGATGACCCGACCGTCACCAGCATTCCGATCGCGCCGTCCCTGACCGCAACCAAGACCGTGACAACGGCCGGGCCATATGCCGCCGGCGATACGGTGGCATTCCTGATTGTGACCACCAACACCGGTAATGTGGATATCGACAACATCACCCTGGCTGATACAATGACGCGTGCAGATGGCACGGCCCTGACGCCGGACAGTATTGCACGGGTCCTGCCGGCGCCGCTGGACAACGGCGACAACACGCTGCAAGTTGGCGAGGTTCTGCAATGGACGGTCAGCTATACGCTGCTTCAGGTTGATATCGACGCGGGCGGCATTGCCAACACGGTAACGGTTTCCGGCACCGATCCCGGAGGCAACCCGGTCAGTGATGTCTCGGATGATGGGGATCCGACCGATGGTAACACCGCAGATGATCCGACTGAACTGGTAATAGCGCCGGCACCGACTCTGGATGTGGTGAAAACCGTTACCACTCCGGCAACGGCTGTGGGTGATACGCTGGTATTTCTGATTTCCGCGGAAAACACCGGCAATGTCACCCTTGGCGGCGTGACCCTGACGGATACCCTGACCCGGCTTGGCGGCGGCGCATTGACCCCGGACAGCGTGACGGCGCTTGGGGCGGATCCGGCAACCATAACCGTAGGTGAAACCGAACAGTGGGAGGTGCGCTACACCCTGACCCAAGACGATATCGACGCGGGGGGGGTGCAGAATTCGGCATCCGTGGCCGGAACCACGCCCGGCGGCGCTCCGGCAGGGGATGTGTCTGATGACGGTGATGACGGCGATGGAAATACCACCAATGATCCAACAGTGGCGGCTATCCCGGCCAATCCTTCGCTGGCCGTCAGTAAAACGGCCAATACACCGACGCGCATCCGGCCCGGTGTGTTCATGGTGACCTTCACGATTGCGGTAACCAACGACGGCAACGTGACTCAGAACGCGCTTCAGGTGCAGGATGATCTGACCGCTTTTGTCGCGCCGGCCACATTGCTGACGGCCACCGATCCGCCGGTTTTGCGGGTCACAGGCTTTGGCGGGGCGGTGGCCAACGGCGGCTATGACGGGGTTGCTGATATCGATACCCTGACAGCACCGGCGGTCCTGGCGCCCGGCGAGACCGGAACAGTTGAAATTGACGTTGTCTATGACATCACGGGCGGCAGCCCAGCCGGTACGAACGTGGCGGCGGTGACATCCGATCGGATTCCGGTTCCTGTGACGGGGTCAGCTGCGGTGGCTCCTGTCTCAGCTACGACGGATCTGAAGGCAACCAAGACCGCAAGCCCGAGTCAGGTGCGGCGCGGAGAATCGGTGACTTTCACGCTAACCTTTACCAACGACCTGCCAACTGCCGAAGCCGGCCTGACCCTGGTTGACGATCTGCCCGGTGGGCTGGTCTATATCGCCGGCAGTGCCACCTATAACGGCGGCGCGGTTCCGGCCCCGGTGCAGGCCGGTCGCAAACTGAGCTGGCCAGGGGTCAACCTGGCGCCGGCCGAAACCGTGACCATCACCCTGCAGGCGCGGGTGATTGGCGGCGGTGGCAGCTATGTCAACAAGGGCTATATCCTTGATCCGTCGGGGGCGCGGGTATCCAACCTGGCCACGGCCACGGTACGGGTTGAGCCAGAACATGTGTTTGACTGCTCGGATGTGATCGGCAAGGTGTTCGATGACCTCAACCATAATGGCTATCAGGATCAGGGCGAACCGGGCCTTCCAGGGGTGCGGGTGGTCACCGTGAAGGGCGTGCGCATCACCACCGATGATCACGGTCGTTTCCATGTGCCCTGTGCCGAACTTCCCTCGAATATCGGCACCAACTTCATCATGAAGCTGGATACGCGAACCCTGCCTACGGGCTATCGTCTGACCACGGAAAATCCGCGGGTAATTCGCCTGACAGCCGGAAAATTTGCCAAGCTGAATTTCGGGGCGTCGCTGTCCAATGTGATCGACATTGACCTGATGTCCCGCGCATTCATATCCGGGAGCGATGTACCGAAAGAGGCATTGGTTCGGGGCGTTGAACAGCTTGTGCAGCAAATGCAGGCCAAGCCTTCGGTCCTGCGGCTTTCATACATTCTGGACAAGGAGGACCGCAAAACCGCTGAAGCACGACTGGATGTTGTCGAGGATCTGATCCGCAAGCAGTGGAAAAATGCCGGCCGTTACAAGCTGAACATCGAGCGAACGATCAAGTGGGTGCAGTGAGGATGAGTGTGATGATTGTTAAGAACAAAACCGCGTTGATCCATCGTTTGTTGGGGGCCACTGCCATTAGTTTAGTTACCGCAGCTAATGCCTATGGTGGTGCCGGAGATTGTTCCCTAGTCGATGGTGTGTTGCCGCAAGGCTGCGATCAGAAAAATGCTGGAACGGTTGTCAACATGCCGGCTGGCGAAAACAACGAGCTTGATCGGGGTCGAGTGGCGGCCCCCGAGGGGTTTCTGATTTCGGTCAACGGAGAAACTGTTCACGGCGACAAACGGGTCGAGGATGTGATCCGGCGCACCGACATTGCCCTGTCAAAAGCCGATGTACAGGTGAAATTCGACGGTCTGGGCGTTACGCCCAGATTGGATCTGGAAACTGTTGGAAAACCGCGCGCCTATGAGGCGGGCGATACGGTAACATTTCAAAGTGCTACAAACTATCCGGCATGGTTGAAAAGGGGGGAAGTCAGGATTATCGACCGCAGTGCGGCTGGCGGGCCACGTACGATTGCGATATTGCCGATAAAACCGAACGGCCGGGCCAGTGTGACCTTGCCGCAAGGGCGCGATCTGGTAGCAGTGCATCGGGTCTATGACGCCCATGGGCGCTATGATGAAACCGACGCGCTGCCGCTGATGCGACGTGATGATCGCGGGTTGATTGATGGTGTTGACGACGGCAATGACAGCACGACACGGCGCCGGATTCCTGTGTCAGGCGGGGCAGTCACGGTTTTTGGTACATCCATAGCCTCCGGTGCCAAGGTGTCGGTCATGGGCGAATCCGTTCGCACCGATCCGTCCGGTAAATTCGTCCTTCAGCGCATATTGCCGGCCGGCGATCACGCGGTGGATGTCGATATTCACGGCAATGGCCAGAATGTCCATTTGGTGCGCGATCTGACCATTCCGAAATCGGAATGGTTCTATATTGGCACAGCCGATCTGACATTCGGCTACAGAGATCAGGAAATTGCCGGGAGCAGTGACACCTATACCAAGGGGCGTTTGGCGTTTTATGCCAAGGGCAAGACCCAGCAAGACGCTACGGTGACCGCTGCCGCCGATACGGGAGAGTCTGATATCGAGGATTTGTTCCGCGATTTCAACGACCGCGATCCGCGCCAGCTATTGTTACGCATTGATCCGGATCAGTACTATCCGACCTATGGTGATGACTCGACCTTTGAAGAGGACGCGCCGACCTCGGGAAAGTTTTACCTGAAAGTAGAGAGAGACGGCAACTTTGCTCTTTGGGGAAATTACAAGGCGCGTCTTTTAGGGTCGGATTATCTGCGTAATGAACGAACGCTCTATGGGGCCGAAGGGTTTTGGGCCTCGCAGCGGCAAACATCAAACGGTGACGCAAAAGCCGAGCTGACCTTTTATGCGGCCAGTCCCGACAACCTGCCCCAACGCGATGTGTTTCGCGGCACGGGTGGCTCGGTCTATTTCCTGCGCCGTCAGGATCTGTCGGTCGGATCGGAAACCGTTTCGGTCGAGGTGCGTGACGGCGTGACCGGGCGGGTTCTGTCGCGCCGCACGCTGGTTTACGGGCGTGACTATGACATCAACTATCTGCAAGGGGTCATCACCCTGACGTCACCGCTCGGCGGTTTCACCGGTGGCGGTGTGGTGGTCACGACACCGGGGGGCGAGGAGACCGTCAATCTTGTGGCTCAATACGAATATACGCCGACGGCAGGCAGTCTGGATGGCATGTCCTATGGCGGAAGGGTTCAGTCCTGGGCTAATGACAAACTGCGGTTCGGTTTTACCGGTATGGTGGAAAAGACCGGCGCGGCGGATCAGACAGCCTATGGTGCGGATATCCTGTATCAACTGTCGGAAGGCACCTATGCAAAACTGGAATATGCGCGCAGCGAAGGCCCCGGTTTCGGCTTCAGTTCATCAAGTGATGGGGGGCTGGTGGTTGTGGATACGGCGGCCTCCGGGGGCACAGGGGACGCGGTCAAGACTGAATTGCGGGCCGATCTGAAAGACCTTGGGCTCACGACCGAGGGATTCCTGAGCGCCTATTATGAAAAACGCAACCTGGGGTTTTCAACGCTGGACTATCAGGTCACGGCGACAACCGGCGATGAAACGCTCTGGGGATTGTCCGCCGAAGTGCAGCAAACCGAACGTCTGCGCTGGTCACTGTATTACGATGATTACAAGAATGCCGTCGGAGATATTAAACGCGAAGGCGGGGTTGAACTGACCTTCGCTACCAATGATCGTCTGACCTATGCATTGGGGATCGAGCATACCGACAAGAAAACCGCCACCGAAAACGGTCGGCGCACCGATGTTGCCCTTCGGGCGACGCTGAAACCAAACGACCGCTTGGAATGGTTCGTCTTTGGTCAGGCCACCTTGGACAATTCGGGGCTACCGGAGAACAACCGGATTGGCGCCGGGCTGAGCTATGATTTCGGCAATGGGTGGTCGGTTGAGGGTGAGCTGTCCGACGGCAATCTGGGCACAGGAGGCAAGGCCCTGCTCAGCTATGAATCCGACAAGAATAACAGCCTCTATTTTGGCTATGAACTTGACCCGGATCGTGAAATCACCGGTGTCACCTTGACAGGTCGGGATCACGGTAAATTCATTTTCGGCGGCAAGAAGCGCATAAATGACGACATATCCACCTATGCGGAAAATACCTATGATCTGTTTGGCGCCCGCCGCTCGCTCACCAGCGCCTATGGGGTGGAATATACTCCAAGCAGCTTTGTTGCCTATACCGGGGCGCTGGAAATCGGCACGATCAGGGATTCCATCAGCGGCGATTTCGACCGAACAGCGCTGTCTTTCGGGGTGCGTTATCAGGACGAGCGGCTGTCCGCGCGCGGCCGGCTGGAGTTTCGCCGCGAACGCGGGGTTTTGGGCGGCCCGGCCCGCAAATCCGATACCGTTCTGCTGACTTCGACAGCACGCTACAAGATAGACGAAACGCAACGCTTGGTTTTCAATCTGGATGCGACCAAGACCACCGGCACCTCTTCGACCATTCTGAACGGTGATATTGTCGACGCGTCGTTTGGCTATGCCTACCGGCCGATCGACAACGATCGTCTGAATGTGCTGATTAAATACCGGTTCCTATATGACATGTATGGCCAGCGGCTGAACGGAACCGATACACCGGGTCCGCGCCAGAAAAGCCATGTGTTCAGCATTGATGCCAGCTATGATCTTGATCGCCACTGGACGCTGGGAGGCAAATACGGCATCCGTCTGTCCGATAGCTCACCGGATGCGGCAACGGCGTTTAGCAGAAATGATGCCTGGCTGGCGGTTGTGAATGCACGATACCATCTTGTCCACAATTGGGATGGCCTGATTGAGGCGCGTGTTTTGAAAGCACGGCAGGCGGGCACCACGCAATACGGCGTGCTGGGGGCCGTCTATCGACATATGGGAAACAATGTCAAACTGGGCGTCGGGTACAATTTTGGCCGCTTCTCCGATGACCTGACGGATCTGACTTTTGATGATCGGGGCATATTTGTGAACCTTGTGGCAAAGTTCTGAGGTTCAGGCGCCTTTAGGTCCTGCCCCTTATGTATCTCGAAGATGCTAGGTCTACGCCCTAGGCTTTTGCTTGGTCGGATACAAAAACATCGGTGCCGGCTGCTTTCAGTTTTGCTGTCAGGGCATAGGGTGGTGGTGCATCGCATACCAGGCGGTCGATCCGGGCCAATGGGCAGACTTCGAACGATGCGAGGGCGTTGAATTTGCTTTGGTCCACCAGGATTGTCAGGGATTTTGACTGTTCGATCATCGCGCGGGCAACCTGTGCCTCTTCGATACTGTAGTTCATCGCACCGGTCCGGCCATCCAGGGCGCCTATGGTCAGGACGGCGTGATGCGCCCGGAAAGATCGTATCTGTTCGGTGACCACAGCCCCCACGGTTTGCCGGTTGTCTGGATGATATTCCCCGCCCAGCAGGTAGGTTCGCGTGTTGGAATTGCCCAGTGAAATTGTCCGCGCGATTTCTGTCGAGTTTGTAATAACGGTCAGCCCAGATGATTTTGCAATTTCCTCGGCAAAGTAAAGCGTTGTCGAACCGGTATCGATAAACAGGGTCTCGCCGCTGAGAAACAACCCGGCTGCGGTGCGGGCAATTCTCATCTTCCCTTCAACGTTTTCCGACATCCTTTGCTGAAATGGCCCCTCGCCGTAGGTGCGTGGAAGCGTGGCGCCGCCATGTATTTTCTGAATTTTGCCGGATTTGGCCAATTCGGTCAGATCCCGGCGAATGGTCTCACGCGATGTGTTCAGGCTTGCCGCCAGATCCTCTACCGACACTTTTTCGGATTTACGTATGATTTCAAGGAGGTGCGTATGTCTTCGTTGTACTTTCATGACGATTTCCAGTATCCAGATTCACCGTTTGAAAAACACACACGGTTTGCATGTTCATTGCCTGCCCGAACAGTCATTTGCGGAAGTTATACCAAGTTCCCGCCGATTTACAGGCGCAATTATATTGCCATCCGCCCCCAATTTCATCCTGGCCATCCGGGGTCGGCAGAAACCGGTTGCGGATAGCGATTTTGCACCAAGCCAACAAGAATCTGAACCTGCGCGCATATTTTACGGCATCAGCCGTTTTGATTTAAGCAAGAATACCTATGTGATAGATGTCGGGGCGCCACAGCCCGAAAGGCGATGATGCCCTGCCCTGAGTGAAGTGGAGGCTATCATGATCTACGCTGATTTCGACTCTGACAGGAATATCGTTGTTCTGACTCCAAAAGATGAGGTCACCGGCGCCGATCTACAGGCAATCAGCGCCAAAATCGACGATTATATCAACCATCACGACAAGGTGCCAAGCCTGGTTATCCGCGCTGACGACCTGCCACACTGGAAGAATTTTTCGGCGCTGCGGCAACATCTGAAACTGATTCACGAACACCATAAAATTGTGCCCAAGGTTGCCTTTGTAACAGATAGCCCGGCATTGTCTTTTGCAAGTGCCCTTGCACGGCAGTTCGTCAAAGCCAGGGTTCGCCGCTTCTCGGCCGCGCATATGGATGAGGCAATGGACTGGGCCGCGCGCCCGGATGATGATCCCGGCCGGTTCGAACTGATCAAAGGCCTGCCGCACGATGTTCTGGCCCTGCATGTCAGCGGGATCATAACCGCAGAGGACTACAGGAAAATGCTGGTTCCCACGGTTGAGGCCATGCTCAAGGAGCATGATCGGATAAAGGTGCTGGTCGTTTTTGATCACGCATTTGACGGCTATTCCGCCAATGCCATTTGGGAAGACCTCAAACTGGGGCTTGGCCATTTGCGGGCTTTCTCAAAGCTGGCCGTCGTCACCGATCTGGTTTGGTTGCGCCGCGCGGTGATGATTTTTTCACCGATTGTACCGGCCAGAGTAAAAACCTTTCCTCTCAGCCAACTGGATGCGGCGAAAGAATGGATCAAGTGGTAACGTGATTGGCTAGCGCGGCAACAGCCCCTTGGCCCCTCCGGCGATCAGCAGGGTCACATCCTTCAGGGCGGGAAAGGGAGGCAGAGCGCCAGGGACGGCAAGATACCGTGTTCTCCATTCCGGCGCGAATTTCTGCTTGAAGTTCCGCAGACCCTCGAAGTTGTAAAAACCGCCGCCATGGCGATAAAGAACCGAGCCGAATTTGGTCCAGAGCCGGCTGCCGTGGCGCACTTCCAGCCCTGCAAGCGGTGCCATGCCAAGGCTGAATTCTTCAGCGCCCGCATCACGATAATACTGTAGCAGTTCCACAAACAGGAATTCCATCATGTTGCTGCCGGCATCGGGCGTATATCTCATCAGATCAATCGACAGACGCTTGCCGTCCGCGCCGCTCAGTATGCTGGCAAAGCCGACAATTTTTCCTTCGCGCCGAACAACCGCAATGGCAAAATGTTTCAGATATTCTGGATCAAAGCGGCCCATCGAGAACCCTTTTTCTGATCCGCCCCGCGTTTCCAGCCATTGATCGGAGACCACTTTGATCTGCCCGAGCAGTGTGTCGCTGATCGGTGCTGACAGTATCTGGACACTCAACCCGCTGCGAATGGCCTGATTGCGCACGGCCCGCATGTTTTTGAATTTCTTTCCGGAAAGAGAGAATTCCTGCAGTTTGACCACAGCTTCTTCTCCGATTTTATGCAGGGTGAGACCCATTTCCACCCACAGCGATAGATAGCGGTCGCTGACCTCATAGAAAACCGGGCGGGCATTGGCGTGATATGCGGCGTCATAAAAGGCCCAGGCCAGATCCCGGACCGAGGCTTCCGGTCCGACCGGATCGCCAAAGGCAACCCAGGATTTTCCCTGAACCGCAAACATGATGAAGGCGTCCTGGTTTTCGGAAAAGAAAAAGGACTTGTCGCCACTGAGCGCCAGATTGGCCTCGGGGTTGCTTTGCGCCTTCACAATTTCGGCAGCTTTGGCCAGGGAAGCGGCGTCCGGGGATTGTTTGCGTGCCCGGGCCGGTTGCAGGGCAAGATAGACCATGAAAAAGGTTAACAGCGCTGCGGCCAGCAAGCCGGCACGCATGGCGCGGGGCATGTTTTCGCCGCTGGCAAAGTGAAACCAGACATCCGACGAATAAGGCGTGGCGGCATGCATCAGCAACATGAACGCAATTGCGCCGATGGTCAGGCCGGCAACGATGACAAACCAGCCGGGAGAAAGCAGGTTTTGTGTCAGACGTGCCGAGCGAAAGAACTCTCGTCTGAGGGGCCACAAAACCAGGGCGGCGGCTCCGAGAAAAAATGCGCTTTTCAGGTCAAACCCGTTCAGAATGGATGCCAGAACCCCGCCGAGCAGCGTGGCCTGCATCAGCCAGAAGGCCGCAGATATGCGGCGCATCAGGCCCTGGGCCAGAAGGATCAGCACCACCCCCAGCGCAGCCGATAACATGGCACCGCTTTCCAGCAGCACGGCCATCAGGTAGCTGTCCGGGTCAATGTCATCGGGGCGAACGCTGGGCATCAGCGACATCAGGATCAGATAGACGCCAAGCCCGAATGCCGCTGTTCCGGTGACGGAGGGTGCTATGGAACTGATGGCCTTGCTGACGGGCTGCATCTGTTCGGGAATGGTGCCGAACAGGCGCGCAATGGGGCCAGAGGCCAGACGTGCCTCGTTTATGGCGACAAATACCATGGCCAGGGCAAACGGCGCCAGATAATAGATCATCCGAAACAGCAACAGAGAGGCCGCGACCTGATCCAGGTGCATGCCAGCGGGCAGCGCGGCGATGATGATGCTCTCAAAAACACCGACACCACCCGGCACATGGCTGGCAACCCCGGCAACAAGGGCCACGGCAAAAACGGCCAGGAAAGTCACAAAATCCGGCCCGCCGGCGGGCAACAGGATATAAAGGGTTGCAGCAGCCATTGTTGTATCAATGATCGAAAAAACCAACTGCCCGGCCAACAGGCCGGGGCGGGGAAACGGAATCTCCAGTTTGCGGATTTTCAGCGTCTTTCCGGTTGCGGAAAGATAGGCGATCAATGCCAGGGCAATCATCAGAACAGCCGCAGAAACACCGCGAATGGACAAACCCGTCCATGATACAAGTCCGGTCAGCGCCGACGGATGCAGCATCAGTGCAAACAGACCGATCAGGGTTATCCCAAGCCCGAAAGCCAGTGAAACGAAGGTCGATACCGCAGCCACCTCAAAGGCGTTCAAGCCGTAGGCCGAATAAATGCGATAGCGCACCGCACCACCGGAAACGGCGCCAACACCGATTGTATTGCCAAAGGAATAGCCAAGGAATCCGCCAACGATCACCGCGCGCAGGGGCACCCTTTTATTCAGATAGCGCAGGGCTGACCAATCGTAACCGATCAGCGCGCCATACCCGGCCAATGTCGTCAGAACTGCAGCGAAAATGGTTGTAGAGGGCTTGGCGCGGACCTGGGCAAACACTTCCTGCATGTCAACCGGCGCAAGCACACGGTACAGCGCAATAACCCCGGCAGAAAACAAACCCAAACCCAGCAGGATCGGCAGCAGGCGTTTGGCCTGAGCCCAATAAACCCGAGGAGCCTGTTCGGTTTTTTCCTGTGTTTCTGCGTTCACCTGCTGCTCTCCCTCGGGTTCTTTCTTTTGCTTTTTTTTGTTTGGGTGGGCAAGGGCGAAATAAAAAGCGGCCCCCGTAGGGGCCGCTTTGTGCCATTGTATTGTGTTTACGAGTTTGGAAGTTCCGCCCCGATATACAAGGACGTGCCATTTCTGTTGATCCGCAGCAGGATGGCCTTCTTGTCTCCGGCAGATTTCAGTGCGGCCGCCAAATCCTGTGGCGTTGCCACCGGTTTGTTGTCGGCTTCTTCGATCACATCGCCGGGGCGCAGTTTTTCTGCATTTGGGCTGTCTGGATCAATTTGGGTGATGACAACACCTTTTTCGCCGTCTCTCAGCCCCAGCCGTGCCGCAGTCTCTGGTGTCAGAGGCTCGACTGTAATTCCGAGGGCATCCGGCGAAAGACTGCCGAGTTTGTTGCCCGCAACAGCCATTTTGTCAGAAGACAGATTGCCGATCGTCACGTTCAGGGTTTGCTCCTTGCCGTCACGCAGAATGGTAAGCTCTGCCTTTGAGCCGGCCGGAAGCGCGGCAATGAGGCTTGGCAACTCATGCATCTGGGCAATTTTCTGACCATTTACCGCAAGGATGACATCGCCTGTCTTCACACCTGCCTTCAGGGCAGGGCTGTCAGGCTGGACATCGGCAACAAGGGCGCCCTCCGTTTTTTCCAGGCCCAGAGCCTGTGCCAGAGCCGGCGTGATTTCCTGGATCTGGACCCCAAGCCATCCACGCGAAACGACACCGTTTTCACGAAGCTGCTTGACAATCGATTGAACGGTTCTGGCCGGAATTGAAAAGCCGATACCGACAGAGCCGCCAGAGGGGCTGAAAATTGCGGTATTCATTCCAACAACTTCGCCTTTCGTGTTAAACAGCGGGCCACCGGAATTGCCTCGGTTGATAGCGGCATCGGTCTGGATGAAACTGTCATAAGGGCCCGAATTGATATCGCGACCAAGTGCGGAAACGATCCCTGCGGTGACTGTCCCGCCCAGGCCAAAGGGATTACCAACCGCGACCACGGCGTCGCCAACCCGCACCGTACTGGAATCGGCAAAGGGAACCGTCGGCAGATTTTCAGCATCTTCCAGTTTCAGCAATGCGATATCCGTGAGCGGATCCGTGCCGACGACTTTTGCGCTATAGGTCTTGCCATTCTGGAGTTTCACTGTGACCTTGATCGCGTTTTCAACCACATGATTGTTGGTGACAACTTCACCATCCGCCGTGACAATAAAACCGGATCCCAGTGCCTTGCCCTGTTGCGGTCCCTGATCCGGTCGCTGTTGCGGAAACGGAAATCCCGGAATGGGCGGAAACCCCGGCGGCAGCGGAATAGGTGCAGCCTGCGGTCCGGCATCGGGCCTTTTTACGGTGACTTCAATGAACACAACTGCGGGGGAAACCTGTTCAACCAGATCAGCATAACCGGCAGGCGGTGCATAGGCATGGGCCTGGTATGTTGTCGTCATGCCCACTCCGGCAATGATCGTGGACGCCAGCACCAGGGCCTTGATGGAGTTTGTTGTTGTTTTTGCGAGTTTCGGGAGCATTTTCTTTTCTCCTAGAGTGATTGTCATTCCGTTACTTTTCATGTTTTTTCCGGGGTTGCGGTTGATCAAAGGGCGCGGCGCGAGGGCCTTGGGGTAACAGTTGTGGCTAATTTCCCCGCGCCGCTATAACCCCGGCACTGCTCGGGATCGCTATCAGAAATAGGGCTTCAGTTTTGCTTTGCGCTGTCGGTCAGTTTACAAATTCGTAAACTCGGGGCGTGGTGGGTGCCCCTGCCTTGAAAAACCTTGCGAAACCGTAAGGTTGTGCCCATCTGGCTGTAAGGGCAATATGCGACACAAACGGCCAGAATCATCATTCCGAAATGTTGTTGGTATCTTATGAAAATCCTTATTGCAGAAGATGATCCTCAGACCGCAGACTATTTGCGCAAGGGGCTTACCAGCGAAGGGCACAATGTGGACCATGTGCCCAACGGACGCGAGGCGCTGACGCAGGCAACATTGCAGCCTTATGATCTGTTTCTGGTGGACAGGATGATGCCGGAACTGGATGGCCTGGCCCTGGTCAAGGCGTTGCGTGCGGCCAAAATCACATCTCCGATCCTGTTCCTGACTGCACTTGATGGGGTTGACGACCGTGTTGAGGGGCTGAATGCCGGGGCGGACGACTATCTGGTCAAACCATTTTCGTTTGCCGAACTTTCCGCCCGTATTCAGGCGCTGGCCCGCCGACCGGCGATGCAGGCCGACACAACGGTTCTGAAGGTCGGAGATCTCGAGATGGATCTGGTCCGGCGAATTGTCACGCGCGCAGGGCAGGTGATTGATTTGCAACCACGCGAATTTCGCTTGCTTGAACATCTGATGCGGACCCGGGGGCGCGTACAGACGCGCACCATGTTGCTTGAGGCGGTCTGGGGTATTCATTTTGACCCCAATACAAGCGTGGTTGAAACCCATATCAGCCGCCTGCGGGCCAAAATTGACAAACCGTTTGAGACTTCGCTTCTGCATACCGTGCGCGGGGCTGGTTACATGCTCGGCTCATGACCGGCCGACACCATATACGGGATTTCTTTTCACCACTTCGCGCTCTGACCTTTTCAGCGCCATTGCGGTTGGCTGCACTTGTATCGGCCATATTCGTTGTTGCAACCCTGGTTGCCGGCGCCATTTCATTTTTTGTCCTTGCGGACCAGTTGCGGACACAACTCCAGAAAGACGCCCGTCAGATGGCGGAAAATCTGGCCGCAACCTATCAGGTGGCCGGCCTGCCGGAATTGCATGCACAAATTGCCACCAACGTTGCAACGACCCGTGGTGGCGAAAACCTGTATCTTTTCATGGACAACAGTAAAAATGCGGTTTTCGGCAATTTTGTCATAGATAAACCGTTTACCGGCCCGCGCGACCTGTCGGGGGGCAAGGATATCATTCTGCCCTATGCAAAGGGAAACGGCATCGGACAGCATTTTGTCGCCTTCGGGCTGCGGCTGCCGGCAGGATGGATTATAACCGCCCGCGACACCCGCGCCATTGCTGCCACACAACGCATTCTCATGGGGGCAATCGGCTGGGGGCTGGGGGTGGCCATGTTTGCCTCTGTGGCACTGGCTTTTGTTCTTGCGCGGCGGACGGAGCGGCGTATCGCCAAACTCAACCGTTTGCTGGATGACGTGGCTCAAGGAAATCTGTCTGCGCGCTTTCATGATGTGCGCCCGCGCAGCGATGATATCGGGCGGGTGGCGGCCTCGCTGAACACTATGCTGGACCGCCTGTCCATGACAGTCGACAGCCTGCGTCAGATTTCCAACGATGTTGCACATGATCTGCGTACCCCCCTGACGCGGCTGCGCAACCGGTTGGAGCCGTTGCTTTCGCAAAAAGACCTGCCAGAGTCTGCCGCGCAGGAACTTGAACTGGCCGTTGGCGAAGTCGAAGCCATTGTGAAAACCTTCAATGCGGTCCTGAGAATCGCGCAGATCGAGGGCGGAAATGCGCGTCCGCGAACAGAATCGGTTGATCTGAATGATCTTTGCAGCACCGTATATGAAATGCTGGATCCGGTGGCAGAAGAAATGGGGCACGCGCTGGAAGTGTCGCTGTCCGAACATCCTGCAATTGTCGAAGGCGACAGGGATATGCTGGCGCAAGCCGTTGTAAATCTTGTGGAAAACGCTTTTACACATACCCAGGAACCCGCGCATATTACCCTTGAGGTCGAGGTGAAGGATGGCAGGGCCTGCCTGCGGGTTTCCGATAACGGGCCGGGTATCCCGCCGGATGAACGAGAGTTGGTCTTTCGCAGATTCTATCGGCTGGAAAAGAACCGCAGCAAGCAGGGCAGCGGGCTGGGGCTCAGCCTGGTGGCGGCAATTGCCCGGTTGCACGGGGGGAGGGTCGAGTTAGCGGACAACAACCCAGGCCTGACAGCAAGCATTTGTTTTTCAACGATATAATGGTTTTTCGTGACTGGATGATCATGCCCTGCGAAGGCTATGTCGGTAAAATGTTTCGGGCTTAAACGAATCTTCATTGATTGCGCCTTTTCTTACGTCTGAATCGATCAAGGTTTGCCAGCAATCGCGGCGAAATGCCGGGCCTGTGGCGCACACCCGTTCAGGAGACGTGGAATGAAATTTTTCAACGATATGAAAATTGCTGTAAAACTGCCGCTGACAATGGTTCTTGTTGGTGCGCTGGTATTGGGGGCGGTGGGTCTGGTTGCTGTTGTTACGGCCCGAAATGCGCTTATTGAAAATGCTGAAAACAAATTGCAGCTTGCATTGGATGCGAGCAAGGCCAGGATGGAAACGCGGCTTGATGCGATACGGAGCACTTTGCAAAATCAGTCGACCAGCCCGCTCATGCGGGGGGCGATCATCGATTTCGGGGATGCCTGGACTGCTCTGCCAGGGGACAAGTCGCGCTATCTGCAAACGGCATATATCAGTGAAAACAGGTTCCCCGAAGGCAAACGGGAGCTGTTGGATTTTGCCGAGGACAAGTCCGCATACAGTCGGGCCCATCGCCGGTATCACCCGTATTTCAGGTCATTCTCCAAGCTGAACGGTTTTTCGGACCTGTACCTTTTGGATGCGAATGGCAATGTGATTTATTCCGTTCAGAAATACGGGGATTTCGGCAGCAACGTACTTTCGGGTGCAGGGAGGGATGAAAAACTGGGAAATTTGTTCGCACAGATGCAGAAAACATCGCTGCAGGATCTGTCGGAAACGAAATTGTATTTTTCAGACCTGGCCCCTTATGGACCCGCCAAGGACCAGGTGGCCAGTTTTCTGATGGCCCCGATTCTGGCGTCCAACGGCGCACAGCTTGGGGCGTTGGCGGTGTCAATGCCGGCAAGCCTGCTGACCGGTGATCTGATCCGTTCAACCGGGATGGGAAAGACCGGTGAAAACCTGCTTGTGGGAAGCGACTTCCTGATGCGCAACCAGTCTCGTTCGCACAAGGAACCAACACTCTTGCGGACAGTTGTGAAAACCGAGGCGGTCCAACGGGCGCTGAAGGGCGAATCTGGCATAACCCGCGGGGTTGACGGCTCTGGCACAAAAGTCATATCCGCCTTTGCGCCATTCGGATTTCTGGGGGCGAACTGGGCGCTTGTTTCCCAGCAATCCGAAAAGGAATTGCTTGCCCCGGCCAATTCACTGATGCAGCGCATGCTGCTTGAAGGCGTTGGCCTTCTGGCATTGATTGCAATCGCCTCTCTGTTCGTCGCCACGGGGGTTTCCGGCCCCCTGAAAAAACTGACGAAATCCATGCGAAAGGTTGCCGCAAAAGACTATGATTGCCCGATCGAGGGCACTGCGCGCAAGGATGAGATCGGCGAAATGGCCGAGACCTTGCGCGAGTTTCAGGGGAGTTTGAAAGAAGCTGATGAAGCCTCCGCCGAAAGACTGTTCAAGAGTGCGGCTTTTGTTGGCTGTTCTGCCGGACTGATGATGGTCGATCAGGACTTTATCATCTGTGACCTCAACCCGGCGATTAAAAAGTTGTTTAAGGACTATGAGGAAGAGTTTCGCAGTATTTGGGATGGGTTTGAAGCGAACAGAATAATTGGGCAAAGCATGGATGTTTTCCATATGCGGCCGGCGCATGCTCGAAATATTCTGTCCGATCCGGCAAACCTGCCCTTTTCGACTGACATAAAAGTCGGTTCCGCGCGGTTTTCCTTGGATATCAACGCGATAGAGGATTCCGCCGGGCAGCAGATTGGTTGTGTCATCGAATGGAAGGATGTTACCGATACACGTATGAACAGTGCTATTCTGGCGGCCATGGACAAGCATCAGACCCGTCTTGAATTTGATCTGGACGGGTGCCTTTTATCGGCAAACGAAAACTTCATGCAACTCGCAGAAGTCACCCTGGATAACATCAAGGGCATACCGATTGCGGATATGTTCCATTTCGATCAGGAACTGGCACGAAAAAATGGTCCGGTTATGGATCGGCTGAACAACGGAGAATCGATATTCGGCCGTTTTGAGGTTGTTGCCGGACAGGAAAAGACACTTCTTCTGGATGGCGCTTTTACGCCTGTGCTGGATCGGAGAGGTGTTCCAATGCGCTACATTCTGATTGCCAAGGATGTCACGGGTGTACATCAGCGCATGGAAGAGGCCGCTCAGTTGCGGCAGGAAATGGAACAGGCACAGACCGCCGTTGTTGATGCGTTGCGTATCGGGTTGAGAAAGCTCTCTGAAGGTGATTTGACCGCCCAGATTTCAGAGGCTTTTACCGAGGACTACGAGCAGCTCAGAACAGATTTCAATCTGGCTTCGCAGACGCTGAAAGAGGCCATGGTTCAAGTGATCGAAAATGCCGAGTCCATTCGCAATGAAGCATCTGAAATCAGTACTGCAGCCGACGATCTGTCACGCCGTACAGAGCGTCAGGCAGCAACTTTGGAAGAAACCGCATCCGCATTGGATGGGTTGACAGCCAGTGTACGGGCTTCCGCCGAGGGGGCAGGACGTGCCAACCAGGTTGTCTCAGAGGCCAAGGCGAATGCCGAAGCCAGCGGAGAAGTTGTCAGTGAGGCGGTAGAGGCCATGGGCGAGATTGAAACATCTTCCGGCCAGATATCGAAAATCATCAGTGTTATTGATGACATCGCTTTCCAGACAAACCTGCTGGCTTTGAATGCTGGTGTTGAGGCGGCGCGCGCTGGGGAAGCAGGACGCGGATTTGCAGTTGTTGCATCGGAAGTCAGGGCACTTGCGCAAAGATCTTCTGAGGCCGCACGTGAAATCAACGTATTGATTTCCGCCAGCGGTCAACATGTGAAACGTGGCGTAAATCTGGTTGGTGAAGCGGGCGAAGCTCTGAAAAGCATTGTAGCCTCGGTTTCCGATATTTCGCGGCATGTGTCCGAAATTGCCGGGTCCGCAGAAGAGCAGTCCGGCGGACTGGCAGAAATCAATGCGGCCGTCAATCAACTGGACCAGGTAACCCAGCAAAATGCAGCGATGTTTGAAGAAACCACTGCGGCAAGCCACGCGCTTACGCAAGAAGCGGAAACCCTTTCCGATACAATGGCCAGGTTTCGCACCGAGCAAACGGGTGAAAACGTCATAGAGACGACAAAGTTTCAATCTGCACGTGAGACTGTGGTTGAGAGCCGGTCCATTGCGTCTGACGGCCAGCAAGTGCAAGCCGGCGGTGCTTCGCTTGCTGTTGCAGAGGAACCCCAGCAATTTGATGACTGGGAAGATTTTTAGCAACAACCATCAAGGATGATTTTATGTCTTGAAAGCCATAATGGCCTGAAACAGCGTGCGGAAGATTGAAAACAAAACAGCATGATCAGTGAACAGCTCATCAACATTACGCAAGGCGAATTCGTTGCTATTTCTTCCAGCACGGTATGTGTTACGACGGTGCTGGGGTCCTGTGTTGCGGCATGCCTATGGGATGAAAATGCCGAAGTCGGGGGAATGAATCATATTCTTATGCCGGAAAGCACTAGAAAGCCGGAAGAATTGAACAGGTATGGAGTGAACTCCATGGAAATCCTGATCAACGAGATCATCAAGAAAGGTGGCAGCAAAAAATCACTCCAGGCAAAGGTCTTTGGTGGCGCCTCGATGATGCAGAGACTTGGTGATGTTGGAAAGCGAAACGCAGAGTTTGTCCTTAGGTTTCTGGAGGCAGAAGGCATTCCGTGTCGCGCCAAAAGCCTGGGCGGAACCAGAGCACGGCGCATACAGTTTTGGCCTGCAAGCGGAAAGGCTCGTCAAAAGTTTTTAGGTTTGCAATCGGATCTGCAGGAGCCTTTTGCCCTAAAACCAAAGACCATACAGGGGAACTCTGTTGAGCTTTTTTAAGGTCGGTCATTAAGGGTGATCTGCTCCCCAAAATGAATCGCCCCGAGATCACCGGGGGCCATAAGCTTCATTCTGCACGAGCATATAGAGGGTGTCATGATGCATATAGTAATTTTCTTTGGTCTCGGATGGCGGGATGTTTTCTGATCGATTCCAGAAGACGCCGGTTCTTGAATTTGGTCTGTGCGCTAAAGTGAACAACTTGGATGTCAATACGACCTAGGGTTTTTTGTCTGAAATCCGTGGAATGCGTTTCAAATAGGCGGCAATCGCCATTAAATCGCTGTCCCCAAGATGGGAAAGGTTGTCGATGACTTCCACCATGGCCCCGCCGGCGCTGTCGTAATCCGGCGTGAAGCCGCTTTTCAGATAGGCCGCGATATCCGGTTCAGACCAGTCGAGCCGGGCCGGGGTGATATTCGGAATTCTGCCTTTCCCCGTCAGGTTTGCTGCCCCCGCCAGCCAATGATCTGTCCTGAGCCCCCCCAAAAGGTTGCGCGGCGTGTGGCATTCCCCGCAATGGCCCAGCGCCTCGACCAGATAGCGCCCTTGTGTCTCTGCTTCGTTCAGGGTTCCTGTCACCACCCAGCCGTTGCGCAGAAAAAGCCGTTTCCAGAGACCCAGACCACGCCGGAAGGTGAAAGGAAAGGGAAGTTGATGCGGTTTGTCGGCTGTCGTTGCGGCGGGCAGAGTGGCCAGAAAAGCCCGCAATGAAACGACATCGGCAACAGTCATGTGCTGGTAGGTTGTATAGGGGAAAACCGGATAATAATGGCGCCGCTCCGGCGAGGTGCCAAAGTGCAGGGCGTTATAGAGGTCCAGTGCACTCCAGGAGCCGATGCCATTTGTCGGATCCGGAGAAATATTCGGTGCAACAAATGTGCCAAACGGACTCGGGAAATGCCGCCCGCCCGAAAGGATGAGCATGGCGTCGCCCTCGGCCTTGGGGGCCGCATGACACGCGGCACAGCCTGCGGCATAAAAGACAATGCGGCCCCGCTCCAGATCAGGTTTTATGCCGGCGGTGATGTCACCGGATGCGGTTTGGGGGCGGCTGAGCCCCCAGAAGGCAAATGCGGCCAGCAGGAGCAGGCCGGCGATGTACTTGATGGCACGCATGGCAAACCCGTCCGGAAAAATCCCGTGTTTTCAATAGGACAGGTGCTATTCGTCTTTTGGTTTGCGGTATTCCTTGTGGCAGGCCTTGCAGGCCCCGCCCAGTTGCCCCAGTGCGGCCTTCATCGAATCCAGATCCGTGCCGGCGGCTGCGGCCATGACGTCTGTCGCCGCTTGCAGGTCGCCGAATTTCTTGCCCACATCATCCAGGTTGTCCCAGATTTTCGGCAGGGCTGCCGTGTTGTCAAAGGAAAAGCTGTCAGACCCTTCTGGCCAGGCCCCGGTCATGTCCAGCCTGGCCACGGACTGAAGGTTGGCCGCTGCGGCCGCGGCCCGTTTTGCATCATAGGGGATTGCACCTTTGGCCATTCCGCCCAACTGGCTGATGTTGAATGCAAAGAGGCGCATTTGTGACTGGCGCGCAGTTATCGCGTTGTCATAAGGCCCGGCGGCCATGGCAACGGTTGCAAGGCAAATGGCGGCACTGGCGGCGGTCAGTCGTTTCATTGTCGGGGTCATCTTTATCTCCTCTGTCGCGCTTGGTATTTTGCAAGCTAGCATATTGCAGCGGTTCGTGGCGCGAAAAAATACCGCCAAGGCCGATAAATATTTGTTCTTCTCCGGGGAATAAATTTGCGGACCCGGTGTTCGCGCATGGGAAATGCGCGCGGTTTCGGGTCAGGGTCGGGTCAGGGGCGAGGGATGCGAAAGCCGCGGCCGGGGCGTGGATCAAGCTGCATCCAGTCCGGCAGGCCGACAAAACGTTCCAGAAAAACCAGAATGAGACATATCCCAATGATTGACAGCACCAGAATCACCTGTTTTTTGCTTGGGGGGTGACGGGCCCATCTGGCAAGGCGCAGAAAGAATTTCGGGTTATAGGGTGACATGGGGGCAGGCTACGTGTTTTCGCCATGAACGCAATGATCAATCTGACGCTGCCCTCAAAACCGAAATCCGACAGCCACATCCAGGCGCGGATCGCTGCCACTCGTGCTGTTGTCGACAACGCTGCCTTTGATATAGCCGTTTTCGAGGAAATCGTATTGGGCGCCGACCCCGTAAAAATTTGTTGCGTCGGTGCTGCGTTCATGTGCAAGTCCGAGGCTTAGCTTGAAACGTTCGTTCAATGCGTAGTCGAGCAACCCCTCCAGCAGCTCTGTGCTGGCAGCCAGGGGACTTTTGCGATAGCGCAGCGCGCCGTGCAACTTTTCCATCTGCGCTTCGGCGCCAAGCGAATAACCGGTTCTGCCCTTGCCGCCGCTTTCGACGCGTTCGACACTTCCGAAAACCGCGATGCTGGTGCTGGATCTGTTTTGGAAAACCGGCGTGTGAAAAGCCAGGGCATAGCTGCTCATGTCAGAACCAGCGGTGTTGATTCTATGGGCAGATGCACCGATAAGTGCGTCGCCGAGTGCACCATCATAGCGGATTCCATAGCTGTCTCCGCCTTGCCAAAGGCCGGAATTTACCGCCGAACCAAAGGCAAGCCTGAACAGGGTATCAACCTGTGTCGAATTGCTGAAAACCATCGTGGGGCCATATCCCCGCTCAACCACGCTACGGGGATTTCCGATGGAAAAACGACCGATGAAGCTGTTGTAGCTCAGGGATGGATAAAGGGCATTTGCGTGCAATCCCTGTTCGCCAAAACTGTCAAATCCCAGTTCAAGCCCCAGCCCGGTGCCGTCTGCGGGGCGGAAACCCAGATCGATATCTGTCCGGTAATAGGCGTCAGCCCTGTCGGTCGTATCTGCAAGGCCAAGTTCGCCATAGCCCTCAAGAAAAAAACCTTCGGACAGGCCGGATGACTGTGCGCCAGCCGCAACGGGCGGCATGAGCAAGACAAATGCCGAGAGCAAACCCGACCAAAAAGCCGCGTGCGACAATTTTCGTCCTCCGGAGCACTACGCCCCATTCCCCGAGATTATCATAAAGGCAACCCGGGGATTCTAGCAGGCGTATCTTTGCAACAGTCCGCGCAGGAACTGCGCCATTAATGCAACCTTGGCGGAAAAGGG
>Ga0256841_1000405_pt1 | contig 44988 bp, 46 predicted proteins | sample 356308metaG_FD_185971 | JGI IMG/M metagenome (GOLD analysis project Ga0256841, IMG submission 185971) | Hydrothermal vent microbial communities from Mid Atlantic Ridge, Atlantic Ocean - 356-308 | ecosystem: Environmental > Aquatic > Marine > Hydrothermal vents | place: Atlantic Ocean: Mid...
GAGCCAGTTCCCCCCCCCGCCCCGAAGCCACAGAGGCCTCCCACTCCACACGGTGGCAAAGGTGCTTGGCAGCCGGAAACCTTACTCTTTCCCCTCCCCCATCCAAAACCAGAGCCCCAGCTGCATGGTCAAAATGAAGATGGGTAAGAACCACAAAATCCGGCCCTTGAGCCAAGTCAAGCTCAGCACATTGCTCCTCCAAGGCTGGCCCATCCCGGAGCTCAAAACGCTTTCTACGGTTTGGATCCGCGGGTCCGAACCCCGGGTCCACCAAAAGAGAGACTCCAGCCACGCGCACCAACAAGGGACGAACCGCAAGCTCGAACTCTCTGCGCCTCCCCAAGACCTCGACCTCAAAAAGCATCCGCCCCCCATCCAGGGAATGAATGGTAATCCCTCCGAGGTCAAGCATCGGCCCGCCGGCCTTGGTCATCCCTTCAGGATCTGCCGAGAGATCACTAAACGGCAGATCTCGCTGGTCCCTTCACCGATCTCGCAGAGCTTCGCATCCCGGTAAATCCGCTCGACATGGTATTCACGAGTGTACCCATAGCCCCCATGGATCTGGATCGCCTCGTCAGCGCAATAGGTCGCACACTCCGAAGCCACAACCTTGGCCATGGACGCTTCCTTCACAAAGTCTTGCTTTCCCTCATCCTTGAGTCTGCAACCGTGGTAAACAAGATGCCTCGACGCCTCGATGCGCGTCGCCATCTCCGCCAACTTGAAGGCCACCGCCTGTTGCTTTGCAAGGGGCTTCCCAAAGGCAATCCGCTCCTGTGCATAGCGGTGTGCCCTCTCATAAGCCCCTTCCGCCAAGCCGAGAGAGAGCGCCGCAATCGCGACCCTTCCGGCATCCAAAGTTTTCATGAAGAACTTAAAGCCTTCCCCTTCTTCCCCGATCCGGTTGCTGACGGGGATTCGCATATCCTCAAACACCAAATTCGCCCAGTCCGAACCCCGCATCCCCAACTTCTCTTCGCCCTTCTCGACGACAAAGCCATCAGTGTTCTTCTCGACAATGAAAGCAGAAATCCCCTTCGTCCCCACGGCCTCATCTCCATCGGTCCGTGCAGTAATCACAAAAGTCTCTGCAACATTCGCATTGGTAATAAAGGCCTTCCGCCCATTGATGACATAGTGATCCCCGTCCCGTTTGGCCGTCGTTCGGGTTCCTCCCGCGTCCGAGCCCGCCCCCGGCTCAGTCAGCCCAAAGGACCCGAGGACTTCGCCACGTGCCAGAGGGGGAACATATTTTTTGCGCTGCTCATCGTTCGCGAACTGGTCAATAAGATAGGTGCAAAGACTAATGTGCGCCTCAAGGCTCAAGGCCGTGGAACCACAATGTTTTGCAAGTTCCTCCAGAACCAGACAATAAGCGAAATAACCTAAGCCGGCCCCATCCATCTCCTCCGAAATGGGAAGCCCCAAAAAACCGAGTTCTCCCATCTGCTTAAAAGTCTCCGCAGGAAACCGGCTCTCACGATCAATCTCGATCGCTTTGGGAAGGAGAACCTCCTCGGCAAAGCGCTTGGCTTCGTTCCGAATCATCTCCTGCTCCTCGGTCAACTGGAAGTTGTTCCAGATCGCGTCGCTCATCATCTTCTCCTTCTGACCCTCTTCTTGCTTCACCCGAAGCCTGTACGGCCACATTCGGGATCTCCGTCTAGAGTCCTGCTGTTTTATTGTCTCTTTTTTTGAATTTCGTTTTCGATATAGGTCGCAATCTCCCGGGTCGGTGTCCCAGGACCAAAAATCCGTCCAAAGCCCGAAGCCTCAAGCTTGGCACGATCCTCTTGCGGAATGATCCCTCCTGCAATCAGAAGGACATCCCCCAACCCCAATTTTTCAAGTTCTTTGTAAATCATCGGAAAGAGGGTCATATGCGAGCCCGAGTGAATCGAGAGCCCCACCACGTCCACATCCTCTTGAAGAGCGGTGCGGGCGATCTGTTCCGGCGTCTGATGTAGCCCGGTATAGATCACCTCCATCCCATGATCCCGAAGGGTAGCAGCCACAATTTTGGCTCCTCGGTCATGCCCGTCCAATCCAGGCTTGGCAACCAGGACTCGAATTTTTCGATCCTTGCCTTTCATGTTCGGCCATCTCCCTCTCGATTCTTTCCATGTGAAGGAGAGCTGAATAGCTTCTCTAAAACCCATCGAGCCCCTTCCCGTAAAGGAAAATCCTTCAACTTCTCCCCATTCTCCACCATTAAAGCTTCCAACTTCTGCTCGAATGAACTGCGAGCCATCCTTTTAATCGCTTCCTTTCTCCGTTGCTCCCGCCGCTTTCCCAAGACTCCATCCTCCCCAAGAGCCTTAAAGCATGCATCGATTTCCTCCGCCAATTCAGGAATCCCCCTCCCCGTCTTTGCCGAAACCAGGCACACCTCAGGAGCACGCCCAATCCCGGCTTCGCGAAGCTCCAACATTTCGCGCACTTCATTCTCCAGACGAGTGCTCCCCTCCAGATCCGCCTTGTTCAAAACAAGGAGATCCGCAATCTCAAGCAAACCGGCCTTCATCGCCTGGATGCCGTCCCCCGCTCCCGGCTGAAGCACCACCAAGACCAAATCGCAGGCCTCCATGACATCAATCTCTGCTTGGCCCGCTCCCACGGTTTCCACAACCAATCGGTCAAAACCAAAAGCCTCCAAAACATCCACCATCTCAACAGCCGCATCCGCAAGGCCCCCCACAGCACCTCGCGAAGCCATCGAGCGAATGAACACCCCCTCATCGAGGGAATGCTCCTGCATCCGAATTCGATCGCCCAACAGCGCCCCTCCGGAAAAAGGACTCGATGGGTCCACCGCCAAGACCCCAACAGTCTCTCCCCGAAGGCGCCAATGCCCCACCAGAGCAGACAGGAGGGAAGACTTGCCGGCCCCCGGCGCCCCCGTCACCCCGAAACGTCCGTGTCTGCCAAGCCGATCTCCAAGTGCGGGAAGAAGCTCCCCTCCCTCTCCTTCCTCAACCAAGGAAAGAGCCCGACCCAGGGACCGGAAGTCCCCAGCCAACAGCCCCCGGACGATTTCTTGGCGATGCAAGCTCCCACCTACTCAGGAAAGAGTGGCCCGAGCAATGACCAGGCGTTGGATATCGGTCGCCCCTTCGTAGATCTCGGTAATTCGGGCATCGCGCATATAGCGCTCCACCGGAAACTCTCGGGTATAGCCCGCCCCGCCATGAATCTGCACAGCCTCCCTCGCCGCTCGATTCGCAAGCCTGGAAGCAAAGAGCTTGGCCATTGCAGACTCCTTCGTCACAGGAAGACCCTTGTCTCGCTTCCAGGCAGCACGCCATGTCAAAAGCCTTGCTGCATCCAGCTCGGTCGCCATATCAGCAATCTTCCACTGGATCGCCTGAAACTTCGCGATCGGCCGCCCAAATTGCTCGCGCTCATTTGCATAACGAACCGAAGCTTCGAGACATGCTTGAGCAATCCCCAGACTCTGAGAAGCAATCCCCAGCCTTCCACCATCCAAAGTATCAAGGGCAATCTTAAAGCCTTCCCCTTCTTCCCCCAGCAGATTGCTTCCAGGAACCCGGCAGTTGTCAAAAAGGATCTCTGTGGTCGGTGAAGCCCGGATCCCCAGTTTCTCTTCTTTCTTTCCGACCGAAAAACCCTCGTAAGCTTTTTCTACGATGAAAGCCGAGATCCCCCGCGTTCGATGCTCTCCTGTTCGAGCAAAGACAATAAAAACGTCCGCCTTGCTCCCGGACGTAATCCACATCTTGGACCCATCCAAAATCCAATCATCCCCATCCTTTTTGGCCATGCAGCGAAGCCCGGCCGCATCCGAGCCAGCCCCCGCCTCCGAAAGGCAATAGGCACCCAGCCACTCCCCCGTGGCCATCTTGGGAAGATACTGTTCTTTTTGCTCCGGAGTCCCGAACTTCACGACAGGTGAGCAAAAGAGACTGTTGTGGACTGAAATAGTCACCCCAGTCGAAGCACAACCCCGGTTTATCTCTTCAAGGAGAACACAGGCCCCAAGATTCCCGATCTGGGTCCCTCCATATGCTTCAGGGATCGTCACCGCTAGGAATCCCATTGCAGCAGCCTTATCGATCGCCTCTTGGGGGAAGGTCTCCTCCTTATCCCAGATCCCCGCATTCGGAGCCAACTCTTTATCCGCAAATTCTTTTGCGGTTGCCTTCAGTAGGCTTAGATCTTCAGAAAGTTCAAAATCGACCATGTCGTCCTCGTGCGCCCAGCGTTCTCAGGATTCGTATTCATAAAAGCCCCGACCCGTCTTTCGGCCTAAATGGCCGGCCGCAACCATCCGCCGCAGCAACGGACAGGGGCGGTATTTGGGGTCCCCGAAACCCTCGAAAAGCACCTCGAGGATATTCAAGCAAACATCCAGTCCAATGAAATCTGCAAGGGTCAACGGACCCATTGGGTGATTCATGCCCAATTTCATGATCCCATCAATGCCTTCGCGGTCGGCCACCCCTTCCATCAAACAGAAGACAGCCTCATTGATCATGGGCATCAACACCCGGTTCGAAATAAAACCGGGATAGTCCTCCGCCGGGATCGCAACCTTACCCAAATTCTTCGCCATATCGATGACCTTGGCCGTCGTCTGCTCCGAAGTGTCTTGGCCGTTGATAATCTCCACTAACTTCATGATGGGTACTGGATTCATAAAATGCATTCCAATCACTCGATCGGAACGACCGGTCGCGGCCGCGAGTTCTGTGATGGAAATCGAAGAAGTATTGCTCGCAAGGATACAGGCGGGTCCCACAACTTTGTCGAGCTTGCTTAAGACCCCTTTTTTCAAATCCAGATTCTCCGGGACAGCCTCCACCACCAAGTCCGAGCCCTTGGCATCCGCCATATTCGTCGTGAAGCTGATCCTGGAGACCACAGCGGAGGCTTGGTCGGAACTCATCTTCTCTTTTTTTACCAAACGCCCGAGACTCTTTTCGATCCCCGACTTGGCTCGAGTGAGTGCGGCATCATCGATGTCGACCAGCGTCACATCATATTCATTTTGCGCGAAGACCTGGGCAATCCCGTTTCCCATGGTCCCTCCACCAACAACCGTCACCTTCGTCATCCTTCGACTCCTTTTCCCTGTTCTCCCTAGAATCCTGCCTACATGAGCTCCACGGCCATCGCCACCGCGTTTCCCCCCCCAAGGCAGAGTCCGGCCACACCCCGTGAAAGTCCTCGATCCCGCAATGCGTGGATCAAGGTAACAAGGAGCCTTGCCCCCGAACAGCCAATCGGATGTCCAAGCGCCACGGCCCCCCCATGGACGTTCACTTTATCCGGATCCAGCTTGAGTTTTCTGATGAGAGCCACGGCCTGGACGGCAAAAGCTTCGTTGAGCTCGATCAAATCGAAGTCATTGAGTTTGATTTGAGTGAGGGCGCAGAGTTTTTCGAAGGCTTTCTCGGGAGCCATCATGACCCATTGGGGTGCCATCCCACCTGTTGCATACCCCAGAATCCGGGCCATGGGTTTGAGTCCAAGCTTTTCGGCCTTCTCCTCGGAAAAGACCGTAAGCGCAGCAGCCCCATCGTTGATCGTGCTCGAGTTACCGGCTGTCACAGTCCCCCCCTCAGGTTTAAAAGCCGGCCGCAGCTTGGCCAAAGACTCCACTGTCGTTCCCGGCCTGGGCCCCTCATCTGTATCGATTACGGTAATCTCTCCCTTCCGCCCCTTGACCTCGACAGGAAGGATCTCCGGGGCGAACTTCCCGGCCTCAATCGCCGCCACCGCCCGCCTCTGGGATTCCGCCGCATACGCGTCCTGCTCTTCCCGGGAGATCCCATACTCCGAAGCAACCAGTTCTGCGGTCATCCCCATGTGGTAGTCGTTATAAACATCCCAGAGGCCATCTTGAATCATTTCATCCAGGCATTTCGCGTGGCCAAGCCGCATTCCCGCTCGAGCTTGTGGGAGAAGATAGGGGGCCTGGGACATGACCTCAAACCCTCCAGCCACAGCAGACTCCGTCTCTCCCGCCCGAATCCCTCGGGCCGCGAGCATGACCGATTCGAGCCCCGAACCGCAGACTTTATTGATCGTGCAAGCACTGATCGAATCAGGAAGCCCTCCCCAAAGAGCTGCTTGCCGGGCAGGGTTTTGCCCCTGGCCGGCCTGCAACACAGTCCCCATGAAGATTTCGTCCATCTCCTTGGGGTCCACTCCAGCCCTTTTGAGGGACTCTTCCACAACGAGTGCGCCAAGGCGGGAAGCTTTGAAACGGGAAAGACCTCCCATAAAACGCCCGATCGGTGTGCGACAAGCTGAGACAATGACTGGCTGACTCATGACCTTTCTCCAAGGGATTCCGGGGATTCGGTTGGCAAATTGGGGAGGCATGGTACTCCCGAGAACCCGGGGAAACAACGTAGAAGAGGGGGACAGGGGGAGACAGATCGCCGCTGGGTAAAGCACGAGGAGGAGAGAGATTGCTCCAGCCCTCGAAAGGGTGCATCACTCCAGGATTTTTGGGCAAACCTTTTGGAGCGGACACTCGCTGCAATGGGGTTTTCGGGCCTGGCAGGGCCCCCTTCCCAGATGAATCAAGGCATGGGAGATCCAAATCCACTTGGACTTGGGAATGAGCCGGACCAAATCTTGCTCAATCTTGACCGGGTTTTTGTGATGGGTCCAACCCAAGCGACGGGCAATACGCCCCACATGGGTGTCTACGACGATTCCTTTTGCTTTGTGAAAGGCATTCCCCAGGACCACATTGGCCGTCTTGCGGGCAACACCCGGGAGAGAAAGGAGGTCCTCCATTCTGTCTGGAACCTCACAGGCATAGGCCTCACAAAGACGCTTGGACATGGCCAGGAGGTTTTTGGCCTTGTTCTTGTAAAACCCCGATGAATACACAAGTTTCTCCAGTTCCTGGAGGGAGGCCTTGGACATAGCCTTGGCATCGGGGAAGCGCGCGAACAAGGCGGGAGTCAGCTTGTTGATTTGCTTGTCGGTACTCTGCGCCGAGAGAATGGTTGCCACAAGGAGCTGAAAGGCATTTTCGTGGTGCAAAGCGCAGTCTGCATCGGGATAAACCCGTTTGAGGATCCGGAGGACCTTTTGGACCTGTTTTTTTTTGTCGTCCGGCATCGAGCGGCGCTAAGTGAAATGGTGGAGACGATGGGACTTGAACCCACGACCTTCGCATTGCGAACGCGACGCTCTCCCAACTGAGCTACGTCCCCAAACCCTTAAGTTTCATGAGGGCCAATTGCTGAGGCGGGAGCTTAGCTTCTCTCCCTCCCGATGCAATCAGTCTTCCCCGATCCGTCGAATCGTGAGGATCCAGAACTGGTTTTCGCTTCCTTCGACAAGAGGCAGGCCTCGTCTGGGCCTGCGGGGCAATTCCTCCGCCTTAGGTCCTTCGATCCTCAAGAGGCCCTTACGTCCTTCGGCCAAAATCCGCCCTCCCGCCAAAAAGGCACCCCGAAGATCCACGCGGCCGCCGGCGGGAACCAGATCGTTGCGAGCAACAACGGTTGCCTGGAGGGAACAATCCTGCTCCCCCAAGCCGAACCAAGCCGTCCCTCTCCCCTCTAAGACATCCATGGGAATCCTTCCAAAGCCTGGGACTGGAAGAACAGGCTCCCCGGGATCCCTTCTCCCATCCCTGTCCCCATCTCGGAAAGATGCCCCTTTCGGACGACCCACTAAAAAATAAATCCGTAAGCCCTGACGGATCGGTCGGACCCTTCCTTGGACATAGAGGTTCCCATCCACCAAAAATACAAGGGAATCGGTTGAGGCAGAGATCCGCGTCTCTCGGTTCGGTAATCCAACCCAAAGGTTTCCGGGAACTCTAACGACTGAAGAGCGAGTGCCCATCAAAGTTATGGACACTTCGTTTTCCTCTCCCCTCGGCCCCAAAAAGTAGTCTTCTTGATCGGTGGAAGTCCCTAAAAAGCGGATGGGAAAATCCGGGCAGCTTTGGAGGGCCTGTCGCTCGCCCCCTTCCCCAAGGACCAAGTCCGCTCGTTTCCCCCAATCCTCCCCCAAGAGGGAGGGAACCCAAGTCCCCTTTTTTTCCCGCAGGACTCCACGAACCCCGCGGACAAAGACCTTCTCTCCCAGTTTTCCTGGATCCCCTTCACCCAAGGCCCAAGAAAAAGGGAGGGGCAAGGTTCCTCGAACAAAATCAGCCAGATACCGAGGTCCACTTTCACCAGGCCCCGAGCCTCCCAAGGTGCACAGAACCGAAGAACGATTCCTTCGAGGGAGCCAAAGAACAACCGCTTTTCGCCGAGGATGCAGGGAGAGGGGACCCTCGGGAAGTGTCATCGTCCCTCCATGTTTCAAGAGACCCTTCTCCAGAGACCTCAGGACCACGTCCTGAGCGAGGAACCTTCCTCGCAGCCTCGCCTGGGTCTTGGCCAGTTCCGCAGACCAGGAAACAGGAATCGCGACCATGAGAAGCACAAGGACCAGGTAAGCGCCCGAAACCAACACAATCATGGTCGGGAGGCTTGAAAACCGAATGAATCGTCGCCTCCCCGGAACCTTCATTTCACAGTCCCATTGCAAGAGGCCTCAGGCCCTCGACATCCGGCGCCTCTAAGAGGGCCTGGGCCCTCCCCCCTACCAACTTCCACTGAATACGAACTGTCGGATAACCCGGCCTTCGCACTTTCCATTCCCCTCTCCCACGGTGCACTCGAAGCCCTTCTCGCTTTAACAATGCAAAGAGCCGATTCTGTCCAAACATCAGGCTCTCTCCTGTCCTCTTTCCCGAAAGAGCAGGGAATGCCAAACGAATTTTTGATGACAAGAACGCCATCGTAAGGAATCCCGCTTCTTGTGTTTTAAGGCCCTTTTCCGTCTTTAAACCGGCGTTCCAAACAAAAAACAGACAAACCAAAACCAGGAGACACCAAACCCCGATCATCTTCTGGTTAAAAAACCAAAAAGCATTTTCCCCCTGCTCTTCGGGAGAGACCAAGGCATCGCTTCGATCCCACTCAGTGGGCATCATTAACTGAGAGGATTGCTTCTTCTTGTTCTTTACCCTTTTCCGAAGCGGAAACGTCAGCATTCTGAATTTTTCCGAACCCTTCCTTTTTCAAGTCACTGATGAGGTGGTTCAACTCGGTCGCGATCTCCGTCAGTTCATCTCCATCACGAAGCTTCACTTCGAAATCTAGATCCTTCTCCCGAATTCTCTTGATGGATTGGCAAAGACGGTACATGGGACCCGCAATGCGATGGCTGTACCGAAGCGCCTGCACCACAACCAGGGCTCCTGCAGTCAGAATGAAAAAGAACAAGGAGACAAAAAGGGGAGCGAGCGTGGGAAGGTTGACATCTGCCATACGGGCTTCGTCTAAGACCCTTCCTGCAAGCAGGGCCACCGCAAGAGTAGCACCCACTAATCCCAATATAGGTACGAAAGAAACAGCAAAGATGATCCGCCTTTGAACAGGTTTATTGATCACGAGTTTCTTACGTCTGTTATTGAATTCGCTCATCCCCATGTCTCCTTCGGTGCTTGGTTCAGAATCGTCCATATTCCCCCAAGCTCTTGAGTGCCTGTCAGGATTCTTCAGGACCAGTCAGGCATGAGTCAAAGACATCGAGAATTCCCGCATCCGTCCAAAATCCCCTCGTTAGACCAAGAATTGGCGCAAATCTCATCGACATGGGACCCTTGAGTCGGACAGGCTTTCCGACCTCTCAAAAGAATCGATGGGAATCCCATCAACACAAAAAAACGAGAAAAGTCCGCCCCCTTGGGATCCGAGAAAGCACATGGGAAGCGAAAGAAGTCCCACCCAAGAATACAGGCAAGGATGCGGAATCGAACGTGAGCCAAAACAAACAAATTTTTTCCGAGAATGAAGCAAAAAAAGAGGCAACTCTTTTTGTCGTCACCTCTGGAAAGGGCGGTGTGGGCAAGACCACTCTTTCCGTAAACCTGTCCGTAGAACTCGCCTCCCGAGGACTCAGAACCATGTTGGTGGACGCAGATCTAGGTCTTGCCAATGCCCACATCCTCATGGGTGTCCGTCCCACTTTGACCCTCACCGATTACCTCGAAGACCGCTGCTCGGTTTCGGAGATCTTGGCCGAAGGCCCTTGCGGCCTGAAACTGATTTCCGGTGGCCAGGGCATTAAAGAAATGGCGGATCTGGATGCCACCGGAAGAGGCCGAATCCTGGATGCAATTTTGGATCTTAGGTCCTACGCAGACGTCATCATCATTGATACCGGGGCCGGGGTCAGCAGCACGGTCACTGATTTTGTCGAGGCCGCAGATCAAACCATCGTGGTAACAAACGCCAACTTCACCGCGATCGCCAACGCCTATGGAATCATCAAAGTGGTCATTCAAGATGGTTATGATCAACCCATCCACCTCGTTGTAAACCGTGCCCGCTCCCCCGAAGAGGCTGAACAAGTTTGTGAAAAGCTCACAGGTTGCACCCAGAAATTCTTGGAGATTGAGATCTCCTACCTAGGACTCGTTCCAGAGGATCCCCGTGTCAACCGGGCCATCCAAAAGAGAACTCCCTTTACCCAACTTTTCCCAGATTCGACTGCTTCTCAATACATGAGGAAATTGGTCGACCATGTGGAGAAACTTTCAGTTCAAAAGGTAAAAACCTAGGAGCAGCAAGATCTCCCAAACCCCGAACAACTTTCCCCGATTCTCAGACACTTCAGACATTTCATCAATGAAACGTAACACTCGCATGCATCGTGCGATGAACAACAAGACGGAGAGCAACATGAACGACGCACGAGACCGTAAAACCGATTCGGTCCTTTTCGGTTCTGGAAAAACCCGCGAAGGCGGGCTTGCCGGAAATCAAGCAAATAAGGGGATGCTTACGGAAGCAGTCTCCGACAAACTCGGAGGCTCTCGCCGCCAGGCAGCCAGGATTTTGGACGCGGTTCTCGATAGCGTCGCCGATCTACTCACTCTCAAAGGCCGGGTCGCTATCAAAGGTTTCGGAACCTTCGAACGGAAAATCCGAAAAGGCCGAACCTATAAGCACCCTGTCACCGGAGAAAATATCGACGTTGCTGACAAGGAAACCATTTTGTTCAAGCCGAGCAAAAATTTAGTCAACCTCACCCGTCCGGAGAACAAACCCAAGAGTCCTTCGGACACCACGCCGCCCCCCGGCGTTTTCCAGGCTTAACCTGGAGTTTCGACCAAGCCTTAGGAAGTCGATGGGCCGAGGAGGCATCCTCGGCCCATTTATTTTGAGAGAAGTGCGGAAGCAGCTTTGCGCTCAAGGCTTCCAAAGGCCACAATCTCCCCCCTTAAGGCCATGAGCAAAGAATCACAAATCAAGGTGGCGGCTCTCCAATGGGATATCCAGCGGGGAAAGGTCAGCCATAATCTCGACCAAGCCAAAGACCTCCTCGAGGAAGCGGCTGAAGATGGTTGCCATCTCTGCGTTCTCCCTGAGATGTGGGCCAGTTCCTTTTCAGGGGAAGAAGCCGAAAGGCTCCTCCCTGAGGTCCTTGAGGCCGAAGCAGCGGTCCAAAAGCTCTCGGGGGAACTCCAACTCTGCATTGCAGGAAGCAATTATGCCGAAGGACAAACCGGGCTTGTGAATCGTGCCCGGCTCTATGAGAAGGGCGTATTGCTGGGCCATTACGACAAAGTCCACCTTTTTTCGCCGCTGGGTGAAGACCGCTTCTTTGAGGCAGGTTCCGGAGCTGCAATTTTTGAGACAAGCCTCGGCAAGATCGGGCTCGCCATCTGCTACGACCTCAGGTTCCCTGAATACATTCGAACCTTCTTCCTGGCTGGTTGTGAGATTCTGGTGGTTCCCGCGCAATGGCCGGAAGCAAGAGCACGGCATTTTCGGATCCTGGCCAAAGCCCGCGCGGTGGAGAATCAGTGCTTTGTGGTAGCCACCAACCGCTGTGGTGTTGAGCCCTCAATCCTGACCGGGCAGGATATCCTGTTTTCCGGGAATTCGATGGTCATCGAACCCACGGGCGAAGTCCTGGTCCAAGGGGGCGGAGAAGCCGGAGTCCTCAGCGCCGAAATCGACCTCAAGGATTGCAAGATTCTCCGACGTGCGATCCCCGTCACCAAAGACCGTCGGAACGAAGTCTATAGGCGACTCTGGGAGCAATACTGGTAAGCCCCTTTTGAGGTGTTTATTTTCCCCCGGGCATCAAGGATCGGGGATCGATGGCGCCTTTCGGAATCAAAGGGATCCAAAACACGCCCCTGCCCTGGGTCGCAACAACGATGCGTGATCGCCCCAAGTCCATGCGTAGATCGACGACCGGCGTATTTGGGAGACCATCCCCATAGCGTTCCCAATGCTTGCCATGGTTCTGGCTCCTCCACACCCCCTGGTCCGAACCCGCAAAGAGCACAGGTTCCCCCGAGGACCTGGGATCCAAGCCGATGCAATGCACGGGAACATCCGGAAGATCCCCGTCGAGGCTTTGCCAAGTCTTCCCCGCATCCCCGGAAAAGCGCAGTTGGTCTTGGCCAAACCATCCGGTCGCGAAATAAACCTTTTTGGGGTCCCGCGGATCCACCGCGAAAGGACGCGTCGTTCGGGGCCAGCCGGGAACCCCTTTCAGCACCTTCCTCCAGGTCCTCCCCCCATCGCTGCTCGCCTGGACATTTCCATCGTTGGTGCTCACATAGATATAGTTGCCGTCGGAAGGAGCGATCTCGATCCCTCGGATGGCAGCCCGCCCTCCATTGGTCAAATCCCCGCTGATCGCTGACCAGCTCAACCCTCCATTCGTGCTGAGGAACACCCGCTCCGTTCCATAGACCATGCGCTTCCCGTTCCTAGGATCGATGGCAAAGGGAGGCAGAAAACAATTCCGCCCGAAGATTCCCGAGGAAGAGCGCCTGAAATAGGAGCCGTTCACGGACCGAAAGAGATTGCCTGTCCCTTGGTACTCCACGAATCTCAGACTTCCACTGGGATCGATCCCAGTGCATCCGCCATCCCCCCCGAACACATGCTGCCAAACCCCGTTACTCCCACGTTCGTTGGATCCATTGTCCTGCGTTCCCCCCAAGATCACGCCCGGGCTTTTGGGATGGAGGCTGATTCCTGCGTAGAACTGGATCAAGCCCAGCTTGTTTAAGGAGGACCAAGAGGCTCCCAGGTTGGAAGAGCGGTGAAGCCCTCCGTCATCCCCCGCCAGAAGACGCCCGGCTGCGTCCCATTCGATCGCATGGAGATCCACATGAGGAGGGGTCACTGAACGCCAGGAACTCCCCCCGTTGGTGGAACGCCGCATGGTAAAACCTCCCACAAAAACAGTGTCGGGCTTGGTGGGATGCACCCGCAGCACAGAGAGATACCAACCATAGCTTGCCTGAAAATTCCCCAGGGATTTTCGCGTCCAACTGATCCCCCCGTCGTCGCTTCGATAAAAACCGAGTGTCGAAGCCCCGCCCCCCGTGGAGCTGGCTGCCCGCACAAAATTAGCGTAGACTCGTTTGGGCTGGGAAGGAGAAAGGGCGACCGAAACCCGACCGATCCCTGAGCTGGGAAGCCCAATGCTCAGCTTTTTAAAACTCAGTCCCCCATCGGTGGATCGATAGAGTCCGTTTCGGGCATCCCCGAAGATATGCCCAATCGCCACAAAGAGATTCTTGGGGTTTTTGGGGTCCAATGCGAGGTCAGTCGCCGAGAGATTCGGTAGACCCTTCCCAATCTTTTGCCAAGTTCTCCCCGCATCAGTAGAACGGAACAACCCGAGAGGCCCCTTGGCCAGGGGGTGTCCCCGGGCTCCGTTTCGGATCGGCATCCCCCCCGCGTGGGTCGTGGTCGCATACAGAATCTTGGGGTTCTTTGGGTCAATCTCAATCCGGGAAATGCAACGCCCGGCAAAAGCCTCGACTCCGAAAACTTCCCAGCTCTTTCCTCCGTCGCTCGTTTTGGCCAACCCCAAGCCGTAGCGGCTATGGTTGGCAAAATTGGATTCCCCCATGCCCACATAGAGAACCTGGTCATTCTTGGGATCCACCGCCAGAGCCCCGACCGAGGTGGTAGGCAAGGAATCCCCAATCGGAGTCCAACTGTTTCCGTCATCGGTGGATTTCCACACGCCCCCATCGGCGCCGCCAACATAGAGCATCTTGGGGTTTTGCTTGCTGGGGGCAATCGCCGAGACTCTCCCCGTATAAGGTCCCCGGGCAATCGGGGCGGGTCCCAGGGACTTCCACCGAAGCTGGGCAGAGAGAGGGAGGGAAAGAACAAACGGAATCAGAAACCCAAAGCGCCTCATCGATCTTCCCTCCCTTGATGGAAAAGCGGCTCCTTCCTTGCGCCCTGAGTCAGGGGGCCCTGAGCCAGGCGGAAACTGAGGAAGGTCCGATGCAAGAGCCCTTCGGAGGCTTGCCCTTTTTCTGCCCCTCGTTCCCTATATTCGGCCCGAAGGACCCAGAGTCCAAGCACCCTGAGGGGAACAAGGACCATTCCGCTCTCATCCGAAACGCCTTCGAAGACCCGACCGGAGGACACTCTCCGGCCCAGAGGGAGGACTTCCGCACTGAGATGCAGGCCCCAAAGACCCCGCCCTTTGAAGCACACACGCACCGGGAGTTCAGCCCCCGGACCCAGGGCCAAGGGATCCAACAGAGGAACAATCTCCAATTCAATCCCAAATCGAGCCGTGATCGCAGGCGAAGCCGAGGGCATGTGGCGGTCAGAATCGGGCAAGGAAAAGAGGACCTTCCCGCAATCCTGGACTCCGAACTCCGGCAATGCGGCAAAGGCAAAAGCCGCGTCCCCGCTGATCCTGCGTTTTCGGTCAAAGGAGAAAAAAAAGCCTCGCCGCCCCAAAAGAGTCGCAAGCTCCAAGCTCCGCTGCTCGCCCCCGATCCGCAGCGCAGCGGAATCGAAACGAGGAGGCAGGGCAAGAGCTTCCACTCCGGGGATCCCTTCTCCCCTCCGAAGCAAGAGGTCCACTGGTCCGTCCATAGCAGCCTCTCGACTGGGGGGAAGCAGCAGCAGAGGCTTTAAGGCTTCTGCCCTCTTGGCAGAAAGGGAGGCCTTCTTCCAGCGTGGCTTGTGCCGGAAATGAAGATGCCGAAAATCCCGCCCCCCGCAGGAAACAAGGACCAAGAAGATGATGAGAAAGGCCTTTTTCATTGTGCATCCCAGAGCTGGGAAAAGGTTACAGGAAGGAGCAGAAGATGATTCTACCCTTCAACCACAATTTGGCTGGGGTCCACCGCCTGAATTTCAAGGCTTCTTCGATATAAAAAGACGGGCCCAAGAACCCTGATCTTTTTTCCCACCAGGTCTTCCAGATTTTTGAAGCGCCCTGCCGCATGACCAGGAACAAACACCTGCAACGCCGTCCTCGGGTTTTTTGCAAAGGCAATTTTATAATGCCCCCCACGGCGCGTCTTCTGGACAGAGACCACAGTTCCTTTGACCTCCACCTCCTTGAGTAACAGGGAGCGCAGCTTCCGTAAGTCTGTCGCCGAAACTTGAGGCCGATAGGGCGTCCGATCCCCTGCGACCACCGCAACCTTTTCCCGGGGAAGGGTCCCCTCCCAGGCAAAATCCACGTAGAAGGGCGCATGATCCGAGGGGTTGTGCACAGGATGAAGGAAGGCCCCCGCAGCCGGTTTCAAAGCTCCATCGAAAAGCAAGTGGTCGATCTGCTGCCGCTTTCCTCGAAACACATAGCTGTAACGTTTTTCGGGGGGCACGACCTCCAAACCATTCTTCAACTTCGCAAAAAGAGGGGCCAAGGTCTCGGCTTCCGGGGTGTCGTTAAGATCCCCCAGAAGCACAAAGGGTGCCCCAAAGCCCCGCGCCCTCAGTCCTTTCAGAATGCGCAACACCCCCTTGGCCTCCGCCCCCCGCCAGGCCTTGCTCTCAGGGTCTCCCTTGCTCGAATGATGGGACTTGAAGTGGACCGGCGCCACCAAGAGCGAAGCTCCCTCCCCGGCCCCAAGCTCAAAAACAGGAAAGTCCCGCGCAAACCGGTGGGGTCCAGCAAGCTTCTGGTAGCGATGGCTGATCGAACGAAGGATCGGCAAACGGGAGAGCAAGGCACAACGAATCCCTCGAAAATCATTCGATGGCAAGACTTCTACATAGGCAAAAGGTTTCTTCAGAAGGTCATTCAACTCCTTCACGACCCCAAGATTTTCCACCTCCTGCAATGCCAACACATCCGCATCCAAATCATCAATCACCCCGGCCAAAGCCCGCACTTCCTCCCAATACTTTGGCGGAGTCCCTTCATCAGGCTTATAGGGATCATCATAGTTATCAAACAGGTTCTCCACGTTATAGCTCGCAATCCGCAAACGCTCTTGGGCAAAACAACAGGCGGCCATCAAGCAGAACGCGAAAACCCCACTCCATTTCTTCAACATGATCCCAATCCTTCTTTTTGAATGCATCCCGGCATTATTCCGACCTCCGCCCCATCTACCAGGCGTTTTTATTCCCGGGCCTTATGCCTCAAAGCCTTCCGGAATCTCCCAAAGGGAAGGCTGCCCCCCAAAAGAGGGAAAAGACATCTCCCGGTTTCACCCGAAAAAGAGGAGGTGCATGGATTGAAAAAAAGCCTCCGCCTCCTCTGTTCCACCATCCCCGCTTTGACCCTTCTCACGGGAGCTGTTCTCAAGGCATGGGACTTCGACGGTTTTTTAGAAAAGGCCCTCTACTACCGGGCCTTGGACCTCTTCTGGATCCAAGTGAGCGCCCTCAGCACCATCTTCGTGGAGTGGATCTTGGGAATCCTCCTTCTGTTCCGGATTTGGCTCCGCCCCTTTACCTTGCCGGCAACAATAACTCTCCTCCTTTTTTTCTCCGCCCTGATCGCTTGGGCTTGGCACAAATACGGCCTGGAAGACTGCGGTTGCTTTGGCAGCTTTGTGGAAACACCCCCCTGGCTTTCACTCGTAAAAAACGGAATCCTTCTTGCTATGTCAGGCGCCCTTTATTTCATGGAAGGGTCCACCCCAAAGCCTTTACCCGATCCCTCAGAAGCAAATCCCCCGAGGGGTTTCACAACTTCGCGGTGCATCGCCCTCGCCTCTTTGGCCCTGGGAATCCTATGGACCTTCCTTGCCATCAAGGCCCAACTGGCAGAATGAAGCCATAAAATTCGCCCCTTCACACAGCCCTCCATGTGTCGGGGAAAACCCCAGGGGCTATTCCAGCACCAACATCGCATCCCCAAAGGAAAAAAAACGATATCCCTGGTCCATAGCAATGCGATACAGCTCAAGGACCCGCTCCCTTCCGAGGATGGAAGCGAGCAGTAACAGGAGACTGCTTTCGGGCAAATGGAAGTTAGTCAGCAGGGCAAACTCGAGGCGAGGCCCATGGCCCGGATACAGAAAGAGATCGGTCTTTCCGCTGCGAGGAACCACTCGGACTCGAGCCCCTTGCTCCCCCTCTTCCTGCTCCAGGCTGGATTCCAAAACTCGAACGGAGGTTGTCCCCACGCAGAGGATGCGCCGCCCGGCTGCTCTCACCTCCTCGATTTTCCGAGCCGCTTCCAAAGGGCAGTCAAAATACTCTTGATGCATCTTGTGGTCTTCAATGCGATCTCCTTTCAGGGGCTCAAAGGTGCCCTCCCCGACATGCAGGGTGACCCGCGCCTGGCCCACCCCCAGGTTCCCAAGCCGCTCAAGTAATGCAGAGGTCAGGTGAAGCCCCGCCGTCGGGGCGGCTACAGCCCCCGGATTCCGCGCAAAAACAGTTTGATACCGCTCCCGGTCAAAGTCGCGGTTCTCCTCGTCCCGAGACCTCTTTATGTAGGGAGGCAAAGGCGCACGCCCCACCCGATCCAAACAGAGCCCCAGATCTCCTCCGTCCGGAACTTCCAAGCGAAAACGATGTCGGCCCCGGCCCAAATCCTCCAGGATGGTCAACTTTAAGGCCCCCCCCTCCATTTGAAGGGTTTCCCCCAGGGAGAGCCTCGCCGAAGGTTTTAAAAAGCCCTCACCCTCACACCCTCTTCGTTCCAAGATGAGACATTCCACCCTTCCCCCGCTGTCCCTTTTCCCCAGCAATCGATGCGGGAGAACCTTGGTTTCATTCAGGACCAGGAGATCCCCCGCTTCAAGGTAGTCGGGCAGATCCCTGATCCGCCGATGCTCAAGCCTACAAGGGTCGCTCCGCGAACAAACCAACATCCGCGCCCCATCCCTCGGTTCCGCGGGAAAAAGAGCAACCCGGTCCTGCGGAAGCTCATAATGAAAATCTTTTCTCTGCATTGATCCTCAAAAGCGGAGAGGATCCAAAGCCAACCCCCCGGGAGCAAGGGAAAAAGGAGAAAGGGAAAGATCCATAAAACAAATGCTTGCAGCCACATAGTAGAAAAAATTCCTTGAAAGAGTGCATTGCATCTCTGCCTCCCTTGTATAGAATTCATTTGTTCTTGCAATGAACCGACGTTTATCGGAACGATGAGTTTCGAGGCATTGCAGGGCCTCAAGTTTCGTTTTATCTTTTTTCTCCTTTCTTTTGCTTCCCTTCCGAATCTCTTGATCCGTGATCTCCTTCCATGAGCTGGGGAATTAACGGCAGGCTCAAAAACCAAGAAAATCTTTGGTCTTTCCCAAGCAGGGAGATCCCGCAAGTACCTATCGAGCGGGAAATTCCGCATGGAAACCTGGTCCTGCAGAACATCTCTCTAAGCCAATGGAAACGATCTCATGAACCGATAAGGTTCAGCTTCAAGATAAAAAAGGGATCAAAGAAATTTTTTTCTGTTTACCGCCTACGACCAAACTCGAGAACCGCTTCCAATCAATTTTGCAACTTTTCCATTGGAAAATTGCACATTTTTTGCGCTTTTGATACGAGAAAAAATCAATCGAAAGACGGAGCGGAACCCGGGTTGGAGATAGGTGAATTCTGCCATTCAAGGAAAACCAAACATGCGATTTACATTTTCCAAGGCGGGTTCTCTGATAACCTGCACGTTACTTTTCTCAACGGCTCTTCTTGCCCAAAACCCCAAACCTTTTATTGGAACAAGCCAATCAGGAATCATTGAACCTGAGGGGCCCACCAAAGCGGGAGTCTCTTCGACCATCCCTCAGAAACCGACCCAAGCACAAATCAACTTTACGCATCCCGATCTTCCCCCCCTTCCGGTGGGACCGGTTCGCAAGATTCCTATGAGCCCTCCCACTGAAGCACCGGGAACAGCTCAGGCCAATCCCACTGCGACTCTTTCGGTCTTTAAAAACGTCCAGGTGACGCCCTCTGGGGCAAACCGCTCCTCGATCGGAGAGCCCACGGCAGCACACCATGGTTTCACCGCCTTTTACACAGGAAACTGGTATGCAGCCATCTCCAAAAACGATGGGAACTCTTGGAGTTACATCAACCCCTATACCAAGTTCCCCAAGGTGGACGGGGGGTTCTGCTGCGATCAATACGCCATGTATGTCCCCAGTAGAAAGATCACCGTCTGGCTTCTCCAATACGGATACAGCGCAACCACCAGAAATGGAAGCTACCGAATCGCCGTCGCGAAAAATGAGACCAACCTTAAAAACGGGGTTTTCCATTATTACACATTCAATCCACGGAATTTTGGATTGCCTGCCGGATACTGGCTCGACTTCCCCCACATGGCCTATTCCAAGGGCTATCTCTTTGTGACAGCCAACATCTTTACTGCAAGTCGCAATTACAATTCGACCGTCTGCTGGAGAATGCCTCTTTCCCAATTGGCGGCAGGAACAGCTGTTTCCTTCCGATATATTCGCCGAGCAGGAAGGACCTGGCGTCTGACTTTCGGCGCCACAAACACCATGTACTGGTGGCAACACAGAAATAGCTCCTCCGGATACTTGTACCGTTGGGCCGACGCCTCTACCAACTTTCAGAGATACACCATCAACATTGGATCCTGGAATTGGGGAACGAAAGGTACCATGATCGCCAAGGATCCTAAAAACCGAAACTGGATGAAGCGTTCCGACTCCAGGCCTCTCGGAGGTTGGGTCGCGCGTGGAGTCATCGGTTTCATGTGGAATGCCAAACAAGGAGGGAACTTCCCCTACCCCTATACCCGCGTTGTAGAAATCCGCGAATCCAATCGCTCCATCTATCGGCAGACCTCCATCTGGCATCCTAAGTTCGCATGGGCCTATCCCTGTGCCGCGCAGAATTCCAGGGGGCACCTGGGTGGAATGATCTGTTATGGAGGCGGAAGCTATTATCCAAGCACCGCAGCCTGGGTTGTCGATGACTTGGACACGAAGTTCGCCCCCCTCAAGAACGTCGCTGTCGCGGTAGGGAACAACAGCCCCTCCAGTCAAGGGTGGGGAGACTATCTCACTGCAATTCCTCACTCTCGCTATTCCAACTCCTGGGTCGGATCGGCCATGGCCACCAGAAATGGATCGGGCAACAGCAACCAAATCCCTCGCTATGTGCACTTTGGAAGAACAAGAGACGTGAACACCAAGCCTGACCTCAGGCCCGTAACTCTGTCAACAAGCTCTTCCAACCTCTTCCACGGATCGCCCTACACCTTTTCGACAAAAATCGAGAACGTTGGCTTATCAACCGCTCCGGCATCCACAAACGGCTTTTATCTATCCACCAATTCGACCATCACTCGCTTTGACCTTCTCATCCGGAGCTTCACCCTGCCGTCCATCGCGCAAGGCAACTTCCGGACCTATTCAGCCTCTGTTAGTATTCCCAGCTCCGCCCCCGTTGGGACCTGCTGGGCCGGGGTTGTAGCCGATCGGACCAATGCCATTTCCGAATCCAATGAAATCAACAATGGCCTAGGCAAAAAGGTCAATTGCATAGGGAAGCCCGACTTGATCATCTCCGCAGCCTCCACAACGGCTTCGAGCTTGCCAGCCGGTGGCCTCGTAAAAGTCTCCTATACCACCAAAAACGTGGGTACAGCGACATCTAACACTTCCGTTACCGGAGTCCTCCTCTCCACCAACTCCCTCATCACAACCTCTGACACCTACTTGGGTGGAGCGACAGAATTCACCTTAGGGAAGGGGCTCTCCCGCTCCCATTCGCTTTTTGTTCGGATCCCCTACGCGACCCCAAGCTCTACCCGCTACTTGGGGGTTTACGCCGATGTCGGATTCAACGTTTCCGAACTCAATGAAGGGAACAACGGGCGCGCCATTTCTGGTAAGCCCTCCATCGCCTACGGGGGTTCTCGCCGGCTCTTGGAATACCGCGGAATGAAATATACAAATTACCTGCAAAGGCGTGGACCCTACTACCTCACCAGCGCACGCCTGGATGCTTCGAACGGGGGTTCCGCGCCGATGGCCATTGTTGCTCCCAAGTTTAAAGGTTACTGGTATCTCCTGCTCTTAAGCGGAAGCTCCACCTTTAAATTCGACGCCTTCACCAATGTGGGCCTGGGGATTTTGAATAGCCCCATTCTTCCTCTCTGGCTCAGTAAGATTCCGAGTTCTGGAATCAACTACCCCAGTTTCAATCTCCCCAAATCCTCGATTTCCACTCCGTTCACGATGTATGTTTACAGCTTCTGGTTTGATCCCAGCTTTAAAAACATCATTGGATTCGGCAATAACCGGCTGTACCTCCGGATTGAAAAGTAAGCAATCCCTTTGAACAGCCCTTAGAACAGAGCCATGGAAGGCTCTGCCACAAATTGGCAGAACCTTCCATGGCTCCTTTGTTTTGCCTGGGGATGGTACAGCGAATGGGAAGCAGACCTGTTTTTGGCGGGATGGGAATCAAAGGAAGGATGAAAAAGGTCCCTGCGCTTGAGGAAAAAGCACCCTTTAAGAAGCGTAAATCCTAGAATTCGGCCACCGAAACAAAGCGGGCAGGAAAAAAACGACCCGATCCATGAATTGTTCGTAATGGAAATCCTTCCACCGCATTGCCGCGGTTGCGGGATTCCTGTACGTTCTTTCCCCTCCATCGAAACGATATGGCCGCGATTCTCCTCATCTCCTACTACGGGCTCTTTGCCATCCTTTCCATTTATGGGATGCATCGCTCACTCTTGCTTTTTCGCCTCCTTCGGAAGAAACCCAGAATAGGGCGTAAGGAACTCCCCGAAGACCCCTTAGCCTTTCCCATGGTGACCATTCAAATCCCCATCTATAACGAAAGATATGTGGCCACCCGACTGGTGGATGCCGTGGCAAAACTGGATTGGCCCAAGGAAAAGCTCGAGATCCAAGTTCTCGACGACTCCACCGACGAGACCGTGGCCCTTCTGGCCGAGCTCTGCGGAACCCTCCGGGCCAAAGGTTTGAATCTCCGACACATCCGAAGAAAGGACCGCAGCGGGTTCAAGGCGGGAGCTCTCGCAGAGGGACTTCGAGAAGCAAGGGGCGAGTTTGTCGCCATTTTTGATGCCGACTTTCTCCCCCGGGCAGATTTTTTGAAGCGAAGCATCCCCTATCTCTTGGGGGATGAGGGTCTCGGTCTGGTTCAGGGTCGATGGGAGCATCTCAATCGAGATCACAGCCTGTTGACCCGCCTTCAAGCCATTTTTTTGGATGCCCACTTTGCGATTGAGCACCAAGCCAGAGAACGAGCAGGGCATTTCCTCAACTTCAACGGGACGGCAGGGGTTTGGAGGCGCAGCGCCATCGATGCAGCCGATGGCTGGAGCCATGAGACCCTCACCGAAGACCTGGATCTTTCCTTTCGCGTACAGATGAAGGGGATTCGGTTCCACTACATGCACGATCTTGGGGTGCCAGCCGAACTCCCTGCAGAAATGAATGGGTTTAAGAATCAGCAACACCGCTGGGCTAAGGGATCCATCGAGGTCGCGCGCAAGCTCTTGCGGCCCCTCTGGCACTGTGACCGGATCCGCTTGGGAGCCAAGCTGGAAGGTTCCATGCATCTGCTCAACAACCTCGCCTACCTGGTCGTAGCGCTTGCGAGTTTTCTCACCCTCCCCGTTGCCTTCGCGCGTGGATCGGCGAATCCCGCTCTTACGGTCTGGGCTGACCGATACTTACTGGGGATCGGCCTATTGCCAGTCCTCAGCTATTTTTTCATCGCCCAACTCCTGGTCGGAAAAAAAATCATCCCAAGCCTATTGCTCTTGCCCGCTGCCCTCGCCTTGGGAATCGGACTCTCGATCAATAACGCCAAGGCCGTCCTCGAGGGTTTGCTTGGCCATCGCTCAGCCTTTGTTCGCACGCCCAAATACCGGATTCACAAAACCAAAGATAGCTGGATCGGCAAAACCTATGCGGCCCGAAAGGGCCTAGGTTTTTTGCTTGAAATCTTTCTCGGCCTGGAAGCTCTTGGAGCTTTTTGGGTGGCCGCCTGGAACGGCTGCTGGAGCATGGGACTCTTCTTTCTTTTTTTCGCGACGGGTTACCTCTATACCGGGATCCTGTCCGCTTCTCCAACTTTTGGTGAGCGCCTCCGATCAAGGACATGGACCTTATTGGGCTCTCACACGAACGCATCCCTGATTCCCAAGTCCCGGGTTGGGTAGGTGAAGGGCCAGGATCATTTCTCCCAAGGAGTTTCGCTTGAAAAACACCAAGGACCGCCGTCGCTTTCTCGAAGCCCTTGCTTCTTTCCTCGTCGCTCTCCCGCTGCTCGGTCCTGCCCTTTTAGCCTTAGTCTCATTTTTAAGCCCCGCGCCTCGAGAAGGAGGTGGCGAGATTCCCCTCCTTCCTCTCGACCAGATTCCCAGGGACCAGCCCAAGCGTATCCGCCTTCAATACGTCCGCCAGGTGGGTCCCTACCGTGAAGAAGTAGAAAGAATTCTCTATGTGCGCCGGGAGGGCAAGGAAGTGATCGCCCTTTCCAACGAATGCACCCATTTGGGATGCCCCGTTCGCTACAAAAAAGAAAAAAAACATTTCGCCTGCCCCTGCCACGGTGGTGTTTTTGATCTCGAAGGCAAGCGAATCGAAGGCCCCCCACCTCGCCCCCTCAACCGTTACACAGTCCTCCCGCCCAAAACAAAGGGCGGTCCCATCCGCCTCAAAGTCTAGGTCCGGTCATGAAGAATCCTTTGCGCACGCTTCAAATGTTTCTCGACGACCGCCTGGGACTCCCTCAACTTCGTGAAAAGTTTTTAACGGGCAAAATCCTCCCTAAAGGGAGTTCCTGGTTGCAAACCTTGGGCTTCGCGGCCCTCATCCTCTTCGCCGTCCAGTTCTTAACAGGGCTTGCACTGGCCTTCCATTACAGCCCCACGACCACAAGCGCCTACGACTCCATCCGCGTTTTCGAACGGAGCATCCCCTTCGGCAAACTCACCCGTGGCCTCCATCACTATGGAGCCTCGGCCATGCTGATCCTGCTCTTCCTCCATGCCTTGCGGGTGTTCTTTCAGGGGGCTTACAAAAAACCGCGCGAACTCACCTGGCTTTTAGGACTCGCCCTCTTTGGCTGCGTTATCGGCCTCGGGTTCACAGGCTATCTTCTTCCCTGGGACCAGAAGGCCTACTTCGCCACAAAGGTGGGGGTCAACATGGCTTCTCAAGCCCCCATCGGCGGCCACGAAATCCAACAGGCCCTCTATGGCGGCCCGGATTTGGGGCCGAATACCCTGGGTCGATTCTACGTCCTCCACATCCTCGTTCTCCCCTTGGGGCTCATGGTTCTTCTGGCCCTCCATCTCTTCCAAGTCCAACGCCACGGCATCACTCCTCCGGGGGTTCCGGTCGGACAAAAGGGAGAACCCGGCCCCGCCTACCACCCCAACCATACATTCAAAGAAGCCCTCGTAGCCCTGATTGCCGTCGGAATTGTCACCTGGCTCGCCCTCAAACACGGTGCCCCCCTCGAAGCCGAAGCGGATCCGGTGGATCTAGCCTATGACCCCCGGCCCGAATGGTATTTCCTGGGGCTGTTCCAACTCCTCAAATATTTTCCCGGATCCCTCGAATCGATCGCAGCCTTCTGGCTCCCCAATCTCTTCCTTCTGACCCTGGCGCTTCTCCCTTTCTTTGACCGAAACAAAGAGCGCAAACTCACAAAACGTCCCATCGCCCTCACCTTGGGAAGCCTCTTTGTCGTCACCCTTGTCAGTCTCACCTGGCTGGGGGCCCAGGACAAACCAAGGCACTATAGGACGCCTCCTCACCCGCTCGGCGCTTCCCCTCAAATCAAAAAGGGATACCTCCTCGTCCGGCGCGAAGGTTGCCTCTCCTGTCACACATACACCAATGAGAAGGGCCAGGTCTTTGGAGAAACCAAAGAAGAGGACGACGCTCCCGACATGGCGGACTTCGATCAAACACCCGACGAGATTGTAGAATTCCTCCCCAATCCGGAATCGGACATCATGCCCAACTTTGACCACCTCAAGACGAGTGAGCGCCGAGCGATCGGTCTCTACCTGGAAAGCATCCGGGCCAAATAAGCCCCGGAGCCCAACCGGACCTTTTTCCCGGAGTTTCGGGATCTTGCAAAAGCGGGCGCAATCGGATCATTCATCGGAAAGACCGGGGAGAAAGCCATAGCCATTGTCCCTGAGCCATGGGTAAATCTCACTCAAAGGAACAACCAAACCCATGTGAGAAATCACAACAGGTCGGATCTTCCCGTGGGTGTAGATCTTGCTGAAGACAGCCACCAACTTTCGGGTTTTTGCATCAAAAACTCCCCCCCCCGAGTTCCCAAAATACGTAGGCGCGTTGATCATCCAATATTTGGTTGCTTTCACTTTGGAATTTTGGTTGGCAATAAACCCCCCTGTCGGGATGGGATCATTGCCAAGAGGGCACCCGATCGCATACACCGAAGACCAAATAGAGATTTGCTTCAATTCCTTGGGGCTTGCGAGTTGGGCAACCCAAGCGATGCGCTCTGTGCTCTTCAACTTCAGCAAAGCAACATCAAACTCTTCGCTCCTGATCAAGAGTCTTGCTTCCACATCTTCTTTGCTGCCCTTTTTCCCAAAGATGGTGACCATTATTGTTCCCCGCTCTTTCCCAAAGGATTTTTCGTTCAAGATATTCCGAACGACATGGTTTGCTGTCAGAACATAACTGTCATAGGTCCCGGAAGAACCCTTTCTGGTCCCCTTCGCCTTCCTTTCGATCGAAGCAATGATGGTCCCCGATCCTACATTTTCTTCCCCACTGATTTGCACCGTCGGGTAGAGCATCTGTTTGAGCATCAAGGACTTTTTCTTCTCGTGGCCCCCTTGCAAGCGATTCATCAAGACCTGCTGGGCGTCTTTTTGTTTCTCGATCTCATCCCGTAAACGCTTCAGTTCCTTCTTATTTTCCGACATCAGGAGACTGGCGTTTTTGTATCCCCCAACATCCTTCCCATCCTTTTCGATCTTCTTGTTTTGAAGAGTCTTCTCGGCCCATCTTTGTTTTAAATCCTGAATTTCTTCCTTCAAACGAGTCAAAGCAGCTTCCATCTGGAGTTGCAAATGATCTTGTTTTTTGGAGGAGGCTTTCGGCTTGAGAGACAGAACTTTGGAAAGCTTGGCCAGCTCGACCTTCTTATCGAAATCTGATTTCTTAAGGGATTGGATCTCCCTCAACGTGGAAGAAAAGATGAGGAGCCCTATAGAAATTGCGGTTACTTCGATCAAGACTCTTTTCATCCCCCCCCCTTTTTCTTATATCCTCATAGAGCTGTTTCCCCAAAGAACTCTATGAAGCATCCCTTTTCCACTCCCCCATCCCGCTCTATCGCTGGACCCATTGGGTCAAGAGATCCGAGTACAAGAGAAGTTTCCCAAGATCACATCCACTTTTGATCCCCCAAAGATTGCAGGTCCCGATCCGCAGGTTTGATGACTTTGAGGCCCCTGACGGCCCGTTTTGCCATGCTTCGATTGGATAAGTTCCTCGGACCAACCCTCCTTGAGTCTTTACTTTTTAGTGTATCGTCTTGCAACACTTTCCCTTTAAAGGAGAAGAGGCACTCCCATGCCACCGCCTTTTGATCCCCCCTCTCTTCAGCCCACTTCCTGTTTCTGGTGATCCTTCCTGTTCTTGGAAAGCTTTGCGGGGTTTTCCTCCACACGAAGAGCCTTTGGTTCTGATTTCCTGTAGAACAAGCGCAAGCCAATCACAGTCCAATAGCCCCGGAGAAGCGTTTTGAAGGTCAAGGTGGACTGACCGCGCTCTCGCTCCACAAAGCGAATCGGCACTTCTGCGATGCGCAAGCCTTCCTTTTTCGCTCGATAGAGCAGCTCCTGAACAATGGCCGGCCCCCGGCTTTTGGCAAAAGCGGCATCACAGCGCAAAAGGGCTTCTCGTGTCCAAGCCCGGTATCCTGAGTTGCAATCCCTTACTTTGAGGCCAAACACGGTTCGGATATAAGTATTGGCCATTCTCGTCACCCATTGACGCCAAAGGGGCCGCCCCAGGTCCTGGCCGCCCTTGACTCCCCGCGAACCCAGGACCAGGTCAAAACCTTCCTCCACCTTGAACAAGAGATCCGGGAGGTGACGCGGATCATGGGAGAAATCCGCGTCCATCTCGATCGCTCCCCGATACCCTTCGGTGAGGGCATAGGCAAAACCCGCCGCACCGGCAGCGCCGCGCCCGCGATCGGCCTTCCGATGCAATAAATGGACCCGGGGGTCCTTCTCACTGTAAGAACGAACCAGTGAGGCCGTCCCATCGGGAGAATCGTCATCCACGACAAGGACTTCGAGGAGAGGATCGGCTTTGAGAATTGCGTCCATCAAGGGCAGGATGTTCTCGGCCTCGTTATAGGTCGGAACGATCACAAGCCAGCCCTTGTGGTTCATACCTGCGCTCTCTCTCCGAGATACGGCGCAAGCGCAGCCAGGACTCTCTCAAGGGAGATAGATTCTTGGCAGTCAGGGTGCTTGTCACAGCTGGAATAACAACAGAGGCAATCGAGGTCCTCGGCAAAAAGCTTGGTCCCCTTTCCATAGAGTTCGATCTCGGCATGGGAGGTCGGACCGAAGAGGGCCATGACAGGTTTTGCAAAGGCAGTCCCCATGTGAAGGGCCAGCGTATCCCCCGTCACCAAAACATCCACCAGGGAAAGGCGCGCAGCGAAGGCCCGCAAACTGTTGTCGTTGCCCGCGTCGATCAGCTTGCAACCTGGGCAGGCGTTCCGAAGAGCTCGATGGCGCTCCACCTCCTCCGGTCCCCCCAGGAGGACCACAGAATGGCCCATTTTGTCTAGCTTGCGGATCAAGGCGGTTTGACCCTCCAGAGTCCAGCGCTTCTGAGGCCAACGCCCCCCGGCCCCGGTGTTGATGCCGACCAAACAAGCCCCCTTGGGCCTTCCCCCCACCGAATCAAGCCAAGCTTCGGCCTCGGCCCGCTCGTCCTCACGAAGAACCAAAACAGGCCGATCCTCGATCGGAGTGGGAAGCTCCAGGAGAGAGCCTACAAGGTTTTGGTAGGTCTCCTGATTGGCCTTCTTGGCTTGGTCGGAGAGCCCCATCAGAAACCAATGCTCGGCCGCGGGAGACAGGGGCATCACCTGCCCTTCGAGATCCAGGGCAAAGCCCACCCTCCTGCCCCCCTCCTTCAAGGAGATCCCCTGGGCCAGCGCGACCGTCAAGGGATCAGCATCGGGACAGAGGACCAGGTCGAAGGGCACTTGGGCCAAGAGGGCGGGCAGGGTGCCCTTCTGCGTAAGATGCAGAGTGTCGACAAAGGGGTTGCCCTCGAAGAGAGGGGCAGCAGATGGGAGAGTCAGCCAATCGATCCGTGACTGTTCATAGCGCCTCCGAATGGCAGGAAGGAAACTGGTCGTACGCAGAACATCCCCCACTGCCGCCAACTTGACGACCGCGATCCGAAAACCGGCAGGTTCGTATTCGGGGCAGTCCGGGCAGAGATAGCCCTCCATCTTGTGCGGTTTGCAGGGCCGCTCGGGGCGGAAGTGTCGACAATCACGCCTTAGGGATGCCAGGGATACAAAGGGGGATGAAAAATCTTCGGGGCTCAAATGGCTTCTCCGTCGTGATTGGAGGCTTGGCTGCCAGCTAGAAGTTCGAGGTAGAAAGCCTCAGTGTCCCGGCACATCCTCCTGAGATCAAAGGATTCTCGACATCTTTCAGCAGCTCGCCGCCCCATGGCTCTGGCCTTTTCAGGGTCGGTTTCCAGCGAAAGGATGGCTTCGGCGAGGGAGGCTGGATCTTCTGGGGGAACATGGCGACCGCTTTCCGGGTCCTCAAAAGCTTCGATCATCCCTCCTACTTTAGAGGCGATGACAGGAAGGCCCGCAGCCATGGCCTCGAGGAGAGCCACCCCTAAGCCTTCACGCCGGGAAGGGAGACAGAAGAGATCACTGGCCGCGAGGAGATCTTCGATCCTGGAAACCCGTCCTGGAAAGAGAACTTCGATGGATCCAGGAAGGCTTGCGGCCTGTGCTCGGAGGGCATCCCCTTGGGGCCCTTCACCGGCAAAAACCCATTGGAGCTTTCTTATAGAAAGGCGCGGTGCCAGCAGCGCAAGGGCTTGGAGAAGGATGTCCTGTCCCTTGCGTCGATGCAGGCTTGCCGTAGTAAGACCTACGAAAGCCTGGGGATCCAGGCCGAGAGCTGTGCGTGCAGCTCTGCGCCGATCCGAAAAAGCGAGGCCGGCGAAGCGCGCAGAATCCACGCCGTCGTGAACCAAGCGGGCACGGGAGGGCGGCACCCCCAGCCCTAGAACCTCCCCCTGCACCGCCGCAGACACGCAAACCACCCCATCCACGGCCTTGCAGTAGAGCCAGCGCTTCCAAGGGTTCGGGCGCAGGGCATAGTCCATGCGACGCGTAACAACCTTGACTGGGGAGAGGCCAATGCTAGCCACCCCTCCCAGCTTGTGCGAACGCGAACAGGCAAAGTGCAGCAGGTCCTGAGCCTCTGCCTTCACAATGTTTCGGAGACCTCGAAGCGCCCCCAGCGAGAGATCGTTCCGCATCCTCTGCTCAAGGACGCGTAGCCCCAGAGCTCGGGGGACCTTTTCGAACTGCGCCCCAGGCTGCAAAGCAAAGATCTGCTTATGTCCCTTCTCCGCGAGAAAGTGGACGAGAGCCTCCAACTGCATCTCGCCCCCCGACCATGCCCGCTCGGCGAGAATATGAAGGATCTTGGCCAAGGCCTTCGCTCTGTCAGCGCCCCGAGCCCAGCTTGGGGAAGAGGGACAGGGGCTCACTGGACTCCTCCACGAGTCTGGGGCTCTGTCCCCGTGGAATCATCGGACCCTGGAGGAGGGGCGGTTCCCAAAGATTCTTCTCAGCAGAGAGGATCTTTAGGATGTCACGAATCCGATGGCTGTATTGGTGCTCCTGGGTCACGAGTTCATAACCCGCCTGCGCAATCTTGGCACGCTCTGCATCTCGCTTCAGATAGTACCGGCAAAGCTCCTGGCATTCTTCTTCACTCTCGAACCACACAAGATGACGGTGGTTCTCGAAGACTTCTTCAATGCCCGGAACATGCCGAACGATATGAAACCCTCGGCAGGCCAAGGTGAGGAAAAAACGATTGCTGAAGTAAAGCCGTGAATCGTTGGACTGATTGAGACCGAGGATGATCTTGGAGCGTGCACAGATCTTCGCGTAATGCTTGGGGCGGGCTTCTCCCGCTAAGTTCAGATTTTTAAAGCGGCGCATATGGGGCAACCAGCTGTCCCGTAAACCGAAGATGGTCAGGTCGGACCACTCGGAAACCCGCGACAGAAACTCGGGGCGATTGCCCATGTGACCTGGACCGCCGATGAAGGCAATGTCACGGTCAACCCCCCCACGAGAATTCTTGTAGGGCTTGTGAAACTTGGGGGAGAACCCGCTCATCAAAAAGGTCGACTGCAGGATGCCCTTCTGCCTGTAATCCTGCACAAGGCTCGGTGTGGAAAGGCAGAGCAGCCTGGTGTTGCGCACATACTCCACGTGACTGGATTCCAGGCAGCGGGTTTGCTCTTCCATCCAAACGACAGTCGGGATCTCGGGGGCGAGTTCTTCCATGAGGAGGGGTGGGAGATCGTGAAAGAACACGAAGCAGAGATCAGGCCGATAAAGGCGCTTGATCAAACGGACGGCTTGATACATTCCCCACTTGCCGATCCATCGGCGCAGCCTCGAGCAATTGACCCAGGAAACTTTGAGTCCGTTGACGCGTAAAGCATCCACGAGTCCTCCGGTGCAGCAGCTCCTGGATTTTTGTTTGCCAAAAAAGAGGACACGCTCGGGGCGAAGGGGAGGGAAGCCGAGCGGCGAACCGGTACGGAACTCTTCCGAGGAGGGAGTCGATAAAGCGCTGTGTGGACCCTGGGCAGAATGGAGAGGTTTCGGCGCAAAACGCCTGGCCTCTCTAGGATCGGCCCCTCGGGGTTCGTGAATCATTCGGGCAAGCTCCGACGCAACTTACGAACAAGATTGGGGTGGAGAACATCGAGATAAGAGGCTTGCAACATCATCCCCTCCCATCGGGAAATCCATAACACCCTCTTGATGGAGAATATACAGACTGTCCCGCGGGGAAAGCCAAGAATTGTTTCGATCCCAGGCGAGGATTCGACTGCCCTGGTCGGGTCCCTCGAGGATGGCGCGAAGCCAATAGCTGCGAAGGGAGCGGTTTGCGCGGAGCCTCAGGATGGTTCCACCCCCCTCGGCGGGAGCCTGGCTGAGCTGGCAGCGGCCAAGTGGGGGGAGATGGGTCATTCCGGCGGAGACGTAGTCCTGGGGCAGGATTGCGCCCCTTTGGAGATAACGAATCCAGAAGGGATGACGGAGGGGAGCGGGACGGAAACGGCGAACCTTGGTGCTGTTGCGGAGGGCGTGGCGCTCGCGGGTGCGGCGCTGTTTTTGGCCGCGACGATCGACCGCGGCGAAGCATGGGGTAGGAGAGATTTTTTTTTCAAGAAGCCAGGTTTCGAGGGTGGATTTTGGAAGGAATTGAAGCTGTTCTTCCAGAAAAGGGGCCAACATGGAGGGGAGGAGGCGGGAAGGAACCTTGCCGGGAAAGAAGCGGCAGGACTGAAAATCGAGGAAGGCGACCCGCCCGTCCTCGAGGAGGCGCAGGTTGTCACCGTGAAGATCGGGATGGAGGACACCCTTGTTTGCGAGATCCCAGATGGCCTCGAAGAGGCGGTGGCGGGCGGGGGGATCGAGGGGGCGCCCTTCGGGAAGGGCTGCGGTGAGAAGGACGGCGAGGGTGGGACCGAGGGGGCTGCGCTGGCTGGACTCGGCGAGAACGCGGGGAACGAGGAGGCCGAGGGCGGCGGCGCGGGTGAGGTTCTCCGCTTCGCGGCGCGTGGGAGAGGACCGAAGGGCATAGCGCAGGCGGACGCGAAGGAAGGGGAAGAGGTGCTGCTTGGCAAAGAGGACACCCTCCGGAGTGGGGACGCGGAGGACACGGCGGAGGATCCGCTCGGAGACGATCTCGGCTTCTTCGGGGATGTCCCCGCGGAGAAGGCGGGCATGGATGTCCGCTTGGTGGGCCTTCTCCCCTTGCTGGGCTTTCACGGGCTTTGAAGGGTGCGTCATCCCCTACCCTCCTGGGGAAGGAGGCGGGCGTAGAGGCTGCGCAGGGCGGTCTTCCCTTGGCTGTCCCAGTTCTGGACCTCGCGGGAGGCGGCCTGGCCCAGGCGGCGGGCCCTGGGGCGGTCCTTCAGGAGGAGGGCGAGAGCTCCGGCGATCGCTTCGGGATTGGGAGCAACGAGGAGGCCGGTCCGCCCGGGGTCGATCAGTTGGTCGAAGCCCCTGTCCTCCGGTGCGACGACCGGCAGCCCCAGGAGCATGGCTTCGCGGAGGGCGCGGCAGGTGGCATCGCTTCCGGGCACCAGGAACAGGAAGGCGTCGGCTCCTGCGAGCGCCTCCGCATAGGACTCGCCCCGGAGGTAGCCGGGGAAAAGCACCCGGTCCTGCAAGCCCAAGGCCGCCAGCGGGCGCTCACAGACCTCTTCGAGGACACCCTCGTCCGGGCGCCCCAGGATCACAAGCCGGGCGCCGGGAAGGTTTTTCTGAAGTGCGGCAAAAGCCTCCCAGGCCAGGCCCCAGCGGCGGCGCCGCTGGATCCGGGCCGTGAGGACAACAATGGGTGTCCCCTTTTGTAAGCCGAGGCGAGCGCGGAGCTTGGCGCGGGCGGGCTCGGGGGAGGCCAGGGTGGGGAGGGCCAGGTCGACGGGAGGCGGGGTCAGGGAAAGAAGGCTGTCCCCCCTTGCCTTTCCCATCGCCTGGAGGCGGGAGGCGAGGCGCGGGAGGGGATAGCTGAGGGCGGTCGTGGCGGAAAAAGCAATCCACTGCCGAGGGCCAGGATGGAGATCGCCTTCTCCCCAGACCGTTCGGAGCAGGGGGACCTTGCGATGACTGACCTGCAAAGCAAGGGCCGCCACCAGATGATCCCCCGCCTGATGGCAGTGCAAGAGGTCCACTTCTCCCTGGTCGATCCACGAGGCAAGGAGGCCAACATCCCGAAAGATCGAGCCCAGATGAAAATGACGGCGCAGCTGAAGGCCCTCGAGCAAAGGAATCCCCAATTCGATCGCCCGCCCCGCGATCGCATGCTTCATCCCCGGATGCACAAATCCCGCCAAGGCCAATCGCGCCTCAGGAAAGTCCTTGGCCCAAAGCAAGCAAAGCTCCGCCGGGCCCGTCCACTTATGATTGCTGTAAAGATGGAGGATCTTCAACGCCCCGCCTTCTTTTGTAAGCCCCGCAACTTCTTGTATTTGAGATAGCCATAACGCCCCGCCATCCAACTGGCCAGCCCCCCCCGCCATCCATCGAGGACACCCATCTTTCCGAAAAAGGCAGAAAAAAATGCCGAAGCCCCATGGGCCCAGGGGTCCCAGATGCCCGCCCGGCGCCCCTCCTCCCAGAGCGCCTGAGCCGCAATCTCGGTGAAGCGCTCCACCGTCCGGCGGTGTTCGGAAAAATCTCGATATGAATCGTGCAGGATCGGAGAACGAAGAGTCCGGACCCCACCCACAGCCCCCGGTTTCAGCTCAACCCGGTCATGGGGATCCGTCCCCCCCCAGCCCGCCCGCTGCCGATCAAAGAGCCGGATCTTGGTGTCCGGCCAGAATTTTCCATGGCGCATCCAACGCCCCAAATAGCGGTTTTTCCGAGGCATCGCATAGGCCGCCGGCAGGGCAAAACCCTCTCCCCCTCGCAAAGCCCTCAATTCCTCCCCAAGCTCAGCACTCAAACACTCATCCGCGTCCAGCGAGAGAATCCAATCATGACAGGCCAAATCAACCGCCCGCTGCTTCTGCGCCCGATGCCCAAGAAAAGGCACCTGCCTCTCCACCCTGGCCCCCAAGCCTTTCGCAATTTCCACAGTCCGATCCGTCGAACCACTATCCAAAACCAGAACCTCATCGCAAAACCCGAGGCCCTCCAAACACCGCCCAATCCGGTCTTCCTCCTGAAAGGTGATCACACAAGCACTGATCCCCCTCACGCCCCTTCCTCACCCCGCCTCTTCGCCCGGGCGTTCCTCTTGTTTTCCCGCCGGATCCCCCTCCTCCCCTCGAGCATCTGCGCCTTCACCGCCGCAAAACGCCTCTCCCAGCGCTGAAACCCCGCATCCTTTTCAAAAGACTGCGCCGAAGCCTTGAGCACCTTGTCCACCTCTTCATCCGACACATCCAACTTTTGCCGCAGAAGGTAGCTCTGCGCATGCGCCAAAATCTGCAACCAGCGAAAACGCTCCAACATCTCAGACATCAAGTCCAAGAGTTCCAATTCCGCCGGCTCCACCCCCACCCGCGCCGCCTCCTTTTTCCGCTTTCGATGTGAAGTCATCCCCCCCAACCATAGCCCCCCAGCCCTTCCATTCCTCCCTCATCCCTCCAAAAAGCTCAGCCCCAATCCCACTTCACAGACTCCACCCCTCTCAAAGCAGTGAGCCCCTCCCCGAAAGCAGGTCCCCCGTCCGAAGCTCCGCAAGCGGCTTCCACACCCGCTTTCCCGGCAACCAAACAGGATGCTCCGGCGTCCCCTCGAGCCAGGTCGCGCTCTCCTTTTTCTTCCCGATCAGGATCAGGGTCCCGGTTACAAAGCATCCGCGCCCAAGACTCTTGCAGGTTTTTCCAAAGCCCCCGACCTTCTTGGTCGCCCTGTTCACCAGGTCTTTTATCTTCTCAAAAGCTTTCTTCACTTTGTTCCAGATCCCGAAGGCACTTCCGGCAAGGAGGATCGCAGCCTTTCCCCCTGTAATGACCCTATCCCACCAGCCAAGTTCTTTTGGTTTACCCTGGAGGCAGCCTTTAATCCTGGAGGTGATGTCTCGGCAGGAGATCGCGGAGAGGAGATCCAGGATTTCTTCGAGGAAGGGGTTGCCACCGGGGGGCGCTGTGGTTTGCTAGCCGTTTTTGTCGAAGATCTTGGGCTTGCCAAAGGGATCATAGTCGTAGCTCTCTACGACAGAACCATTGCTTCCACAGAGTTCCACGAAGATCCTTCGCTTCGATCAAAACGGCTACTGGCTCTCTTACAAAAGGCTCGAGAAGAGCAGCTTCGGCAACGGTTTGGCTACTTCGTAAACAGAGCAACCCTGGAAATGTGTTTCGAATGAATCCAAACCCCAAGTTTTTGCATGGATAAACCGGCAACAGTTCTGGGTCTTCCGATGGAAAAGCACCTCTCTTGGTGATACATTGTTATAACAATGGTAGACCATAAGGAGGTAGAACCATGATCAAGAATCTGACAAAGCATGGAAACAGTTTGGCCTTGGTGATCGACCGTGCCGTCCTCGACCTCTTGAAGATAGACGCTGACACCCCCCTTGATATCTCCACTGACGGACAGGTGCTCATCGTTTCTCCCGTACGTGACCCCGAGCGTCAGAAAAAATTCAAAAAGGCTTTGGAGAAAACCAACCACCGTTACGGAAAAGCTCTCAAGAAACTGGCGGACTGACACATGACACCTGATTTCCTCAGTCTTGCCGAAGTGTTGGAGATCCATCGGGACCAGATTGAACGATACGGAGGAAAGAGAGGTATTCGGGACCTGGGGCTTCTCCAGTCCGCCCTTGCAATGCCGGCAGCCGGGTTCGGAGGTCGCTATCTGCACGGTGACCTTTTCGAGATGGCTGCAGCCTATCTTTTTCATATCATAAGCAACCATCCCTTTGTGGACGGCAACAAGAGAACAGGAGCGGTGGCCGCCCTGGTATTTCTGCTCCTTAACGGTATGGAAATCAAAACCGACGAGGATCTGTTCGAACAAACGGTTCGTTCTCTGGCCGAAGGAAAGGTGGGCAAAACGGCCATAGCCGAGTTCTTCCGGGAGCATTTCTCTGGTTAAAGTCGGTGTTCCCGCCAAACGGTTCGACCCCGCCACTTTCCCCTCCAGCAACGGAATCCATCAGGCTTCTTTTTTTGGTGGTCCGCATGAATCACGACTCCGATGAAGAACGACGCCGCATCCTCTCCCGGCGTGAAAAACCGACCCCTTCGAAGGCAAAAGCCGAGATGCCCCTTGAGCGTGATCAAGGATAGGACTCTTTTATTTACTGCAATGTGATGGAAATGCTTGCTTCAACCGGCATGGCGAAGGGATCACCCCGGTCGGGTGCTGGGCGCATGTAAGCTGTTACTTTCACAAAGCAGAAAGGCTTGTCTCTCGCAGAAGATCCCTTCCAGAGACTCCGATCTTTCATGAGGAAAAGCAGATCAAAGATCTTAGGGATGATCCCAAGGCTTTGGTCGCGGAAAGGCAAGCAAGGGTCCTCCCCCTCGTAGAGAAGAAGTGGAGACCTTTTTCGAATGGATCGAAAACGCAAGTCTACGCATGGAAAAGGGCGAGGCCGGAGATCGCGGAGAGGAGATCCAGGATTTCTTCGAGGAAGGGGATCGAGCCGATGAGGAGGTCGCCGATGATGTCTGCATTCTTCTTCATGAAGTCCAACAGACCTCTTAGGGCTTCGCGCATGCAATGGTTAAATGAAACGCTCGATCCCTCACATGTCGTATCGACTCTTTACATAGCCTGCTCCTTCCATCTGACGAAATGGAACAAGATTCGCATCCTCCACCGGACCCATCATTGGTCAAAGAACGGAAACAATCATGAAAAGCCAACCCCTTAGGCAGGAAAGGGTTCCTTCCAAAAAGCTTTATTCCCGCAAAATGCCAAATGTCCTTCAGACTATGCCCAATTGGTTCAAAGCAAAGAGTTCTACAATGCATATAACATTCTTCTAGTAGCCCTTCAGAGAAATCTATTTCAGCTTTTCTATGACCGGTTCCTGTTCAGCAAGGTGCTGTTTTCCCCATTTCTCAATAAGTCGAATATCGTAGGAACAAGAGCTTAACTTTGCCATTTGCTCATGGTACACTTTCGAGGGAATAATCCCCGCATTTTCTTTCTTTGTTAACTCTATAATCTTGTCAAATTCCAAGGCAAACAAAACCCTTTCAGGAAGGAAAGTTTGTTGCTTTTGAAGCAGGTTAAATAATCTTCGAATTCGAATCTCACGTTTTGGATCTCCCATCGCTTCTTCCCATTGTAAATACGGTAGAATAAGTGGAAATACCTGCTTAAGAAAAACATCCAATTCAACATCTCGATCGCCTTCATAAAATTGAAATACAAAGTCCCGAAGAGATGAAAAGGGCAACTTACCTTCTAAAAAACCCCGAAAACATGACAAAAGTTGTTGCATCTTTATCAAAATCATTTGACATGCCTTACGAGACCCGGAACTTTGATCCCCCGATGGATAAACCTTCCAGTCTTATCAAAAGTGTCATGGTAAAGTCGAATCGTGCGACCGTCTTTACCAACGGCCTTTACCCACCGAGTAAAACTCCCAGGAACTTTTCGGGGAACATCAACGGAAAATTCGGTGAACCTTCCTAACCTTCTTGCTTTGTGATTTATCCCCCCCTTGAATTTTTTGAAAAACTTTGCTCCTTTGGAATGGGCGGCCTTTGTTATTTTGGCTAAAAAGTCACCACATTGCCCCCCATTATGAACCAGCCCCACCCACCGGCTCACCCTGTACGCATTCGCCCCCGGCACCCTTAGGTTAAAGACCCGCACCCTCCCGAAGGAAACCCGGCGCCCAAAGACCCTAAGAAGCCCCTCCCTCCCCGAAAGCAAATCCCCCGTCCGAAGCTCCGCAAGCGGCTTCCACACCCGCTCCCTCGGCAACCACACAGGGTGCTCCGGCGTCCCCTTGAGCCAGGTCGCGCTCTCCTTTTTCTTCCCGATCAGGATCGCGTGGACCGCTCCCTCGTACCAGCGCTTGGAAGTCCCCGAGACCTCGAAGGAGCCCTTCTTTTCCTGGACCGATTTAACAGGAGCAACAATGGCAGACTGGACCCGATCACCCGCCTTGACCTGTTCGATGGGTAAGAGGGTCCCATGGGCCATCAGGACCAGGGTCCCGGTTACAAAGCAACCACGTCCAAGACTCTTGCAGGTTTTTCCAAAGCCCCCGACCTTCTTGGTCGCCCTGTTCACCAGGTCTTTTATCTTCTCAAAAGCTTTCTTCACTTTGTTCCAGATCCCGAAGGCGCTTCCAGCGAGGAGGATCACGGCCTTACCCCCTGTAATGACCCTGTCCCACCAGCCAAGTTCTTTTGGGTTACCCTGGAGGGCGCCTTTGATCCAGGAGGTGATGTCTCGGCAGGAGATGGCGAAGAGGAGATCCAGGGTAGATCACCTAAGTATGAAAGAAGGAATATGAACATTTAAAGTAAGGCCCCTGAAGGAATCGGGGCTTAAGCCTCGAAAGTTCAAACAATTCGACTTTCGCACCTTTATCTGGGATAAGAAAACTAGGAAAAACTATAAGAAAAAACTTTTATCCTTGTTGTGCAATTCACATCCATATTCTTTTTTCTGATTGCCCTATTGAGCAAGAGGGATGTTTTTTAAAAATTCCACCACTCCTTTATCTGAAACATCACTCTTCCAAAACATTCGAGTAAAGACAAAAACCCCTTCACCTACTTCTTCTTCATCTAATTCCTGGATTTCAACAACCCCAAGATAACACCAACGCACAAGCTCACCTTCATTATTTTCATAAGAAATTTCATGTTTTTTTGCAACTCTTTCCAGTTCCTTTTTTGCACCATCTTCATCTTCGCTTCTTACCAAAATAATAGATTCTTCAATAAGAACATCAGAAGATTGTTTAAATTTCAGGGAATCCTTTTCTTTAAAATGGCTGCTGGCAAAAAGGACCCTCCCAGAAAACCATAATCTATCCACCGAGGTTTTTTTCATTTAGGCGCTTCGCCTCCTGTAACAGCTTTTTTGCTTTTTTTAATTTTATCTTTTCCACACCCTTTGCGACCTTCAACTTTGATTTTATTTCATTTAATGAATTCCCTAAAAGCTCGCTAGGGAATTCTCTCTTGAGCTTTCCTGAAAGAACTTCCCTTGCAGGTTTTGTGGGGTCACACCCATTATGAACCAGCCCCCCCCACCGGCTCACCCGGTACGCATTCGCCCCCGGCACCCTTAGGTTAAAGACTCGCACCCTCCCGAAGGAAACCCGGTGCCCAAAGACCCGAAGCAAGCCCTCTCTCCCCGAGAGCAGATCCCCCGTCCGCAGCTCCGCAAGCGGCTTCCATACCCGCTCCCTCGGCAACCACACAGGATGCTCCGGCGTCCCCTTGAGCCAGGTCGCGCTCTCCCGCTTCTTCCCGATCAGGATGGCGTGGACCGCTCCCTCGTACCAGCGCTTAGAAGTCCCCGAGACCTCGAAGGAGCCCTTCTTCTCCTGGACCGATTTAACAGGAGCAACAATGGCAGACTGGACCCGATCACCCGCCTTGACCTGTTCGATGGGTAAGAGGGTCCCATTGGCCATCAGGACCAGGGTCCCGGTTACAAAGCAACCACGTCCAAGACTCTTGCAGGTTTTTCCAAAGCCCCCGACCTTCTTGGTCGCCCTGTTCACCAGGTCTTTTATCTTCTCAAAGGCTTTCTTCACTTTGTTCCAGATCCCGAAGGCGCTTCCGGCAAGGAGGATCGCAGCCTTTCCCCCTGTAATGACCCTATCCCACCAGCCAAGTTCTTTTGGTTTACCCTGGAGGCCGCCTTTGATCCAGGAGGTGATGTCTCGACCCGAGATTGCGGAGAGGAGATCCAGGATCTCTTCGAGGAAGGGATTCCACTAGGAGAAGGATGTCCCCTGGCCACTTTTTCGATTGATGTCTCTTCGTTTAAGAGATGGAAAGGTTATTGGGTTTCCCGAAACAACCATGGAGACAAGCCTTGACAAAAAATCCATCACACCAGAAACAGGAGATCCCTTGACCTGTCCTCTCTTTACTTTCTTTTCTGCTCCCTTAACTAAGGGAAGTAAAGAATAATCCTTCTTAGTTCTAAGCAAAGAGGAATCCAGTGACTTTGCTTTACCTGCCCTCTCGCGAAATTAGCACGAGCAGCCTTTTATGGGCATCGTGACAAAGTCAGGAGGAACACTTCGGATTTTCACCTCTCCGGCGACACCCAGCATTTGCACTATCACCGACACGGAAGCGACATCCCGAGCAAACTCCACTTGGAAGCCATCAAAATAGCCTTGCTGATTCGACATTTCCCAGGCCCACAGCAACGGAAGCCCAATTGCTTCCTTCCACGGTGAAGCACTAGTAAAATCCACCAGTTGAGAAGCAGCATCCCCACTTCTGAACAACTCAGCATCGAGCAGAGTCAGGCTATCGTCACCCTCCACGAGAAAGGCAACTTTCGTCTGATCGAATTTCAGCATTACGGCGACAAGCATGGGTTCTTCTGCAGGATCCTTAGAACACCAGAAGGCTCCCGTAACCTGACGTAAAACCTCGCTCTCGTCAGAAATACTCTCGAGCTGTTTCTGTCTCATTTTTGCAGCCTGCTTAATTATTTTTTAATGCATTTTCGGCAGCCGTATCCCCGGCCCCAGCCATATTGGCAATTTCGCCGACAGTCTTGCCTCTCAAATAATCGCCCAACGCCTTTCTGACGTTACCGGCACTCCCTCCGGGAATCAGAATGCCCTCGGCTGCGTCCATGTCCTTGATTCTTTTCATATTGCCGATCTTCTTGATTCCCTTTCCAGTGAGCTTTACGCCTTTTGAAAAAAGGTCATCATAATTATTATGAACCAACCCCCCCACCGGCTCACCCGGTACGCATTCGCACCCGGCACCCTTAGGTTAAAGACCTGCACCCTCCCGAAGGAAACCCGGTGCCCAAAGACCCTAAAAAGCCCCTCCCTCCCCGAAAGCAAATCCCCCCTCCGAAGCCCCGCAAGCGGCTTCCATACCCGCTCCCTCGGCAAGCATACTCGGGCATCCCCTTGAGCCAGGTCCCGCACTCCCGTTTCTTCACGATCAGGATCGCATGGACCGCAGACTCGTACCAGCGCTTGGAGATCCCAGGGATCTCGAAGAAGCCCTCCTTCTCCTGAATCGTAAGATTCGGGGCCTCCGCCTCCATTTAGGAAATTTCAATCCTTTTTTATTGGGGATCAGCCCCCCATCTTTTTAAGAAACTAGGGTTGATCCAAGAAAGGGTCAAAGAACGTTCGTATAGCTTTTCTCCTGGCCGGATCTCAAAGGTCCAAGATCGGTAAAGACAAAATGTTCCCAGAAACTCCCTGAATCCTTCAGGTACCTCTTGGTATGCCCAAAACAATTCCTTCGGGCAAAAGAAACCTTCCTTCTTCCCTAAATTTGGCAAAATACAAATTAAATCGTGGATAGCACCAATTGGGTTAATAAAAAAAACAATTTCAGGTGGAACTTTTATAAAATATTCACCCAAGGATCCCTTCTTTATCAATTTCCTACTTTCTTTTAATTCGAACATTAATGAAACTGAATAATTTTCTCTTCCCTTTGAATACCAAAGTATTCTCTTGAAAAGATCAAAGGAAAATTCAAGAACCCTTTTTCGCCCCCAATCCTCGAAATCGTCAAAAGGATACAAGTCATCCAAGTGAAGTGAGGCTGTTTTTTGTTTGTTATCGCCTTTTAACGCATCTAAAAGACCCAAACATTTTTCGAATCCAAAAGAAATCAAATCAACAGAACCCTTAGTTCGGTCGTTTCCATCCATGCTTCTCCAACCATTTCATTTGCTTGTTTATCACAGGACCTTTTCCATGCTTCCAGGAACCATCAAGGTTTAATGCAGAACCATTTTTCAGATGAGCATGCCATTGTTCCCCCTTGGATAAGGGACGATCAATTCTCTTAATCCCCCTTGGGGCTTTCCCTTTGAACACAGCATTTCGCGCCTTCCTTAAAAGGCTACCAGAACACTCCTCCCCATTATGAACCAGCCCCCCCCACCGGCTCACCCTGTACGCATTCGCCCCCGGCACCCTTAGGTTAAAGACCTGCACCCTCCCGAAGGAAACCCGGTGCCCAAAGACCCGAAGAAGCCCCTCTCTCCCCGAAAGCAAATCCCCCGTCCGAAGCTCCGCAAGCGGCTTCCACACCCTCTCCCTCGGCAACCACACAGGGTGCTCCGGCGTCCCCTTGAGCCAGGTCGCGCTCTCCTTTTTCTTCCCGATCAGGATCGCGTGGACCGAACCCTCGTACCAGCGCTTGGAGGTCCCCGAGACCTCGAAGGAGCCCTTCTTTTCCTGGACCGATTTAACGGGGGCAACAATGGCAGACTGGACCCGATCACCCGCCTTGACCTGTTCGATGGGTAAAAGGGTCCCATGGGCCATCAGGACCAGGGTCCCCGCCACAAAACATCCGCGCCCAAGACTCTTGCAGGTTTTTCCGTAGCCCCCGACCTTTTTGGGCACCCTAAACACCAGATTTCTTACCTTCTCAACGGCTTATTTCTCATAATTTTCTAAATTCCTTCAATAGAATAGAAAGAAAACACCCTTTTAAGAAATAAAGAAAAGGCCTTATCTTTCAATCACTTTTTTATTTTTAGAAAATTCGAGGTCCTGAAAAAGAAAACAACACTCTTACCTTTAGAAACGCTCTTTCTTTTTTGAACAGGTTTTATATTTTTATATAATCTAAAGACACGAATCTATTGGTTAAAAAAAACAAAGATTGACCTAAAAAAACATAAAAATGATATATTTAATTTCTTAAATATAAAGGGAGACCTTTTTTCGGAACTCTAGTGAAACCATAGGATCTTTTGTAACTTTTAAAAAGGAGTCCTGAAAACCATCATAGTCACCTCGTGAGATTATCTCTTCAAAAGCAAGTTCCTTTATTTGATTACAAGCATCGAACAAACAAGGGATGAGATTTTTGGTTTTAAAGGATTTATAGCAATGAATAAACGCCTGATACCGAACGCGTAAGAAAAGAGCTTCTTTGTAAATTGTACCAATTATTTTTAGAGGAACACCAGTCCACATCTTTTGAGAAGAAAGGTGGTTTGCTAAAGCATTTTCTGCTAAACTGTTCTTAGCTTTGGATATTTCCATAAAAAGCTTTCCTATATTTAATCCGGACAATAGTCCATCATTATAAAGATCTAGCTTAAATAGAGTCAGCACATGACCCAAATCGCCATAAACCAATCTAACATTTTCACAAATTGTCTTTACAACATCAATTGGAGAGCCATTTAAAAAACCAATCATAGTTTCATCTGGAAAAGAAACAACAGGCCATCGTTTATCGATAGAAAGCCACTCTTTATAAAGAAGATTCGAGCCTATTTTTCCAAGGAGTAAACCAGAAATCCTAGCCTTTTTTGGACAAAAGGAAAAGAAATCGAGACCGCGAAGGATTGTTTCCTCAAGATTATCTTCTGTAGACACATCACAGGAAGAGAGGAGACACAAAGGAAACCGAGCAGTTCCTTTTTTTAGGGATTCAAAAGCTTGCTCTTTATCCAATGCTATGGAAATTTCGTGGAAAGATCCACTTGAATTGCAGCATTCATATGTTGCATCGGTTAAAGAAACATATGTGAGACCAGCCTTTATGATTTCATCCCCTGCCCAAGTTGCAATCACGGTTGATTGCAGTTGCTTATCCATAACATAGGAAGATTCAAAACTTCCCCTCCCCCATTTTCGTTCATATTCCTTTATCAATGAAAGAACCCAGAGAGGAATGGGGTTTTTCCACAGGGACAATTCTGCAAAAGAAAGAAGCCAAGTTAACCGATAATGTGCATTTTCAGAAAGAAGACCACTCCTAACATATAACCGATCCTTTTTTTTTCCAAAAAGTGCTCGAAAAAGAACGAATAAAAACAAGGGAACTTGCTTGACGAAAGAGGAATTAAATTTTTTTGAAAGATTACTCCCAAAAGGGATCTGTAATTCGGGGTCAAGGTTGACTTCAACTTCCGATAAAACGGAAAGTCTTGCAAAATAAGCGGAACGCTCTAAACAACCTTGATTCTCAACCTTGTTGCTATACACCGAAGCTGTAAGTGCCGAGGGATCTGGATTCGATAAAAAACGAATAAAAGCTAACCCATTCCCTGCCAACAAGCCCCTTACCATTTATCCTCCATATTTCTCTGGTAAATCTCGAACTCGTGCTTTAATTATCTGGCCAGTCTTTATTACACTTCCCTTTATTACCCCTGTTACAGTATCATAAACCCCATCATTCATTAAATTGTTTTGAAATCTAAACTCTTCTAATTTCTTTAGAATAACCTCCTTTGTTGTTCCTTCATTCTTTGCAATCTTTTTTGCAAAATCATGTGCAAAACGATTCAGCTTCCCTTTAATATACGTATTATGAACCAGCCCCCCCCACCGGCTCACCCTGTACGCATTCGCACCCGGCACCCTTAGGTTAAAGACCTGCACCCTCCCGAAGGAAACCCGGTGCCCAAAGACCCGAAGCAGGCCCTCTCTCCCCGAAAGCAAATCCCCCGTCCGAAGCTCCGCAAGCGGCTTCCACACCCGCTCCCTCGGCAACCACACAGGATGCTCCGGCGTCCCCTTGAGCCAGGTCGCACTCTCCCGCTTCTTCCCGATCAGGATCGCGTGGACCGATCCCTCGTACCAGCGCTTAGAGGTCCCCGAGACCTCAAAGGAGCCCCTCTTCTCCTGGACCGATTTAACAGGGGCAACAATGGCAGACTGGACCCGATCACCCGCCTTGACCTGTTCGATGGGTAAGAGGGTCCCATTGGCCATCAGGACCAGGGTCCCGGTTACAAAGCATCCGCGCCCAAGACTCTTGCAGGT
>Ga0256841_1000406_pt1 | contig 44801 bp, 40 predicted proteins | sample 356308metaG_FD_185971 | JGI IMG/M metagenome (GOLD analysis project Ga0256841, IMG submission 185971) | Hydrothermal vent microbial communities from Mid Atlantic Ridge, Atlantic Ocean - 356-308 | ecosystem: Environmental > Aquatic > Marine > Hydrothermal vents | place: Atlantic Ocean: Mid...
CTGGTCGAACCTTTAGGTTCAAATCCTGCCACCTGGAAACGTCACCGGTCTAAATCCGGTCCCGTGCTAACGTAACCATTAACCAACTTTGGCTGGGGCGGCAGGATTCGAACCTGCGTATGCTGAGATCAAAACCCAGTGCCTTACCGCTTGGCGACGCCCCAGGAGAAAACGCCTTTATACCTGCTCCAGCCGTTGTAACAACGGTGAGCGGTTGCAGCCTCGCGCCACGAATCCGCTCCAGGGCACCGGTATCTGTCGCAGTATGGACTCTGCCTGCAGTCGATCCGTGCAGGCGGCAAATACGCAGGCGCCACTCCCCGTCATCTGCGCAGGCTGGAACTTATTCAACCAATTCAGTGCCTTGCCAACCTCCGGGTAGCGCCGCACAACCACCTGCTGCAGATGATTACCGCCCTCACCCGAGACAAAGGCGGGTATTTTGAGCGGGGGCGCGTTGCGTGTCAATCCGGGATCGGAGAATACCACGGCAGTGGAGACCTCAACGGCCGGATTCAGCACCAGGTACCAGGGCTCCGGCAGGTCAGTCAGGGGGGTCAGCCGTTCGCCCACGCCCTCTGCCCAGGCGGCATGACCGTGCACGAATACAGGTACATCGGCGCCCAGTTGCAGGCCGATGCCGGCCAGCTGGTCGACGGTGAGACCCAGCTTCCACAGCGCATTCAGCGCCACCAGCGTGGTCGCGGCATCGGAACTGCCGCCGCCCAGACCGCCACCTGCCGGCAAGCGCTTGTCGAGACGAATACGCACGCCCGGGTCCCGGCCGGTATGCGCTAACAGGGCGCGTGCTGCACGAACGACCAGGTCCTGCCCGGGAGGCACCCCGGGTAACCCGCCCTGCAGGTCAATCGTGCCGTCGTCCGAGGTTTCAAACCACAGGCGGTCACCGCTGTCGAGAAACTGGAATACCGTCTGCAATTCATGGTAGCCGTCAGCGCGCCGACCGGTGATGCGCAGCAACAGGTTCAGTTTGGCAGGGGCCGGCCAGTACCGTTCCTTACCCGACCCGTTCATGGTATCTGCCAGTCATCGATGACGAACCGGACCTGGATGGCATCGCGCTGCAGCCGCAATTTCTTTGGCAGTGACAACCCGGCACTGTCCATGTAGCGCTGGTAGTCAATCGACCAGCCGTCCTGCCCGATGTGCAGCAAACGTCCCTGCGCGTCCCACTGCAGAACCGGTGCCGGATCCCGCACCGGCAAACCACGCAACCAGGCCGCCAGGCCGGTGACCGGCAGACGCCAGCCGGTCTGCTGTTGCAGCAGGTCTTCCGGGTTCAGGGCAAAAACCGCGGGCTGATCGGCTCGCCGCAGCCACACACCCTGCGCATTACCGTGCAGTTCCACCGCGCCCCGGCCAAAAGGGCCACGCAGGCGGATACGATAGTTTTCGCCACGCTGCTGCCAGTCGAACCCGGCACTCCAGCCTTCTTCCCCGGTCCGTAACGCGACACGACCTTTCGCCTGCCAGTCATGCAGCGCGGCCAGGGTTGCCTGGCGGTCGAGCCAGACAGACTCTGCTGCGGGTTCGGGTATTTTCGGGCGAGTGGCGCAGGCGCTCATCAGCAGCGCCGCCAGCAGCAACAGGCTGGTGATACCGGAGCGTCGGCCTGCGACGCAATCGTTACGGCCTGCCGTCGCGGTCAGGAGACCGCTCCCGGGGGGTAAAACCTGTCGCCTGCAGTACCATGAAGGAAGCGAGGCTGTTTCAGCAGATCCTGCATGGCCGATCAGGGAGACAGGCGCCGTACCGTTTCTTCCAGCACCGGGTCGCCGGGGGCATCCTTGCGCGCCTTGTCCCACAATGCACGCGCGGCATCCCGGTCACCCATGGCCCACATCACTTCCCCCAGGTGTGCAGCAATCTCTGCATCCCCGGTCATAGCGTAGGCTTTCTGCAGGTGGTCGCGCGCTTCCTGCAGGCGTCCGAGGCGATACAACACCCAACCCATACTGTCGATAACGGCCGGGTCCTCCGGGGTCTGCGCAAAGGCCTTCTGCACGTACACCAGGGCTTCTTTATAACGATCCGTGCGGTCCGCCAGCGTGTAACCCAGTGCATTGAGCGCCCGGGCGTTATTCGGTTCGACTTTCAGCACTGCGCGCAGGTCCTTTTCCGCCTGGTTGAGCCGGTCCAGGTGCTCCGCCACCAGCGAACGGGCATACAGGATTTCCAGATCGTCCGGGCGTGTTTCCAGGTAATCGCTGTACAGCTTGTAGGCTTCCTCGTACCAGTCGATACCGGACAGGATTTCCCCTTCCACCAGGAACAGGCGCTGGGCCTGTCCGGGTTTTGCCGCACGCAGGGTGCGCAGGCGCTCACGTGCCGCTGCCACATCGCCCTGCTGCGCTTCCAGCCGGGCGATACGAATCTGCACCTCGATCCATTGATCGCTTTCCCGATCCACCTTGTTGTACCACTTCATGGCGCGTTTGGTGTTTTTCTGCTCTTCCGCGATCGCGCCCAGGTAGTAGTAGGCCTGCTGGGTCTGGAAATCCAGCTCCACCAGTTTCCTGAAACGGGTGCGCGCCTCTTTCAGGTCACCGGCTTCCAGCGCCAGCAAGGCCAGCGAGTAGGTCACCTGCCCGTTGTCCGGCTGCCGCCTCAGCAGACTGCGGTACTGCTTGCGCGCAGCCTCGAAATCCTCCAGGTCCACCAGCAGGCGCGCATACGCGAGTTGTAACCCGGGGTTGTCCGGGTCGTTGTGCAGCGCGGTTTCCATGCGGGTACGTGCTGCCTCACCCCGGTCCTGCTTGAGGTCGATCTGCACCTGCAGGATAAGGGCATCCGCCCAGCCGGGCTTCAACTCCAGGCAGCGCGCGACTTCCTGCTCGGCCAGTGGCCAGTTTTCGGCGTGTACCGCCAGGCGTGCGTAGGCGAAGTGTGCATCGGGATCCTGCGGGCGCAGTGCCACCAGTTGCGCCATGATCCGCAATGCGCGTTCCCGGTCGGGTTCCCTGGCCAGCAGGGCCAGCATGGACTGGTACGGTTTGCCGTCCGCATGGTTCTGCAGCAGGTACTCGAACTGTTCCAGCGCCTCCTGCTGCTGGTCCAGTCGCAGTGCCAGGATCGCCAGCGTCTGGCGGGCTTCGGTACTGTCGGGTGCCAGTTCCACCCAGCGCTGCGCGGCGCGGTACGCAATGGCCGGCTGTTTGGCGAAGACCGCGATCTTCAGCGCGCGTTCGGCAATCCGCGGGTCATTGCTCTGTTTGGCGGCCTGCAGATAGCTGGCACCGGAGACATCCAGGCGACCGCGCTGGCCGGCAATCTCACCCAGCAAAACGCCGTACAGCAGGGGCGCAGTCAATTCCTCCTGCGCAGCCGCACTGGCCGGTGGCTGGCCGGCTTGCCCTTTTTCCGCTCCGGCCGGGCTGGTAGTCGCCACCGGTTCCGCCTCAGGTCTGGTCGGGGACTGGCTACAGGCGCTGAGCAGTAAACCTGCCAACAGCATCCATGCGCAACGCAGATTCACACTTTTACATCTAAAAACAATCATCTTGTCCGTTAATCGGTTACCCTTTCAGTCTTCGCGCCACTATACGGCAAACGATTCAGAAGCTACAGTCATCCACACTGGCTTGTATTCACCCGGGGCATCCCGCAGAATTTCCCGTTTGTATTTATAATACGTGTACTTATGTCCCTGATCGCGCTCGGCATCAACCACCGCACCGCACCGGTCGAACTGCGGGAGCAGGTTGCCATTACCGGCGATCGCATCACCGATGCGTTGCACGACCTGGTAGCCCTGCCCGCGGTCGATGAAGCCGCGATCCTGTCTACCTGTAACCGCACCGAACTCTATTGCGGCGTGCAGGAAGACCCGACAGACACACTGACGGACTGGCTGGCGCGCTACCACCAACTGGAACCCGACGCCATCCGCCCGCACCTGTATCGCTACCCGAACGACAATGCGGTGCGCCATCTGCTGCGCGTGGCAGGCGGCCTGGACTCGATGATCCTCGGCGAACCGCAGATCCTCGGCCAGATGAAAGAGGCCTGGCAGACCGCCAACGACGCCGGTACGCTTGACATCACGCTGGGCCGTTTGTTCCAGCATACCTTCTCGGTAGCCAAACAAATCCGCACGGACACGGCGATCGGCGAAAGCCCGGTGTCGATTGCCTTCGCCGCGGTCAGCCTGGCTCGCCAGATTTTCAGCAACTTCAAGCACCACACGGCGCTGCTGATCGGCGCTGGTGAAACCATCGAACTGACCGCCCGTCACCTGCACGACCAGCAACTGGGCAAGCTGATCATTGCCAACCGGACCCTGGAAAACGCCCACACGCTGGCGGCAACGTTCAACGGCTATGGCATCGGCCTGGACGAAATCCCGGCCCATCTTCCGGAAGCCGATATCGTCATTTCCGCGACCGCCAGCGACAGTGCCATACTGGATAAAGCCATGGTGAAAGCTGCGCTCAAGGGGCGCAAACACCGGCCGGTGTTCATGGTCGACATTGCCGTGCCCCGGGATATCGACCCGGCCGTTGCCGAACTTGAAGACATCTATCTGTATACCGTCGATGACCTGCAGGAGGTGATCCAGGAAAACCTCAAGTCCCGGCAACAGGCAGCGCTTCAGGCCGAGGATATCATTGATGTGCAGGTGGACCGCTTCATGGCCTGGCTGCGCGGCCAGAATGCGGTGGCCTCGATCCGCAGTTACCGCCTGCAGGCTGAACAGCAACGCGATACCGTACTGGACAAGGCCCGACAGATGCTGGGCAACGGCAAGGACCCACAGGAAACCCTGGATTTTCTTGCCCGGACCCTGACCAACAAGCTGACCCACGGCCCCAGCGTGCGCATCCGGCAGGCTGCGGAAAGCGGGGACGACGCGTTATTGCAGGCGATCCTGAAACTGTACGACCTGGACCGGGAATGACGTGAACCCTTCGCTGGAAAGAAAACTCGAAACCATCGTGGAACGCGCCCAGGAGGTCAGCGCACTGCTGGCCGACCCGGACGTCATTGCCGATAACCGTCGCTTCCGCGAACTGTCGGTGGAATATGCACAGATCAACCCGGTCGTCAGCTGCTTCGATGCCCTGCAGAAAACCCGCGAGGACGAACAGGCGGCACAGGACATGCTGCAGGACCCTGACCCCGAACTGAAAGCCATGGCCGACGAGGAACTGGCTGCCGTCCGCGTACGCCGCGAACAGCTGGAACTGGAGCTGCAAACGCATCTGCTACCGAAAGACCCGAACGACGACAAGAACGTCTACCTGGAGATCCGCGCCGGTACCGGTGGTGACGAAGCGGCCATATTCGCCGGGGACCTGTTCCGCATGTACTCCCGCTTTGCAGAAAACCAGGGATGGACGGTCGAGATTCTCAGTGAAAGCAGCGGGGAACACGGCGGCTACAAGGAAATCATTGCACGCATCAGCGGCCGCGACGTTTACGCACAACTCAAATTCGAGTCCGGCGCACACCGTGTACAACGGGTTCCCGAAACCGAATCACAGGGCCGCATTCACACCTCGGCCGCCACCGTTGCCGTACTGCCGGAAGCCGAGCAACAGGATGCGGTCGATCTCAATCCCGCGGACCTGAAGATAGACACCTACCGCGCGTCCGGTGCGGGTGGCCAGCACGTGAACAAGACCGATTCGGCAGTACGCATTACCCATACGCCGACCGGCATCGTGGTGGAATGCCAGGACGAACGCTCCCAGCACAAAAACCGGGCGCGCGCCCTGTCGCTGCTGGCAGCGCGCATCCAGGCGGTGGAAGATGAGAAACGCCACTCTGAAGAAACCGAGACACGCCGCAGCCTGGTGGGCAGCGGAGACCGTTCCGAACGCATCCGCACCTACAATTTCCCCCAGGGACGCATGACCGACCACCGCATCAACCTGACGCTCTACAAGCTGGATGAAATCATGCAGGGTCATCTCGAATACGTGATCGCGCCCCTGCAGAGCGAGGACCAGGCCGACCGGCTGGCCGAACTCAGCTCCGCGGACTAGCGGACCATGCCCGGGAACCTGTCGGGTTTGGGAACCATCTACTGCGCTGGCGAGGGAAAAGCGGCTTGAAGCCATCCATCAAGGAAGTGCTCGACCGGGCGGCCACCGCCCTGCGTAACCGTGACAACGCACGCCTGGACAGCGAGGTATTGCTGGCCTTTGTGCTGGACAAACCCCGCAGTCACCTGCACGCCTGGCCCGAAGCCGGGCTCGATGCCGTTCAGCTGCAGCGTTTCGAGCAACTGATCGCCGAACGTGCCAGGGGACGACCCGTCGCCTACCTGACCGGGCGGCGCGAATTCTGGTCGCTGGACCTTGAAGTCACGACCGACACCCTGATCCCGCGACCCGAGACCGAGCTGCTGGTGGAACAGGCACTGGCGCTGTTGCCTGCACAGCGGAACCTGCGGATCGCGGATCTCGGCACCGGCAGCGGTGCGATCGCCATCGCGCTGGCAAAGGAGCGCAAGACCTGGTCACTCTGTGCGCTGGACCGTTCCCTTGCCTGCTGCCGGGTTGCCCAACGCAATGCCCGGCGACTGGGCCTGGACAATATGGATGTGATCAACGCTGACTGGTGTGACGCGCTGGCTACATCCGGCGTGGATGCCATCCTGTGCAACCCTCCCTACATAGCCGGGCAGGACCCGCACCTGCAACAGGGAGACCTGCGTTACGAACCGCGCTCGGCGCTGGTTTCCGGCACGCAGGGGCTGGACGCCATCAGGCGCCTGGCTGCCGACACCGCACGGGTCCTGAAAAAGGGCGCCTGGTTGTTTCTGGAGCACGCTTACGACCAGTCGGACAATGTTCTCAACCTACTGAATGATAAAGGCTTTACAGACATCCACTGCATTCGGGACCTGGCCGGGATGGAACGCGTCACGCGCGCCCGCAAACCAGCCTGACAGCGCTCTCGCTTCGACCCTGCATTTCCTATAGGATTTAGCCATGGATCAGGCATCCCCGGACCCTGTCAAATACCGGGAAATAGGGTTTTGCAGTCCACACCCGGACCCGCAGCAGGCACTCAGCGCCATGCTGGTGCTCGCCGATCTGGAGGGCGTATTGCACGTCACGGTTCCGGATCGCTCGCGCAATACGCTGCAGGTCCGCTATGACCTGAACCGGATTTCACTGAACGTCATCGAAGACCTGTTATCCGAACTCGGATTCCACCTGGACAACAGCCTGCTGGCCAAACTGAAACGCGCACTCTACTACTACACCGAAGAGAACGAACTGCAGGCCCTGGGACAACCCACCGGCCAGGATCACAGCACCCGCGATATTTTCATGCGCTGCTACCGCTGCCATACGCACGGCTGCCGTGACGAACGTCCGCAGCACTGGCGCAAATATCTTTAACAGGCTGTTAACCCGCATTTCTCACCGGGTTCCGTAACGAGGCGGTGGCAGGTCGTGTGATCAGCGGCGTTCGCGACCGAGGGCTGCGCAGGCATAGTCGACACCATGTCGAGCAGCCCGACCGAGTGAACGCCGCTTAGCGCGCGGCATGACGCCGCCGCAGCAGGAAGTCGGTGAGAAATGCGGGTTAAACTTCCGGGAAATCGCCTGATTGTCCTGAACGCCACGAAGACCCCGAGCGGTCGCCACGCCGGTACAGGCCGGCACAGGCGTCCGTCACCAACTGTTTTTTTGCGCCTGCGGCCGGTATCGTCTGCGTATGGATGACCAGCAATTACTTCGCTACAGCCGGCAGATCATGCTGCCGCAGGTCGATGTGCAGGGCCAGCAAAAACTGCTGGCCGCACACGTGCTGGTCATCGGTGCCGGCGGCCTGGGCTCCCCGGCCGCCATGTACCTGGCCGGCGCCGGCATCGGCCGGATCACCATCGTGGACAATGATGCAGTGGACCTGTCCAACCTGCAGCGCCAGATCCTGCACCGCAACGCCGACCTGGGGCGCCCCAAGGTCGAATCCGCCAGGGATACACTGACCGGGTTGAACCCGGACATCCAGGTCATCGCCCTGCCCCGTTTTGCCGACCGGCAAACGCTTGCAGACCTGGTCGCGCAGGCCGACCTGGTGATCGATGCCAGCGATAATTTCGCCACCCGCTTTGCCATCAACAGCGCCTGCGTGGCAACCGGTACGGACCTGGTATCGGGGGCCGCTATCCGCATGGAAGGCCAGCTTTCGGTGTTCCTGCCCCGGCGCGAAGACAGCCCCTGCTACCGCTGCCTGTACCCGGAAGGCGATGAACCCGAGCAGACCTGTAGCGAAAACGGTGTACTGTCACCGATCGTGGGCGTGATCGGCAGCCTGCAGGCACTGGAAGCCATCAAGGTGCTGCTCGCTATCGGGGAATCCCTGTGTGGACGCCTGCTGGTATTCGACGGCCTGTACCACGAATGGCGCAGCATCCAGCTTCGCAAGGACCCGAATTGCCCGGTGTGCGGCACTGAAGTACATTAGCAAACTGCCATGGAACGCATTATTCTGCCACGACAGCTCGTCAACCGGATCCTGTACCAGGCCCAGTCGTCACCCGATGCGGAAATCTGCGGCCTGATTGTCGCCTGCAAGGGACGACCGCAACGCTGTATCCAGGTACCCAACGTCTCGGATCACCCCCAACAGCTGTTTGCCATGGACCCTGAACGCCAGATTGATGCACTGCGCAAAATACGTGAGCAGGGAGAAGAACTGTTTGGCATCTATCACTCACACCCGCACAGTCCGGCCGAACCCTCCGACACCGACCTGCAGCAGGTCGGGTATCCCGATGCGCTCTATATCATCGTATCCCTGAACACGCGCGGGGTACTGGAAATGCGCGGATACCGTTTGCAGAACGGCAAGGCCGCACAGGTACAGCTGGAAATCCAGGCCGGCTGAACATCCCGCAGGCAGCGACCCTCAACCGGCGCACGACGATTTAACCGACATGATCTGTACCGGCCCGATACACCCCTGTTCTATATTTTCCAGCGTGTTACTGAACTTTTCCCGGGCTGTGCGTCCCATAACAGGATGCACAGGCCTCTCCTGCCCACTGCTGTCAGCACGCGACAGGTTTTTCCTGAAAAAATCGATCGCAAATTTCGTTCGGTCCTCGACTCCGGTCACTTCGAACCCGGCTGCGTGGAGCAGTGCCGACATTTCCTCCGGCGTCGTCAGGTAGCTGGTCCGGGGAGACGATGCCCAGGGAACCGGGTAGAGCAGGTCCACCTCGTTTTTTTTCATCACGTCGTAGACACACAGTCTCCCGCCCGGCTTCAACACCCGGGCGATCTCCCGGTAGAGTGCATCCCGGTCTGCGATGTTCATGGCGGCATGCAGCGTGATCACCACATCGAAACACGCGTCCGGGTAGGGCATCGACAAGGCACTGCCAATATGAAACCGCGTCTTGCCGGACAAGCCCACGTATCCCGTCAATATCTTCGCCGTAGCGATAAACTCCGGGGTCAGGTCGATGCCGGTCACCCGGCAACCAATCGTGTCAGCGATATATCGGACTGCCCCACCTATCCCACAGCCAACATCGAGCACCTGCTGGTCTGCTGTCAGCGCCAGCTGACTGACGATATACTCGGTTGCCTCGCGACCACCGATATGAAACTCCTCCAGCGAGGCAAGATCACCCGGCTGCAGGCTGTTCCTGTCCACCCCGCAAGCGTCAAGACCGGCCAGCAACCGGTTCAGCAGACCTGCATCACCGTAGTATTTTGCAACGTCACGTTCTATACCTGTCGCATAACTGTCCAGTGGGGATTTCATTACACCAGCGCCCCGAGCAGTGATTCTTCATAAGCGGCCAGGCTTGCACCGGACCTGATTTTTCCGACCAGGTCCGGGTTGGCGATGAAGCTGCGCCCGAAAGCCACGAGGTTCATTTGCCAGTCTGCCAGCGCGGACTCTGCTGCTTCCGGGCTGAAACCGCCGCAACCCACGACCGTGCCTTTATAGCGCCGGCGAACATAATCAACGGGTCTGCCACCCAGGTACTCATAGCTGAGATCCGCATCGAACGAGGCCACATGAACATAGGCCAGCAGACGCTCGTTCAGGGCCTGGAGGAGAACGTCAAACGTCGCTTCATCGCCTTCCGTGTATTCCAGGTTGACATAGGCCTGTGGCGACAGCCGGATTGCCGTCCTGTGCGGTCGGGTAACCGCTGCCACGGCGTCAACCACCTGGAGAGCGAAGCGGCTGCGATTCTCCGCATCAGCGCCATATTCGTCGCTGCGTTGATTGGTCTGCTGGTGCAGAAACTGGTCGATCAGGTAGCCGTTGGCAGCGTGAATCTCCACACCGTCAAAACCGGCTTCGATCGCATGGCTTGCTGCCCGTGCGTACAACTCGACCAGCTCAGCAATCTCTTCCCGGTCCAGCGCTCGCGGCACCTCATAGTGCAGGCCCGGTGCACGAGGCAACGGGCCTTCCAGGCCGATATCGCTGGGCGCTACCGGCTGGCTGCCGGTATAACTGCTATGCGCCATGCGCCCGGTGTGCCACAGCTGGCAAAAGATGTGGCCGCCATTGTCGTGCACGGCGGCCGTCACTTTTTTCCATGCATCGATCTGCTTGCGGGAATAGATCCCCGGCGTATGGGGATATCCCTGTCCCTGTGGATCGATCAGCGTGGCCTCGGTAATGATCAGCCCCGCACCCGCTCGACCCGCATAGTACTTCGCCATATCCCCGGTGGGCGCAAGGTCGTCATCGGAAAAGCACCGGGTCATGGGCGCCATCACGATCCGGTTTTTGAGCACCAGGCTGTTGGACAGGGAGAATCCGGAAAGCAGTTCTCGGTACTTCATCGCGTACTCCTCCAGTCGTCGGTCACCTAGTCCTTGCCAAAAATCTTCTGCGCCATGATCAGGCCGGGGCAGATCCCGACCGCTGCGGCAAACAGGAAAAAAACGGGCACGGCGTACAGAAACCAGTGCACCTTGTCGAAACCGGTCAGCCAGATACCGATCAGGATGATCGTGGCCGCATTGAAAAAGAAAAATCGCATTGCCTTGCTTGCTTTGGTCATGTTGGATTCCCCGCTCAGAAGCGTAATTCAGTGTGAAATTGCAATCAGCTGCTTGCGTTGTACGGGGAGAAATTGTAGAAACGTCTTATTACGATAACAATATGTAAAATCAATACATCTTTGTTATCGATTTTGTTACCAATTGGCGGCATTCTATGGATAGCCTCAAACGCATGGTCATTTTCTCGCACGTGGCAGAAACCAGGAGTTTTTCCGCGGCCGCGCGCAAACTGGGTATTGCACGGTCGGCGGTCAGTCGCCACATCGCGCTGCTCGAACAAAGTGTCGGCGTCCGGCTGCTGAACCGCTCGACCCGCAGCGTAAGCCTGACTGAAGCCGGGCAAACCTACTACCGGAGCTGCGCGCTCATTGTCGCCGAGGCGGAAACCGCCAGCCGCCGTATCAGTCAGCTGCGCGATGAGCCGGCGGGCACCCTGAAAGTGGCCGGCCCCACCAGCTTCGGCAGCCAGCTGGCCACCCTGGCCGGCAGGTTCATGCAACAATACCCGGCGTTGCACATTGAACTGCTGCTGGACGACCGGGTTGTGGACATGGTGCGGGACAGCATCGATGTGAGCATCCGGGTTGGCTGGTTGAGCGACACCACCCTGGTTGCACGCCAGTTGTGTGAGTCACCGCGACTGCTCTGCGCATCGCCGGGTTATCTCGAACGCCACGGACGGCCCGAATCACCATCCCGGCTGGCCGACCACGAGTGCATCATATTCAGCCTGCTGCCCACGCCCCATCAATGGACGTTTTCGAAAAACGGCCGCCAGGAAAATATCCACGTCAAGGGACGGATGAAAACCAACAGTGCAACGGCGGTACGCGCCCTCATCCTGGATGGCAGCGGCATTGCGCCGCTTTCGAATTTCCTGGTTGGTGACGACATCCGGGCAGGCCGCCTGGTGCACCTGCTGCCCGATCACGACTGCGGCAGCGCCGGTATCTACGCCGTCTACCAGGACCGGCGCTACCAGCAAGCCAGGGTTCGATTGTTCATCGACTTTATCCAGGAGCGCATGCAGGCACTGATATGAACCTCGGCCCGGCGTGCCGGGCGCCCGGATCCCCTCACCACCGCTGAGGGTCAGTGGTCGATCTCAATTTCCACCTTTTCAAAAACAAGGTGGTAGAAAAATGAGTTGGTCGGCGGAAAATTTGTGTTCGGCGACAGGTCCAGCCCATCCATAAAGAACAGGTCGGCCTCCAGGTCATGGTGATCCACCAGCCCCCGGGAAGGATCCGCCATCGAGAATACGCTGCCATCCAGATTGCGCACACTGTTGTCCGCGTCGTTACGAACACCCTCCCTGACCACCAGGCGACCACTCCACAGGGGTGCCGGACCATCAAAAGGGTTATCGAAAGGCCGGCCGTTAAGGCTGACCCTGGCCGGTCCCCAGGCAGCCAGCAGGGTGAACACGGTCGGTGTGAACGGTGGACCTGCCTGCGTGTCGCCCTGCTTGTAGACATTGATCACCACGGGGTCCACCGGACCGATCAGTTCCGTCTGTACCGCTGAAGGTCCGATACGCAATCCGGTCGGGAACGGCAGGTTGACAAACACGTCCTGGTGGTAATGCCAGGTCCCGTGCCGGTCTTTCCACCTGGCATCGATGTGGCCGGTGTTACTGACCGGATCCAGCCTCGCTCTCAGTCGTCCCCGGATACGCTCGACCCCGGCACCGTCAAAGACCAGCGAATCGACCGGTTCGGCGGGCACACCCTGTACTTCGGAAATCACTGTGCCGGTCACGTTGCGTATCAGGCGTGCGTGGGCCGCACTGACTTCGTACTTCAGGCCTGCTGCAGCCTGGCTCCCGGGCCACACCAGCATCCCTGCCAGAACGAGTACCGCTGGGAACAAACTGGTAACACCTGCATTTACTCTTCGTACAGCCATGGTTTCCTCCGTTGATTTCAAATGAATGGGTATGGGTAGCGATATCAGGCGCCGTGCCGCGCTTGACGTACGTACCGGCGCCTGGATTTCCCGGCATCGGAACTGTCATCATCCCGCCTGCCGTGTGACCTGGTTTCATGGAAAGCACGCATGGCACTCCTCATCAGGCGTCTTTTCAGACCCTTTTGCAGTTTTCCGGCCTGTGACAGTTCTTTCAGTACCCGCGCTACACAGTGACGGTAATCATGGGCGCTGTCCCAGTCATCCAGGTAACTGCAGGGGATTTCGGGGATCACCAGTCGCTCCGAAGCACGCAAGCCATACAGGCGGTTATGCACCCCTCCTGGCCACAGCACATCGACCACGCCCTTGCGGGCTCGCCCCATGCCCAGGTGGACGGTGAGGCTGTCCTGCGATGCGTAGCTGGCACCACCGAGCACCGGATGCATGACCGTAGTCCCTCCCTGCGGGGTAAAACGGACCACCGCACCAATGCCGTCGCGGTTGACCACGCCGCGCGTCGCGAGACCTGCCGTGCCCATCAGCCTGACGCTGGCCCAGTGGTTGCCGTTATCAGCGCTGTTGATCTCCACCGCCAGCTCGCCGTCGGCCGGATCCATTCCATTCCACGAAAATCCGGTCTGACTGACCGGAGTGAAGGAAGGAAAAAAGAACGCAGTCGCATCCGCGTCACTTCCCCAGTGGGTGGCATACGGAACCAGGGGGAGCGGTGGCGGCAGGGCAAGATTGGCTACCGATACGATATCGACAAAGCCGTCCTGGTTGAGGTCACCGCTGGCCAGTCCCTGCACGTTACGGCGCGAATGATCGATCGACCCGTCCAGCGCATCGAGATCATAGCGAAAGCCTCCCGCACCGTCATTGTTCAGGTACATCCCCGGGTTGGAAACCTCGATAAGCGGCCCGCCATCGCCACCACCGTAGTAGATGATGTCCGTGTCACCATCATTGTCATAGTCTTCCATAACGGTTCCCCAGCCAAACACGGAAGACACCAGCCCGCCCGGTCCGGGATCACTGAAGGAGCCGTCCGGCTGACCAAGAAACCACCTGGATGCGTAGCTGCCCAGTTCATACGGCAAGGGCCTGGGGAAAACTGTCAATACATAGTCACCCACATTGGTGGCAAACAGGTCCATGTAGCCATCCCCGTTAATGTCACCAAACGAAAGACCCTTCCAGTCACCAAAACGATTGGTCCCGGCCTGGACGGTCACATCACTGAACCTGCCGTTACCGTCGTTGTTCATGATGTGAATGAATCCCCTGTCGACACCGCCCTGGTTTGCAGGAAGAACACCGCCACCCTGATCATCGACCCATACCATATCGGCATCCCCGTCGAGGTCGTAATCCACCAGCGCAATCGCCCAGGTCACACTGGCCGCATCCGCGGGTGCCTGGTCGGGAAAACCGGCCAGCTCCCGTATACCGGATGCCTCACTGCTGTCGACAAAAGTCCTGTCACCTGTGTTGGTGAAGAGCTGGTTGTGATCGTTAAAGCCAAATGCGTTGAAGATCGCAAGGCGGTTGTCCCAGGTATCCGAAGTGTTCGCAATGACGATATCCAGTAAACCGTCGCCATTGACATCCCCCATGGAACAGGAAGCGGAATAATGACTGCCGGCCCCCATACCGCTGCTGGCGGTGATATCGGCAAAAGTACCATTACCCAGGTTTTCAAACAGCCGGTTCGGCTCGCCACTGCCAAGCACGTACAGGTCCTGGTCGCCGTCATTGTCGATATCGCCATAACAGACACCGCTGGCATCCATATCGGTGGCGGCAACACCGGCATCAAACGATCGGTCGATAAATTCGAGCGCACCGCGCTCCGACCACTGGTTGGCGTACAGGGTATTGGCCGCACCCGGGCCGTTGGTCACGTACAGGTCAGGATCGCCGTCCCCGTCGTAGTCAAATATCGCCACGCCCGGGGCACCGCGGGATTTCAGCGGTACCATGCCGAGTTGGGAGGCACTGAGAACCGGCTGTGCCTTCAGCGCATCCCAGATCCGGTCACGCACGGATTCGACACGCCGGTAACTGATCCCCGCCCCGTCGTTTGCCGCAATATCGTGGAAACTGACGCTGTTGATGATACTCCCGGCGTCACACTGCACCGCGGTCAAATACAGTACGACGGCACTTGCCCGGATCTTCAGTCGCGTGGCCGCCATGGCCTCCTTCCTCTTGCTGTACAACATCACTTTTCTCCTTGTTGAATCCTGCTATCGTTAACAGGCACCAAACCTCACTACGGGTTCAAATGACAGCAACAGGAACCCGTTCCGGCATCCTTCAGCCTGATCCCCGCTACTCATGCCGCCGGCCGTGCGCACCGCTTCTCCCTGGCCGGGAAACATCACTGGAATCATCATCCCTGTTCCGGGCTTCGCGGTAGGCGCGCATGGCACTGGCCAGCAGGCGATGCCTCAGCCTGTGATCCAGCCTGTCTGCAGCGGCAAGTTCCCTGAGCGCGGTCACAACACAGCGTCGGTAATCCCGCCGGCTTTTCCAGTCCGCGTCGTAGCTGCAGGGTATTTCCGGCACTACCAGCCGTTCAGATGCCCGCAGGCCGTAGAACCGGTTGTGCACACCACCAGGCCACAGCACCTCCAGTACACCCTTGTGCGAGTGCCCCATCCCGAGGTTCAGCGTAAGACTGTCCTGCGACCCGTAGCTGGCACCGCCGCTTACCGGGTACATTACCGGCTTCCCGCCGTGTGGCGTAAAACGGACCACGGCGCCTATGCCGTCGCGGTTGGACCGTCCCCCGGAGACCAGGCCGGATGTCCCCATCAGGTCGACACTGGCCCAGTGGTTACCATTGTCCGCGCTGTTGATTTCCACCGTGATGGTTCCGTCAACCGCCTTCAGGCCACTGGGGACAAATTCACCCGGTCCGACCGGTGTGAAAGACGGGAAGTAGTAAGCCGTCGCGTCCATGGCACTTCCAAACAGGATCGGGTACTGCAGCAGGGGAAAGGAATCCGGCAAATCGAAGTTGGACACCGTAACCACATCGATAAAGCCGTCTGCATCAAGATCCCCGGCAGCCACTCCCTGCGGATTACGTCGTGAATGGTTGGTGGAATTCGCCAGCGCAGCCAGATCATAGGAAAAGCCGGCGTGACCATCGTTCCGCAACACCACCCCGGGATTGGACTTGTCTACATAAGGACCGGTATCCAGCCCGCCGTAATACATGATGTCTGCATCGCCGTCGTTGTCGTAATCTTGCGCAATGACTCCCCAGCCGAAGACGCTGGAGACCAGGCCGCCGACACCCGGATCGGAAAACGAGCCATCCGCCTGCCCGAGGAACCAGCGCGATGCTGCCGCGCCCAGCTCCATGGGCAGCGGAAACAGCTGCAGGGTATAATCTCCCCCGTTGGTTGCGAACAGGTCCAGGTGGCCATCGGCGTTGAAATCGGCAAAGGCAAAACCCATCCACGCTCCCGGATGGTTGGTGCCCGCCTCGATACTGACATCCGTAAACTGACCGCTACCGTCATTCTGCAACAGGTGAATAATGCCGCGGTCCACACCACCGGACGCCGCGTCCGGCACCGCACCCTGGTCGTCTCCAAACAGAATATCGACGTCACCATCCAGGTCGTAGTCCAGCATGGCGGTTGCCCAGGTTCGGCCGCTTTCTCCGGGAGGCAGGCCTGCCAGGATCTGCACACCGGAAGTCGCGCTCACATCGATAAAGGTATTGCTGCCGGCATTGAGGAACAGCTGGTTGGGCGCATTGTGGCCAAATGGCTGGAAAACCGAGAGGCGGTGGTCCCAGGTTGCCGAATTGTTTGCGACCACGATATCCAGCAGACCATCCCCGTTTACGTCGCCCATGGAACAGCCTGCGGGGTAGCGGTCCCCTGCGCCCATCGCACTGGCCACGGTAATATCCGTGAAGGTGCCGTCACCCTGGTTTTCAAACAGGCGGTTGGGCTCACCGGCACCGGTTACATACAGGTCCTGGTCACCATCGTTATCGATGTCGCCATAGCAGAGGCTGTTGCTGTCCATGTCGGTTGCGGCAACGCCGGCGGCGACGGCTACATCGACAAAACGCAGCTCCCCGGTCTGCACCAGCTGGCTGGAGTAGAGAGAATTGGCAGTCCCCGGGCCATTGGTGACGTACAAATCCAGGTCACCATCCCCGTCAAAGTCGAATATCGCCACACCGGGAGCACCACGGGCCTTTTCCGGAGTTCGCGGAACGTCGGCAAAAGTGAACTTCGGTTGTGCTCGTATTGCGTCAAACAGGGCGTCCCTGTGTGGAGAACCGGTGCGTCGATAACTGATGCCAGCACCGTTGTTGGCGGCGATATCATGGAAAGAAACGCTTTGTGTCTGTTTTGACGCACCCGCACCCGTGCTAAACAGCACCAGCGTCAGTACGGTGCCAGTCAGAACCGCAGCGTAGTTTATACTTCTGGTCGTTTTCATCCCGGAAACTCCTTTCTGGTTAGTTATGGTTTCAACTGTCGCGTGCATCCCTTGCGCCCCGCAATCATGCGGAGTGCAAGGGATGTTCAGCAACTTCAGCTGCGATGGTGTTTTTTACTGCGGTGATGCCGGTCACGCCGGGATAATCCGGGACGCCCGGCATCGTCACTGGAATCATCGTCTGCGTCAGGCCTGCGCGCCTCGGCAAAGGCCCGCATGGCACTTTTCATCAGGCGTTTTCGGAGTCCGTACCCCAACTTGCCGGCGCGGCTCAATTCCTTCAGCGCCCTGGTGACACAATGTCGGTAACTGTGCCTGCTATTCCAGTCGGCATCGTAGCTGCAGGGAATTTCGGGCAATACCAGCTGTTCCGAAGCATGCAGTCCGTAAAACCGGTTTCGCACCCCTCCCGGCCACAGCACATCCAGCGTGCCCTTGTGCGCGTCCGCCAGTCCCAGGTTGACCACGAGGCTGTCCTGCGAGGCATAGCTTGCACCACCCAGCACCGGTCGCATCACCGCTTTGCCACCCTCCGGGGTAAAGCGAACCACCGCACCGATCGCATCCCGGTTGACCCGACCCCGGGAGGTCAAACCCACGGTACCCATCAGGCGCACACTGGCCCAGTGGTTGCCATTGCCGGCACTGCTGATCTCTACCGACAGGCTGCCATCCACCGGCTCCATGCCGTTCCAGACAAACTCGCTTGCACTGACCGGTGTGAATGACGGGAAGAAGAAGGCCGAGGCGTCATTGGCACTACCGTAGTCAACATTGTAGGGAACCAGTGGCAGAGGTTCCGGCATATCAAAGCTGGAGACCGATACGATATCGACAAAGCCGTCGTTGTTCAGGTCACCACCGGCTACACCCTGCACATTGCGGCGCGAATGGTTGGTCGATCCCGCCAGAGCATCCAGATCGTACTCGAATCCGGCAGCACCATTGTTTCTGAGGACAACGCCCGGGTTGGACGCCTCCACGAACGGGCCTACATCAAGACCACCCTGGTAGATAATGTCGGTATCCCCGTCATTGTCATAGTCCGTCATGATGCCTCCCCAGCCAAAGGGCGTGGCCAGCAGCGTACCCACACCCGGGTCCGAGAAGCTGCCGTCGGACCGCCCCAGGAACCAGCGGGAAGCAAAACTGCCCAGCGTGTACGGGAATGGCCTCGGAACCAGCGTAAACATGTAGTCGCCCAGGTTGGTGACGAACATATCCATGTTTCCGTCGGCATCCAGGTCGCCGAAGGACAGGCTCATCCACGCCCCGACCCGGTTCAGTCCAGCCTCTACATTGACGTCTGTGAAAGTGCCCGTACCATCGTTCTGCATCAGATGAATCATGCCGCGGTCAAAACCGCCGTGTGCGGGATCCAGTACTTCCCCCTGGTCATCCACCATGACGATATCGGCGTCACCATCCTGGTCGTAATCCACCATGGCGATGGCCCAGGTGATGCCGGCAGAACCCTTGAGTTCGGGCGGGAAACCGGACAGATCACGAATACCCGAGGTCGCGCTGCGATCCACAAATACATTGTTTCCCTCATTGACGAACAGCTGGTTGTGTTCGATATCCCCGAAGGCGTCAAAGATCTCGAAGCGGTCGTTCCAGCTGCTCCAGGTATTGGCCACCACGATATCCAGCAGGCCGTCGCCATTCACATCGCCCATGGAACAACCTGATGGATTCAGATCACCGCCACCGGTGCCACTACCGGCACTGATTTCGATAAATGCTCCGGCGCCGTCATTTTCAAACAACCGGTTCGGCATACCGGTGCCCAGCACGTAAAGATCCTCGTCACCGTCGTTATCGATATCACCAAAACAGGCGCCGGTACCGTCCAGGTCAACGGCTGCCACGCCTGCACTGCCGGCAACATCAATGAAGGCCAGCGTGCCGGATTCCTGCAACTGGTTGGCAAACAGCGCGTTGGGTGCACCGGGACCATTGGTGACGTACATATCCTGATCGCCGTCACCGTCGTAATCAAAGATCACCACTCCGGGGGCCCCGTGTGATTTCATCGGGATCATCGGCGCTTCTGAAAACAGCAAAACGGGCTGCGCCTTCAGCGCATCGAACAGGGCATCCCGGGGGGATTCCTGCCGTGCATAGTCAAGACCGCTTCCCGCATCCGTGGCGATATCCCGGAAAGTCACCCCGTCGGTAGCGCCTGCCTTCGCGGCCGATGAACAGACCGCGACCGCAAGCACGGATGCAAACAGTCTGCCGACAGCACAATTACGTACAGCATTATATTTCATACCCACCTCCTTCATGTATTTTTGTAGGTTCGTGTCAAAACATCCTCAAATGGTAGCCAGCATCTCCGCCGGCGCCGTATACCTCCCTGCATCAAACAGCTTGTTGCGTTTGCACATGCCCTCATAGACCACGCGTATATCGCGTACATGCCGGATCGCACTGTCCACGCTGTCGCAGGGCACGCGAAAATCCTCTATGGAACAGTCTCCTGTGTAGCCGCTCTTTCGGATCAGAAAGATCAGGTAGGGCCAGTCGAGCATGCCCTGTTGCATGGCGGACCACTCCCAGGTCCACCCTTCGTCAGAAACCTTCCAGCTCACATTTTTTACATGCACGTTGGCGATGTAGTCACGGATCAGTGACAGGCCGTATTCCCAGTCTTCCTTCCCCTCAACCATCATGTTGGCCGGATCAAAGGTAATACCCACATAGCGCGGATCCAGTTCCCGCACCAGCATGAAAGCACTGCTGAAGCTGCTCATCACCGTGCCCCAGTGCAGTTCAAGGAGTACCCGGATTCCGGCATTCCCTGCTTTCTGCTCCAGCCTCAACAGGGAGAGCTTGAGGGCGTTGATCAACTCGTGGGGAGCAAGATGGCTTTGATAAGAGGGTATTGCTTCGCTGATGTTGGCCTGGCTGGCTACAGCAGCCCTGGCCGCCCGCGGCAGCACCACCCGAACCTGCGGAACCTGCATGCGCTGTGCTGCTTCGATCAGGGCATCCACTGCCGTCTCATCCTCGATTGGTATATACGAATTGAGGACCGCAAGCTTCAGGCCGCGGTCGGCAACGGCACGCGCTACCCGCGAACCGTTGACGGTAAGCTCACCCAGGCTCTGGTGGTAACTGTCTGCCACGCGCAGCTCTATACCGCTGCATCCTGATGCAGCCGCGATACCCAGGGATTGGCGAAAATCAAAACCGGGAAGAGTCGATGTGCACAAGTTCATTTGCAACCTCCATTGATTTACTACAACAGTCCATGGTCAACACCAGCCTTGCTGGCATTACTTCAACTCAATCCGCCCGCGCTCCGACTCACCCGGTCGCCTGGAATGAACCGGCTTATGTCCACTTCCTCGAACTTCGCCCGCTGAAATCGATCACGCATACGATAGGGAACCGTACAGTCGAATATGGTTTTGCAGGACACTCCCTCCGCCGCGATCGATGCACTGAAATCCGGGGATTGGGAAGGATCGAGGGGGTGGCAGCGCACGCCGGGGATAAACACGGTGCTTGCATCCCCCTGGTAACGCGTGGTCATGGCCCACAACACATCATTACTATCGAAAATATTCACATCTTCATCCACCAGGATGACGTGTTTTAGTTCGGAAAAGGCTGCAAATGCAGTCAGTGCAGCCTGTCGCTGACGCCCTTCATCGGCTTCCGAACGCTTGTGGAACTGCATAATCGCCAGGTATTTCCCCCCACCGGCCGAATGTGCGTACACATTGAGCAGGCGACCGGGCATGCTGTTCTCGACCAGGCGCAGAATACTTGCCTCGGTTGGAATCCCGGCGAGGTTAACGTGTTCTTCACCGGGGCCAATGATGGTTTGCAGTATCGGGTCAAGGCGGTGTGTTACGGCCGTAACGCGTATGACCGGAAGCTCGGCCTGTGCTGTGCCCAGATAACCCGGGAACTCGGGCATGGCATACCCCGTACCGGTATTGATATCCTCGCGGATTCTTTCCCCGGGGAGTATTTCGCCCTCGATAACGATCTCGGCACGGGCGATGGCTTTTGCATGCACCGATACGCAATCCACCAGCTCCACAGGGCGCTTGCGCAAACCGCCGGCGATGGTGAGTTCATCGAAACCCAGGGGGGTGGTTGGTGGCTCGAAACACGCGCTGAGATAGATAGCCGGGTCCAGCCCCATATTGATGGAAACCGGCAGGGGTTTCCCGGCCTGTTCCGCCTTGATCCTGAACTGGTCAATATGACGTCCGGGTACAAAAAATACGCTCAGGCGGTCCGGACCCTGCACACAGAGGCGGTGGATGGTTACGTCAGCCTCACCGGTTTCCGGGTCTTCCGCGCGGATCAGCCCCATGTTGAAATACGGCCCCGCATCCTGACGGGTGTTCGTGGGGGCGGGGATCAGTTTCCTGATATCGAATGGTGCCCGGTGCACACACTGCTGACAGGGCGCCTGTCCTGCCTGGACGGTAACGGGTGCAACGGTGTGCTCAAGCGCTCGCAACAGGTCAAATGGCAGGCGCTCCACACTGGAGTCGAGCAGTATGGCCGTGCGCTCCCGACTGGCCAGCATACCGGTCAGTACACGCATATCGAAGCCCCTGACCCGCTCAAACAACATCGCTGGTCCGATACGGGTTGGTGGTGCTACCGGCGTACCCGCCCCGATCCGCCGGTACACGCCCGCAAGCTCGGCGTTGGCATCAACGGGCTCCCGGGTCGACAGGAGCTGCCCAGGCCGCAACGCTAGCCGCTGCAAGGCCGACCTGAGATCACAAACCGTGGTTGAAATCTCAGGAAGGCAGCTCATTCCACACCCACATGTACTGTATACATGCGGGAGCCGCAACAAGCGCAACCCCCTGCATAGTCATCATCCATGACCTGCTTCATCCCATGAACATGCCTGTCGGATTTTCCGTAAGTAAGCTGCCGGTTGCACAAGTGCATGAACAACGCTTACAGCTGTCTGCCATTGACGACAGGCTGCATGCAGCCGGGATTTTGTGTAACTTTGCAGCACAGCCCTGCCACTCTTCACTGAATCTCCCCCTGACCTTCACATAAGGTATGCCTGCGCCACCGGGTGGCCGGACCGTTTCCCGCACCTGCAACCAACGGACAAGTAGAACAGGAGTGGCAAACTGCATGCACGCTACAGGAACCGTTCCATCTTATTACCCGCAAGAACCTGACCTGACGCTGATAAAGAAAAAGCAGCGCACAGTACTGACTGTCCAGGCCCGGTTATTCACACGCAACACAAGGTTTCATTCACCTCTATACAACGTTCTATCTGGCATCCTGCCTGGCCGGCACCACGTTACCCGGCACCGGTTGATTCTAACCGAGCTGCATTCTAGAATCACGAACATATAACAACAATGCGCATAGTTGATAAATATGTGTTCTGGTAATTGGAACAATTCAGAAAAGGGAGGGAGAAGGCGGTATCATGGATGACCTGAGACGGATGGTAATCTTCTCTCACGTGGTAGAAGCAAAGAGCTTCTCGGCGGCGGCGCAACGATTGGGCATTGCAAAGTCGGCGGTCAGTCGCCACATCGCCCTGCTGGAGAAAAGTGTTGGTGTGCGTTTACTGAACCGCACCACGCGCAGCCTCAACCTGACCGAGATCGGTGAAACCTATTATCAGGGTTGCGCCCGCATTGTTGCAGAAGCGGAAGAAGTGACCCGGCGCATCAGCACGCTGCAGGACCAGATGTCCGGCACACTGCGGGTAGCCAGCCCCATCGTTCTTGGCAAACGTTATATCGCACCGCTGCTGGCTGACTTCGTTCAACAGCACCAGTCCCTGCACGTCGAACTGGTCCTGGAAGACCAGATGGTAGATATGGTGGAATCGGGTATCGATGTCGGGGTTCGCGTTGGCTGGCTCAAGGACTCCATGCTGCTGGCACGAAAAATTGCAGAGTCACCGCGCCTGTTATGCGCTTCCCCCGCCTACATTGAACGCATGGGAAAACCGGAATGCCCCGAACAACTGGCCAAACACGACTGGATTATTTTTTCGCTGCTGCCCACCCCGTACCACTGGACGTTTGTTAAAAACCGGTCAGAGAAGCGTATCCAGGTCAAGGGCAAGGTAAAAACCAACAACGCAGACGCTGTACGATCCTTCCTGTTGAACGGTACGGGACTGGCGGCATTATCCAGCTTTCTGGTTGCCGACGACATAAAGAACGGGCGCCTGGTACAACTCCTGCCGGACTACAATTGTGGCAGCGCCGGTATCTATGCGGTTTTTCAGGACCGTCGTTACCAGCAGGCCAAGGTACGGCTGTTCATCGACTACATTAACGATCAGTTTGCGGACCTGCTGCCGGGATAGAAGTCCGGTGAGAAATCCGGCTTAGTGGCGTGTGTGCGGAACTTCGGGCTGATCCGCGGCCGCGAACAGGCGCTCTACATCGACCCGGTCAAAGCTGTACAGCTGCGCACAGAACTCGCAGTTCACACTGACGTTGCCCTGCTCCTCCAGGATATCCTGTACTTCATCGTATCCCAGCCCACGCAACATGGTTGCAATGCGTTCGCTGGAACAGGAGCAGCGGAAACTGACCGGCTCCGCTTCAAACAGGCGGACATCCTGCTCGTGGTACAGTCGCCGCAACAGTTCACGCGTGGGCAGGTGCAGCAACTCGTCTGCTGAAATCGTATCGCCTAGACAGACGTCATGCTCCCAGTCCGCAGCGTCGACATCCCTGCCGGGCAGACGCTGCAGCAACATACCGCAGGCACGTTCAGCGTCTGCAGCCAGCCACAGTCGCGTGTCCAGCTGCTCGGACTGCCGGAAGTAGTTTTCCAGCGTGGCGGTAAGACTGGCCTCCTCGATTGCGACCAGTCCCTGGTAACGCTCTCCGCCCGTCCCGGGATCAATAGTAAGCATCAGGCGTGCCTTACCGACCTGTTCGGGAAGAGGCGCGACCGGCACCTCACCGCCCCAGTGTGCCAGCGCACGCAAGGTGCGTTGCGCCGTCACTTCGACCAGCAGCAGGCTGAGCGGCCCTTCGCCCCGCAGTTGCAGCTGCAGGAAACCGTCTATCTTGATGGTTGCGGATAGCAGGGTGGCGGCCACCAGGGCCTGGCCGAGCAGTTCGCGCACTGGTGCGGGGTAGTCCTTGCGTTCGAGCACCGCCTGCCAGCTGGCATCCAGGTGCACCAGCTCCCCGCGCACGTCGCTGCGCTCGAACACGAAACGGTGCAGGCAATCGTTATCACGTGATGACATATCGGGGCAGCAGGCGTGGTCCGTCGCTATTCATCGAGCCGCGTTGACGGTCAATCGGCGAGCATCTTCTTCAGCAGCTTGTTGACCTCCCCGGGATTCGCCTTGCCCTGGGTGGCTTTCATCACCTGGCCGACGAAGAAGCCCAGCAGTTTTTCCTGCCCGGCCCGGTACTGCTCGATCTGTTTGGGGCTGGCGTCCAGCACTTCGCGAATGATTTTTTCGATGGCACCGCTGTCGGTAATCTGGCGCAGTCCTTTTTTCTCGATGATGTCATCGGCACTGCCTTCGCCATTCCACATAGCCTCGAACACCTGTTTGGCGATCTTGCCCGAGATAGTGCCGTCGTTGATACGCTGCAGCATACCGCCCAGCAATTCGGGACTGACCGGGCTTGCGCTGATCTCCCTGCCCTCTTTATTAAGTACGCCGGCCACCTCACCCATCACCCAGTTGGCACACAGCTTCCCTTCACCACCTGCGGCTGCAACGGTCTGCTCGAAATAGTCTGCCAGCTCCCGGCTGCCCGTCAGTGCCGTCGCATCCGACCGCGACAGCCCGAAGTCCTGCATGAAACGCTCGCGCTTTGCATCCGGCAACTCCGGCAACTCTTTTTCAACCTCGTCGATAAAGGCCTGGTCCAGCTCTACCGGCAACAGGTCCGGGTCGGGGAAGTAACGGTAGTCGTTCGCTTCTTCCTTGCTGCGCATGGAACGGGTTTCATCGCGGTCCGCGTCGTACAGGCGGGTTTCCTGCACCACTTCTCCACCACCTTCGATCACCTCGATCTGGCGCTCCACTTCGTAATTGATGGCGCGCTCCACGAACCGGAACGAGTTGATGTTCTTGATCTCCGCCCGGGTACCGAAGGCTTCCTGCCCTTTGGGCCGGACCGAAACGTTGGCGTCACAACGGAAGGAGCCTTCCTGCATATTGCCGTCACAGATTTCCAGGTAACGCACCAGCGCGTGAATTTTCTTCATGTAGGCGACCGCTTCGGCAGCCGAGCGCATATCCGGTTCAGAGACGATTTCCAGCAGCGGGGTTCCGGCGCGGTTGAGATCGATGCCGGTTTCACCCTGGAAATCCTCGTGCAGGGACTTGCCGGCGTCTTCTTCCAGGTGCGCGCGGGTAATCCCGATGCGCCGGGTTTCGCCGTCGGGCATGTCGATATCCAGGTACCCGTCGTGCACGATCGGCAACTCGAACTGGCTGATCTGGTAACCTTTGGGCAGGTCCGGGTAAAAATAGTTCTTGCGGGCAAACACCGAACGCCGCGCCACGCTGGAGTGGGTCGCGAGCCCGAATTTTGCCGCCATACGGACCACGCGGCCGTTCAGTACCGGCAGCACCCCGGGCAGCCCCAGGTCCACGGCGCAGGCCTGGGTGTTGGGCTCGGCACCGTACGCAGTGGAGGCCGCGGAGAAAATCTTGCTGCGCGTGGCCAGCTGTGCGTGTATTTCCAGCCCGATGACGACTTCCCATTCCATCTCTGTTTACTCTCCGCTTGTTCTGCTGTCTGGTCCGGCCGGGGTTTTAACGCCTGCCCTGCCGGGTTGCGCCCGCGAACCGCCCCGGCATGCAAAACCGGTTCGCGGGCAAGCCCGCTCCTGCGGGGTGTTATTCAAAACCGGGCGGCAGGCGCGTGTGCCAGTCGGTGACCTGCTGGTAGCGGTGCGCGGCATTCAGCAGGCGGCCTTCCGCAAAGTAATCACCGATCAGCTGCAAGCCGACCGGCAGCCCGTCCACCATGCCGGCGGGTATCGACATACCGGGCAAACCGGCGAGGTTGACCGCGATGGTGTAGATATCCGACAGGTACATGGTCACCGGGTCATCGCAGCGCTCACCCAGCCGGAAGGCGGGACCCGGTGTGGTCGGCCCCATGATGATATCGACCTCCCTGAAGGCCTGTACAAAATCATCCCGGATCAGACGCCGCACCTGCTGCGCCTTCAGGTAGTAGGCGTCGTAGTATCCGGCCGACAGCGCGTAGGTGCCCACCAGGATACGGCGTTTTACCTCGTCGCCGAAGCCTTCACCACGCGAGCGCACGTACAGGTCTTCCAGGTCTTTCGGCTCTTCGCAGCGGTAGCCGAAACGCACGCCATCCATGCGCGACAGGTTGGAGGAGCACTCCGCCGGCGCCACCACATAGTAGGCAGGCACCGCCAGCGAGGTGTTGGGCAGGCTGATCTCCTTCACCTGCGCCCCCAGTTTTTTATACGCTTCGATAGCAGCCTGCACGGCTGCACCCACGCCGGCATCCAGCCCTGCGCCGAAGTATTCCTTCGGCAGGCCGATGGTGAGCCCGGAAAGATCCGCGTCCAGCATCCCGGCATAGGCGTCGACCGGCTGGTCGATGCTGGTGGAATCGCGCGGATCGAAGCCGGCCATCACCTCCAGCATGCAGGCCGCGTCCTGCGCCGATGCGGCAAACGGCCCGGCCTGGTCGAGACTGGAAGCGAAGGCGATCATGCCATAGCGTGACACCCGCCCGTAGGTCGGCTTGATCCCGGTGACGCCGCACAGGGCCGCGGGCTGGCGAATGGAACCGCCGGTATCCGTACCGGTCGCCAGCGGCGCCAGGCGCGCGGCCACGGCGGCCGCAGAACCACCGGAGGACCCCCCCGGCACGCACTGCAGATCCCAGGGGTTTTTCACCGGGCCATAGAAACTGGTCTCGTTGGAAGAGCCCATGGCGAACTCGTCCATGTTGGTCTTGCCCAGCATGACGGCGCCGGCGTCCTGCAGCCGGACGGTCACAGTGGCATCGTAGGGCGCTGCAAAATTGTCCAGCATGCGTGACCCGCAACTGGTCCGCACGCCGTCGGTACAGAAAATATCCTTGTGCAGGAACGGGATGCCGGTCAGCAGGGTCGCATCGCCGTTTTTCAGGCGTGCGTCGGCAACACGCGCTGCCTCCAGCGCCGCGCTGTCGGTCAGGGTGATCACGCAGTTCAGCTTTTCGTCAAAACGCCCGATGCGATCAAGAAAGCCCCGGGTCAGCTCCTCGCTGGAAAATTCTCCCTCGCGCAGGCCCCTGGCCAGTTCGGGTATCGATTTCTGGAACATGATGGTCAGGTCTCAGTCGATGACTTTGGGCACCAGGTACAGGCCCGCCGCGGTGCGCGGCGCGATGCGCTGGAACCTGTCACGCTGGTTGGTCTCGGTGACCTCGTCCGGGCGCAGGCGCTGGCTGGCATCCAGCGGGTGCGCCATGGGCTCGACGCCCCGGGTGTCCACGCTGTTCAGTTGCTCGATAAATGTCAAAATATCGGACAAATTGCGCGCATAGGTCTCATACTCGCTCTGCTCCACACCCAAACGCGCGAGGTGGGCTATTTTGCTTACGGCCTCTGAATCCAGTGACATGCTGCTGATCTCAACTACGGTTCCGGGAAAACGCGAAAGGTAGCACAATTGCCGCGCCGGTTGCAGGCAGGATCGGCTCCCGCGGTGTGTGTATTCTACCGGCAGGCGCGTTATTTGCTTGCCGAAGTTGCCACGCATTGCTAGATTACAGCCCTTTCACCGGGCAAGGGATTCAGTGCTCCATGTTCAGAAGTCTGATGGGGATGTTCTCCAATGATTTATCCATCGATCTGGGTACCGCCAATACCCTGATCTATGTGCGCGGGCAGGGTGTCGTGCTCAACGAGCCCTCCGTGGTCGCGATTCGCCAGGATCGGGGCCCCGGCGGGCCCAAGAGCATCGCCGCGGTAGGCGCCGAGGCCAAGGCCATGCTGGGCCGCACACCGGGCAATATTACCGCCATCCGGCCCCTGAAAGAGGGCGTCATCGCGGATTTCACCGTCACCGAGAAAATGCTCCAGCATTTTATCCACAAGGTGCACGAGGCCCGTTTTTTCCGTCCCAGCCCGCGTGTGCTGATCTGCGTGCCCTGCGGCTCCACCCAGGTGGAGCGCCGCGCCATCAAGGAATCGGCCGCCGGCGCCGGCGCCCGCGAGGTCTACCTGATCGAGGAACCCATGGCCGCCGCCATCGGCGCCGGCATGCCGGTGGACGAGGCGCGCGGCTCCATGGTGCTGGATATCGGCGGTGGCACCTCGGAAGTCGCTGTCATTTCACTCAACGGCATCGTCTATTCCTCTTCGGTGCGTATCGGCGGGGACCGCTTCGACGAGGCGATCGTAAACTATGTGCGCCGGAATTATGGCACCTTGATCGGCGAAGCCACCTCAGAACACATCAAACAGCAGATTGGCTCCGCCTACCCGGGCGCTGAAATGAAGGAACTCGAGGTCAAGGGCCGCAACCTGGCGCAGGGCGTGCCGCGCAGCTTTACCCTCAACAGCAACGAAATCCTGGAAGCGCTGCAGGAACCGCTGGCCGGTATCGTCGGCGCGGTCAAGACCGCCCTGGAACAGACCCCGCCGGAACTCGGCGCCGACGTCGCCGAACGCGGCATCGTACTCACCGGCGGCGGCGCATTGTTGCGGGATCTCGATCGACTGATCATGGAAGAGACCGGCCTGCCGGTCGTGGTCGCCGATGACCCGCTGACCTGCGTGGCACGCGGCGGCGGTCGCGCGCTCGAGTTGCTCGACGAGCGCGGCGGTGATTTGTTCGCCCTCGAATAAGGTTCGCGAGGTAGGCTCATCAAGCAGATCTTCACAGCCGGCCCGCCGCTGTTTGCCCGCCTGGTGGGCCTTGTCGCACTATCCATCGCGTTAATGACCATCGATCACCGCCAGCACCACCTGGACAGCGTGCGCTCCGCCCTGTCGGTGCTGGTATACCCGCTGCAGTGGGTGGTGGACCTGCCACACACCAGCAGCGAATGGTTCCGGGAATCACTGTCCACGCGGCGTGCACTGCAGGAAGAAAACGCCAGCCTGCGCACCCAGCAACTGGTTCTGAATACCCAGCTGCAGAAACTGGAAGCGCTGGAAGCCGAAAACCGGCGCCTGCGGGCCCTGCTGGACTCTTCTTTCCAGGTGGAAGAACGCCCCATGCTGATTGCCACCCTGCTGTCGGTGGACATGGATCCGTACCGCCACCAGATCGAGCTCAATAAGGGTTCCCTGGACCACCTGTTCGAGGGCCAGCCACTGCTGGACAGCCAGGGCGTGATGGGCCAGCTGATTCATGTTGGCCCGTTTACCTCGACCGCGATGCTGATTACCGACCCGGCGCACGCCATCCCGGTCCAGGTCAACCGCACCGGCCTGCGCACCATCGCGCTGGGCACCGGTTCGATCGACCGGCTGGAACTGCCGCATATCCCCAACAATGCCGATATCCGCAGCGGTGACCTGCTGGTCACTTCAGGACTCGGTGGACGCTTTCCGCCCGGTTACCCGGTGGCCGAGGTGATCGATGTGCAACAGGACCCGGGGCGCACCTTTTCGCACGTCACGGCGCGCCCGCGCGCGCTGCTGGATCGCAGCCGCGAAGTACTGCTGGTCTGGCCGCCAGGCGCGCAGAACCCGCTCACTCCGGGTACGACAGGCAAGGCCCGGGCGGTAGTCGATACCCCGGCTGAAGCCGGTAGCGGTAGCGGGACCGACGCCGAGCCAGAACCCGGTACACCATGACCCTGACCCGACACCACGGCGGTATCATCATACTACTGAGCTTTACCGTCGCCATGCTGCTCACCATCATGCCGCTGTCCGATGGCTTGCGCAGCTGGCGACCGGACTGGGTTACGCTGACGCTGATTTTCTGGTGCCTGGCATTACCCTACCGGGTCAGCGTTGTCTCCGGGTTTATGGTCGGCCTGCTGCTGGATGTGCTCACCGGCACCCTGCTCGGGCAGCACGCGCTGGCACTGAGTATCATCGCCTATGTCTGCGTACGCCTGCACCAGCGCATCCGTATCTACCCCATGTGGCAACAGGCGCTCACGGTACTGGTAATGCTGGTTCTGCACCAGTTACTGACCCTGTGGATCGACAGCACCATCGGCCGTCCTGCCCGTCCACTCGCCTACTGGTTGCCGTCGCTGGTCGGCGCGCTGCTGTGGCCATTCGTGTACCGTTTCCTGACCAGCGTCCGCATCAACTTCCAGGTACAGTGACCCATGCCTGCGCGGGTTACCATCAAGGATTACCTCTTCGAGAGCCGCCTGTTCATGCAGCGTTCGGTGCAGGCGCTGGTGTTTGCAGGCATCCTGATTGCCATCCTGGTGGGACGGCTCATCTACCTGCAGGTGCTGGCGCATGAGCACTACATTACGCTGTCTGACGACAACCGGATAAAGATACTGCCGCTGCCACCCAACCGTGGGCTGATATTCGACCGTAACGGCCTGATCCTGGCGGATAACCTGCCTTCCTACCGGCTGGAGATTACGCCCGAACAGGTACACGACATGGAAGCCACGCTGGACGGGCTGGCAAAGCTGGTCAATATCCGCGATGTCGACCGGAAACGTTTTGACCAGTTGCGCGCACGCACACCGGTATTCAAACCGGTACCGCTGCGCTTTCGCCTCAGTGACGAGGAGGTGGCGCGCTTCGCCGTCGACCGGCACCGCTATCCCGGTGTCGATATCGTCGCCGGCCTCTCACGTCACTACCCGCATGGCCCGCTGACCGCACACGCGGTGGGTTATGTCGGTCGCATCGACGAGCGCGACCTGCAGCGCATCGACACGTCCACCTACAGCGGCACCACCCATATCGGCAAGGTCGGACTCGAAAAAACCTATGAGAAAACGCTGCACGGCTCGGTTGGCTACCGCCAGGTCGAAACCAACGCCGAAGGCCGTATCCTGCGCACCCTGGTACGCACCCCTCCGGTGCCGGGCAACAACCTGTACCTGACCCTGGATGCCGAACTGCAGAACGTCGCCGACCAGGCACTGGGGGATAAAGCGGGCGCAATCGTGGCCATCGACCCGAACAACGGGGACGTACTGGCCTTTGTCAGCAAACCCGCCTACGACCCCAACCTGTTCGTCAACGGTATCGATACCAAAACCTACAAGGCATTGCGCGAAGACGACAAGCAGCCCCTGTTCAACCGCGCACTGCGCGGCCAGTACCCGCCCGGCTCTACCCTGAAGCCCTTTGTCGGTCTCGGCGGCCTCGAACAGGGCATTACCAGTGAACACGCACACACCTACTGCCCGGGCTTCTACCAGTTACCCGGCAAGGCCCGCAAATACCGGGACTGGAAACGCAGCGGTCACGGGACTGTCGACCTGGTCACCGCCATTGCGCAGTCCTGTGACGTCTACTTCTACGACCTGGCCCTGTCGATGGGCATCGACCGCCTGCACGAGTTTCTGGCAAAATTCGGTTTTGGCGAACGCACCGGCATTGACATCAGTGGCGAGTTAGCAGGACTGCTGCCGTCGCGGCAATGGAAGCGCGCGACTCGCAACCTGCCCTGGTTCCCCGGGGAAACCCTGATTGCCGGTATCGGCCAGGGCTTCGTCCTGACCACCCCCCTGCAACTGGCGAGCGCCACCGCAACCCTGGCCCGCTACGGCAATCGCAAAAAACCGCACGTGGTTGCTTCCACCCAGATTTACGGGGATATAGAACTGACTCCCCTGCAGGTAGAGCCGGTTCCCGATATTGTGATCGAGGACCGCCATAACTGGGACACCGTGATCCATGGTATGCACGAAGTCGTGCAGGGCCGGCATGGTACCGCGCGCAAGGTCGGCAGGGGTGCCAAATACCCGTTCGCGGGCAAAACCGGGACCGCCCAGGTATTCGGCCTCAAGGAAGAAGAGAAGTATGATGCCAAAAAACTGGCCGAGAAACTGCGCGACCACTCGCTGTTCATCGCCTTCGCGCCACTGGATAAACCGCGCATCGCAGTGGCAGTGGTAGTCGAAAACGGTGGCAGCGGCAGCGCGGTGGCCGCACCGATTGCCCGTATCGTCATGGACCAGTATCTGCTAAAACCAGAATCATGAGTACCCTGCTCGACAGCCACCGTGAAGATGCCAGCCGCCGCGACTGGCAACATATCCTGCATCTCGACGCAGCGCTGCTGTTCGGGCTGGTGGCACTGTCCACACTGGGCCTGTTCGTGCTGTACAGCTCGGCCGGTGGTGACGAAAACCTGCTGATACGCCAGATTATCCGGCTGGGACTCGCTTTTGGAACCATGTCGATCATAGCCCAGCTGCGTCCGCAGTGGCTGCAACGCTGGACCCCCTGGCTGTACAGTATCGGGCTGGCGCTGCTGGTAGCCGTACTGGCGGTGGGCGACATCGGTAAAGGTGCGCAGCGCTGGCTGGACCTGGGCTTTGTGCGTTTCCAGCCCTCTGAAATGATGAAACTGGCGGTACCCATGATGGTCGCCTGGTACCTGTCCGACAAACGCCTGCCGCCAACCGGCCGGCGGCTGCTGATTGCCGGTGCGCTGATTATCGTGCCGGTCATGCTCATCGCCAGGCAGCCTGACCTCGGTACCTCGCTGCTGATTGGCAGCGCCGGTTTCTTTGCCCTGTTCCTGGCCGGCCTGTCGTGGCGCCTGCTGGGCGGGCTGACCCTGCTGGCAGCCGCCGGTGCGCCGCTGCTCTGGCATTTCATGCACGACTACCAGCGCCAGCGCGTCATCACGTTCCTCGACCCGGAGCAGGATCCGCTCGGGGCCGGCTACCACATCATCCAGTCCAAGATCGCCATCGGTTCCGGCGGACTGTTCGGCAAAGGCTGGCTGAACGGTACCCAGGCGCACCTGGAATTCCTGCCGGAACGCTCCACCGATTTTATTTTTGCCGTACTGGGTGAGGAATTCGGCCTGGTCGGCATCGGGGTCCTGTTGCTGATCTACAGTTTCATCATTTTCCGCAGCCTGTATATCGCCACGCAGGCGCAGGACACTTTCGGCCGCCTGCTCGGTGGCAGCCTCGCCATGACCTTTTTCATCTATATCATTGTCAATACCGGCATGGTCACGGGATTGCTGCCGGTGGTCGGCCTGCCCCTGCCCATGGTCAGTTACGGCGGCACATCGATGGTGACGCTGATGGCCGGTTTCGGTATCCTGATGTCCATACACACGCACAGGAAACTGTTGCCCACATAAGGAAATACGGTGTTAACACAAAAGAATCTTGGTGCATGGCTGATCAGCCTGCTGGGCGCACTGGCCGCGGGACCGGGCTGCGCAGGTGATTTTCAGGATGACCCGCAGGTGCAGGTTTTTATCGACAACATGGTCAAACAGCACCAGTTTGACCGTAAACAGCTGGAAACCCTGTTCGCCAGCGCGGAAAAACGCGAAGATATTCTTGAAGCCATCTCCAGACCGGCGGAAAAAACCAAGCCCTGGTACGAATACCGCGAGATTTTCCTGACCCCCAACCGTATCGAGGGCGGGGTTGGATTCTGGAAAGAAAACGAGGACATCCTGAAACGGGCCAGCAGCAAATTTGGCGTCGACCCGGCCATTATTGTTGCCATTATCGGCGTGGAAACCCGTTATGGCGCCCATACCGGCTCCTACCGCGTAATCGATTCGCTTTCCACCCTGGCCTTTGCCTATCCGCCACGCAGCAAATTCTTTCGTTCGGAACTGGAGCAGTTCCTGATCCTCGCCCGTGAAGAAGACGTGGATCCGGGCAGCGCCAAAGGCTCCTACGCCGGCGCCATGGGCTACGGGCAGTTCATTCCGTCCAGCTACCGGAGTTATGCCATCGATTTCAATGACGACGGGAAACGTGACCTGTGGGACAGTCTCGACGACATCATCGGCAGTGTCGCCAACTATTTCCACCGTCACGGCTGGCATGCCGGTGAACCCGTCGCCGCGAAAGTGGATGACACGGCCTCTGTCCGGGAATCGCAGGTTTCCAGAAAGCTCAAACCCGGCGAAAAGACCGCCGGCGACTTTGCGCGTGAAGGCATTACCAGCACACCACCGTTCCCGGACGGGCAACCGGTTGCCCTGCTGAGACTCGAACAGGAAAACGGGCCCGAATACTGGCTGACCGGCAATAACTTTTATGTCATTACACGTTATAATCGCAGTCCTCTGTACTCCATGGCGGTATACCAGCTGAGTGAGGCCATCCGGGATGCATACCGGCAGCAACAGCACTGATACCCGCAGCGCGCACCTGAACCGACTCGCCGTCCTGTATGCAGGCGCCCTGTGTGCGCTACTGACCGCCTGTTCGTCCGGTGAGCGCAACACCAGCCGCTATGCCCAGGCCCGGGACAGTGCGCCCTTCCAGTCAGTGGACCTGTCCACGGTCAGGGATGCCGTCCCGCGCGTAGAGCCCAAAAGCCGGTACGGCAACCCCGCTTCCTACATGGTGCGTGGCAAGCGCTACACCACACTGGCCTCCAGCAAGGGCTACAGGCAACGCGGCATTGCCTCCTGGTATGGCACCAAGTTCCACGGGCACCGTACCTCCAGCGGCGAACCCTACGACATGTACCGGATGTCGGCCGCACACAAAACCCTGCCGCTGCCCACCTACGCCCGCGTCCGCAACCTGCGCAACGGCCGATCGGTCATCGTCAAGATCAATGACCGCGGTCCCTTCCACGAAAACCGGCTCATCGACCTGTCCTATGCCGCTGCTGCACGGCTGGGCATTCTGGGCAAGGGCACCGGCCTGGTGGAAGTCGAAGCCATTGACCCGCGGGTCTATGCAGCCGGCAAGACAGACCACAAGGTCGCTGCCAGCAAACCCAAAACCGCGCAGCCACCCGCGACCACCAGACAGCCATCGCTGTACCTGCAGCTGGGCGCGTTCAGCGAACGCAGTAATGCCGAACGCCTGAAAGCCCGCCTGAGTGATACCGACCTGCCGGGTGAACTGCGTATCACCCGCAAGGGCGCCAGCCCGAAGCCGGTTTTCCGTGTGCGTATCGGTCCGCTGGCCAACGTGGAAACTGCTGACCGCCTCACCCGTCTGCTGGCCGACAAGGGTATCCGCTCCCCACAGGTAGTCATCGACTAGGAGCCTGTCGGGTTTAGGCAATCGTAGCGAGCATGGTGGGAGAGCGAGTCCGGATGTTCGCAATTTTGAGGCGCATAGTGGACCTACGCAACGAAAAATTGCGGGAATCCGGGCCGCTCTCCCGCCAGCGCAGTAGATTGTTCCTAAACCCGACAGGCTCCTAGTCCATTGAAAAATACCCGGCAAGCGCAGACAATGTGGCGCTTGTTCGCAACCTGATCAGGCTCATGAAAAAATTATCGCTGTATCCCCTGTTTTTCCTCCTCAGTCTCCTGTTCGGCAGCTGGAGCCAGGCGACCACACCCGTGCCGAAGGCACCTTCGGTGGGCGCCAGGGGCTACCTGGTGGAGGATTTCCTCAGCGGCCAGGCAATCGCCGAGAAAAATGCCGACCAGCCGCTGGAACCCGCCAGCATCACCAAGCTGATGAGCGCCTACGTGATCTTCAGCGAAATCCGCAAGGGTTCGCTGTCACTGTCGGACAAGGTGCGCATCAGCGAAAAGGCCTGGCGTACCCAGGGTTCGCGCATGTTCGTGGAAGTGAACACCCAGGTCAGCGTTGCCGACCTGATAAAGGGCATGATCATCCAGTCCGGCAACGACGCCACGGTTGCACTGGCGGAACAGATCGCCGGCACCGAAGGCAGCTTCGCAGCCCTGATGAACACCTACGCGCAGCAGCTGGGACTGACACACAGCCATTTTGCCAACAGCACCGGGCTGCCGGACAAGGAACACTACACCACGGCACGCGATATCGTGCGCGTCGCGCGCGCCCTGATCCGGGAATTCCCCGAGTACTACCAGTGGTACTCTCAAAAACAGTTCACCTACAACGACATCACCCAGTACAACCGCAACAAATTACTGTGGCGGGACGAGTCTGTGGACGGACTGAAAACCGGTCATACCGATTCCGCCGGTTATTGCCTGGTCACCTCGGCCAAGCGGGACGGCATGCGCCTGATCAGCGTGGTGCTGGGCACCAGGAGCGAGGAAGCGCGGGCGGATGCCAGCCAGTCACTGCTGAATTATGGTTTCCGCTTTTTTGAAACCCACAAACTGTACGACGGCAACACCAAGCTGACCAGCGCCCGGGTGTGGAAAGGCGCGACCGAACAGGTTGACCTGGGCCTGGCCGAGCCCCTATACATCACCATTCCGCGCGGTGAATACAATAATCTCGATGCCTCCATGCAACTCCAGGAGCAGATCATGGCACCGGTCGCCCAGGGCCAGACACTGGGGCACGTGGTCATCAAGCTCGGCGATAAAACCATTACCGAGCGCGACCTGGTGGCACTACAGGCGGTTGACGAAGGCAGCTTCTGGCAACGCATCGTGGACGAAGGCCTGCTGTATTTCGAATAGCATGCCGACCGTCTACCTGAACGGCCATTACCTCCCCGCGGAGCAAGCCTGCGTATCCGTCATGGATCGCGGTTTCCTGTTTGGCGATGGTGTCTACGAAGTCATTCCGGCCTATGGTGGCAGACTGTTCCGGCTGGCTCACCACCTGCAGCGACTGCAGAACAGCCTGGATGGCATCCGGCTCGGCAACCCGCTGAGTGACCATGCCTGGCAGGAAATCCTTGACGAGGTGCTGAAACGCAACCGGGACCGGGCCGGCAGTGACAACGATCAGTCCGTCTACCTGCAGGTCACGCGCGGCAGCGCTGCCAAACGTGACCACCTCTTTCCTGAAGAGCCTGTACCTGCAGTTTTTGTGTTCAGCAACCCCATCGCAAAACCTGACCCGCAACTGGCAACCAGGGGCATCAGCGCCATTACGCTGGATGACATCCGCTGGCAGTATTGCAACATCAAGGCCATCACCCTGCTGCCCAATGTATTACTGCGCCAGCAGGCGGCGGATCACGGCGCGGCAGAAGCCCTGCTGGTGCGTAATGGCAAGGTGATCGAGGGCTCGGCCAGCAATGTATTCGTCGTCAGGGAAGGTGTCATTATGACGCCACCCAGGGGCGAACAGATGCTGCCGGGCATTACCCGGGACCTGGTGCTGGAACTGGCGGAACGGCATGCGCTGCCGTATGACGAAACCGATATCGAAGCAGACAGCTTGCACCAGGCAGACGAAATCTGGGTGACCAGTTCCACCCGGGAGATTGTACCGGTTACAAAACTGAACGACCTGGCCATCGGCGACGGCCGGCCCGGCCCGGTCTGGAAATCAATGATCGAACTCTACCGGGACTACAAGGAAGCCGTACGCAACGGTATACGAAGCTAGCCCGCATTTCTCACCGGGTTCCTGCTGCGGCGGCGTCATGCCGCGCGCCAGGAGGCGTTCACTCGAATACCCCCTGCAGGTACCAGCGCCGTTCGCCAGTCAGCTCCCGGTAGATCCAGTAGCGCGACCCCGACGGACTGGTTGCCACAAAGTAATCCCGCGCTACATCCCGGCCATCCCACCAGCCGGATTCAATCCGCTCACGGCCGGCCTGCAGCTTGAGGGGACCGCGCCAGTACGGCCGGCCCTCCCGGGTTTCGAGCTGTCTTGGCACCGCCAGCAGCCACAGGGGCCTGACCTGTTCCCGGCTGTCGCTTCGACTGCGGCCGGGCTCGCTGTAGGACCAGGCGTATTCAGGACGATGTTCGGCGATGGCGCTGATACCCTGTACGGCCTCCTCGCCCAGGCGTGCGCGCAGACAGTCGAGCAAATCGATACGTTCCCGTGCATCCGCCGACCTGAACAGGTCCATCGACCGGGCATCGAGCCTGACCGGCTGCACTGCCTGCAGTTCGACCGCGATGACAGGCTTTTCCAACACCAGGCGCTGCAGATGCTCCCGCAACAGCACCGTAAACTGTCCGGCGTCACGACCGGCCCGACGCATGCCGATGCGCAGCCGGGTATCGCGTCGTTCGTGGTGCAACAGGCGCACAGTGAAGCTTTGCACACCGGCACCCCGCCCCTGCAGCCAGCCACACAATTCCAGCACCAGGCGCTGCAGAACAAACAGCAGGGCCTGGGCCTGTTCGACTTCCGCGACCAGCGGCAGACGCCGCCGAAAGACAGCCGCAGGCTGATACAGCACCAGCGGGTCCGGGCAACGGCCCAGCATGCGGTCCAGGTACAACAGGCTCTGTTGACCCAGCCGGCGTGCCAGCCCGTCACGTGGCAAGCGCAACAGGTCACCCAGCCGGCGCACGCCCATACCCTCCAGGCGCTCCAGCAGGGCCGGTTCCCAGTCCAGCACCGGGATCGGCAGGGGCGCCAGCGCAGCCACCAGTTCATGCCGTGCTTCCACCATGCGGCCACCGCCACAGCGTGCCAGAATCAATGCCGCCAGCGGTGTCGGCGCAGCCGCGAGCCGTGCCTCATAACCCAGCGCAACAAGCCCGCTGCGCAGTCTCTTCAACAGTGCTGTCCGCCCCCCGAACAGGCTCAAACTGCCCTGCACTTCCAGCAACAGGGCATACGGCGGACACAGGCTGACCCGGGAACTGAACTGGTATGCCCAGTCAGCAAGACCGCACAGGGCCTCCTGCGCCGCCTTGCTATCCAGGCCATGTACCAGCAGCCCGCCGGCCAGCACCCGGGCGGCCGCCAGCGGCATGCCGGTACGGATACCGCACTGTTCCGCACCGGCATTACAGAACAACACCCGGGCGCGTCGCCCGTCACCACGGATCACCAGTGGTCGTGGTTCATTGCCAGTGCGGCTGAGTATATCCAGGGGCAGTCGGGGCAGGTGAATGCAGAGCCAGTGATCCATGTTGCAGGGAGGTGTCGACCTGTACCGTTCCGGCGGCCCGGCCACCACGGCGTTTGAGAATGGATACCGACAGCCTGCCATCGGTCCCGGATTCCAGCTGCAGCCGTAATGCGGCCGGCGACGGACGCCGCACACAGCGTTGGGAGCGGAACAGGAAACCGATGGCATCGCCGACTTCGGCAGCCAGTTGCAGCCGCCGCAGGATGACACTGTCCTCCAGGGTCGGCCAGGCCAGCACTGCACCACAGTTCCCGGAGCGCAGGCTTTGCTCCACCGCCCATAAACCGTCCTGCCGTGCTTTCGGGTGTACCAGCAGCACCCGTGACAGATCGACACCGGCGCTGGCCAGTGCCGGCGCATAGGGAATGTGCGGTGGCGCCACCCAGCAGATCCAGCGCTGCTCGCAGCTGAGTCGCGCCAGCGCCGGTGTCAGCAGGCGCAGGCCACCGATCCCCTGGCGCGGCATAATCAATTCGGTGAGCGCACCCTGTGGCCAGCCTCCCGCCAGCAGCGCATCCAGTTCGTCGAAACCGCTGGAAACTGTTGCGGTGGCGGCACTGACCCGGCCACCACGCCAGACATCCGGACGCTGTAACAGGCTATCGAGATTCATAATGCCTGGTTGCGCAGAATCCCGACCCCCAGCCCCTCAATTGTCATGGGCTGTTTGCGCAGGTCGACGCGAATGGGTTCGAAATCCTCGTTTTCAGGCAACAGGTAAACAATGGAGCCCCGGCGCCGGAAACGCTTGACGGTCACCTCGTCGTCCAGGCGCGCCACGACGATCTGGCCGTTCTGTGCCTGACGGGTACGGTGTACGGCCAGCAGGTCACCGTCCATGATGCCGACATCACGCATACTCATGCCGCGCACCCGCAACAGGTAGTGCGCCCGCGGGTGGAACAGCGCCGGGTCGACGGGATAATGATCCTCGATATGTTCCTCGGCCAGGATCGGCTCACCGGCAGCCACCTGCCCCACGACCGGGATGCCTTCCTCCTCCACGCTTTCCAGCAAACGGATGCCACGTGATGAACCCTGCAACAACTCGATCGCCCCCTTGCGCTCCAGCGCCCGCAGGTGCTCTTCGGCTGCATTGGGCGAACGGAAGCCGAAGGCCTCGGCAATTTCCACCCGCGTGGGCGGATAACCTTCGTCATAAATGTACTCGCGTATCAGCGCCAGGATCTCCGCCTGTCGTGTCGTCAGTTCTTCCATTGCGCCACCTGCTGTGATTTCATCCAGTGTACTGGGATTATATACAGGTATTCGGGGAATGCAAACCGGCGCCCTGTGTAAAGTCGCCAGACCCGTGGGCAGATGCATAAGACAGGGGGAAGGGATCGGCACAACAGCCTTACCCGCCAGGCGGGTGGCCGGCATTCAAAACACGGGATTCTGTCAGGAAGTGCGCGAGGCAGGCAACGCGTCGCTGCCGGTCATTGTATCGCGATAAAATTCGACCGTCCTGGATAAACCGGCGTACAGCTTCACACGGGGCTTCCAGCCAAGCAAACGGGCCGCCTCGCGGTTATCGGAAAAATAATTCATGGTTTCACCGGGTCGGTATGCCAGCTCCCCCACACCGAGCAGTTCCCTTGCGCCTGCACCGACCAGGTCCGCTATAGTACTGGCCAGGTCAAGAATCCTCACCGGCTCGAAACTGCTTACGTTAATCACCCGGCCAACCGTGTCCGGACAGGTTGCTGCCAGCATGATCGCTTCCACAAGATCGTCTATGTAGACAAAATCCCTGGTCTGTTCACCGCCTGACATCGCAAATCTTCTGTCGGCCAGCAGGCTTTTGATCAGGGACGGGATAAACATACTGTTATCCTGGCCCGGCCCGTAGGCAAGAGACGGACGAACGATAATGACAGGGAAACGATGCACGTGATGAAACGTCTGCAACAGGTGTGAAACGGCGACCTTTGAACAGGAGTAGGCACTCACCGGCGCTTCCCGCATCGATTCGGAAAAAGGCGCATGCGCGCCATATTCCTCGCAGGTTCCGACGGAAATGAACTTCACCTGCGGGACCGCACTCATGCAGGCCTCCACCAGGTTCAGCGTGCCCATCAGGTTGGTTTCCAGGCAGTGGCGGAAATCCGCAATGGATGCATACCTGGACTTGTCAGCCGCGAGGTGAAACACGTAAGCCGGTTTTACCGTGCTGATCACATCCAGCAGCAGCTCCCGGTTCGTAATATCACCGATAATGCTCTTGTCCGTGGCCAGTTCGCCTGCACGCCTGCGCGAAAAACCAAAAACCCGTGCACCGGACGCCTTGCACGCACGAACCAGGTGCCCCCCGATAAATCCGCTTGCGCCGGTAATCAATACCGGGGCATCCACGAATGGCCCCGCCGACTCAGACATGACCCGGGTTACATACCAAATAACGGATGAAATACCTTGCGCAGACTGGCATCAGAAATGTACAACCGGGTTAATAGTCAACTTGCCACCCCCTTCCTTATCGTTTTATACGGGTTACGCCAGGCCCCTGTAGCCGGGGAGGATCCTGTTCGCGAATGGCAGCACTGACAGGAATACAGCCTGGCTTTTCCACGCTGCACATGTGCCAGCCAGACCCGGCGCGGCTGAATACAACAGGGGGCTGAAGTTTTGCCTGTTAACCAACATTTGTGCAAACAGAACCATACCTGCCGGTTTGCATTTCTTATTTATATATCGCCAGCGAACTGCTAGCATTCCCGTACCCACCTGTCATGAGAATGCTTTCTCGCACCGACTTTATGCCTGCCTGGGCAGGCATGGGTTACGAATACCCGGTAACACAGGGCAAGCATAGCTGAAAACGGCACACCGCGCAAAGACAGCATGCCAAATACAATAAAAAACCTTTTAATAAATAACAAGATATAAGGATGAGAAATGAGCACATATAACATTCTGGTCACCGGTGGCGCAGGCATGATTGGCTCCAACCTGGTCAAGCGGCTGGTGCAACAGGGTCATAACGTCAGCGTGGTGGATAACCTGTGGCGCGGAAAAACAGAATATTTACTGGATAACGATGGCAACCCGGTTATTGACCTGGACCGGAATTTCCACAACATCGATTTATCACTGGCCGACACCCTTGACCCGCTACTGGATGATATCGACTACATCTATCACCTGGCCGATATCGTTGCCGGTGTCGAATACGTATTCAGGAACCAGGGGAGCGTATTCCGGCAAAACTTCCTGATCAATTCCAACGTGATCAATTCGGTACGCAAACATCCGCACCCCGTAAAGGGCTTCATTTACGTAGGCACTGCATGCAGCTTCCCCGCCTCCCTGCAGACCGGCGTGGATGCCGCACCACTCAGGGAAGAAGACCAGTACCCCGCTGAACCCGAATCAGGATACGGGTGGAGCAAACTGATGGGGGAATACGAGGCATTTCTCATGGAGTCGGAAACCGGGATCCCGGTATCGGTACTCAGCCTGCACAATGTGTACGGCACCCCCAGCGACTACGACGAGCTGAGCGGGCAGGTAATCCCGTCACTGGCGAGAAAAGCGATACGTTATCCTGACGAGCCGTTCAGCGTGTGGGGCAGCGGCTCCCAGGGACGCGCTTTCGTACACGTGGATGACATCGTGGATGCCCTGGTCGCAGCCCGGGACAAGGGTCTTGGCCAGGGTGTAATCCAGATAGGGCCCGATATCTGCACCTCCATTCGCGAAATAGCTGAGACCATCGTGGAAATATCCGGGAAAAATATCGACATCCAGTATGACACCAGCAAGCCGGAAGGCGACCCGGGGCGTTGCGCGGATTACTCAAAAGCACAAAAGGTGCTGGGCTGGCAGCCGCGCGTGGACCTGAGAGACGGACTGGCGCGCCTCTATGACTGGATAAGCGATTCGATTGACCGGGAGCAACAGAAATAATCTGTTGCAGGGTTCTTCGCACCGGCAGCTGGAGCAATCCAGGCATACAGTAAGATTTATGGCTGGTATAATCATCACCAGCTGCCGCTATACGCCCGGATCACGCAAGCCTGATTATGCTTACCAGTTCCCGCCACTGTTGCAAGCAAAGCCTTGTTTAACCAGACCCTCGTAGTTTATGCAGGTATCGGCGCGCGCGCGGCGCTGGCCGTGGGGCTGAATATTCTTATTGCCCGCTGGTTTGGCCCGGAACAGTTTGGTGTATACCAGTTCTTTCTCTCCGTAGTGATTTTTTTCCAGGCCCTGTTTGGAGAATCCTTCGATGTCAGCGTAGTCAAGTTTTTCGCCGAAGATCATGCCAGAGGGGAGAAAGGAGAGTACAGCGTGGTGGGTAACGCTATACTGATACGCCTCTTCCTGGCAATTCCGATCACCCTGATCGGCCTGCTCGGCGCTGCGGATATCAGCGAACTGTTTTTCGACTCTGCGGATTATGCACTGGTAATCCGGCTGGGACTCATTGCCGCATTCCTGGTTGCATTCAACAGCCTGTTTCTGTCCCTTCTGCAGGCACGTATGAAATTCATTATGCGCTCCATGCTGTTTCCTCTGGCCAATTTCATTCGCGTGGTCACCATACCGCTCCTGGTTGTTTCCGGTCTGCTCAATATTGAATCACTGATGTGGCAGTACGTTGCCGCCACCCTGGCAAGCGCGATGGTGGGTTTCTGGTTTGTCCGCAAGGATATTGCAAAAGCCCGCATCGACCTTCCCCGCCTGCGTGAACTTGTGGATTTCAGCAAGTGGAGCGCGGGGTCCTATTTTGTTTTCATTGTTTCAACCAGTCTTGCAGTTCCTGCGCTTGCCTACTATCACAACACAGAATTGTCCGGCTACTACGGAGCGGCCGTCTCGATTGTGCTCGTTGTTGAAATGCTGATCGGTGCTGTGATGGTAGTACAGCTGCCCAGGTTGAGCAGCGACCCGGAGCCTGACAAACTGCGCCGGCACGTACTGCGCTCGGTACGGATACTCGCTGTGATTGTCCTGCTGTTGTTGCCTGTGCTGCTTGTTGCCAGACCACTGGTTGTTTTTATCTATGGTGCAGAGTTTGCCGCAATCGACACTGTCTTCCGCCTGCTGTTTCTGGGCGTGCTGGTCAGCCTGCTGAGTCACCCCCTGTCACAGGTGTTTTATGCACTGAATCTGCCCCACCTGACTTTTTATACCGCGCTGTCCGCGACCGTGATCTGGGGTCTGTGCATGTGGCTGCTGGTGCCTGGATACGGGCTTGTTGGCGCCGGCATTGCCATGCTGGTCTCACGGATCAGTACTGCCCTCGTCATCGCCTGGCTGATCTGGCGCAAACTGTGGTCTGCACCTGCACAGGTACAAAGCGGTTAGTGCATCACAGGAACAACAGCATAAGCCGGGCGGCGGCGAGGGAACAGGTGACCGGGTAACCAGATCTGCGATCACCCCGCATGACTCACCGCGGGGCCGGGTGCGGGCTAGCCCGCATTTCTCACCGACTTCCTGCTGCGGCGGCGTCATGCCGCGCGCTAAGCGGCGTTCACTCGGTCGGGCTGCTCGACATAGTGTCGA
>Ga0256841_1000407_pt1 | contig 44785 bp, 39 predicted proteins | sample 356308metaG_FD_185971 | JGI IMG/M metagenome (GOLD analysis project Ga0256841, IMG submission 185971) | Hydrothermal vent microbial communities from Mid Atlantic Ridge, Atlantic Ocean - 356-308 | ecosystem: Environmental > Aquatic > Marine > Hydrothermal vents | place: Atlantic Ocean: Mid...
ACGAGCCGGGGAAGGGTCGCCGGAGATACCATCCGGGAGAGGAACTGAAGGCCCCTGGGGTGCTGAAGAACCCGGTGCCGGTGGAGGCCCTGTACGACGCGGACGCGGCGCACCGTGTGGCCCTGCGCAACCTATTGCAGAGGCAGGGTTATGAGGATCTGGACGCGGTGCGCGAGGAAGGCCGCGAGGAAGGGTTGGCCCCCATTCTGCGCCTTGCCCGGCGCCTGTTTCCGGGGCTGGATGCGGCGGACGAGGCGCGTATCCGCGGGCTCGCTGGGGGACGTCTCGCCGCCCTGGGCGATGTCCTGTTGGACCTGGGGGGTCTCGATGGGCTGCGGGCGTGGCTGGACGGGGATGAGGGAGCGGCATCTCCCTCTGGGAGAGGGATGGGCTGAGGGAACCTTCAAGGCGCCCGCTGCTTTCATCTATCGGGGTGGCGCGGGCGTCCTGGTGGCGCGCCTCAACCTGCCCAACATGAGCCATCCGCCGGAGCGCAGACTGGAGGTCTACGCGGCCGCGATCCGGGATCTGACTACCTTGGAGCCGGATCCCGCGCGACGGGTATACCTGGATTTCATCGACATCTACAGTGCCCCCGACGATAATTGAGACGGCGCGTTATCGCCGGGCCTGTCCCGAGGAGGGGGAGACCATGAGCCATTTTGCCGGGAGATTCCGGGAGCAGGGGATTCGGCAGGGGTTGACACAAAGAGGCGGAGGGACTGAACGGTTACCCCCAGTGATCGACGTGGATTCCTTGTGGTTGATTTCAAGACCTGAGCCAGCACCGTACACGAGTAGTGATTGCCATGCCGGACGATACGGCTCAGACGCAAAGAGAGGATAGGCGCATCGCCCTGCTCGGTCCCGTTCTCCCGTTCCGCGGGGGGATCGCCCAACACACGACCCGACTCAGGCAGGCATTGGACCCACTCGTCGCCCTGCGCACCTATTCCTTCAGCCGCCAATACCCGCGCTGGCTCTTCCCCGGAGAGAACGACCGGGACCCCGACCTGGAAGGCTATGCGGAACCCGGCGTCGATTACTGCCTGGACTCCCTGAATCCCCTGACCTGGTCCCGGACGGCCAGGAAGATCCGGGCCTTCGGCCCGCAGGCCCTGGTGCTCCCCTGGTGGACCGTCTATTGGGCGCCCCTGTACCTCTATCTCTGCTCCTTCATGCAGCGCACCGGGATCCCGGTCCTGTTCATGTGCCACAACGTCTGCGACCACGAGGCGGCCGGATGGAAGACCCGCCTCACCCGCAAGGTGCTCTCCACGGCCTCGGGTTATCTGGTTCACAGCCGTGCCGAAAGTGACCGCCTGCGTCACCTCGGGCTCCAGGCCCCGGTGTGGATCCACCCCCATCCCATCTACGACCAGTTCCCCCCGGCGCAGGGGCGCTTGCCTCGTCGTGCCGGCCTGGAACTGCTCTTTTTCGGCTTCGTCCGCCCGTACAAGGGCCTGGACGTGCTCTTCCAGGCCCTGGCCCGGCTTCCCTCGGGGAAGGACTACCGCTTGAGCGTCGTTGGAGAGATATGGAAAGGGGGCGACGACTACCGGGCCATGGCCGCCAGACTCGGCATCGCCGACCGGGTGGAGTTCGTGTCGCGCTACGTGAGCGACCGAGAGGCGGCCGAGTATTTTCAGCGCGCCGACGCGGTGGTTCTGCCTTACCGCAACGCCACCGGCAGTGGCGTGGTGCCCGTGGCCTACCACTACGGCAAGCCGGTGGTCGTCACCCGGGTCGGAGGACTGCCCGACGTGGTCAGAGCGGGGGAAACGGGATTCATCGTCGAACCCGACGATCCCCGGGCCCTGGCCGATGTCCTGGCCGGGCTGACTCCCGAAGGCTGCCGGGGGATGCGCGAGGCCATCGGTGAACTGAAACGGGAATTCACATGGCAACGGCTGGCCGAGGTCTTGCTGAGCGGGCGGGCGGAACTGAGACCTTGACCCAGATCACCTACATCGTTCTGGTCAACTGGAACGGCTGGAAGGACACCCTAGAGTGTCTTGAAAGCCTCTTTCGCCTGGAGGGTGCGGACCATCGTGTCGTGGTCTGCGACAATGGCTCAGAGGACGGCTCGCTCGATCGGATCAGGGCCTGGGCCGCTGGGCGGCAGGAGGCGCCGCCAGCCCCCGCGGAGATGGCCGGCCACAGCCGCCCCCCGTGCGCCAAGCCGGTCGCCTGTCAGTCCCTGACCCGTGAACAGGCGGAGCAGGGCAGGGAAGTGGCCGAGGCGCCGCTCATTCTGATCGATTGTGGCGCGAATCTCGGCTTTGCCGGGGGCAACAATGTCGGGTTGCGCTACGCCCTGCGGCAACCCGACATGGCCTGGGCCTGGCTCCTGAACAACGATACCGTGGCCGACCGGCACGCCCTGCGGGCGCTGCTGGACAAGGCCCGAGCCACCCCAGGCGCCGGGATCATCGGTTCCACGGTCGTCTACTATCACCGGCCGCAACGGGTACAGGCCTTTGGTGGCGCGCGCTATTTCCACTGCATCGGCCTGTCGATGCACATCGGGCGCCTGCGCAACCGGCTGCGGCCGGTCCACGAACGGCGCATCGAGTCGCAGATGGATTACGTCCTGGGCGCGTCGATGTTCGTCTCCCGCGCCTTCGTGGAGGCCGTGGGCCCGATGTCCGAAGACTATTTTCTCTACTACGAAGAACTCGACTGGGCCTTGCGCGCGCGTGGCCGCTTTACCCTGGCCTATGCGCAACACAGCCGTGTCTACCACAAGGCCGGCGCCACCATCGGCTCGTCCAACCGCTCCAGCGAGCGCAGCCTGCTGTCGGACCGCCACCTGATGGCCAACCGCCTGAGGATCACCCGCCGCTTCCGCCCCCACTGTCTGCCGACCGTGCGCGGTTTTCTCCTGGTGGAGTGGCTGATCCGGCGGTTACGGGGCCGCAAGGCCCATGCCGGCATGATCTGGCGCCTGATCACGGAGGGGCCGTCCGCGGAACAGGGGCGTCCTCGGCGATGAACCGGCCGCTGGGCACCATTCTCAGGAACACCGGCTACCTGATCGGCGCACGGGGCATGACCGTGATCCGGCGAGCACTCCACACCTGCGGGCTCTCGCTTGGCTGGTCCACGATATTCTGGCCACCGGAAGCTGTCGTTGGCCTTTTCCCTGGCCCGGTCGGGTGTCATTTGCCGTATGATGTACCCTACGCGGCGCTGTCCTCTGTGCCGGGTCAGAGAGAACCGGGCGGCCTTTTCTCGGAGTTCCCAGCGGAAGCGACTACGAGGGGATCATTGCATGTTGGTTGAGGACGTAGCATGGAATCCACGCCGTTTGTGAGCATAATTCTTCCGGTATACAATCGCGCCGCGACGCTCCCCCGGGCAGTGGAAAGCGTATTGATCCAGACCTTCGATGATTACGAATTGATCATCGTAGACGATGGATCCCAGGACGACACGGCTTCGGTAGCGAGGGGATATCTGCAGAATGCCAAGGTGCGGTACATCCATCAAGAGAATGCCGGAGCGGGGGCCGCAAGAAACCAGGGTATAGCGGTCGCCCGCGGCCAGTGGGTGGCATTTCAAGACAGCGATGACGAATGGTGCCAAGAGAAGCTTCAGGCGCAGGTCGATCTGGCGAAGAACAGTGCAGCAGAGGTCGCAGTAATCTACTCCGATATGGTGCGGGTGACACAGGCTGGGAAGCGAATCCCATGGCTGAGTCCGGATGTGCGTATGGGGGTCCTCATAGATGCCGATACATTGGACTACCAGGTCAAAAATATTGGCTTGCAATCTGCCTTGATTCGCCGCTCTGTCCTGTTACGAGAGGGTAAATTCGATCAGCATCTCCCACGCTTCATCGACTTGGATCTCTTTGCCCGTCTGGCCCTGCGGTACCGATTCGCCAAGGTGGACAGGCCACTGGTCACCTATTACGAGACACGGGGGATCAGTAGTGACCCAGAGGCACGGGCGCGGGCACGGATTGCCTTGATCGATAAACATCGCAATTTCTTCGAGAGGAATGCCCGCTATCTGGCCCATCAATATATACGGGTGGCGACCGCCTATTGGATGGGTGGCCACATGGAGGAAAAAGACAGATATTGCCGGCTGGCGCTGGCAACCTATTGGAGAGATGGCCATGTCCTTGCCAAGGCGGCGGTGGTGAACTTCTTTCCTCGTCGTCTTCTCCCGGGACGGTGGTGCGGATGAACCGGCATCCGAGACATGACCGGCGTACGGCCATCCACTCGGGGCCGGGCGATACGCCCCGCCGGGATGCGGCGCGATATGCGACCAGGCCTTGCGCGGTCGCCGGAGGGAATCCCGTTGTCCGAGGGTGTTTCCCGGCGATGACCGATGGCCAGGGAGGCGGGCGATTCCCGTGGTGCGTAGGGGGCGGCGGACACAGAGTGGGGTGCGGCCTTGCCGGAGGCGCACTGAGACTCGCTGGAAGGCAGCGGCTGAGCGCAGCCGGGAATAGGGAAAGGTTGTGAAGAAGATAAGAGAACGGCGGGATCTGGCGATCCATGGGGCGCCTCCGGCCTTCGCGGCACCACTGCACGTGGGGCGGCCGAACATCGGAGATCGGGAGGCGTTTCTTTCCCTGGTCTCGGAGATTCTCGAGCGCCGCTGGTTGACCAACAACGGCCCGCTCGTCCGTCGTCTGGAGGAGCGGATCGCGGCCCTTCACGGGGTGAGGCATTGTGTCGCCATGTGCAACGGGACGATCGCGCTGGAGATTGCGATCCGTGCACTTGGGCTCAAGGGGGAGGTCATCGTGCCTTCCTTCACTTTTATCGCGACGGCCCACGCCCTTCACTGGCAAGAGATCGTCCCCGTGTTCGCGGATATCCGGGGAGACACCCACACCCTGGATCCGGATGCGGTGGAGTCCATGATCACCCCCAGGACGAGCGGGATCATCGGGGTGCATACCTGGGGACGTTGCTGTGACGTGGAAGGGCTTCAGGCCGTGGCGGACCGGCATGGCTTACGCCTGCTGTTCGACGCGGCCCACGCCTTTGGCTGTGCGTACGGGGGGACCCGGGTCGGGAACTTCGGGGCTTGTGAGGTCTTGAGCTTTCACGCCACCAAGTTCTTCAATACCTTCGAGGGAGGGGCGGTGCTCACCAACGATGACGCGCTCGCCGAACAGATGCGCCTGATGCGCAATTTCGGTTTCGCCGGCCTCGACAACGTCATCCATCCGGGAACGAACGGCAAGATGACCGAGGTCGCCGCAGCGATGGGCCTGGTGAACCTGGATGCGGTCGACGGGATCGTGCAGGCCAACCGGCGGAACCATACCCTCTACAAGGCGCTTCTCGATCCGCTTCCGGGGGTCCGTGTCCTGGACTACGATCCGGCGCAAGATCCCAACTATCAATACGTCGTGGCCGAGATCGGCAGGGATTGCCCGGTGGGACGGGACCGCTTGCTGGAGGCACTGCGCGCCGAAAACGTCCTGGCCCGGCGTTATTTCTGGCCCGGCTGCCACCGCATGCAACCCTATCGGGACCTATATCCCCATGCCGGCCTCCTGTTACCGGTCACGGAGCGTATCGCTGGGGAAGTCCTGGTGTTGCCGACTGGTACGGGCCTGCCGGAACAGGACATCCGGACCCTCTGTGCGGTGGTGTCCACAGTCGTGGGGGCCTCGGTGTGAAACTCGCCCTGATGCAGCCCTACTTCCTCCCGTATATCGGTTACTGGCAGTTGCTCCATGCCGTGGACCGGTTCGTGGTCTACGACGACGTGAACTACATAAAGGGCGGCTGGATCAACCGCAATCGCATCCTGGTGGATGGCAGACCCGCCTATCTCACGGTGCCGGTGCGCAAGGCCTCATCGAATCGCAAGATCAACGAGCACCTGCTCCAGCCGGGGAGGGGCTGGCGTGAGAAGATGTGCAAGACCCTCGAACACAATTACCGGAAGGCACCCTACTTCGAGGAAACCTTCGCCTTGTTCGTGGATCTGATCGCTTCCGAGACGGAATCCCTGGCCCCGTTCCTGGTGAGGCAGATCCATCTGTTGAGCGCGCATCTCGGGATAGACACCGAGATCGTGACGAGTAGTGAACGTGGTTATGGGAATACCCACCTCCGTGGCCAGGAGCGGGTCCTCGACATCTGTGTGCAGGAGGGGTGCGAGGTCTATGTCAACGCGATCGGTGGGCGGGAATTGTATTCCTCCGATCGATTCCAGGCCCTGGGCCTGGAGTTGCGCTTTCTCGAATCCGGGATGGCGCCCTATGCACAACCGGGGGTTCAGGGCTTCGTCCCCTTTCTGTCCATCCTCGATGTGCTGATGAATCTGGGACGGGCCGGCGCCCGAAAGCGCCTGCCAGAGTTCACACTGATCTGAATCCGGAATCGCTCATGGAATCTGCTTCGGCGACACCGCCCGTGGCCCCGGGCATCCCCCGCAAGATGATGATTTTCGGCGTTCCCCGCTCCGGGACCTCCTGGATCGGGGAGATCGTCAACAGTTCGCCCCATGTGCTGTACTGCTATCAGCCGCTCTTCGCCTACGCCTTGAAGGACTTCCTGACCCCCGCCTCCAGCCGGGACGACATCGAGGCATTCTTTGCCGAGCTGGCCGTCACGGACGATCCATTCATTCGCCAGGCGGATCGCCGCAGGGGGGCCGATTTTCCCTCCTTTGCCAAGCAGGAGATCACCCATATCGCGTTCAAGGAGGTGCGCTACATCAATATCCTGAACAACCTGATGCGACGCGCTCCGGATGTGTTTCTCTGCGCGGTGATCCGCAATCCCCTCTCGGTCATCCATTCCTGGCTCCGGGCGCCCCGGGAGTTTCGCCGGGATTTGGGCTGGAGTGAGATGGAGGAATGGCGTTATGCCCTGCGTAAGAATCTCAACAGGCCCGAGGAATTCCATGGCTATGAGAAGTGGAAGGAGGCCGCGAACCTCTTCCTGTCCCTGCGGGAGCGTTATCCCGACCGGGTGTTCATTGCCCGCTATGGGCGCTTTCTCGCGGATCCTCATGGAGAGGCGCAGGCCCTGTTTCACGCGGCCGGTCTGCCCCTGACCCGTCAGACGGAGGACTTTCTCGACGCCAGCACCACCCGGGAGAACGACGACCCCTACTCGGTGTATCGCTCCGGGCAACGTGACGACAAATGGAGAGAGGGCCTCGATCGGCGCATCGTCACCGAGGTGCGGCGTGATCTGCGGGACAGCGCGTTGGAGACCTATCTCGACGGCATGGAAGGGGCCTCATGAACGGGTCCTTCCGTACCGCCGAGGATGCTACCAGCGGTCGGCTGCGGTCGCGTCGATGTCGGACCTGAAACGCAAGGGCCTGGCGGCCTTGCTCTGGGAGGTGCTCGGGAAGTTCTCCGGGCAGAGCGTGTCCTTCGTGGTGACGCTGGTGCTCGCCCGGCTCCTGGAACCGGAGGATTTCGGGCTCATCGCCCTGGTCATGGTGGTGGTGGGTATCGCCGAGATCTTCTCCGACGCCGGTCTCGGCAGCGCCCTGATCCAGCGCAGGCACGTGCGTCCGGTCCATTTCAGCTCGGTCTTCTATTTCAATGTCACTGCGGGCTTGTTCCTCACCCTGGTGACCGTGGCGGCCGCGCCCTGGATCGCCCGCTTCTATGGCGCGGAGTCCCTGTCGCCACTGCTGCAGGCGGCCGCGCCGCTGTTCATCGTCCAGTCCCTGGCCACCACGCAGCGGGTGCGTCTGCGCAAGGGGTTGCGTTACCGTCTCATCGCCGTATCCGATTTCTCCGGGGCGCTGGCCGGGGGAGGCGCAGGCATTGCCCTGGCATACATGGGGTATGGACCCTGGGCGCTCGTTGCGCAGGTCATGGTGACGTCGCTCGTGGCCGCTCTCGCCTTGTGGACGGGATCGGACTGGCGTCCGCGGAGGGCCTTCTCGGTCAAGGCGTTGCGTCAGCTGTGGGGGTTCGGAGGGCGGATGTTTCTGGCCGGGCTCATCGATCGGGTCTATACACGGCTCGACTACGTGGTGATCGGAAGACTTTTTCCGATGGACGTCCTCGGCTTCTTTCAGCGCGCCAAGGCCGTCACGCTGTTGGCCAACAACTACATGGCCGGGAGTCTGATATCCGTGCTCTTCCCCGTGTTGAGCACAGTGCAGAGATCGCCGCAGCGGTTTCGTGACATCGTGGAGAAGATGCTGGGGTTGGTCGCATTCGTCTCATTCGCGGCATTCTCGCTGATCCACATATTCGCCGCTGAGGTGATCCGGATCCTCTATTCCGCGAAGTGGCTGCCGGCGGCGGACTACTTGGCGTTGTTGGCCTTGAGCGCCTTGCTCTTTCCCGTCAACGCCGTCCTCGTGAGCGTCCTGAGCAGCCGTGGCCGTTCACGGGCGTTCTTGCGCCTGGACGTATACAAGAAGATCTTCGGCCTCGGCAATCTCCTGCTGGGATTCCACTTCGGTATCAGGGGATACCTCATGGGACTGATCATCGTCTCGGTGATCGCCACCCTGATCAACGGCGCCGCCGCCACCCGGGAACTGGGGGGATCGTTGTGGGGTTTGCTGTCCCCGGTCCTGGAGCTGGCCCTCTATGCCCTGGCGGCGATCGGGGCGGTGAGGCTGTTCGTGTATCTGTCCCCAGCGCATGCCCCCTGGGTGCTGGCGGGAAAGTTGCTGGTGCTGGCGGGCGTCTATCTGCTCTTGAACGCGCTGTTCAAGACGCGCGCCTTTTTCACCGCGCGGCAAGAGCTTCTCGCCCTGTGGGGAAAGGGCTGGGGGATCCGTGCCTGATCGGAGGCCTGGCCCGGGGGGGAGGGATCTCAGACTGGTTGGGACCCGACCGGGGCCTCGAGGGCCAGGGCCCGTCGGTGAGGTTGTCTATCTTCGACTGGAGACGCGATTGTCATGGGGACGGCGACGAGCAATCCGTTGGTGACCATATGCTGCACCACCTATAACCATGCGCCTTTCATTGCCCAGACGATCGAGGGGTTCCTGGCCCAGGAAACGGATTTTCCGGTCGAGATCCTCGTGCGTGACGACTGCTCCACGGACGGCACGCGCGAAATCGTGCAGGGTCTCGCCCAGCGCTATTCGGAGAGGGTTCACGCGGTCCTGGAACCGGAGAACACCTTTCGTAAGGGAGTGAAACCCCTGCCACAAATCCTCCCCCGCGCGCGAGGCCGGTATCTGGCCCTTTGCGAGGGGGACGACCAATGGACCGACCGGACCAAGCTGGCCCGGCAGGTGCAGGTCTTCGAACGGGATCCGCAGGTGAGTCTTTGTTTTCACAGTGCGAGGAAATTGGACCTGCTGACCGGCCGGGAAGAGATCATCTGTCGTCATTACAGGGCGGATCGCGAGGTGCCCTTTTCGGCCCTGGTGCTCGGCGGCGGGCATTTCGTCCCGACGGCCTCCATGATGTTCCGGAACGAGGCCATTGGCGAACTGACCGCCTCTTACGCACAGGCCCCGGTGGGCGACTATTTCATTCAGGTATTCATGGGTGCACGGGGCAAGAGTTATTACATCGACCGGCCCATGGCCCTCTATCGGCGGCACGCGTCGGGCTCCTGGTCCCAGGGATTTCGCTCCATCGAGGCGCAGGTCCGGCATCGGCGGGAGATGTGCCGGGCCATCGACCGCTTCTATCCCTTCCTGTCGGGGCACCCCCAGGCCGGGCTCCTGGCCGACGCCTATATGGATCAGGCAACGCTGGCATTGCTGCCGCTGGGCGATCCCGTAAAGATCCTCACCGGGCAGTGGGCAGCGGCGCGCCAGGCACGCCATCTGCCCAGGGCGCGCCTGGCCTCGGCCCTGATCCGGCTGGATCTCGCCCGGATGGGTAGGCGGTTATCCCGGCTCGGGAAAGGGGCCAGGGGCGGGATCCGCCGCCTCCTGTCCCGGCGTCTGGGTATCGGAGACGGAGACTGAACATGGCAAGAACGATCGCGCGTACTCCCGCGCCGCCGGCAACCCTGCAAAAGGTGTTCGTCATCAATCTGGACCGGCACCGGGAGCGGCGGAGGCACATGGAGGACCTGTGTTCCCGCCACGGCCTGCCCTGCGAGATCGTGGAGGCCGTGGATGGCCGCCGCCTCGATCGGGCGGTGCGTGAGCGGGTGTACCGGGAATCCGGGGCCTTGGCCACCCTCGGGCGGCCGCTGACGGATGGAGAGATCGGCTGTGCGCTGAGCCACCTGCACGTCTATCGCCGGATGGTGGATCAGGGGATCGAGACGGCGTTGGTGCTCGAGGACGATGTCCGTTTCTCGGATGCTCTGATGGATGTATTGGGGGCGATGGAAGGTCTCCCCGGGGACTGGGAGGTGGTGTTGCTGGGTCATCACCGGCGTAGCAGCCGGGCACGGGTCACCCAGGCCAGCCTCTGGTTCCGGCGCCCCCTGACGGAGGGGATCCGCATCGCGCGCTTCTCGGAGATGGGGGCAGGGACCTACGGCTATCTGGTCAACCGGGCCGGGGCCGCCCGGTTGCTCATCGAAGCCTCTCCGTTGTGCAAGCCTATCGACCACTACACGGGTGATGGCCGGCACGTAAACGTGTATGGGGTGGTGCCTCCGTGCGTCCTGATACATGACGATCTGTCGGCGGGCAGCGGCGTGGGTGAGGAGCGGTTCCGGCTCGACCGTGGCCGCTCGGGGGGACGGCGCTTTGGACGTCTCCTGGGATGGGGCTTGCGCAGGACCGGACTGCGCGGGCTGGCCCATGCGATACGCGAAGCATTCCGGGACCTGTGGTACCGGTTCCGGCCCTGTCCATCCTATGGTCCGCGCCACGACCCGGAGACTCGGAAGAGGTCGGGATAGGCGGCCCGCGCTGTTGCCCCCTCCATGGCGAGGTGAGCGGGGGACTTTGGGCCAAGGTCGCCAAAACGGAAAGTCGAACCCGTTTCGCCACGGGTGGGGAAAACGCAATCGGGTCCATGGGGTCACGATGCGCCGAGGGTGTCGACGGATTTTACACATGCAGTTTCCCATTGCCTGAAGTGAGCCTGTAGTGAACAGGTAAGTGCATGTAATACTTAAGTAAATATTTATTTTTTCTCTTGTTGGCATGATGTCTGCTTAGGATGAGGCGCGAATGTCTCGGCCGCAGTCTTGGAAAAACGTCCCGATTTGTCGGCCATTCTTCAATCGTGAAGCAACAGGAGTAGTCACACCATGCGTAGATCCTTTTCCCGAGGCCTTCTGGCCCTGGGCCTCGCCGGAACCGTGTTGTCGGCCCAGGCCGGTTTGATCACCTTCGAGGACCAGCCGGCGATCGGTACCACCATCACTGACCAGTACAAGGTCTCCGACGGCGTTATTTTCACTATGGACCCGAACGGGAACCTGCCCAAAATCGGTAAGTTCGGGGGTGCGACCGAAGGCTTCGTCTACAATCCCGATCCCACCGGGGCCCCGAATGCGCCGGATACCCTGCTGCCCGGCGAGGGGGCGAGCAACGGCGAGACGTTCATTACGGACGTCATCGGTATCAAGCCCACCACGGCCTACCTACGGGTGGAGTACGTCGATCCGGTCTCAGCCCTCTCCTTCGACCTGATGGACATCGATGGCTACCAGACGTTTCTGCCTCCGGGGAGCGTCGAGGTCTATGACATCGCTATCTACAATGCCGCCCACGTGCTCCTGGACTCGATTCATGTAGAGGCCGGTGTTGCGGGTTCCGGGGTTCCGACGGGCGTCGATTCCTTCGGCAAACTCGTCGGTGATGGTGTCGTCAGCCGCTTCGGGTTCTCCAGGGCGGCAAACGAGATCAAGTACCTCGAGATCGACGGCAGCCGTCCCGCGGGGAACTTCGGCCTGGCATTCGATAACTTCGATACCAACCGCTTCGCTCAGGTCCCCGCGCCTGCCCCGATTCTGCTCATGGGTCTTGGTCTGGCGGGTCTCGCGCTGCGGCGTAAGACGGCCTGATCTCCGGCTCAAGCCACACCACACACCGGCCCGGCGTCTTTCTACGGGCCGGTGTGTAGCATGCGCAAGCCCGCCGGCGTATGAAAAACAAGAGTGCGGGTACAGGATGCGAGATGGGTCCAGCCCCATCGCGGTAGGTGTTCCGTACTTTTCCCACCGGGGCCACCTGGCGGGGTCACACTGTGCAGCAACAGCAAACGCCAGCTCTTGCCGTGTCTTTACAGTCCTTCGCTCCGCTTGTCGATCAAGGCCCGCTCTGTTCTCCCATCGAACGTCCCGGCTCCGGGGCCCCATGATTCCTCACCCCTTTGAGTGCGAGAAGGTCCCGTCTCAAGGAAGGGATTCCTCTCTCCTCCCGATGTTCCATGAACGGCGCCTCTTGCCGCGCACCTCGGTCTTCGAGGAAATCTGGCGTATCCCGACACATGTTGTTGCCTAAGCGGGTCAAAGGGAGGGTTACGTAGAATTGATACAACGCAGCCCAGGGGTGTTGTTGATCGGCGGCCGCGGCAGCGCGCGCTATCAAGCGGAGTATGGCGTGGCTGAGGCCTTCCTGGGAATCAATAGATCCGAAGTTTCTGCGTATCGAACGTATATCCCCCGTTGACGTTCACCTGGGAGAAGGCGGTATAGGCGGCGTCGGTTGTGGTGACCGTTGCCAGGGGCGTGGCGGAGGCGGGATCCACACGGCCGGCATAGGCCTCGGCGGTGAGGGTGTTCCCCTGGCGGGTGAGGCGCAGGGTGTACCAGGGGCCGACGGCCAGTCCGCCGGGTACGGCGGTGGCGCTCTGGAGTGTGGTTCCGGTCCAGGCATCCCGGCGTTCCAGGATCAGGGCGCCGGTATCCTGAATGAGGGCGATGCCGTAGCCGTTGCCGGAGGGGTCGGTGAGGCTGTAGCGCAGCCAGGCCCAGGAGGGATCGGTCGTGACCTTGCGGGAATAGAGGACCAGTTCGAAGTCGCTGACCGGTGCAGAGAGGGGGGCGAAGCCCCCGTTGGGATCCGCGTGGGCGGTCTTGCGCAGCACCCAACCGTCCGCGGGGTCGTTTACCAGGCCGATCTCTCCGGACTGGAGCGGTTGCCAGGGATCAAGGGTCCCGTCGGAGAAGTCGTCGGCGAAGGTGGCGGCCACGAGGGTGAGTGTCTGGGTGGCGGTATCGCCGTTGTCGTCGGTGACCTGGACCTCGAACGGGAAGGTGCCGGTGGCGGTGGGCGATCCGGTGATCGCGCCGCTGGCCGAGAGGACGAGTCCCGGGGGCAGGGAGCCGCTGAGGAGGCTCCAGGTATAGGGTGGGGTTCCGCCCGAAGCGGCGAGGGGCTGGTCATAGGGCGTGCCGAGGACTGCGTCGGGCAGTTGGGTGGTGGTGACCGTCAGGGGCGGGGGGGTGCCGCCGCCGAGATCGGTGAGGCGGACGTTCTGCGTATCGAACGTATATCCCCCGTTGACGTTCACCTGGGAGAAGGCGGTATAGGCGGCGTCGGTTGTGGTGACCGTTGCCAGGGGCGTGGCGGAGGCGGGATCCACACGGCCGGCATAGGCCTCGGCGGTGAGGGTGTTCCCCTGGCGGGTGAGGCGCAGGGTGTACCAGGGGCCGACGGCCAGTCCGCCGGGTACGGCGGTGGCGCTCTGGAGTGTGGTTCCGGTCCAGGCATCCCGGCGTTCCAGGATCAGGGCGCCGGTATCCTGAATGAGGGCGATGCCGTAGCCGTTGCCGGAGGGGTCGGTGAGGCTGTAGCGCAGCCAGGCCCAGGAGGGATCGGTCGTGACCTTGCGGGAATAGAGGACCAGTTCGAAGTCGCTGACCGGTGCAGAGAGGGGGGCGAAGCCCCCGTTGGGATCCGCGTGGGCGGTCTTGCGCAGCACCCAACCGTCCGCGGGGTCGTTTACCAGGCCGATCTCTCCGGACTGGAGCGGTTGCCAGGGATCAAGGGTCCCGTCGGAGAAGTCGTCGGCGAAGGCGAATGCGTCTTGGGAGTCCACCCGCAGCTCGTAGATCCGCTGGTCGGTCTGCCCATCGGCGCCAGCGACCTGGATCCCGAAGCTGAAGGTTCCGGTTTGGCCTGGGATCCCATCGAGTCGGCCGGATGCTGAATCCAACGAGAGGCCGGGCGGTAGTTGCCCGGATGTCGTGGACCAAGTGTAGGGTAGGACGCTTCCCGACGCGACGATCTGGGCCTCGTAGGGTGACCCGAGGATAGCGGACGGCAGGGATGCCGTCTCGAGTGCGAGTGGCGTAGGTTGAACCGGTCCTCGCAATCTGAGCGCATCCACGATCAGGTCGCCGCTTCCCGCCTCGGTGAACTCGACCGCGGCGCTGCCGTCGGCATTGAAGTAATAGGTCCCCAGATCGTTCCAGCGGCCCCCGGCGGTGGTCTGGTCGATGGCCTGGCTGGCCGTGCCGCCGCTGTGGGTGATGTCCACCTGGGTCTGGGCGCTGTTTGCGGCGCTCGCCGGCCACCAGGCCTGGACGTCGTAATAGCCCGCCTGGGGCAGGGTCGGGCTGAACCTGAAGCGGTCCACGCCCGCCCCCGTGCCGCGCCTGGCCAGGCCGCGGTAGGCCTGGGAGCTGGAGAAGCCGCTGAAGCTCCCGCCGGTGACGGCGCCGTCGTAGTCGCTGTCGAGGATGATCTCGGTGGGAAGGATCTGGGCGGGATCCAGGCGGTTGGCGGCGGCGTCCACCTGGATACGCGGGAAGGTCATGCCGTTGCCGCTGTCGGTGACGGGCACTCCGGTCTCGGTGAGGGCGGCGATGATGTTGTCGATGCCCGGGCTCAGGCCCTGATCGGCGGCGCGGTCCTCCAGGGCGGCGATGGCGCCGGTGACCTGGGGGGTGGCCATGGAGGTGCCGCTCTTGTTGCCGTAGCTGTTGCCGGGCACGGAGGAATCCACCGATACCCCGGGGGCGAAGACCACCATCCAGGAGGCGGCGTTGGTGAACCAGGCGGGGTTGTCGCCGTCGTCGGTGGCGCCCACGCTGACCGCGCTGGAGATACAGCCGGGCCAGGACAGGCCGGTGGCGTTGCCGTCGTTGCCGGCGGCGATGACGGTGGCGATGCCGAGGTTGCGCAGGTCGTCGATGGCGGTCTTCATGGCGGAGGGGGTCCAGCCGCCGCCGAAGGTCTGGACGAAGTCGCAGGACCAGGCGTCGGAGGCGACGCCGCCGCCGAGGCTGAGGTTGACCGCGACGATGGGCTGGCTGGCGGCCAGACTCTGGACATGGCTCATGGCCGAGAGGATGTCGGAGTCGTAGGCGAGGATGCAGGGGTTGGAGCTGCCGCAGGCGGCCGGGTCGTCTACTTTGGAGAAGACCTGGATGGCCAGGAGGTCGGCGTCCTTGGCCACACCGGAGGGACGGCCGAGGCCGTCGCCGTTACCGGTGGCGATGCCGGCCACGTGGGTGCCGTGGTCGCAGCCGGACAGGCCGGAACAGGGGGCGGCGGCCCCGACCCCGGTCTGGCTGGTGCCGCCGCCGGGGCAGAGGGGGGTGACGCCGTTGGCGGGGTCACTGGTGGAGTAGCAGGCCTCCAGGGTGGTCTTGCCGAAGAAGTATTCGTGGTTGACGTCGACCCCGGTATCGAGGATGGCGACCATCTGTCCGGCGCCGGTGGCGCCCAGGGTCCAGGCGCTGGGGGCGCCGATGACCGGTCCCGTGGAACCGAGGCTGGGGCGCAGCAGGCGGTCTTCCTCGATGGCGGTGATGTCCGGGTCCTGGCGCAGTTGTTCGAGCTGGGCGGCGTCCGCCGTCAGGGCGAGGAAGGGGCGGTCGGGGATGCGTTTGATGCGGGCGATGCCGAGCGGGGCGAGGTGGGCGAGGACGGTCTCCTGGGCCTGAGCGGCGTTGGCGGCGCCGGGGCCGCGGGTACGCAGGTGGAGGATGATCCGGGCCTTGCCGAAGGAGGCGATCTGGCCGGCGACGGCCGGCGGGAGGGCGGCACCGTTGGCGGCGGGCAACGGCGCGGCGGCGAAGACGGCCAGCAGGCCGAGGATCAGGGTGAGCAGGCGGGCCTGGGTTTTGAACCGGGCGGTCTGCAACGCTGGGGACTTGGGCATCTTGGGGATCTCCTCCGGCCTTTGAGCATACGACCGGCGGCCCATAGGTTCAGGATCGGGTTTCCTGGACCGGCCTTATCGCCGGTCCAGCGATCTTAGGGGCCGAAGCAGCACGAATTATCGAAGCAAAATAGAAGAAACGGCGCAGATTTTCCACTGAGGTGGGGCGGGAGGTCGTGGATGGGTGACGGTCGGTGCCTGTGGGAGCGGCTTCAGCCGTGATCGGCGTGGCCACTCCGTGCGGGAGTCGTCGCGGCTGAAGCCGTTCCTTCTATCTGCCGGGCTCGGTTGGCGGTGAACAGGGTATCTACAGCGGAATCTCGGTCAATGCAGCAGGGCATCCAGGGTGTCGGCGCTGAGGATGCGCTCGGACCAGCGCAACAGGGTGTCGGAGTCGGCATCGGCGATGCGCCGGCGGATCGCCTCGCTCGGCGGGCCGAACTTGCGCTCGATCAGACGCAGTAGGACGATGGCTTCTCCTTCCTGTCTTCCCTCCTGTCTCCCCTGCTCTATGTAGCGGTCGATGAAGGTCTGCATGAGCGGCGTGGTCTCTTCTTTTGATTCTAAAGCTCGAGCTTCCCGGAAAGTGGACCGTGCTCCCGCGCAGCAGGAGCTTGGGGACGAGCACGATGCGTCTTTCACGGTAGTGGCGGGATGCGCTATCGCTTTCCCGCCCTACGGGGTAAAGGCCGTGCGGGAAGCCCATGCGGCACGGTAGATTCAGGTCAGTGCGAGCGTTTCTCACGGCAACGGCGGGATGCGCTGTCGCTTTCCCGCCCTACGGGCGAGGTCACCGGGTTACGCGGTTGCGCAGGTACACCGGCAGGGCCGCTTCCGCACTCACCGCCCGCCCCTTGGCGAAGGCGATGGCCGCCAGTTCGGCGATGTCCCGGGCGCGGCACAGGCGCCCGGGCTCGCTTCCCCCGAGGCGTGCCCCCAGGCGTTCGCCCAGGGCCTCTCCGGCGACACCCCAGCCGGCACCCGTGCCCCACCACGTATCCTCCGCGGGGATCTCCACCCGGGTCGGCGGCGCGACCTGTTCCGGGACCACAGGGCAGGCGTCGCCTTCCGCATCCAGACGCCAGGCGCCCCAGTAGATCTCTCCCATGCGCGCATCCAGGGCGGTCAGAAGCCGGGTCTCGCCCCGTTCGCGCCAGACCCCGTGGGCGAGGGCGGCCAGGTTGGAGATGGGGACCACCGGCAGGCCGGCGCCGAAGGCGGCACCCTGGACCACGGCAGTGGCGATGCGCACCCCGGTGAAGGCGCCGGGACCGCGGCCGAAGGCGAGGGCGTCCAGGTCCCCCAGGGTCGCCCTGGCCGTGCTCAGGAGGTCTTCGAGCATGCCCAGGATCAAGTGGCCGTGGCCGCGCGCCCGCACCTGGAAACGTTCGGCGATCCCGCCGTCGAGGTAGAGGGCCGCCGAGCAGGCCTCGGTGGCGGTGTCCAGGGCCAGGATCTTCATGCGGCCTCCAAGGCGAAGAAGCGTCTGACCACGTCCAGTTCCCGGGTGCGGGCCATCGGTGGCAGGCTGTCGAGGAACACCCGGCCATAGGACTTGGTGAGCAGACGGGGGTCGCAGATCACGAGCAGGCCGCGATCGGTCTCGTCGCGGATCAGACGTCCGGCCCCCTGCTTGAGGGTGATGACCGCCTGGGGCAGCTGGAAATCGGCGAAGGGGTTGCCGCCGCTGCGACGCACTGCCTCGATCCGCGCCTTGAGCACGGGGTCACCGGGGGCGGCAAAGGGCAGCTTGTCGATGATGACGCAGGACAGGGCCTCGCCGCGCACGTCCACGCCTTCCCAGAAGCTGGCGGTGCCCAGGAGTACGGCATTGCCCTGTCGGCGGAAGCGTTCGAGCAGCTCGGCGCGGGGGGCGTCGCCCTGGACCAGGAGGGGAAAGGGCAGGCGGGGGGCGAGCAGGGAGCGTGCCTCCTGGAGGGCCCGGTGACTGGTGTAGAGGAGAAAGGCACGCCCCCGGCTCAGCTCCAGGATCCCGCTCGCCAGCTCCGCCACCCGGCGGTTGTAGTCGGCCTGGGCGGGCAGGGGCAGCTCGCGGGGTACGTAGAGGAGGGCCTGTCGGGCATAGTCGAAGGGGCTGTCCCATATCCCCGTGGCCGGATCTTCCAGTCCCAGTTGGTGGGAGAAGTGGGCAAAGCTCCCGCCCACGGCGAGGGTGGCCGAGGTGAACACCCAGGCCCCGGGGTGACCCTCCAGGGCCGGGCCCAGGACCTTGGAGATGTCCATGGGGGTCCGGTTGAGGCGGAAGCCCTGGCGGCCGGTCTCGAACCAACGCACCGCTTCCTGTTCGTCCTCGCCGCGCAGCAGGTCCAGGGTATCCAGCAGATCGGTGGCACGCCCCAGACAGTTGTCCAGGCCCTTGCCCCGGCCCGCCACCCCCTCCAGCGCCCCGATGAGACCGCTGAGCGCGGCCTCCAGGCGGTCGAGCCCCTCCTGGATGGCCTCGCTGGCCTCCATCTCCCCCCAGGTGCCACGCCTGGGCTCCACCCCGAAGGCCAGACGGAATGCCCGCGCGGCGGTGGTGAGGTGGTCCAGGGCCGGCCCCAGATCGGGCTGGTCGGCGGCCTCCTGGTGGTGGGCGGCGGTGGTGTCACGCACCAGGTCCAGCAACTGGCGCGAGGACAGGGTCATACCGAAGAAGGCCCCGGCCACCTCGGGGAGCTGGTGGGCCTCGTCCACCACGAAGGCGTCGGCATCGGGCAGGAGTTCGCCGAAGCCGCCGTCCTTGAGGGCCAGATCGGCGCACAGGAGGTGGTGGTTGACCACCACCAGGTCGGCCTCCTGGGCCTGGCGGCGGGCCTCCACCAGGAAACAGGCGTCGAAGTCGGGGCAGTCCGCGCCCAGGCAGTTGTCGCTGGTGGAGGTGACCCAGGGCCAGATGGCGGCGTCCTCGGGCAGGCCTGCCTCGGCGATGTCCCCCGACCGGGTACGTCCGGCCCAGGCACGGATGCGCTGGAGGTCGCGCGCCTGGGCCGGGGGGAGTTGCCCGCCGGCGACCGCGAGGCCCAGGCGTTGGGGGCAGAGATAGTTGGCCCGGCCCTTGAGCAGGGCGATGCGTCCGCCCAGGCCCAGGGCCTCGCGCACCAGGGGAAGGTCACGGTGGAAGAGCTGGTCCTGGAGGTTGCGGGTTCCGGTGGAGACGATGGTCTTGCGCCCCGAGGCCAGGGCCGGGGCCAGGTAGGCGAAGGTCTTGCCGGTGCCGGTACCCGCCTCGCACACCAGGCTGCCGGCCTCTTCGAAGACCTCGGCCACCGCCTGGGCCATGGCCACCTGCTGGGGGCGGTGGCGGAAGCCCGGGATCGCCCGGGCGATGGGCCCGCCGGGTCCGAGCAGGGCCTCCATATCCGGGATGGTCATGACGCCTGGTTGTCCCATACCTCGGGGTCGAGGCCGTCCTCGCGGCTCCACACCAGGCGGCCGATGATCTTGAAGCGGGCCACCGAAAGGGCCCCCCGCTTGCTGCGCGAAGGGCTCGACCGGCCGACGTAGTCGAGGATGTCCTCGCGCTCGGCCTCATAGATCTCGAAGGGTTCGTAGTCGGCGTCCATGAGCACCAGGACGACGCTGTCCCAGGCCTTGTCCAGGGCGAGCTGGCCGATGCGCTGGCCGCCCTTGTTGTCGTCGAAGATGACGCGGCTCTTGATCTGGATGCGCAGGCCGTCGCGGGCCGGGTCGATGGCATCGTAGCCGCCGGGGGCGTCGGCCTGGCGGGGTTCGAGTCCGAGCAGGCGGATGGCGTCGTGCAGGGCGATCTCCGCACCCACCCCGGGCAGGGGTTTCCCAAGGCTGCGGCGGTAGTCGGCGGCCAGCCGGCGGGCCTGGGAGATCAGGACGTCTGGGGAGTAGACCTGGACCATGGAGGCGTTCGGCGTGGGCTGAAAACACCATATTATCACTCTCAGTCGGATCCGCCCTTGTATTCCCGGGAAAACCGGCTAAACCCATTGCATGGCCTATGCGAGGATAGGCCAGATTTATGAGGAGGAGTGCCAACCCATGACAAGACAAGCGATTCACGCCGCCTCCGGGCCGCGCGTGCCCCCCCTGCTGTTCGATGAAGACGGGTTCCTGCAAGACCCCCACAGTTGGACCCGGGCGGCGGCCCGCGGTATCGCCGAGCTGGATGGCATCGGTGACCTGGGTCCCGATCATTGGGCGATCCTGTTCTACCTGCGCGAGCACCATCTCACCTACGGCAGCCTGCCGCCCATGTCCCAGGTGTGCCGTACCCACGGTCTCGATCGCGGCGCGGTGAAGCGCCTGTTCGGCGGTTGCCGCGAGGCCTGGCGCATCGCCGGGCTGCCCAACCCCGGCCCCGAGGCCCTGTCCTACATGGAGGCCGTCAGCGATGACCTGGAGCCTGGTGCGTGCACCGACAGTACCTTGGAAACTGAATTGCGGCGGTTGTTGCGTGAGCATCCCGAGTGGTGCGTCCAGGGCCGGCATCTGCACCGGGAATACCGTTTCGGCGACTTCCGCCAGGCCCTGGCCTTCATGAACGCCGCCGGCGAAGAGGCCGAACGGCTGAACCATCACCCCGACTGGAGCAACAGCTACGGCCGGGTGAGCGTGGACCTCTGGAGCCATGAGCGCAAGGCCATCACCCACGAGGATATCGTCCTGGCGCGGCGCATGGAGGCGCTGGCCCGGAGGTGATCGCCGGGCCGTAACCCCGGAGGTCTCCACGGAGGCTCCGGGGTTGGGCCGGGCGGCCTCGCCCGACAGGCCACCTTTGTGGGCGCGCCTGAGGCCGCTTCTACGGGTACGGGAAGGTGTGTCGGGCAGGGAAAGTAGGATGGGCAAAGCGCAGCGTGGCCATCCGACCGGCTGAGGCCGCTGCTGCGCGCGCGGGGAGGCGCCCGGTCTGGGCGAGTACCACGGGGCGGCGCTATCTGTCGGGCCCTGGGCCTCCGCCCCGCCGGAATCGGGCGAGCCCACCCTCCACCAGCGAATACACCGCCGGCACCACCACCAGGGTGAGGAGGGTGGAGCTGGCCATGCCGCCGATCACCGCCACCGCCAGGGGGCCGTTGGTGTCGGCCCCGGCGCCCAGGCCCAGGGCCGCGGGGAGCATGGTGACTATGACCGTGAGGGAGGTCATGAGCACCGGGCGCAGGCGGATGGGACAGGCCTCCAGCAGGGCCTCGCGGATACCCCGGCCCTGGGCGCGCATCTGGTTGGTGAGGTCCACCAGGAGGATGGAGTTCTTGGCCACCAGGCCCATGAGCAGGACCAGGCCGATCATGGAGAAGATGTTGAGGCCCATGTCCATGAGCCAGAGGCCGGCGACGCCGCCGATGATGGCCAGGGGCTGGGCCACCATGACGATCAGGGGTTGGATGAAGGAGTCGAACTGGCTGGCCAGGACCATGTACACCAGGATCAGGGCGGTGATCAGGGCGAACAGCATGTAGCGGGCGGTCTTGCCGAATTCCTCGGCGCGGCCGATCATCTTCACCGTGTAACCGGGGGGCAGGAGGTCCGCGGCGGCCTGCCGCACCCGCTCCACCGCCCGCCCCAGGGAGATCGTCGGGGTGCTGAAGAAATTCCCCGAATAGCGCAGATCGAAGCGGGTCACCACCGCCGGCCCGAGGCCCTCCCGGAAACGGGCCACGGTGTCCAGACGCACCCGCTCCCCGCCGCGCCCGCGCAGGTAGATGCGGCGCAGGTCGTCGGGTGAGCGCAGGTCCCCCTCGCGGGCCTTCAGGCGGACGTCGTAGCGTTGCCCGTCACCGGGATCGTCGTTGTATTTGGCCACGTCCAGGCCACCCGCCAGGACGTTCACCGCGAGGGCGATATCGCGGCTGGACAGGCCCAGATCGGCGGCCCGGGTGCGGTCGATGCTCAGCCGCAGTTGGGGGAGTTCCAGTTGCAGATCCAGGTCCACCCGGCCCAGCGCCGGGAGGTGTTCCAGGCGTGCCGCGAGGCGGTGGCTGGCCTCCGCCACCCCCTGGACGTCGGGGCCGAGGAGGACGAACTGCAAGGGCTCGCCCCGCTGCCCGCCGATGGGGGTCGCGGGGGCGGGAAAGGCCTCGACCCCCGGGATCCGGGCCAGGCGTCCGCGCAGCCGGTCGATGACCCGGTACATATGGGCCGTGCGTTGCGCGCGGGGCTTCAGGCGCACGAACACCGTCCCCCGGTTGGCCTGGCCGGTGGCCCCGCTGCCGATGGTGGAGAACACCCCGGCGATGGCCGGGTCGGCCCGCAACACGGCCTCGATCCGGCGCAGGCGGCCGTCGGTATAGGCGAGACTGGAGCCCAGCGGGGTCTTGAAGGAGACCATGAAGCGGCCCTCGTCTTCCTTGGGCAGGAAGCCCTTGCCGATGCCCTGGAAGAAGAAGCCGCTGGACCAGACCGCCAGCACGGTCAGCGCCACCACGCTCCAGCGGAAGCGCAGGGCGCCCCGCAACAGCGCCCGGTAGCCCCGGTCGAGGGCGCGGAAGGGGGCCTCCAGCCAGCGGTACAGGCGGCCGTGCGTGCGGCTGACGCGCAGATGCCGTGAACAGAGCATGGGGGTGAGGGTCATCGAGACGAACAGGGAGGCCAGTACCCCGAAGGTGACTACCACCGCGAAGGAGCGGAAGAAACGGCCGATGATCCCCTCCATGAAGATCACCGGGGCGAAGATGGAGACCAGGGTCAGGCTCGCCGCGACGACCGCGAAGACCACCTGGCGGGTACCGTTCAGGGCGGCGCTGCGGGGGTCGGGGTCGAGGTGTTCACGGTGGCGGTGGATGTTCTCCAGGACCACGATGGCGTCGTCCACCACCACCCCGATGAGCAGCAGCAGGCCCAGCAGGGTCATGGTATTGAAGGTGTAGCCGCCGAAGTACATCACCGTCACCGCGCCCAGCAGGGACACGGGGATCGCCAGGGCGATGATGAGGGTGGCACGCAGACTCTTGAGAAACAGCCACACCACCAAGGCGGTGAGCAGGACCCCCAGGATCAGGTGTTCCTGCAGGGCCCCCACCAGTTCCAGGATCAGGTCTGAGTCGTCGGTGGCGATGGCCAGGTGCATCCCCGGCGGCAGGTGGGGCCGGATCTCCTCGTCGAGCCGGCGTTTCACCGCCTCGATGACTGCCACCGCGTTGGCCCCGGTGACCTTGACGATACCCAGTCCCACCGCCGGTTTGCCCTGGTAGCGGGCCAGGCGGCGGTCGTCCTCCAGGCCGTCCCGCACCCGGGCGATGTCGCCGATGCGGATGGGCGCCCCGTCCCGGTAGGCGACGATCAGGGCCTGGATGTCCGCCGGCCGGTGGAACTCCAGGTCCAACTTGATGAGGTACTCGCGGCTGTCCCCCACCAGGAAGCCGCCCGGCAACTGGAAGTGTTGCGCGCGAAAGGCGCGCACGAGGTCCTGGGTGGTGATGCCGTAGGCGCTCATCCGGTCGAGGTCCACGTCCACGCGGATGACGCGCTCGCGCTCGCCACCCAGGCGCACCGCTCCCACCCCGTCGATGTTCTCCAGGCGCTTCTTGATCTGGTTGCGGGCGTACTGGTTGAGCTGCTGGAGGGTGCGGTCGCCCTGTAGGCTGAGCCAGAGGATGGGGATGGCGCCGAACTCCACCTTGGCCACCACCGGCGGGTCGGCGTCGTCGGGCAGGTCGCGCAGGACCTGGTTCACCTTGGCCTGGACCTCGTTGAAGGCCACGTCCACGTCCTTGGTGAGTTGGAAGGTGATACGCACCACCGAGGCCCCGGGAGAGGAGGCGGACTGCACGTGTTCGATCCCGGGCACGCTGTTGACCGCGGTCTCGATGAGGTTGGTGATACTGGCATCCACGATCTCGGGATTGGCCCCCGGCAGGGTGGTGGTCACCGAGATCATGGGGAATTCGATGTAGGGGTAGCGGTCCACCCCGAGGCGCTGAAAGCCGATGATCCCGAACAACACCAGCACGGCGCTCAGCATCCAGGCCAGGACGTGGCGTTCGATGGCGAGTTCCGGGAGGGTCACGGCGGGCCGATCTCCACCGCCGCCCCGTCGCTGAGGAAGCCGGCCCCATCCACCGCCACCGGCTCCCCCGCCGCGAGACCCTCCACGACCTCCACCTCGCCGTTCCGGCGCAGGCCGGTGCGTATCTTCCGTTGCCTGGCCCGCCGCTCCCGGATCACATACACCACGTTCCCCGCGGGCCGGCGTACCACGGCCGCTTCCGGCACCACCACGGCGTTCTCGTGGAGCGCCAGGCGCACCGCCCCGTCGATGCTCGCCCCCGGTTCCCAGCCGCCGGGGTTGTCCAGGTCCACCAGCACCTGGATCGCCCGGTTGCCGGGGGTGATCTCCGGACGCAGGTCACTGATCCGGCCCGCCACCCGGGTGCCGGGCGCCAGGGGGGTGCTGAGCCGCACCGGCAGGTCCCGGTGCAGGCGCCCGGCCAGGGATTCGGGGAAGGGCAGGCGGACCCGCAAGCGGTCCAGGGCGGTGACCCTGAACAGGGGCGTGCCCACCTTCACATAGTCGCCCACCGAGATGCGTCGCTCGTCCACCTTGCCGGCGATGGGGCTGGTGATATGGGCCTTGGCGATGCGGCGTTCCGCCTGTTGCAGGCGTACCCGGGCGGCCCGGAGCTGGGCGCGCAGGGCGCCCCACTGGGCCTCCGCGTCGTCCAGGGAGGAGCGCTGCGCCGACTGTTTGCGCACCAGGGCGCGCAGGCGTTTCACCTGTAGCGCCTGGGCGCGCAGCAGGGCCTGGAGACGGTCGATGTCGGCCAGGGCCAGGGCCCGGGCCAGGCGGAAGTCCTCCGGGTCGATCTCCGCCAGGGGCTGGCCGGCCGCCACCCGCCGGCCCACGTCCGCGGTCACCGCGACGATGCGGCCGCCCACCTCCGCGGCGATCAGGGGGGAGGTGAGGGCCTCCAACTGTCCCACGGAGGCCTCCCAGACCTCGATGTCGCGAGTGACGGCCGGAGTGACGGTGACCGGGATGGCGCGCGCCGACGGGGGCGCGTCGGCCGCCCTGGTCACGCCGCCGATGCTCAGGCAGAGGGAGAGGAAGATCCAGAGCCGGGGGCTCATGGGGACTCATCCGTGTGCGTGGACGCGGAGAAACCGTCCGCCAACAGCTCGAAGACCGCGTTGGCGTAACCTTCGGGGGAGGTGGCGAAGCCCGCCTCCGGGAGGTGTTCGAGGATGGGCCGGGTCTCGAAGAAGAAGACGTTGGCGCCCACCAGGAGAAAGGCCAGGAGGGCGGCGTCCAGGTCCGCACGCAGGGCGCCCTGTCGCTGGCCGGCGCGCACCAGGTCCACCAGGCGGGAGAAATCCTCCGCGAAGACCTCTTCGGCCAGGCGGCGGCCCCGCTGCGAGCCGTGTTCCAGCAGTTCCCGTTGCATGAGCCGGGTCGCCAGGGGATGGGCGAACAGGGCCTCCAGATGACGCACGAAAAAGCCCCGCAGGCGTTGCTCCGGTGGGGCGGCGAGGTCCTCTGCGGGCGCATCCAGGGCCTGGGCCGAGCGTCGGCAGGCGTGTTTCAGGACCGTCATGTAGAGGCCTTCCTTGGATCCGAAGTGATGAAAGACATTGGCCTTGCTCACCCCTGCCCCCCGGGCGATGTCGTTGATGGAGACCGCATCGAAGCCCGTCTCCGAGAACAGGCGCTCGGCCACCTCCAGGATGGACAGCGCCCTCTTGCTCGAGGGCTCGTCTGCACCGCATCTCTGTGCCATGTGGGCGCTCCGCGCAGAAAGGGAGACGGGTGTATCCTGACTGATCGGCCGGTCAGATGGCAAGTATCCTGACACCGTGGCGAGGAGGGCAGGCCGGGCTCACCGGGACGGAGTGTCGGCGGCGGACCGAAATATTTACGTGCGACGGGTATACCCAGAGAACACCCACCCGACGCGAACCAGTGGTGCTACCCTTCTGCTCGACCGCAACTAGCAGCCGAAGGCCGGCCAAGCGAAACTCGCCAGGACTGCCCCCATAACGGCCAGGGCGAACACGGCCTCTGCGGTCCAGGGGCGTTCGCCAGACCACTTGCGCATCCACCACAGAGCGCGCAAGGCCATGGCATGGCCTCCGGCGGTGAGCAGCCCAGCGGCCACCCAGGCCCCTCCGAAGGACAGGATACCGATCAAGGCACCCAGGGTGACCAGGCCCAGGCTCAGGACGCGCGAGGGATAGGGCAGAGGGGCGTGATGCCAGCGTGCCGGCAGGGCCTGTATCGCCCCGCCGGTGAAGAGGGTAGCGGTGAGGGCCAGGGCGGCGGCCGGGAAGGGCGGCGCCGACCCCAGGACCCAGGCCGTCGCCACGGCCAGGGCCTGGATGCCGGCACCGGCAACGGACAACCGCCAGGCCGAGGTGGAGAGCCAGCGCCACCAGGGGGGGGCGGCCCGGCACCGGTCATGGAGTGGAGGGGGAATGGCGATACACATGTCCGGGGCCCGGCGATCATCGGCGGGAAAGTATCTCCCTGCCCGCCCGCCAGGGCGATGACAATCGTCAATCACGGGATCGCCGCCCACCAGGGGGCGCGGCGCGCCGGCCCCTCCTCTCCGGCGGACGGGGCCATCAATTCTTGTCCAGTTCGAGAAAATTCCAGATGCGCCTACCCCAGGTGATCTGGTCCGCGTCGGGGCGGTCCGTGACCAGGGTGCCCAGGTTGCGGTTCAGGGCCAGCACCCGGGAGGCGTCCCGGGCCAGGTCCGGCTCGTCCAGTTGTTGATATGCGCGGATCATGATCTCCAGGGCCGACCGCACCGCGGTGGAGCGGGGATAGTTCTCGATCACGAAGCCGGCGCGTTGGGCCGCGGCCACGTAGGCCCCACGGCGGTAATAGTAGTCGGCCACCCCGGCCTCGTGTTTGGCCAGGTTGTTGCGCAGGTAGAGCATGCGCAGGCGGGCGTCTTCGGCGTACCTGCTCTTGGGGAAGCGACGGATGAGTTCCCCGAAGTCCTTGAAGGAGTCCAGGGCCGCCCCCGGATCGCGCTGCGAGGCATCCGTGGGGATGAAGCGGTTCATGAAGGTGATACCCTTGTTGAAGTTCACCAGGCCTTTCAGGTAGTAGGCATAGTCCACGTGGGGGTTGCGCGGGTAGAGCTTGATGAAGCGATCGGCCGCGGCCAGGGCGGCCTCGGGTTCGCCCGACTTGTAATAGGCGTAGGTCAGATCGATCTGTGCCTGTTTGGCATACCGGCCGAAGGGGTAACGGGCCTGGAGGATCTCATAGTACTTTATGGCGTCGTCGTAGTTGCCGTCGTGCAACTCCGCGGAGGCCTCGTTGTAGAGCTTCTGGGCGCTCCAGCCACGGGTCAGGTCCTCCTCGTCGGGGAACCAGGTGGAACACCCGGCCAGACCCAGGAGCAGAATCAGGGATAGAATGCGCACATTCATGGCGCCTCCGCCACCCCGCCAGATGAAGCCGCTCCCACGCCTCGTCTGGGATGAAGGCCCCTCGGCCCTCCGCGGCGAGGCCGGGGCAGGGGGGCGCCGAAGCACAGACCATGCGATTCTCACAGCAACAGTTGTCATCCGGGATGCCTGAACCTGACGTGGAAGCAGCGAGTATACCCCATCGTCCGCCGTCTCCCCCGCGCCGGATGGAGATCCCCGCCGGGTACGCGGGCCAACGCCTGGACCAGGCCCTGGCCCGCCTGCTGCCCGAGTATTCGCGGGGCCGCATCCAGGCCTGGATGCGTTCCGGAGATCTGCGCATCGACGGGCGCATGCGGCGCCCGCGCGATCCGGTCCGGGGCGGCGAACGGGTGGAGTTGGAAGCGGTCCTGCCCGTCTGCACCCGGGACCGGGCCGAGGCGATCCCGTTGCGGGTGATGTTCGAGGACGAACACCTGCTGGTGATCGACAAGCCCGCCGGTCTGGTGGTCCACCCGGCCGCGGGCAACCCCGACGGCACCCTGCTCAATGCCCTGTTGCACCTGGACCCGGCCCTGGAAGGGGTGCCGCGCAGCGGCATCGTCCATCGCCTGGACAAGGACACCAGCGGCCTGCTGTTGGTGGCGCGCTCCCTTCAGGCGCACAAGCGCCTGGTGGTGGCCCTCGCGGCGCGCGAGATCGGCCGCCGTTACCTGGCGGTGGTGCGGGGGGTGCCGGTGGCCGGGGGTACCGTCGATGCCCCCATCGGCCGCCACCCCCGCCGGCGCACCCATATGGCGGTGGTGCGCGACGGGCGGCCGGCCGTGACCCATTATCGGGTGCGGGAACGCTTCCGCGCCCATGCCGCCCTGGAGGTGCGCCTGGAGACCGGCCGTACCCATCAGATCCGGGTGCATCTGGCGCATATACGCCATCCGCTCCTGGGCGACCCGGTCTATGGCGGGCGTCCCCGCCCGCCGCCGGGGATCGGCGCCGGACTCGCCGCCGCCATCGGGGCCTTCCGGCGGCAGGCCCTGCATGCCGAGGCCCTCACCTTCACCCACCCGCTGACGGGGGAGGGCATGCGGATCGAGGCCCCGCCCCCCGCGGATCTCGCGGCCCTGTTGACGGTCCTGCGCGAGGACTGCCGGTGAGGCCCGGCTGGATTCCCGCCGACTGGCCGGCGCCGCCCGGGGTGCACGGCGGCACCACCACCCGTGCCGGAGGGGTGAGCGAGGGCCCCTACGCGAGCCTGAATCTGGGCGACCGGGTGGGGGACGACCCCGCGAGGGTCGCTGGCAACCGCGCCTTGCTGCGGGCGTCCCTCGGCCTTCCGGCGGAGCCCCTGTGGTTGCGGCAGGTGCATGGCTGTGGCCTCGGTGAGGTGGCCGGCTGCGAGGCCGACGCCTCGATCGCCCGGGGGCCTGGCCGGGTCTGCGCGGTGCTCAGCGCCGACTGCCTGCCGGTGCTATTGTGCGACCGGGCGGGGACGGTGGTGGCCGCCGCCCATGCCGGCTGGCGGGGGCTGGCCGCCGGGATCCTGGAGCGGACGGTGCGGGCCATGGGTGTCCGGCCGGACGATCTCCTGGCCTGGCTCGGCCCCGCCATCGGTCCCGATGCCTTCGAGGTGGGCCCCGAGGTGCGCGCGGCCTTCGTGGCGGCCGATCCGGACGCCGCCCCGGCCTTCCGCCACAGCCGCCGGGAGCGCTGGTGGGCGGATCTCTATGCCCTGGCGCGGCGGCGCCTGGAGCGGGCGGGCACCGGTACGGTGAGCGGCGGCGGCTTCTGCACCCATACCGACGCGCAGCGGTTCTTTTCCTATCGCCGCGCCCCTGTTTGCGGGCGTATGGCGACCTTGATCTGGCTGGACGGAGGAGAGACGAGTGAGTGACTGGTACATGCTCACCCTGGTGGGCAAGGATCGAAGCGGTATCGTGGCGCGGGTGAGCGAGGCCTTGTACGGCACCGGGGCGATCCTCGGCGAGGCCTCCATGTTGCGCCTGGGGGGCAATTTCTCCATCATGCTCATGGTCTCCGGGGGCGATGCCGAGGCCCTGGCGGGGGCGGTTCGGCCCGTGGCCGGGGCCCTGGGGCTGCATTTTCACCTGGATCCCATCACGGGTGGGCTGCACCGCCATCTGGTGCCCAACGTGCAGGTGCGGGTGTATGGCGCGGACCGGCCAGGCATCGTCGCCCGGGTGACCCGGGTCCTCGCCGATTCGGGGTTCAACATCCTGGAACTGGAATCTGACGTGGCCGGGGCGGTGGAGCGGCCCGTCTATCTGATGCAGATTCAGGGTTTCGCCGAGGCGCCGGTGGAGGATCTGGAGAAGGCCCTGGAACCCCTGCGGAGCGAAGGTATCGAGGTGGACGTGGCCCCCGTCGAGACCCTCATCGGATAGGTCCATGGCGGTACTGGACATCCTCACCCTGCCGGACGAACGCCTCAAGCGGGTCTCGGCCCCGGTGGAACGCTTCGACGGCGAACTCCATGCCTTTCTCGACGACCTGGAGGCCACCCGCCGCGCCGGCCCCGCGGCCGTGGGCATTGCCGCACCGCAGGTGAATCGGCACCAGCGCATCCTGATCGTGGATGTCTCCTCCCGGCGCAAGACCACCCACCACGGCCACCTGATCCTGATCAACCCGGAGATCGTGCACTGGGAGGGCTTCGAGACCGGGCGCGAGGGCTGTCTCTCGGTCCCGGACTATACCGGCAACGTCATCCGCGCCTCACACATACAGATCAAGGCCCGGGATCCGGACGGCAATCCGCTCGAATTCGAGATGGCCGGCTTCGAGGCGCGGGCCGTGCAACACGAGATGGATCACCTCGACGGCCTGTTGTTCATCGACCGCCTGGTGAGCCGCCGGACCGACCTGTTCCGGCGCAAGGTCTACCGGCGAGCGGGTGACGGGGAGGCCACCCCGGAGGCAGGCTAGGATGCGCCCTTGCGGAAGCCCGGCGGGGGATGGACCGGATCGACCCGATTGTCGGGCAAGAGATACCTCCGATGCCGAAAAACGGCCACCGGTACCGGGCAAGACCATATAAACACAGGCACGATGATGTCGAGGACAGCAAGGACAAACGCCCAGGGGTTTACCCTGGTGGAACTGATGGTCACCCTGGCGGTTGCGGCCATCCTCACCGTGATCGGGATACCCGCCTACCAGGATCTGGTGCGGCGCAACCGCTTGGTGACGACTGCGAATGCGGTGGCCACGGACTTGGTGACGGCCAAGAGCGAGGCGATCCGGCGGGGGCGGGCAGTGAATGTCAGCGCCCTGAGCGGAAACGGGGACTGGACCAGTGGTTGGCGTATCTGGGTGGACCAGAACGCCAATGGGACATTCGATGCGGGGACGGACCTCGAACTGGAGGCGCATCCCGCCCTGGCTCATCTGGAGATGAATGCCACCACGAACGTCTCCACCGTCGCCTTCAACGGTATGGCCGAGGCGTCCACCGGCGTCGTGTGGGAGTTGTGCGGGGAATCGGGCGAGGAGGGCCGGCGGTTGAATCTGAACGTGACAGGACGGCTGTCCGTGACCACAGTGACTTGTCCGTGACAGGGCATGCCCCGGCGGGATCATAGAGACGCAAGACCATGGCACGAATCCGACAGAGCGGTTTCTCCCTGATGGAGGTGTTGGTCACCGTGTTGGTGATCTCCATCGGTCTGTTGGGCCTGGCGGTGCTCCAGGCCCAGGCCCTCAAGAACAACAGTCAGGCCTATGTGCGTACCCAGGCGGTGTTGCGTGGCTACGACCTGGCCGAGCGCATGCGCGCCAACCCGAAGGGCTTTCGGCAGGGCGCCTATGCCACGGTCGCCGCGGGGGGAGGGGCCGGTGTGGGCGGGGCGGCCGCCGCGAGCGCACCCATGGAAGACGGGACAGACGGAGGCAGCGGGGGAGCGAAGGATTGCGCCACTGCCCAGTGCAACCCCGTCGAACTCGCCCGGTACGACCTCGACAAGTGGCGTGATGACAACGCCCGGGTGCTGCCTCTTGGAGAAGGGGTCACCTGTGTGGACAGCACCCCCTACGACGGCACCCCCGCCGCCCCCGCCTGCGACGGCGCCGGTCCGGCGGACGTGCTCGCCATCAAGATCTGGTGGGACGGCAATGGCGACGGAAAGATCATCCGGCCCGACACGCCCGGGGCCTTCGATCCCCATACGGACGACCCCCTGTACGTGTTGAGTTTCCGGCTATGAAGAAGATCGGCCTGCATCTGCGCCGTGACCAGGGAGGGCTGTCCCTGGTGGAGATCATGATCGCGCTCGCCCTGAGCCTCGTTCTGCTCATGGGGGTGATCGATATCCTGACCAGCAACCGTCAGGCCTTCCGCATTCAGACTGCCATGGCCCGCATCCAGGAATCGGGGCGTTATGCCGCCCAACGCCTCGCCTACGATCTGCGCATGGCCGGTTACCTGGGTTGCGGCAATCTCAAGAACGGGTTCTTTCAGGCCAATGTCCTCGCCAGCCCCAGGCCCATGCCCGGGATGCCCAGCGAATTGGCGGCCAAGGACATGCTCAAGGTCTACCAGGCGGATGGCGAAAGCTGGACCCCGGCCTTGCCCGCCGGGCCCAATCCCGCTCCCCTGGCAGGCACAGATGTCGTCGAGATCCACCGGGCCGGTGATCAATCCTATTCCCTGGCCAACGGGATGAGCAGCCGGACGGCACCGATACACCTCACTGCCTCGTCGGGACTCGAGAAAGACGATTGGGCCGTCATCGCCGATTGCCGGCGGGCGGACGTGTTCCGTGTCACCGGTATCGACAACGGTCACCAAGCCTCCCACGCGGCCGGAGAGAACACCAGTGGTGCCCTGTCCGGCGCCTACGGCACGGGCGCCCGGGTGGCCAAGTTCCTGAGCACCCTGTATTACGTGGGCGATACGGGGCGGGTCAGCGAGAATGGGGCGGCCATCCCCGCCCTCTACCGTTATACCCCCACCGCCGGCAGTGAGGAACTCCTGGAAGGGGTGGAGGACATGCAGGTCGTCTTGGGGGTCGACGAGGATGGGGATGGCTCGGTGGACAGATATCTGGCCTCGACCGATGCCGACAAGGCCATCAGCGTGCGTCTGGAATTTCTGATGCGCAGCCTGGAGGATCATGTGACCAGCGAACCCCGCAAGTACACCTATGGAGGCACTATCATCACGCCGACCGATCACCATCTGCGCAAGGTCTTCACGGTGCAGGTCCAGTTGCGGAACCTCGCGGGGAATCAGGCGCCATGAATCCGAGACAGGCGGATTCCCTGGCCGGTGCATCCCGGCAACGGGGCGCGGTGCTGATCGTGAGCCTCGTCATCCTGGTGGTGCTGACCCTGTTGGGACTCAACTCCATGCAGACCGCGACCCTGGAGGAGCGCATGTCCGGTCATCAACGCGACCGGGCCACCGCCCTCGCCGCCGCTGAGTTGGGGGTGAGCGAGGCCGAGGGATGGCTGCATGGTCAGGACCTCAGGGGCAGCATCCCGGAGCCGAAATCGGGGTGTGGACAGCAGGCCTGCGACATATACAAGCGCGATCAGATCGACTTCCTGGCCAAGGACGACGCCTGGTGGAGCGGGCATGCCCGGACCTACACAGGGCCGCGGGGGCAGGCCGGGACGTCGCCGGAATATTACCTCGATTCCGACCGCGAATTGATGATCCGTGGCCGCCTCAATACCGAGGGCAACAGCGTCCAGGAGACTCGTGTCGATTATTATCGTATCACCGCGCGGGGACAGGGGGCGGCACAGGAGCTGGTCGGGGATCAGGCGGTCCGGCCGTCCCGGGTCGTGCTCCAGACCACCTATGCCATCCCGAAATACGGTTTGAAGTGAGGAGGATGAACGGATGCCGAGGCAAGCGATACACAGGATCCTGTCCCGTCTCTACCCTTTGGCGCAGTGTCTTTTCTGGGCCGCCTTCACCACCCTCTCGGCCCGGGCGGGGGATCTCTCGCTCAGCCCGATACCGCTGTTGCAGACCACCAAGGTGCCACCGAATATCCTTTTGGTGTTGAATGATTCATACCACTCCCAGGGGCAGGCATTTTCATACAAGTGTACATTGGGAGCCTGCAACGAACCTGGAAGGCTGGATTACCTTAATGAACAAATAAAGGGGCCATATATTAATCTCAGTCTGTTCAATGTCGATGATGATCATTACGCGGATGTCTATCTGGATGTCGTGCCCACTGTCATCTCGGATCGTAACGTGATGCTCGCACCATCGGATGAATCCCAACCATACTGGGGGTATTGGCTGGGCCGTTACTATGAGTGGAACCAGACATATTACAACCCCAATGTCACCTATAAGCCGTGGCCGGGTTACAATGATGCGGATCCGGCGGCTGCCCGTCTCTATCCTGGAAATGTAGACGATACAACAGTGATAGATCTTACCCAGCCCGTAACCTACTACAGCAAGAATCACAACCATCGGTGTACACGAAAAGATCGCTCCGATTGCGTGAAGGTCGAGAATTATTATATCCCACGTTACTATGAGATCACCAAAGATTTCGTTTATCAGAGTCAGGATTGCAGCAATAGCAAATATCCTGCCTGTAGTCACCTACATAAGGACCGGGAGGATCAATTCTGGAATGACTGCGTAGACAGTGGAAATTGCCCTTATGATATCGATAACCGTCATGATAGTTATGACAACAAATTGCGGACAGCAAGAGGCCCGGATATCATGGATGAGTATCGCCTGGTCGAGATCAAGCCGGCCACGCCAAATTTCATCCATGGGACAGCCAAGATGCCGGCAAGGCGCGATGATTGCAGTAAATTACAGGATTACCAGTATTCTTGCAGCTATGCCCAGGAGATCCAGAATTTCGCCAATTGGTACGTCTATTACCGGGATCGCTTCAAGCTGGCCAAGGCTGGTCTGGTGGCGGCGGTGGACGCCTTGCCTCAGGGGGTGCGGGCGGGCTACTTCAGCTATTTCGACAGTCCCTATTGGTACCTCTGCGGATCGCATTGTACCGCACGTATACACAACGCCGTGCCCGTGACGGAGATCAAGGACGACGCGGATCGCGAGGCCCTCAAGGCGGCGATCCTGAAGGGGGCCTATAGGTCTGGTCAGAACTGGGAGGGCGACATGGGGGCCGTGGCCACGGCGGCGCTGTACCTCCGGGGGGATTTCGCCCAGGCGAAGGCGGCATGGGCCTCACCCATCCTGGCGGCCAATGCCGGCGGGAGCTGTCAGCAGAACTACCTCATCCTGGGTGCCGGTGTGCCGGGGTTCGGTGGGCGTCCGCGGGAAGGAGGGATGTTCGTGTCTAATGGCCACTTCAGTGGCCCGGCTTCCTGGCACGACCTGTGGTACGATCACATCGAGAGGGCGCTGTGGAACTATGGGGATTACTCGTCTCCTCAGGGCGAGGCCCCTTACATGAACTTCACCGTGCCTTGGCACAGTGGGTGGGAAGGGGACGATTATGCATGGAACGCCCTGGGCAACGCCACCCTGTGGGCCTATGCCGAGGATCTGCGGCCGGACCTGCCGGACTTGGTGCCGACCCAGTCCGGGACCGAATTCAAGGCCGCCCATCAACACCTGGAGACCTACACCATCGGCCTGGGGGCACCGATCGGGTTGGACCCCTTCGACGAGAAGACCCCCACTTGGGAAGGTGATTCAGACCCCTGGAATGCCCAGTTCGCCTGGATGCGGGACCGTATATTCAATGCCGACTCCGGCCAACTATGGCATGCCGCACTGGCCGGACGGGGCAAGTTTCTCGCCGGCGCGAACGTGGACGCCATCAAGGACGCGTTCAAGGACGTCGTCCTGGACATCAAGGCCCGTCTGGCCACCCTGGGCACGCCGAGTCTGAATCAGATCGCCGAGGGCGACCTGATCTATGTCCCCAGCTTCCGTTCCCCCGCCTGGGTGGGCGAGGTGGAGGCGCTGAAGATCCCCACCAACGCGGATGGTTCTACGGGGGCCTTGACAGACGCCGTGGTGCAGTGGAAGGCGTCGGCGAAGCTGGATGCCCAGGATTGGGACAGCGGCCGGACGATCCTGACCTTCAATGGGCAGTCCGGTCGCGGGGTGGCCTTCCGCTGGCCCGCGGACCCGGCCAACCCGGGTGTGGGGGAGATGGACAAGGCGATGGCGGATGCCCTTATCGGGGCGGGCGATGCCGATCTCGGCAGGGCGCGGTTGGAGTATCTGCGCGGCAACCGGGTCTATGAAGACGACGCCAGCGACCCCCATTTCCGCCCCCGGGATACGGTGCTCGGCGATGTGGTCCATTCCGGTCCCAGCTACGTGGCCGCCCCGGCCTTCCACTATCCCGATGCCCTGGAGCCGACGGATCTCTACTCCGCGTTCAAGACGGGCACGGCCAAGGACCGTACCCCCATGCTCTATTTCGGCGCCAACGATGGCATGTTGCACGGCCTCGACGCGCAACATGGTCCGGAGCGGTTGGCCTATATACCCCTGGCAGTGGCCCCGCGCCTCGCCTCCCTGACGGATACCGACTATGCCCACCAGTATTCGGTGGACGGCGCGCCGGTGGTGGTGGACGCCCATGGCCGGTTTCCGCGTTGCGGCGGCGGTTCCTGCTGGGGGACCATTCTGGCCGGTGGCTTGCGGGGCGGCGGCCAGGGGATCTATGCCCTGGATGTCACCGATCCCAGTCTGTTCGATGAGAACAAGGCCGACAAGGTGGTGCTCTGGGAGTTCACCGACGCCGACGATGCCGATCTGGGCTACACCTATTCCCGGCCGAACATCGTCCGCCTGCACAACGGAAAATGGGCGGCGGTCTTCGGGAACGGCTACAACAACACCGAGGACGACGATCACAAGAGCCTCAGCGGGGATGCGGTGTTGTACGTGGTGGATCTGTCGGACGGTTCGCTCATACGCAAGATCGACACGGGTTATGGGACGGCCCAGGACCCCACGGGCCTGGACCGGCCCAACGGCCTGGCCACGGTGGCCGCGGCGGACCTCGACGGCGACTACATCACCGACGTGGTCTACGCGGGCGACCTGTTCGGTAACCTGTGGAAGTTCGATCTGCGCGGTTCGGATCCAGATGGTTGGGGCAGTGGCTATGAGAAGTCGGCCAAGCCCACGCCTCTGTTCACCGCTTGCGCTGGATCGAGCTGTGGCGGGACCAATGTCCAGCCCATCACCATCCAGCCCCAGGTCGGCCCCCATCCCACGGGCCAGGGCGCCCTGGTCTATTTCGGCACCGGCAAATACCTGGAGCAGAACGACGTGGACGATCAGCACCAGGTCACCCAGAGCTTCTACGCGATCTGGGACAAGGACGACGGAACGACGGCGGGATTCGGCCGCGGCGCCCTCTTGAAGCAGGAGATCACCCAGGAGGTGACGCAGGCGTTCGGTTCCGCGTCTGGGACGGTGCGGGTGACCTCGGACCATTCCATCACCTGGCACCTGGGTCCAGGCATCCCCGCGGGCAACCCGGCCCCCGAGCAATTGGGCTGGTACATCGATCTCATCGACGCCAGGGAAGGGAAGGGCAACCAGGGTGAACGGGTGCTCACTGAGCCCGTGTTGCACGCCGGTCGCATCGTGTTCGTGACCATGCGCCCTACCGGCGGTGATCCTTGCAGTTCGGCCGCCTCTTCCTGGGTCATGGACCTGGACGCCAAGGACGGATCGCGCTGGACCCGGCCGACGCTGGACCTGAACGGCGATGGGGCCTTCGATCTGGGCGATATGGCGGATACGGACGGGGACGGCGCCGGAGACGCTGTGGTCAGCGGCCTGAAACTGGGGGTGGGGATCGCCACCACGCCCGTGTTCCGCGGGCGCGGGGGCAAGGAGAAGATGACCATCTTCGGATCCGGCAAGGCCAGCGGGGGCGGTGGGGCGACCGCTCAGGGGCAGGACATCGACCGTGTCCCGCCACCCTACGGGCGCCAATCCTGGCGTGAACTGAGGCCTTGAGAGGCCGTTTCAGAGCACAGTTTGAGAGGAGCAGCGCACGATGTGGACGATACGGAGGTATCTCGTTCCCCTTTTCCTTGGCTTGGGCATCGCGTCCGCGGTGGCCGCCGGACCCGGGGGATTCGACAAGCTCAGCCTATTGCCCGTGCGGGGCCAGGACTATCTCTACGGCTATGTCTGGTCGGTGGATTGGGCTGAGCGGAATATCACCATCAGCCAACTGACCTTCCCCCTGGCGGACGCCGTCGAGGTGTTCAGCGCGTCCGGCCGGCCGGTGGATCCCAGTACCGTGAAGCCCCACCAGGAGGCGGCCTTCAAGATGGAGGCCCAGGGCGCTGATGGGCGTGAGCGGGTGACCGAGATCCATATCGGCAAACAGCCCCCGGCATGGCTGGTGCCACCCAAGGTCAGGTATAATCCGTACTGAAATGGCCCCTGTGTGGGGCGTGACAGTATTTCGCACGGGTAATGGCGGGGCGTGCCATTTTCCGCGGTCCGTTGGATTTCAGACAGGCGGTGCCATGACAACCACAGGAGCGGCCGGGCGGAAGGGCCCGGGTTTCACGCTGATCGAATTGATGATCACGGTCGTCATCGTCTCCATCCTGGCGGCCATCGCCTATCCCAGCTATCGGGAATACGTGGCCCGCTCACGGCGGGCGGAGGCGCGCGGGGTGCTGAGTGAACTCGGCCTCTTCATGGCGCGCAGATATTCCGAGGTGGGCTGCTATCAGGACGCGGGGGCTGACGGCGACTGTGCCGCGGGAGGGGACAACGAGGACCCCACCCTGCCTTTTACGACGGTGCCCAAGGATGTGACCCAGACCACCTATTACAACCTGAGTCTGGCCTTTCCGGGCGGGAACGGTCTGACCTTCAAGTTGAGCGCCGCGCCCACGGGCCCCATGGCCGGGGACAAGTGCGGCACCCTGACCCTGGACGACCAGGGAACCTGGGGCGTGACGGGCGCCGCCGGCAAGGCCTATTGCATCAAGTGACGGCCTCCTCCGCCCGCACCTTACACCCTGGGGGATATGCGCCGGGGAATACCGCCTTCCGCCTGATCGTCTTCGACTGGGACGGCACCCTGATGGACTCGGAGGCGCGGATCGTCGATGCCATGCGGCGCGCCCTGGTGGAGACCGGCCTGGAGGTCCCCCCTCGTGAGCGGCTGCGGGCGGTCATCGGCCTCGGCCTCATGGAGGCGGTGGCCGCCCTGCTGCCCCGCGAGGACAGGACCACGCACGCGCGGGTGGCGGACCGTTACCGCACCCACTACCTGGCCGCGGACGGGGTGCCCACCCCCCTGTTCCCCGGCGCGCGGGAGGCGGTCGAGACCCTCCACCGGCGTGGTCACCGGCTCGCCGTGGCGACCGGCAAGAGCCGCCGGGGGCTGGCGCGTTCCCTGGACGAATCGGGCCTGGGCGGCCTCTTCCAGGCCACCCGCTGCGCCGACGAGACCTGCTCCAAACCCCATCCCCGGATGCTGCTGGAGTTGATGGAGGCCTGCGCCGTGGGGCCGGAAGAGACGCTGATGGTGGGGGATACCGAGTTCGATCTGGAGATGGCGTGCCGCGCCGGTGTTGCATCGGTCGGGGTGACCTGGGGGGTCCATCCCCCGGAACGCCTGCGCCGCCAGGCCCCCCTGACGATCCTGGATTCCCTGGAGGCCCTGCCGCGTTGGCTGGCGGCTCAGCGACGGGCCGCGGCCTGAGCGGGGCTGGGGAGCATGGCCGAAGGACCCGATTGGGAGCGGAAACTGTTGCGGGACCTCTTGCAGGAGGGGCTCAGGGAGAGGCGCCGCGCGCGTCGTTGGGGGATATTCTTCAAACTCTCCGGCCTGATCTACCTCACCGCGATGCTGGGGCTCCTGGCCTGGAACCGGGTTGGCGGCGATCTCGCCGGCCTGAAGGCCCACACCGCCCTGGTGGATGTGAAGGGCCTGATCTCGGCCGCCACCCCGGCGCGTGCCGACCGGATCGTGGAGGGTCTGCGCAACGCCTACGCCGACGAGCACACCAAAGGCATCCTCCTGCGTATCGACAGCCCTGGCGGCAGTCCGGTCCAGGCGGCCATGGTCTATGACGAGATCCGCCGTCTGCGCAAGCTTCACCCGAAGATCCCGGTGTACGCGGCCATCACCGACGTGGGTGCCTCGGCCGCCTACTACGTCGCCGCCGCGGCCGACCGCATCTACGTCAATCCGGCCAGCCTGGTGGGCTCCATCGGCGTGTTGGTCAACGGCTTCGGCTTCGTCGATGCGATGCACAAGCTGGGGGTGGAGCGGCGTCTGCTCACCGCCGGCGAGCACAAGGGCATCCTCGATCCCTTCTCCCCCTTGAAAGCGGACGAGAAGGCCTATGTGAAGGGCGTCCTCGGACAACTCCATGCGCAGTTCATCGCCGCGGTCAAGAAGGGCCGGGGGGAGCGCCTCGGCGACGATCCACGCCTGTTCTCCGGTCTGTTCTGGTCCGGGGAACAGGCCGTGAAACTGGGCCTGGCGGACGGCTTCGGCAGTCCCGGGTTCGTCGCCCGGGAGGTCATAGGCGCCGAGGCCATCGTGGACTACACGCCCAAGGAGGACTGGCTGAAACGTCTCTCCACCGGACTCGGGGCCGGGCTGGGCGCCAGCCTGGCGCGGTGGCTCGGCCTGAGCCCGGTCTGGCGCTGACCCCGGGCGATGACGCCCGAGCGGGGCCAGGTATACCCGTCGCAGGTCAATATTTCCGTGCTTCGGTCCGTAAACGGCACTTCCTTTTGCCACTCATCGTTTTTCGAGGGTGTTCCTCGTGCCCCTGGGCAAGGCGTGGAAGCGAGTCGTAGCAGGGCATAGCGAGCTTGCGCAACACCGCCCAGGGGTGCGAGGAGGGGCGGCAGTAGAGAAATATTCATGTGCGGTGGGTACAATGTCCGCCCTGCCTGGTGGCGATAAACCCGCGAGCCGGGGACTCGCTGGCGGGTCCATCCGACCCCCACTGGGTAAGGAGAAAACCCGTATAATCCCGGGTTCTCACAGGAGGACCCCATGCCCGACCCATCCGCCGCCCCCCTCAGCCTGCACCGCCCCCAACGCCCGAGCGAGGCCTTCGCCGACTACGCCCGCGCCGAGCGCGAGCGCCGGGTCAACGCCGGCGATCCCTTCGACGCCGAGGTCTTCGACGAGGCGGTGGATCTGGTACTGCGGCGCTTGCAAATGCTCGAAGAGGAGGGCCTGGCATGATCGTCCGATCCCTCAGGGCCGAAAATCTCCTCAAGTATCGCCACCTGGATCTGCCCGAGGTTCCGGCGCGAGGCCTGATCGGCATCACGGGTGAAAACGAATCGGGCAAGAGTTCCATCGGCGAGGCCATCTGTTTCGCCCTGTTCGGGCGGACCTTCGCCGTGACCGGGGACGAACCCGCAAAGCTCGTCCGTTGGGGCGAGTCCCGCTGTTCGGTGCGCCTGGGCTTCACCGGCAGCGACGGCCAGGACTACGAGATCCGCCGTTTCCTCGACCGCGACGGTAACCAGGGTGCGCGCCTGAGCCGCGCGGGCGAGCCGGACGCGCCCCTTGCCAAGGGGCTGGCGACGGTGGCCGAGGCCATGGAACGTCGCCTGGGTTTCGACTTCGACGAGTACATCGAGTCCTTCTACCTCGCCCAGCGGGAGATCACCGCCCCCCACCCGCACAGCGAGGCGGTACGTATCATGGCCGGGGTCGCGCCCCTGGAACGTACCCGTGCCTCCCTGGAGGCCGAAATCGGGCGCGAGGCCGACGCCATCCTGGATGTGGAGGGACGTATCGCGGATGTCGACCGGCAGATGCAGGAGCAGGGTTACGATCCGGAGCGGATGCAGCGCGACGCCACCCGCCTGGAGGGATCGCGGGCCCTCCAGGGGCGTATCGACGAGGTGGCCGAAGGGCTGCGTGATGCCGTCGAGCGCTTCACCGGAGCGCGTCGGCGGATCGCGTCCCTGAAGTCCCGCACAAGGCGAGCCGGTATCCTCGGACTGCTGTTCATCCTCCTCGGGGCCATCGGTGTGGGGGCCTGGGCCCTGTCCACCTGGACGCCGGACACCCCGGTCGCCGGGGCCTTGCGGGGCCTGTTGACGGGGATGCCCATCGATGTCCTGGGCTATGGTGGGGCGGGCGCCTTGATCCTGGGCGCCCTCTTGCTCTTGCGGCGACTGCTTCTGGGTTCCCGCTTGGCCGGTGCACGCGCGGACGACGCCGGCCTGCGCGCGGCCCTGGACGCCCTCGACGCCCTGGAGGCGGATCTGCCCGGCGAGATCCAAACGGGTCTGGCGCCCAGCGCCGACGATCCTGGCGACGATTCCGGGCGGCGTGTGCGCCTGCTCGAGGGCCTCGCCGGGGGCGATCTGGATGCATTCGTGGTGCAGCAGTTCGTCGCGCGCCAACTCGAGCGTCTGAGCGCCCTCCGCGGACTGGTGGAGGCCGCCGCCGCCGAGGTCGAGAAGGACTTGATCGGGCAGGGCGAGCGCAAGGAAGGGTATGACAAGCTCGCCGCGATGGCCGAGGCCTTCCGTCAGCAGATCGGGGATCACCGTCAGCGTATCCGGGTGCGTGAGTCGGCCCGGGAACTCCTCACGGGGGCCGCGCGCGAGGCCTCCCACCGCTTCAATCACAACCTGCGTGGACTGGTGGGCAAGACCCTGCCCCTGTTCACCCAGGGCCGATACGAGCATCTGCGTATCGACGACAACCTGGAGGTCCAGGTGTTCTCCGCCGAGAAGCGCGACTTCATGGATCTGGAAGAGGTCTCCAGTGGCACCCAGCGCCAGATCATGCTGGCCCTGCGCCTAGCGCTGTCCCAGGAACTGGTGAACCGGGTGGTGAAGGGTCCTCAGTTCCTGTTCCTCGACGAGCCCTTTGCCTTCTTCGACGAGGCACGTACGCGGAGTGCCCTGGAGGCCCTGCCCCGCTTGAGCGGCGAGATGTACCAGATCTGGTTGGTAGCGCAGGAACTCCCCGAAGACGCCGGATTCGCCCTGCGTGTCCGCTGTCGGCGCGGGGGCGCGGAATTGTCCCTGAACATCTGAGGAAGCCCCATGCGCCGGTTATACCTGCTGTTGCCCGATGAGCCGAGCCTCCGCGCCCTGGTGGAGGAACTGGAGGCGTCCGGGGTGCCCGAGCATGCCTTGCACGTTTTGGATAACCTCAGCCATGACCTGAGCGGTCTCCCCCAGGCCAGCCTGTGGCAGAAGACTGAACTCGCCCACGGCCTCGAATGGGGACTCCTGTTGGGGGCCTTCGCCGGACTGGTCGGGGGCTGGCTGGTGGTGGCCTTCCCGCCCGGCGAACTCTTGCTCGATCCGCAATGGCTGTTGGGGATCACGACCGGCGGCGGCGCCCTGGTGGGGGCCATGGTCTCGGCCCTGCTCGGGGCCCAAGAACACAATCATCTGCTCGATCACTTCAAGCGCCAGATCAAACAGGGACAGATCCTCCTCATGGTGGACCTGCCCCGGGCCCAGGTGGAGGAGACCCGCGAACTCATGCGCCGGTATCACCCTGAAGTGGAAGTGGGTGAGTTGCAGGCCAGGAAGAGCGGGTGAGCGGGCTTCCTCTGAACGTGATCCGCCCGGTTTCCGGTGCGAAGCGCGGGCAGATGTTTATAAACCATTCGAGGGCCGCTATCCTGGGCAATGCTGGCCGGCGCCTCCCATGAGGCCCTGCCCAGCACTCGTCTGCGCTTAAATCTCTACGAAGTTCAAGTCCCATGCGTCCCGTCTTGCTCCTGTGTTGCTGTCTTCTGCCCATGCCCGTGGTCTCGGCCGAGCCCGGGGCGCCCGCCTGCGATCCCTCCACTGAACTCCTGTGGTTGGATGCCCGCGGCTTCCGGCCCCCGGCCGAGGCCCTGATCACCCGTCTCGAACAGGCCACCGACAAGGGCCTGGACCCGGCCGCCTACCATGCTGCCCATTGGTCTCAACGGCTCGCCGAAGGCGGGGTCTCGCCGGACGCCTGCGCCCGTCAGGCCGAAGATAAGGCCCTCTCCGCCGACATCGAACGTTATCTCCACGATCTCCATTATGGTCGCGCCGACCTCCGTTCCCTATCCATTGGTTTCGATGTTCGGCCCAAGCCCGAGGTGGACCTGGACGCCTTGCTGCGGCGCCTGGCCGGAGGCGCGGACGCCGATGTGGAGATCGGTGCCCTGGAGCCTCCATTCGTGCGCTACCATGTCCTGCTGGAGGTGTTGCGTCACTACCGCGCTCTGGCGGCGGACCGGCGGGCCGGGGTGGTGCCCCGCAGGACCGCCAAGGTCGTGCGTCCCGGCGATGCCTATGGGGAGATTCCTGAACTTGCAACCCGCTTGAATCTGTTGGGCGATCTGACCGAAATACCGGCACCCCTGCCCGAGACCTATAAGGGCACCCTGGTGGAGGCGGTGAAGTCCTTCCAGCGCCATCACGGCCTCACAGACGACGGGGTGCTCGGTAGAGACAGCTTCGCCGCCCTAGCGGTCCCCTTGGACCAGAGGGTGCGCCAGATCGAACTGACGCTGGAGCGTTGGCGTTGGCTGCCCTCGGACCTCGGCGAGCGGCCCATCGTGGTGAACGTGCCCGAGTTCATGCTCTACGGTTTCGATGGCACGCCGGGGGAGCGCCACGTCGGCGTGAAGATGCGTGTGGTGGTGGGCAGGTCCTATCCGCGCTATCAGACCCCGCTGTTCGAGGGCAAGTTGCGTTATCTGGTATTCCATCCTTACTGGAATGTCCCCTACAGTATCCTCAAACGCGAGATCCTGCCCAAGGTGGACCAAGATCCCGGATATCTGGACGCGCACCACTACGAGATCGTCTCCAGCTTCGATCCGAAGGCGGAGGCCCTGGCGGAGACCGAGGAGAACCTCGCCGCCCTGGCTGCGGGCAATCTCAAACTACGGCAGACGCCGGGCGCGTGGAATGCCTTGGGCGAGATCAAGTTCATGTTTCCTAATAGCCATGCCGTGTATTTCCACGGTACCCCGGCCAAATCCTTGTTTCGAAAGGATCGACGTGCCTTCAGTCACGGTTGTATCCGTCTCTACGACCCGCCGCGTCTGGCCCGCTGGGTGTTGGCGGACCAGTCCGGGGTGGACGTGGACGCCTTGCTCGATGACCCTACACGGAAACGAGTGAATCTTAAGGAGCCCCTGGACGTCTACATCCTCTACGGAACAGTGCAGGTCACTCCTGGGGGCGAGGTCTTCTTCCTGCGCGATGTCTATGGGCATGACCGGCGGTTGGATGAGGCGTTGCGGAAGACGCGACCCAAGGGGTAGCCTGCGAGTGGCTGCGGAGGTGGTGTAACCAACCCTGCCGATGGCCCGACGGAGATCCCCTCCACTTCGGCGGGCACGTGCGCAGTACATGCCTGTCGGACGAAGAAATTTGTCGCTTTAAGGGAGCGGGCGGACCTCCCCGAGGGTGTCAAATTAACTGTGTATCCGGCTTATTGAGGCACCCGATCTCCGAATAGAATCACGAACTGATTGAGTGCTGTTTTCCAGTCCCGAATGGGCCGGGTCCATTTCTTGGCCACGCGACTC
>Ga0256841_1000408_pt1 | contig 44661 bp, 31 predicted proteins | sample 356308metaG_FD_185971 | JGI IMG/M metagenome (GOLD analysis project Ga0256841, IMG submission 185971) | Hydrothermal vent microbial communities from Mid Atlantic Ridge, Atlantic Ocean - 356-308 | ecosystem: Environmental > Aquatic > Marine > Hydrothermal vents | place: Atlantic Ocean: Mid...
CAAGATCGGGATATCATTCAGCAGAGCCAATACGATGATCATGATCGCAGTGACTGGATAAAACTGGAAAATACCAATTGCAAGACTCATGAACAGGATGATGCGAATGGTCTCCGCAATACGGAAAACGGTATAACTCTGCATGCGCTCAAATGTTGTACGGGCCTGCTTGATCGCATCAACGATCACGCCGAGGCCTGGGGCCATCAACACAATATCTGCAGCAGCCCGTGCCGCATCCGTTGCGCCACTGACGGCAATCCCGGCATCTGCCTTTTTCAGTGCCGGAGCGTCATTGACACCATCACCGGTCATGCCAACGATGTGACCGGCCTTTTGCAGTTTATCAATGATGAAAAATTTATCTTCCGGGAAAACCTGTGCAAAGCCATTGGCGGCTTCGATATGGGCGATGATGTCGGACTCGTGTTTTTTGACCGTGCCCTCGGGCAGTTCCCGGTCATAGAGTTCCTTTCGCACTTCATCCACAATCGTCTTGACGGTATGATCGAGTTCTTCAGCAGGAACTTCGGTGTGCAGGGTTCTTACCAGTGCCCTGGAAATCACATCCGCGAGAACAAGGTATTCTTCGGTTGATTCTCCTTTCAGCTCACGGACATCTTCAATGTTGTCTCCGATATCGAGAAGTCGGGCGATGTAGCGGGCCACAGCCAGATTGTCGCCGGTGATCATCTTGGTTTCGACACCCAGAGATTGTGCCTCTGCGATAACGTCTTTTGAGTCCTCACGAGGAGGATCAAACAGGGGAATCAATCCAACGAAGGTATATTCCTTTTCATCCCCATTTCTGAAAGCGACACCCAGTGTTCTGAATCCTTTTTCGGCAAAGGTCTCTACCGCTGTATAGGCATGATTTTTGTCAAACTTGCTGGCATCAGACAATTCGATGATAACCTGTGGTGCACCTTTGGTGGTATAAAGCATAGTACCGTCACTGCCTTTCAAAACCGCCTCGGTGCGTTTGCTGACAGGATCGAAAGGTTTGAAGTTAAGCAACTGATAATTCTGTAGCCGGGCTCTGAGACCACGTTTATTGACCATTTCGAAGATGGGCTGCTCTATGGGATCATGGTTTTCTTCTCTGCTCGCTAGTGCTGCATAGAAAAAAAGCTCATCTTGGCTAAACCCTTTAACACAGAAGGGCTCGGATGTACTCATTCTGTTTTGTGTCAACGTCCCTGTTTTATCAGAACAGAGAATGTCCATTCCGGCCAGTTCTTCGATGGCATCGAGACGACTGACAATGGCCTGTTTTTTGGCGAGGGCTACAGCACCTATGGCCATCGTTACGGTCAGTACCGCAGGCATGGCTACAGGGATGGCTGAGATGGTAAGTACCAGAGAGAAAACGAGCAGTTCGTAGATGGATTCATTCCGCTGGATACCCAGCAGAATGATAATAGCAATCATGATCATAGTCAGACCAATCAGAAAGTTTCCAACCTTTATGACCATGGCCTTGAAATGGCTACGACCTTCGAGCTGGGCCTTTGCAACGAGACCGACTGTTTTACCAAAATAGGTATTCAACCCGGTTGCCGTGATGACAGCAACCATTTCGCCCTGTTTAACGATACTGTTGGCATAGACCTCATCTCCGGGTTTCTTATCCACCGGGAGTGACTCGCCAGTGAGGGCAGACTGGTCAATCTGCAAAAAATCAGCACCACTGATCAGCCTGGCATCGGCAGGGACGATATCGCCAATCTTGAGTTTGACTATGTCACCAGGAACCAGATCGACAGCATCGATCTCTTGCCATTGTCCATCACGCTTGACCAGTGCCTTCAGTGCAAGTTTCTGCTTCAGGACAGCGATGGCATTCAGTGCCTTGGATTCCTGGTAAAAATCAACGAAGGCATTGACCAGGAGCATAATCATAATGATGGTAAAGTCTTCCCAGCGCTTGACAGAGGCCGAGAGAATAGCAGCGGTTTCGATCATCCACGGGATAGGACCCCAGAAACGATGGAAAAGACGAGTTAGCCAACTCTCTTCTTTGGTTTCAAGTCGATTGAGTCCGAATTCCTGCTGTCTTCTGATGGCTTCACTGGAAGTGAGTCCGGTCTTCGGATCGGTTTTCAATAATGTTGTATCTATTGCATTAATCTTCAATCTTTATGAACCCGATATTACTGTAATTGAGAAGAGGAGGTTATTTTATAGTGTTATATGAGGGCGTTATTGATCATAATCAATTCGTACAATAGAAGTAATAAGATAATAAAGACATTCTTTGAACAATCTAACAGGAACTCTTCAACTGTTTCCAAAATACAAACCAATACTATGGATCTGGTCACTGCATTACTGATTCTCCTCATCGTTATGGTAACGGCCTTTGACTTTACCAACGGTTTTCATGATGCAGCCGATATGGTGGCTACGGCGATCGCATCACATGCCATGAGTACCTTTACAGCAATTACTCTTGTCAGTCTGTTCACCTTTCTGGGCCCCTTTCTTGTTGGTCTGGCCGTAGCCGATACAGTAGGTACCTTTGTTGATATTAGTATGACGTCGGCATTGATTGGCGAGAGTGTCGTCATCGCGGCACTGTTTGCTGCGATCAGTTATAACCTGGCAACATGGTGGCTCGGATTTCCTTCCTCTTCATCGAATTCACTTGCCGGAGGTTTGGTGGGCGCAGGATTGCAGTCGATTGGGACTGAACATATCAATTGGGGATTTTATGCTTTATACCATGGAGAACTGGAAGGTTTGATGAAGGTTTTCGCCGGGTTGTTCGTTTCCCCTTTTATGGGATTTATGGTCGGGTTTCTGATTCTGAAAATATTTCGGCAAGTTTTTCGTCGATTCAGAAGTACTATACGTTCCCTGTTTGTGGTTTCTCAGTATTTCAGTGTTGCCTGGCTGGGTTTTTCTCATGGCGCAAATGATGCACAAAAAGGAATGGCGATTATCGGGATGATGTTACTGGCCAGTGGTCATACGGAAAGTTTTTCCATTCCTGTCTGGGCGGTCTTTCTATGTGCGGGTTCGATCACCTTTGGTACGATGATGGGCGGGTGGAAGATTATCAAGACCTTGGGTTATGGGCTTTTTCGCGTACGTTTGCTCCATTCCTTCGCAAGTCAGTCAGCATCAGCCCTGGTAAATACGATCGCAACGACATTTGGTGCGCCCACATCGACTACACAAGTCGTGACGGCATCCTTACTTGGCACCGGGGCCGCTGAGAACGCACGGCGTATCAAATGGGGAACTGCAATGGGAATTGTGGTTGGCTGGTTTCTGAATGTACCTGTTTCCATGGGGCTGGGATGGTTGTATTGCTGGATCCTGATCAAGATTATTGGGGTAGTGTCATGAAGAGTTTGATAGAGAGATATCTTTTGCCTAAGGAAGCTGACTTCAACAAGGCGTTACAGAATCAAGTCAATGCCAGCAGGGATACCATTCTTGATCTCCACGAGTACTGTTTTGAAGGAAATCATGAAGCGCTGATCAGAATTATCGAAGACAGCAGGCATTGCCGAACAATTAAAAACCAGAATATGCGGGAATTGCTGGATGTATTCATTACACCCTACGATCGAGAATCAATTTATAGAATTATCAACCAAATCGACTGGGTGGCGCTGAGTGCCAAACATCTCGCAATCGATCTCAAGATCTTTCAGATTGTCTGTCCTGATAACTATCAACCGATTTTTTCCTCACTCAGAGAAATGGCCGATGCACTCGCAGAAGGATTTGTCTTCCTTGAAGAAGAAAAAATGCATGAGATTGTTCGTGTAGTGAACGAAATCTATGTTCATTATGATCAGGCTGTCGAGCAGTGTGTACTCGCCGCTTCGGAGCATCTCAATAATGACGAGATACGGATTTTCCTGAGCCACAGAGAGGTGCTGATGCAGATGAAAGAAGTTGCAAAACGTATCCACGTATCAGCCAACACATTGGAAGATATGGCGATGAAAATTGTTTAGGGCGCCATAAAAGTTTAGAATTCGACTTTGTACACGGATTGTTTTTCCTCTCACAGCTAATCCCTGGGTGGGATTAATCACGATTTCTTGTGTAATTGGGCAATGCCCTGTCACGAAGTTCTATGAAATTCGAGAACCAAGCTCACGAAGTGTTTAATAAAACCCTGGCTAGTTTTTTAACTTTCTGTACTCCCAGATGGCGGCCATTAAGCCCAGAATAATGATTCCAATTGCGATGGGGATGAGTATCCAGATATAGGCTTCCAGATATCCCAGTAACAATGTTGCCAGGCTGATAAAAAGACCAAGCACAATAAATCGCCAACCAATATAGATTCCGGCAAGGAAGGTTGATAAAGACATTGTCATCATCAGCGTCAGTGCGGTAGCATCCGAATTATAACGACCAACCTGGTAGAGCAAGAATATGCTTTTCACAACAACAAATACAGCACCCCAATGCAAAACCTGTTGGCGGATAAAATGATAACCATCGATCTCATGACGCTTGTAACGTGACCATTCCGATATAATGGCTGCAATAGCAAAGACAGGGATCATCCACAACCAGTAGTAGTAACTTTTCAGTGGTGAGGCATTGGTGTACGCAACCCCGATGAAGCACAATATCAGAAGAACACTGAGAATTGCTTCGCTGATAAAAATCCGGTGGAACCAGCTGTGAGGATCATCAAGGAATGATTTATGGTTTAACCTTGTGTTATTCATATTCATTTATCTCTGTGGCAAAAAACAATTCCAAATTTCACCAGACTCATCTACGCCAGGTAAGGGATGGCGAATGGAAACCGATAGGGTGCATTACGCTTACTCCATTGCAGGGTCATATTTTCCCTGACGTGCCAGGCTATTGAGACGCGCCCGTTTCAACAATGCTTTCTGTGCGGCCAAAACGTTTTCAGGTTTTCCCTGCCATGCATGCAGTGCTGGTTGCTGCAACGCACGACCGTAGGAGAGGCTTAGCTGCCAGGGTGCATTGCCCTTCAATCGATTGATCGCATTGAGATTGGCCGTTGCCTCTTCCGGTCCTTGACCTCCGGAAAGAAAGTTGATGCTGGGTACTGCAGAGGGAACCGTTCGTTTTAATACGCTGAGTGTGGCAACTGCAACTTCTTCAGGATCAGCGTGACGGAGTGCCTTGCCAGGTACCACCATATTGGGTTTCAGCAACATCAGCTCAAGAATGACACCATGAAGATGTAGTGCATGAAAGACGCTGTGCAAAACATTTTCAGTGACCTCCGCACAACGATCAATATCGTGGTCTCCGTCCATCAGGACTTCAGGCTCCACAATCGGGACAAAACCCTCCTGCTGGCAGATCGCGGCATAGCGGGCGAGCATTTCCGCATTGGCATGAAGACCGAGTTGGGTCGGGTTAGACAATGTCACGGGGTAAACCTCACGCCACTTGGCGAACCGGGCGCCTTGTGATTTGTATCCCTGCAGCCGTTCACTCAGACCATCTAGCCCAAATGTAATCCGATCACCAGAAGCATTGGGTAGTGGTTTTGTACCTTTGTCTACCTTGATTCCAGGGACGATTTTCTGTGACCAGGCGACTTCAGGTAATGGTATCCCATGGTCGTCCTTTTGAATCAAGGTTTCTTCGAACAGGATTACGCCACTGATGTATTTACCGAGGCCCTGTGTCGTCAGCAGAAGTGAGCGCCAGGAACGTCGGGTCTCCTCCGACGACTCGACATTGATCGCATCAAAGCGTTTTTTTATGGTAGGAAAACTTTCATCAGCGGCCAGAATGCCACGCCTGTCATCAACCAGATCCTGGATGGTTTTTTCGAGTTCTGCCTTTTGCATGTTTTTGTCCTCCGTCACGGTTGATTGATCGGCTCTTTCTCAACTGCATCTTATGGGATTGTAATACCGCAATCGCACAGGATGCCATGCGGCTGGTAGTATCATCCGATCGACTGGTGAGGATAATGGGTACACGTGCGCCGACGACCACACCGGCACCTTCTGCACCGCCAAGGTATTCGAGTTGTTTCGCCAGCATGTTCCCCGATTCAACATCTGGGACGAGTAGAATATCTGCCTTGCCTGCCACTGGTGAGACAATGCCTTTGGTCTTCGCGGCGGCTTCGGAGACCGCATTATCAAAAGCTAGCGGACCGTCGATGAGTCCGCCGGTGATTTGGCCACGATCAGCCATTTTACAGAGGGCAGCAGCCTCTACTGTCGATTGGATATTTGGATTGACTGTCTCCACAGCGGAAAGGATGGCCACTTTAGGCTTGCGGATATGTAACGCCAGCGCGAGATCGATGGCATTCTGAAGTATATCTTTTTTGTCTTCCAGAGTAGGGTAGATATTGATCGCGGCATCGGTGATCAGGAGTGCCCTGGGGTAGGTGGGGACATCAAAGGCGAAGACGTGACTCATTCTTCTATCGGTACGTAGCCCGGTTTCCCTGTCCAGGACAGCATGCATCAATTCATCGGTGTGCAAGCTGCCTTTCATCAGGGCGTCAACTTTGCCTGCGCGTGCCAGCTCGACGGCTTTCCAGGCAGCCTCATGACTGTGTTCTGCAGGGACAATGGTCCAGGGTGAAAGATCAATATCCAGTTCTGTTGCTGCCTTGATGATCTTTTCCTCAGGCCCCACCAGAACAGGTTCGATCAGATTGGCTTTTGCGGCTTCAATGGCACCACTCAGTGATTCTGTCTGGGTTGGATGTACGACTGCGGTACGCAAGGGATTCAGTCGTGAAACCATCTCCAGCAGCAGGCGCAAGTGAGGACGCCCCTTGAGGTTGATTTCAGGAATTTCTGTTGCTTCACGGCGGATCTTGTGATTGAGTGCAACGGTTATCGCTTCCCCCTCAAGGACAGGTTCACCATTGCAGTCAGTTCCTAGAAAACCAAAAGTGATTTGATTGTTCGATGGAGCTTTACGCTTTGCTCTCAATGTCAGTGTCACTATCTGTCCCAGAGTGATTGGTGCGACAAAGTGTATCGACAGATCGATGATTCGTGTGCCAGGCCCCGGCAATTGGTTTTCCAAAATGGATGAGATGATCGAGCTGCTCCATAGACTCGGCACCGTTACGCCGTCAGTGGGTATTTGCCTTACATAGTCTTCGTTAAGCACTTCCGGATCCAGATCACCTGAAACCGCGGTCATCAATTTGATGTCCTGCAGCGTAAGGCGGCGTGTGAGCGATGCTGTGTCGCCAATGTTGATCTCATCAAACGTCTTGTTTTCGATAGATTGCATGGTTGTTTATCCCAAAGACCAGGAGGGTGCCTCATCACATAGTGGCAGATCAGGAACCGGAATTCTATGACCCAATTTTTTTGCAGCGTTCTGCAGGGCACTGCGGAGACCTTCCTCAATGACGGGATGATAGAAGGGTAAACGTAATACGTCTTGAACTGTCTGCTGCTGCTGAATCACCCACGCCAGTAAATGTGCAAGATGTTCTCCATCCGGTGCGATCATTTCGGCACCCAATAATGTGCTGTCTTTCTGTGAGACGTAAACGCGCAACGCGCCCCGGTTGCGATTCGATACAAAGGCGCGGGATTGGTGTATGAAATCGAACTCGCCAACGACAATGTCTCTGTCTTGACACGCTTGCCAGGAGAGACCGATACGTGCGATATTGGGATCGCTGAAGACAATACCCATGGGAACGCGGCGACCCAGGCATTCTGCGTCTTCATGCAGGCTCAGATAGGCGGCAAGCCGTCCTTCGTCGGCAGCCTCGTGTTGCAGGGTGCGGTAACCATTGGCGTCCCCAGCGATATAGATGGGGAGATCACCGATCTGAAGTGTTTTGGGATCAAAAACAGGTCGTCCTTGCTGATCGAATTCAGCCCCGGTTGCCTGCAGATTCAGATTATCGAGATTGGGCCGTCGCCCAAGCGCAACGAGGATTTTATCGACCGTCGCTTCCTTTTCACCAGCCTTGAGTCGGATCCTGCCCCGTTCATCAGTCCAACTGAGTTCTGCATTCTGCCCGAGTACGAAAGAAAACTCCTCTTTCAAAAGGTCAATTGCGGCCTGATTGACATCTGGGTCGGTAATGCCGGCAATATGCTCACTTTTACTGACGGCAAAGATGTCGATGTCGAGACGGGCGAGTGCCTGTGCCAGTTCGACGCCGATGGCACCCAGGCCAATCACACCCATCCTATCCGGCAGATCCGGTTGATCGAAGATATCATCGCTGGTCAGAATCCGATCGGAGAATTCCAGCCAAGACTTCGGAATGATCGGTTTTGATCCGGTGGCGATGATAAAGATTTCGGCTGTGATCGTCTGATCACCCACCCGAAGAGTGTCTGCTGAGATAAAGGAAGCACGACCGGTAATGCTCTTCTCCCCCAGCGCATCGGTGATTCGGATGACATTGGAGGTCAGATGATCACGAAGGTCACGGACACGTTGTAGAATAGCCGGGATATCTACACTCAATTGTCCTGAACCGTGGATCCCTTCCGTCGCCATAACTTTGCGCCGGTGGTAATCTTTTGCAATCTGGATCAAGGCCTTCGATGGCATACAGCCCACACGTGCACAGGTTGTACCATAAGGCGGTTCGTTGATAATGACAAAGTTATCCGTTGCCTTCTGTACCTGTTTGAGTGCCGTGAGCCCGGCGGTTCCGGCACCAATGATGGCGACGTTTACGTTTTTTTTGTTATGCGTCATCTGTTGTTTCCTGTCATAGCATTTCCAGGCATAAGGTAATACCCTGGCCCCCACCAATGCACATGGTCACGAGACCTCGTTTAAGCCTGTCACGATGCATGGAGTGGATAAGTCTTGTTGTCAAGATGGCTCCGGTTGCACCAATTGGGTGTCCATGAGCAATAGCTCCCCCTTCGACATTGACGATATCTTCAGGTAGGCCTAGCTCGCGCTGACAACAGATTGCAATGGCGGCGAATGCTTCATTGATCTCAGCCCGTTCCACATCACTGATCGTCCAGTTGGCGCGTTCGAGTGCCTGGTGGGTCGATGGAACAGGACCAATGCCAAACATACCCGGTTCCACTGCAGCAATACCATAGGAAACAATGCGTGCCATCGGTTGCAGCCCCTGTTGTTCTGCCCAGCGTGATTCAGCAAGGATCATGGCAGAGGCTGCCGAATTCAATCCCGGTGCATTCCCTGCGGTAATCGTTCCATTCTTGCGAAAAACCGGTTTTAGCTTGGCTAGTGATTCGGCCTTCGTATCAGGGCGGTTGTGTTCATCCGTATCAAAAACGGTCATTGTCTTGTGAGAAGGGATCTTAACCGGCACAATTTCATTCTTGAATTTTCCAGCTTTTTGAGCCTCGGCAAACCGTTGTTGTGATCGCAGCGCCCATCTGTCCTGATCTTCACGGCTGATTTTATATTGAGTTACAAGATCCTCTGTATGCCAGCCGGAATGATGGCCTGAGAAAGCATCGTTCAGACCATCGCGTAACATACTGTCGTAGAGCTGGCCATCGCCCATCCTGTATCCCCAGCGACCATGGCTTACCAGGTAGGGTGCCTGATCCATGTTTTCCATACCACCTGCCACGGCGCAATTGACCATTCCACTCATGATTTCGATTGCTGCCGACACAATGGCCTGTGCACCTGAACCACACACCCGGTTGACGGTCATGGCAGGGACCTTATCGGGTAATCCGGCATTGATCACAGCCTGCCGTGAAGGGTTCATTTTTGCCCCGGCTTGAATCACTTGTCCAAGCACAGCAGTTTCAATCTTGTTCTGATCCAGGCCTGTGCGTTCGACGGTTTCCTTGATCACGACTGCACCAAGGTCAGGTGCAGGAATGGATTTAAGGGTGCCGTTGTACGTACCGATTGCCGTCCTCACGGGTGAACAGATCACGACTTCGTTACTCATTAGTTTTCCCTCCAACGATCAGAGTCAATTCTCAGGTCGATGAAATACATCGTTTTATTTTTGCAAGACATAGATTCCAGGAGCATCTGACAGAATGGGGTAATCTTTGTCATCAATGCCCATGGGTGGAGGCGCTACCCGTTTTTTTGTGGAATGATCAACCAGCCAATGATTCCATGATGGCCACCACGACCCTTCATCGATCGGGGTTTGGAGGAGCCAAGTCTCCGGATCTACGTGCCTGTCACCGGCCTTTCGGGTGGCGATCCGGTGATGACGGCGTGGATGACCGGGTTCACTGATGATGCCCGCATTATGCCCCCCATTGGTGAGCAGAAAAGTGACGTCAGCGTGCCGGGCGAGTTGATGGATCTTGAATACGGATCGCCAAGGCGCGACGTGATCTGTCTCGGTACCGACGACAAACAGGGGGACGCGAATATCACCAATGGAAATGGTACGTTCATCCACACGATAACGTCCTTCAGCGAGATCATTGTTCAGATACAACTGTTCCAGATATTCTGAGTGCATCTTGTAGGGCAGGCGGGTGGCATCTGCATTCCAGGCCATGAGATCGATCATGGGCCGGCGTTCACCCAACAGGTACTCGTGGATCAAACTGGACCAAATCAGGTCATTCGATCGCAACATACTGAAAGCGCCCGCCATTTGCGTGGTGTCGAGATAGCCCTGGTCCCACATGATATCTTCGAGCCAGGCAACCTGACTGGGATCGATGAACAAACCCAGCTCACCCACTTCGGTAAAATCGGTTTGTGTCGCGAGCAAAGTGATGGATTGCAGTCGGTTGTCACCTTCACGTGCCATGGCAGCCGCAGCAATGCTCAACAGGGTCCCACCCAGGCAGTAACCCAGTGCATGGATCTTCACCTCCGGCTGGATCGTGGAGATGATATCGAGTGCGGCCATGACGCCTAAGCGGCGATAATCGTCCATACCCAGATCCCGATCCTCGGCAGTAGGGTTCTTCCAAGAGATCATATAAACCGTATGCCCCTGCTCAACCAGGTATTTGACCATGGAATTGTGTGGTGACAGGTCAAGGATATAGTATTTCATGATCCAGGCTGGCGTGATCAGGATCGGTTCCCGATACACGGTCTTGGTTGCCGGTGCATACTGGATCAGCTCGATCAGACGGTTACGGTAAATAACCTTGCCCGGTGTGATAGCCACTTGTTTGCCCGGAATAAAATTCTCAGCACCCACAGGCGGTTTGCCGCCCAATTTCCGTTCCATGTCCTCGATAAAGTTGAGCCATCCACGGACAAAGTTTTGGCCTCCCTGTTCCAGGGTGACCCGGATCACTTCCGGATTCATGAACGGGAAGTTGGAGGGGGAAAAGGCATCCAGGAACTGACGCGTCATAAACTCAACCACACGCTCGTGATGTGGAGTAACGCCTCTTACACCCGTGGTGGCGTTGGACCACCATTGTTGTTGATGAAGAAAGGCCTGATAGATCAGGTTAAAGGGCCATTGCTGCCAGTCATCACCACGAAACCGCTTATCCTGTGGCAAAGGGCACATGCAAGGAGGTGTGTTTTTATCCAGGGTCGCATGAGCTGCATAGACCGAATAGCGCATTGTCTTACGGATTGCTTTCTGTATCAGTTCCAGATGCTTACCGGGTGAAACCGACAGATGAGACAGCCAGTCCATATAGGCCAGCATGAATGCTGCCGGTGAAATGCTTAGGGTCAGCTTGCCGAGCCATGCGTGATAGAGACGGTCAAGGCTATTGCCCGTATTCAAATGACTTATCTTTTCCATAGTTACACTCCATGCACAAGTCTACCCTTGGGTTGGATGCTCTTCTTGATCCAGATCAGTTCATTCTTGTTCTTTCTCCGCGAGACTCTATATAAGTTTTATCAATACAAATTCAACCACCATAAGAATAAAGATCAGGAGGAGCATCATGTTTCAGAGAATTCCAGTCAATGATGAGAAAATCTTCGCATTCAAGGCAACGGGGAAGTTGACCGATGCCGATTACAAAAAATTTATTCCTGAACTCGAGTCGGCGATAGAGAAGCAGGGTGCCTTGTCTGTTTATCTTCAGTTGGAAGATTTTCATGGATGGGAACCGAAGGCAGCCTGGGATGATTTCAAGATTGGTCTGAAGCACGGAAATGATTTCAGAAAAATCGCTATCGTCGGTGAAAAAAAGTGGGAGCGTTGGATGGCTACACTTGGTAAGGCATTTACCGGTGGGCGAATTGAGTTCTTCAATCATGAAGATGCACCCAAGGCATGGGACTGGCTGCGCGAGCAGGAAGAAGAAACCGAAACAGAAACCGAGGAACAAAAGGATACCTATCAGAAGATTCTTGCTGCGATAGATTTTTCCGATCATTCGGGAAAAACAGTCAAAAAAGCAGTAGAACTTGCGAAGAAATATGATGCAGAACTGATGGTGCTCCATGCATTGAGGCACATTACTCGCTACGATAGAAGTTTTGAGCTGCTCGTGGTTCCCGATGAAGCTTTTGAAACCGATGAGATTATCTTCGAAAGGGCTGAAAAGAAGATGGATGAGCTTACGGGAAAGATCGGATATCCAAAATTAAAAACAGAGATTATCTGGGGTCGATCGAAATCGACTATCCTGTTTTATGCCGAGGCTCAGCAGGCCGATCTGATCGTCATGGGTTCACATGGACATCATGGTCTGGCAAGGATGCTTGGATCGACTACCAATGGAGTTATCAACAACGCACGCTGTGATGTACTGGTCGTGCGGACCTGAGATCGATCTTCTCCTTGGAAGGACGAAGGATCAGGAGAGCAAAATATAAACAGGTTTCGACTTCCTATTCGAGAAAGATGCTCGAAGAGGTCCTCAATGGGAGACGCCGGCAGTTTTTAAACGCCTGCACTAGCCAAGCAGGAAATTGATCTCTGGTAGCTTTCTGGTCACGGATTCATGACCTTCTTGAATGGCTTCCCTTGCACGCTGAAATTCCAGTAATCCTAGATAGGCCAGTTTGGGTGTTAGCAGGATATCCGGTGGATCACCAGCCATTCGGCTTCGTGTGAGTCTGTCTTCAACAATATTCATGGAACCGACGATGGTATCTATCAGGCCGGGCGGTGTTTCCTGATTCTCGGAAGAGAATTTCAAGAGCGAACCAGAATAAGTTTTCAGAGTCTCCTTGATGGAATTAAGAAAATTGTTGTCGGATGAGGACTCTTTCCCTCGTTCAGAAAACCGGCGGCCAACCAGATCGCTATTGAGGCTGACAGCGATGACGATATCTGCACCGAGAGCGCGGCAAAGTGAGACTGGAACAGGATTGACCAATCCGCCATCCACCAGCCACCTGCCACGCTGTTTCACTGGAGGAAAAAGACCGGGAAGAGCAATGGATGACCAGATCCCTTCATGGGCATTTCCTTCAGTGAACCAGATCTCCCTTCCGGTATCGAGATCAGTCGCTACACAGGCAAAGGATTTTTCAAGGTCTTCGATATTTAGCTCCCTGTCACACACATTTTCGTGAAGAAACTGACTCAGTTTGTCAGCATCGACAAAGCCTTTCAGGGTCAAGTTGAGTTCAAAGAAGCGTGCCAGTTTCGGTGTGGTCAGAGAATAGAGCCAGTTCTCGAGTTTTTCCAGGTTCCCTGCTGCGTAGGCAGCGCCGACAATCGCACCAATTGAACACCCGGTGACGATCTCGGGATGAATTCCATAGTCGGAGAGGGATTTGATAATCCCTATGTGAGCCCAGCCCCGTGCGGCACCGCCACCCAGTGCCAGACCAATAGCTGGTTTTGAAATTGCCTGATTGTTCATGGTTTTCCCTCCGAAGCTGTCTGTCTTTGATAATACACCAGAAAACGAGGGCTGATGAGCAGAAGCCTGATTCTATTTGATGTAGTCAATGCTAAGATACGAGCCATGCTTATTCCATCGACAGTCCTGGACTGGTTCGTGTCTTCTTTACTGGTCATATTTGCAACCGTTACGGCTCTGCATGCGCTCCTGCATAAACGCGATCCTCGTTCTTCACTGCTGTGGGTTATCGTTTGTCTGTCGCTACCTTTTATTGGCCCTGTTTTCTATCTGCTGTTCGGGATCAATCGAGCCTCCAGCCGGGTGTTGAAACTTGGAGCGGTACCCGAAACAGCGCTGAGTGAAATGCCGGTTTTTATCCCCGATCCTGAAAGCAGTCATGGCGATCCGCTTCTTCTTCTGGGATCTGCATTGACCGGTTTGCCTATCGTGGACGGCAATCAGGTTGAATTGCTGGAAAATGGTGATGAAGCCTATCCTTCCATGTTGGAGAGTATCAAGCAGGCAAAGGAATGGGTTTATCTATCTTTTTATATCTTTGAACATCAGGGGGTGGGGCAGCAGTTCATTGATGCCCTGACCTCGGCTATGGAACGGGGTGTCGATGTCCGTGTTTTGCTAGATGGTGTAGGTGCCTGGTATGACCGGGGGAGAACGGAAAAGATCCTGCGATCGAGAGGCGTTCGGGTTGAGGTCTTTCTGCCTCCAGCCAAGGTGATCCCGCGGCTGGAGATCAACCTGCGCAATCACCGCAAGGTCGTATTGGTCGATGGCAAGATCGGATTTACCGGAGGAATGAATATCCGTCCTGAACATGTTTTGCGTGATGCTGACCCGAAGGAGGCGACCAGGGATGTTATGTTCCGGATCCGGGGCCCGGTGCTGGAGCAAATGGGCAGGGTGTTTACCGAGGACTGGCGCTTTGCTTGTGGTGAAAGGCTACCCGAGAGGGTTTATGAGAATGAGCAGAGGGGTGCATCACGTTGTCGTGCTATTAGTGATGGCCCTGGTGTTCATCTTGATGTGTTGATGCATATCATCATCTCTGCAATCAACAGTGCAGAGAAGACGCTGAATATTATTACCCCTTATTTTTTGCCACCCCGTGAATTGATCGTAGCGATCCAGGCGGCTTCCTTGCGTGGTGTCGATGTCAATATCATCCTGCCATCGAACAATAACCTCCCATATGTACATTGGGCCATGCGCAACAGTCTCTGGCAATACCTGCAATATGGCGCAAAGATTTATTACCAGCCACCGCCTTTTGCTCATACCAAGCTGTTGATCGTAGATAGTTGTTATTGCCAGTTCGGTTCGGCAAATCTGGATATTCGCAGCTTGCGGCTCAACTTTGAACTGAACATCGAAACGCTCGATTCGGAACTGGCGGAGAGTCTGTTAGGGAAATTTGAACAGATAAGGAACGAAAGCACTCAGGTGACACTGGAAGATCTGGCTACACGTCCCCTTTATATCCGGATTTGGGATGCCTTCTGGTGGTTGCTTACGCCATACCTTTAAATGATCTGTTTTATTTCGTGTTCATTGTACAATAGCGCCCGACTTTTCATTTATATCCAAGGAAACAATGACGATCAGAACACGATTTGCTCCCAGTCCTACGGGCTATCTGCATGTTGGAGGCGCCAGAACGGCTCTCTTTTCCTGGCTCTATGCACGCAAGCATGGAGGCACTTTTATCCTGCGTGTGGAAGATACCGATCTGGAACGATCAACTGAAAAATCCGTGAATGCCATCCTCGAGGGCATGACCTGGCTGGGGCTGGACTATGATGAAGGTCCATTTTTTCAGACACATCGCTTCGATCGGTATAATGAAGCGATCGAGAAGTTACTTGAAAGCGGACATGCTTACCGCTGCAACTGCCCGAAGGAACGGCTTGATGCCTTGCGTGAAGAGCAGATGGCAAAAAAGATCAAGCCTCGCTATGACCGTCATTGTTACGGCAAGACGATCGACCCATCCGAGCCCCATGTGGTGCGTTTTCTGAACCCGGACGAGGGGGTTGTGGAAGTGGAGGATCTGGTGCGCGGGAAAGTGGTTTTCAATAATGCAGAATTAGACGATCTGATTATTCGCCGTTCCGATGGATCACCGACCTATAATCTCACTGTCGTTGTCGATGATACAGAGATGGGCATCACGCATGTGATTCGGGGAGATGATCATCTCAACAACACCCCTCGACAAATCAACATGATGAAGGCCTTGGGATTGCAACCACCACGCTATGCTCACCTGCCTATGATCCTCGGGGAAGACGGATCACGCCTGTCCAAGCGGCATGGTGCGGTGAGTGTTATCGAATATCGTGAAAAGGGCTTTTTGCCCGAAGCACTTATCAACTATCTGGTACGGCTTGGCTGGTCTCACGGTGATCAGGAAATCTTTACTATCGATGAAATGATCCGGCTGTTTGATATCAAGGATGTGAATAATTCAGCTGCCAGTTTCGATAACGAGAAATTGCTTTGGCTCAATCAGCAATATCTGATTAAGGACGATCCGGCGCGCATCGCCCGTTTGCTGAGTCATCACTTAGGGAAACTGGGCATCGATCCGGCAGAAGGGCCCGATCTGGTCGAAGTGGTCAAGGCGCAGCGGGAACGTGCCAAGACCTTGGTGGAGTTGGCCGAGATCAGCACTATTTTTTACCGTGATTATGAAGCGTTCGATGAAAAGGCCGCAAAGAAAAACTTGCGCCCAGCGGCACGGGAGGCCCTGGAGCGATGCCGGGCTGAACTGGAGGCACTCCATAATTGGACACCAGAAGCCATCCACCATTGTGTAGTCAAGGTGGCCGAACAACTGGAATTGAAACTGGGAAAAGTGGCCCAACCTTTGCGTGTGGCAGTCACTGGACGTGCCGCCTCGCCAAGTATCGATGTCACCCTCTACCTAACGGGGAAGGAGGCCACTTTACGGCGGATCGACAGGGCGCTCAACTACATCAACGAACGGGAAGAAAACCAGTAAATGAGTGACGAGAAAAAACCCGCGAATTTCATTCGTAACATCATTGAAGCAGATCTCGCCGCCGACAAAAACGGTGGCCGGGTGCATACACGCTTTCCCCCAGAGCCCAATGGTTATTTGCATATCGGACATGCCAAATCCATCTGTCTTAATTTTGGCTTGGCGGAAGACTATAATGGCCTGTGCAACTTGCGTTTCGACGACACCAACCCGCACAAGGAAGATGCAGAATATGTCGATGCGATCAAGCGGGATGTGCGTTGGTTGGGCTACGACTGGGGTGATCGGGAGTTTTTTGCATCCGACTATTTCGAACGTCTCTATGAATATGCCGTTCAGCTGATCAAGCAGGGAGATGCCTACGTTTGTGATCTCTCACCCGAGCAGGTCCGCGAATATCGCGGCACCTTGACGGAGCCCGGAAGAAACAGTCCCTATCGGGATCGCTCGGTGGAAGAGAATCTCGATCTTTTCACACGCATGCGTGCAGGCGAGTTCCCCGATGGCGCCAAAGTGCTTCGGGCCAAGATCGATATGGCCTCACCCAATATCAACCTGCGTGATCCGGCGATCTACCGGATCCGGCACGGAGTGATTCACCATCAGACGGGTAATGAGTGGTGTATCTACCCCATGTATGACTTCACCCATTGTCTGTCTGACTCCATCGAGGGCATCACGCATTCCCTGTGTACGCTGGAATTTGAGGATCATCGACCGCTCTATGACTGGTACCTCGATCGATTGCAGGTAGAGTGCCATCCGCAACAAATTGAATTTGCCCGCCTCAATCTGCAGTATGCGATCACCAGTAAACGCAAACTGACCCGGCTGGTGGAAGAGGGGATCGTCGAGGGTTGGGATGATCCACGAATGTCCACAATTTCCGGTATGCGGCGGCGGGGTTATCCAGCGGCGGCAATCCGCGACTTCTGCGATCGAATTGGCGTCAGTAAGGCGGATAACTCGGTAGAAATGGAGATCCTGGAGAGTTGCATTCGGGATCATCTCAATGCGAATGCACTACGGGCCATGGCCGTGCTCCACCCTCTCAAGGTGGTGATCACCAACTACCCAGAAGATAAGACTGAGGAATTGCAAGCACCCAACCATCCACAGAGAGAAGAAATGGGAACACGGACCATTCCCTTTACACGGGAGCTCTACATCGATCGTGCAGACTTTCGAGAAGAAGCCAACAAGAAGTTCAAACGCCTGGTGCTTGGCAAGGAAGTTCGCCTGCGCAACGCCTATGTGATCCGCTGTGATGAGGTGATTAAGGATGAAAACGACGAAATCATTGAGCTCCGCTGTACTTATGATCCGGAAACCCTGGGTGCCAATCCTGAAGGACGCAAGGTCAAGGGTGTCATCCACTGGGTCTCGGCCAAGTATGGACTCAAAGCCGAAATCCGACTCTATGATCGCCTCTTCACTCACCCTCATCCTGACAGCGACAAGGAGGTTGACGACTTTATGGTGCATCTCAACCCGGATTCATTGAGAACCCTGACTGCATGTTTTGTAGAGTCCAGCCTGGGCAATGCCAAGCCCGGTGATGTCTTCCAGTTCGAGCGCGAGGGCTACTTCTGTGCTGATGCTGAGCTGTGCCGTGAGGGCAGGCTGGTTTTCAACCGGACCGTCACCCTGCGTGATACCTGGGCCAAGATCGAGCAGAAGGGCTGAGCTGCATTACCAATGAATAGACCTTCAGGCCTCCTGCTCCCTTTTTTTCTGCTGATTCTGATCAGCAGAAATACCGAAGCTTCCGATTCGGTTCGGCAGGTGATGGACAGGATGACAGATGAGCAAAAGGCAGCTCAGCTGATACTGGTCTATTACACCGATCCTGCGTTTGTTTCGGATAACGACTTCGGAGGAGTTCTGATTATGCAGAACATGCTGAAGCATCCGGGCACGTTGAAGGCCGGCCTTGCAAGAATGCAGGAACGGTCGCACATCGGTGTTCTAGTCAGCATCGATCAGGAAGGTGGTCGAGTCAACCGTATGAAACGACTGCCAGGGTGGGAAAAAACACCCTCCGCTGCAGAAATGAGCCGGTGGCCGGCTGAGCGGATCAGAAACCATGCAAAGAGAATGGCAAGGGTACTTCATGATATGGGTATCAACATGAATCTGGCTCCCGTTTTGGATCCGGCGACAGATCATGAGAAAAAACCCACTTTCATGGCTTTGAAGAAACGTTCATTTGGTAACCCGCCTGACGATGTTGTGGAAAAGGCCGGAGCCTATGTTGAAGGCTTTCAGTCCCAGGGAATCATCAGTATCAGTAAACACTTTCCGGGGTATGATGTGGTTCAAAATTCGGATCACGAGATTGCTATCAGTCGCGCCCCCTCGTGGGCAATACAAAGTCATGTGATCCCTTTTCAACGACTGGCAAGAAAAGTCTCTGGCGTTATGCTCTCAAGCATCATCTATGAAAAATATACGTCCAACCCTGCAGTATTTTCGAGCCGGTTCACCAACACAGCACGAAATCTGCATCCGGATGGATTGTTGATCACGGACGATCTTTGGGGCAGGGCGCTCCGATTATGGACACGGGAGAAAAAGGAGGACGATCAGATCCTGACACTGACATACCGTGCGATCAAGACCGGAAACGATCTGTTGATGATGACCCACCCTCAAAAGGCTGTATTGATGAAAGCGGCCATCGTGAACTGGATGAAGGAGGAACCAGAATTCCGTTCTCGGGTAGATGACGCCGTCAGAAGGGTTCTGATGCTCAAATCTAGAATGGGGCTGGTCAAAGACATAAAAGCACCCCGCCGGTAAGGGTTTGCAAAAAACAAAAAAAATCCATTTTTTCCTTGACGAGCCGGGAGTGATCGCGTAAATTTGCGCCCTCAAAATCAGGGGCTATAGCTCAGCTGGGAGAGCGCTTGCATGGCATGCAAGAGGTCGGCGGTTCGATCCCGCCTAGCTCCACCAGAGAAATTGAGAAAACATCAGGGTGGCCTGATTCCGACAGTTTACTGTCCCCTTCGTCTAGAGGCCTAGGACACCGCCCTTTCACGGCGGCAACAGGGGTTCGAATCCCCTAGGGGACGCCAGATATAAAAAGACCGGCTTCGAGCCGGTCTTTTTATATCCGGGATTGAACAAGCATGAGAACTACTGGCAATGAAAGTGGTTCACAGAACGGTTTTCGCTCTTTCATACCCATATATGGGTGTACTCTTTATTCATCAGATTTTATGTTGTTTTTCTGTGGAAAGTCGTTCCATGGCATTTGGGGCAGGGAGGAATCTTGCCTACTTTATAAAAATGAAGTTCTTCTCCACAGCTGTCACAAACCAGTGTACCCGGGCCGGTAATTTCTCCGGTATGATAGGGTGCATTTTCAACCTTTTCCTTCAGCCTTAGCCATTCGAGGACAGTTGGGTCAGCTACATCCTGCATCCATTTCAGGAATTCTGCTTCAATTAGAGTGGTCTCAAAGCCCAGCCACTTCTTGAGATCGCGGCTGGTTTCAGCAAGGTAATTCACCAGATGGGAGAGATCACGCTCCAGATAGTTCCCCAGTTTTTCTGCATCCTCTTTCGAAACCTCTCCAAGCTGGGTCATCTTTTCCTTGGCTTCTTCGATGAGTTTGTGCAGAACCGGTGCCGACTTTTCTTCGGCCTTGTGTAAGCCACTGACAATGTCTTCGTACATCTTCTCATAGGCATTACCGAGGATATCGACGGGATCGAGATCATGGTCTTCTTTTTTCATTCTGGTTTCTCCACGGGTTAAAAGGTTTCATTGAATATATGGGGGTGACGAATGTTTTTTCAATGTGATAATGCTATCCATTTTGTTCAGGGCGGCTTTTTTGTGCGTGATCAGGAGAATGCTGGCGTGCTTTTTGTAGTCGATGACGGCATCAATGAGCCGCTGTTCGGTGACGGTGTCCAAGCCTTCACCTGGCTCATCAAGGATCAGGATGGGCGCATCCTTGAGTATCGCTCTTGCGATCACAAGGCGACGAACCTGACCTCCGGAGAGCTGCACGCCAGCTTCACCGACCCAGGTATCATAGCCTTCCGGCTGAGACATAATGAAGTCATGGATCTGGGCTACACGGCAGACGGTTTCAAGCTCCTGGTCATGGGCTTCCGGCTTGGCAAGCAGCAGGTTTTTGCGGATGGTACTGTTGAAGAGAAAAGACTGTTGCTGGACAACCGTGAAATAACGTCGCAGATCCTCTCCATGAAATTCTGTGAGAGAATTGTTTCCGAGGCAGATGATTCCACCTTTGGGCTCATAGAATTTCAGCAATAGGTGACAGATGGTGGTCTTGCCCGAACCGCTCTCACCCACGATGGCCAGTCTTTTCCCCTGCGGTAATCTAAAGCTCAAATCATGCAGCGTATCACTTTCTGCACAAGGGTAGCGAAAACACACATTTCTGAACTCTAGATCGAATCTTGACGGTTGTGGGGAGGGGTGATCGGGATCACTGACTGACGGTTTGCTGTCCACGATCGCGAACACGCGCCTGGCAGAGGCGAGTGTCTCTGGCAGGAGTCGGAAGGCCTGGGGAAGAGGCAGAATAGTCTCAAAGCTGGCGAGCACGAGAAATGCCAGCATGGGTAACTCTTCGGGCAAGATGTAATGCTGGTTCACCAAGGGGATAGCGATCAGCAGGATCGAAAACAGGGCGAGATTGGCGCAAAGCATCATTCCCTGCTGAGACCAAGCTGTCAGTCTGGTCTGTTGTTCCTGTTCATGCAGGATGGCCTCACTGAGATGTTCAAGTCTTTGCTGTTGTTTGATTTCCGCATCATAAAGGAGTATTTCTCCCATACCTTGTATGCTATCGATCACGGTGCTCCGAAGTTGTGACTGGGCTTCGATGATCCGTTGACCTGATTTTTTGAGCTGTTTGTTGACGAGCAATGGCAAAAGAACACCGGCAATGATCAGGAAACTGATCGTTGCCAGCATGATGTTGTACTCATAACGGGAGAGAAACCCGCCGATGATCAGGATCCCGATTACCGCGACCATGACCGGGGCCAGGATACGCAGATAAAAATTCTGTAGATGATCGATGTCTGCACGGATGCGACTCAGAAGATCACCACTGTGATAGGTCTGCAACACGGCAGGGGCGAGTGGTTCCAGATGCTCATAAAACCAGACCCGGAGCCGGGCAAGGAGTCGGAAGGTGGCCTCGTGCGTGATCACTCTTTCCGCATAACGGCCCGCGGTACGCGCAATGGCCAGTCCCCGGATCGCGGCTGCCGGCGTGAAATAGTTGACCTGTGTGATACCTAATGCACCGGCGATACCCATCACGGTGATGAACCAGCCGGCAAGTGCCAGCAGGCCTACATTGGCCAGAATGGTGATCAGCGTCAGCAGAATGCCCAGCAACATCCAGCCCCAGCAGGGACGGAAGAGGTTCAGCAATCGCAGGATGGTTTTCAGCGAGCTCATTGATACTCCTGATTGTTGAGAGTCTTCACAAGTTCTGCATAGCGTCCGGATTGCCGGATCAGAGTTTCATGGGTGCCACGTTCGATGAGGCGGCCCTTGTCTATGACCAGGATCAGATCGGCTGTAATCACAGTTCGCAAACGGTGTGCGATCATGATCAGTGTTTTGTTGCGTGCGAGGCGGCCGATACTTTGGCTGATCCTTTGCTCACTCTCTGCATCAAGGTTGGCCGTGGCCTCATCGAGCAGGATCAGAGGTGCATCTTTCAAAAAAGCACGGGCGAGTGCGATACGTTGGATCTGTCCGCCGGAAAGTCCCTGACCTTTTTCTCCAATGAGTGTCTCGTAACCGTCGGGTAAACGTTGGATGAAATCATTGAGCCCTGCATCGGCAACCGCTCTTTGGATCGCTTCCTCGGACACGTCCATGCCCATCGTGAGGTTGTCCCGAATGCTGCCCTGAAACAGATGAGGGTTCTGTGGTAACCAGGTGATGTGTTGGCGCCATCTGGCCCGATCGATCCTGGACAAGGGCACTTCATTGATGAGAATCTCCCCCTTGGTAGGTGAAATGAACCGAGCCAGGAGTTTTAATACAGTACTCTTACCGGCGCCGCTTTTGCCGACAAGTGCAATGCGTTTGCCTGCGGGTAGGGTGACGTTAAAATCCTCAAGGGCCGAGCCCCGATTATTGTAGGTGAAAAACACGTGCTCGAAGCGGATCCCGGGAGCCTTGTGAGGCGAGGGTAAGGCTACGGGTGTTGGCGTTGATTCAGGCAGAGGTTTTTCAAGGAGATCGAGCATCTTTTCTGCAGCACCAATCGCCTCTAGGCGTGCATGATAATGGGTGCCCAGATTGCGCAAGGGAAAGTAGAATTCCGGTGCCAGCAACAAGACGAAAAAACCGTGCAAGAAATCGATCTCGCCATAGTAGAGACGAAATCCGATCAGAACGGCAACAATAGCGATGCTGATACTGGCCAGAAATTCCAGCACCAGCGAAGATAGAAAGGCCACTCTCAAAACGGACATGGTGGACTGTCGGTATTCATTAGAAACCCTGGCAATGGCCTCAGCCTCGCGACGGCTGGCATTGAAGATTTTCAGCGTACTCAGTCCTTGGATCATATCCAGAAAGTGGGCACTCATCCGTGCCAGTTTGCGCCACTGTTTTTTATTTAGTCTCTCCGTGCCCTTGCCGATCAGGATCATAAAAAAAGGGATCAGCGGTGCGGTGAGGAGCAGCACCAGTCCCGATATCCAGTCGACTGGAAAGACGAACACCAAGATGGCCAGCGGGAGCAGAACCACTAGTGCCATGGTGGGCAGATAACGAGCGTAATACCCCTCCAGGGCTTCGATCCCATCGATGAGTACGGTAACCATCTCGCCGCTGGTTTCGTCGCCGATCGCGATCGGGCCGCGGGCAAACAGATGCCGGTGTAATTGTTTTCTGAGGCCGTGTTTAACCCTTGCCGCAGCTTTGAAGGCCAGGAGCTCGGATGACCAGTTCAATACAGTGCGGACGAGAAAAAGAACCAGTAGTGCAAACAGCTCGATCTGGACATCCACCAGTCTGGCTTGTTCAAAGACTACGGCCGTTATAGTTATGGCCAGCAGCCAGGCCTGCAAGATGAGTAAAAGACCGGAACCTAGGCCCAGACCAACGGCAAGCGATAGCGCATTTCCGGTAAGTGATTTTTGAGACCTGAGAAATTCAGGAAGGGTCATGGAAATGGAAGGCCGGACTCATTCGCTGAGTCCGGGATATCATTCTCCTTCTTCCAGACCATTCAGTTCAAGCCACATGACGTTGATGATGCCAAAGGCGCAGGCCAGTAAAACTCCAAGTATCCATGCAAAATACCACATGATTTTGTCTCCTCAATAAAGTTCGTGATCGTGTGCTCTGATCGTCTCGACCGAATACTTGCCCCACATGGTTTTGTAGCACCAGAAGGTATAGGCAAGAATAATGGGGACAAAGATCATGGCAGCCCAGAACATGATGTTCAGGGTCAGGGCGCTTGATGTTGCATCCCACATTGTGAGACTGTGATTCGGGTTGAGGCTGGATGGGAAAATGAACGGAAACAGTGAAAACCCGGCGGTGAGGATGATGCCGATCAGACTCATCGAGGAACTGAAAAAAGCCAGCCCTGTCCTTTCTGCCTTGCTGAAGACAAGGGCACCGAGGGCACCGGCAAAGCCCATCAAGGGTGCCAATACGGACAGGGGGTATTTCCCGTAGTTCTGCAGCCAGGTCGCCTCACCAATCAGGACAGTCTTGTTCAAAGGGTTGCTGGGGCCGGAGACATCGATCTCACTGGTGATGGTGTAGCCGTCAATGGCGAGCCACAGCCACAGGCCTTCAATGGCAAACAGGGCAATGACCACCAGTGCTGCCTTGTGCAGAAAGGCTTTCGAGCGTTCATGCACCGGGCCTTCAGAACGTAGCATCAGATAACTGGCACCGTGCATCATGAACATAGCCACGGCGAGCAATCCGGCCAGCAGTGCGAAAGGATGCAGCAACTGAAAAAAACCACCCTCGAAGGAGGAGCGCATGTATTCATCGTATTTGAATCCGATGCCAAGGAAGAGATTACCCATGCCCACACCCAGGATCAGGGGTGGAATTACACCGGGCACAAACAGTGCCCAGTCCCAGAAATTGCGCCATTTCTGACTCGGGAGCTTGGAGCGATAATCGAAACCGACTGGACGCAGAAAGAGTGTGAATAGCAGGATCAGTAACGCCAGATACATGCCCGAGAACGCAGTGGCATACAGGGTGGGCCATGCGGCAAAGAGGGCGCCTGCCGCCAGAATCAGCCACACCTGGTTACCGTCCCAGTGGGGGGCGATGGCATTGATGGCGATTCTGCGCTCCTCATCGTTTTTACCGACAAAGGGCAGGAGCATGGCCACCCCCATGTCGAACCCCTCAGTCAGGGCAAAACCGATCCAGAGAACACCTATGAGGATCCACCAGACCAGTCGTAAATATTCATAACTTAGAAATTCCATGTCTGGCCTCCTTTAGAGTAGATGATGGTTTGAGGTTTCTGTCTTCTCGAAGTGGTAGCGTCCGGTATGCAGGGAACTGGGCCCCAGACGTGCAAACTTGACCATCAGGTACACTTCGATAATGAGCAAGAAGGTATAGAAGACGATGAACGCCACCAGGCTGTTGACTACATCGCTGTAGTCCAGACTGGAAACTGCGGTTGCCGTTGGCAGGATTTCCCCGACTGCCCAGGGTTGCCGGCCATATTCGGCGACGAACCAGCCACTCTCGATGGCAATCCAGGGCAGAGGCAGACTCAGGAAGCAGAGCCACAACAGCCATCGTTTGCTGAAGGCAGTACGTTTGGCAGTGTAATAGAAAGCCAGTAAGAAGACGATCAACATAGCGACACCGGCAGCCACCATGATGCGGAAAGTGAAAAACAAGGGTGCCACATGGGGGATACTGTTTTTGGCAGCTTGTTTGATCTGGTCTTCCGTCGCATTGAGTACATTGGGTGCATATTGCTGCAACAACAGGGCATAGCCAAAATCCTTGCTGAGCGTCTCCTTGAAATGGGATTTCTCCTCGTCGGTTGCCTCACCATCACGGATTTTTTCAAAGACTTTATAGGCGATAATCCCCTTACGGATCTTTTCTTCATGTTCCCGGATGATGTCTTTCAGACCTACGACCTCTTCCGAAACAGAGCGAGTGGCGATCAAACCGAGCAGGTAGGGTATCTTGATCGCATTGTGGGTTGTTTGTTCCTCTTGATCCGGAAAACCAAATACAGTGAATGCTGCGGGAGGTTCTTCGGTTTCCCACTCCGCTTCAATTGCGGCAAGTTTGTATTTTTGCAGCTCACCAGTTTCATAACCGCTCTCATCTCCGAGGAGGATGACAGATAAAATCCCCGCAGTACCGAAACCCGCGGCCACGGCAAAGGAACGCTTGGCAAAACCGATGTCCCGTCCTCTGAGCAAATACCAGGCACTGATGCTGAGTACAAACATGGAACCGGCAACATAACCCGCGGCCACGGTATGGATGAATTTCACCTGAGCCACGGGATTGAACAGGATCTCGGCGAAACTAGTCATTTCCATGCGCATGGTCTCTACATTGAGGTCGGCCCCGACCGGATTCTGCATCCAGCCGTTGGCGATCAGTATCCAGAGAGCGGAGAGGTTGGTGCCGATTGCCATCAGCCAGGTCACGATCAGGTGCTGGACCTTGCTCATGCGCTCCCAGCCGAAAAAGAACATGCCGACGAACGTGGATTCCAGGAAGAAGGCCATCAGCCCCTCAATCGCCAGTGGTGCACCGAAGATATCACCTACGTAGTGGGAGTAGTAAGACCAGTTGGTACCGAAGGAAAACTCCATGGTCAGACCGGTGGCCACGCCGAGAGCGAAGTTGATGCCAAAGAGTTTACCCCAGAACTTGACCATATCCTTATAGACCTGTTTGCCCGTCATGACATAGACTGACTCCATGATTGCGAGCAGAAAGGTCAGGCCCAATGTCAGAGGCACGAACAGAAAATGGTACAAGGCAACGACTGCGAACTGTAAGCGCGATATATCAACGACTTCTTCAGGTATCATGTGAGCTTTCCCCGAGTGATTATTCTCACGTTATTGTATAACTACCCAGAGGAATCGGCTATAACCCGATAGGAAGATAAAATGAGCCCAGTGAGCAAAAAGACTCGTTTGCCCCCTTTTGAAGCGATCTTCGCCCGGTTAATCGCAGCGCCGTCGGTGAGCAGTGTTAATGCTGAATTCGATATGGGGAATCGAGGGGTCATCGATCTGCTGGCGGAATGGATGACCGATCTCGGATTTGCGATTGAGCTGCAGGAGGTGAGTAGTGGACCCGCCAAATACAATCTCATCGCGCGATTGGGAACAGGGGAAGACGGTCTGATCCTGGCCGGACACACGGATACGGTACCTTTCGATGAAAGTCTCTGGAACAGCGATCCATTCACATTGACCAGGAAGGGAGATCGTTTTTATGGACTTGGCACCTCCGACATGAAGGGCTTTTTCCCTTTGATCCTGGAAGCACTACGTGGACTCGATCTGGGAAAACTCACCAAACCTTTGATCATTCTTGCCACCGCCGATGAGGAGAGCACCATGAACGGTGCACGTACCTTGGTAAGAAAAAATAAGCTGAAAGCCCGGTATGCAATCATTGGTGAACCTACGGGATTACAACCTATCCGTATGCACAAAGGCGTCATGATGGAGTCGATCATCGTGCATGGACAATCAGGCCATTCGAGCAACCCCGCCTATGGACGTAATGCCTTGGAGGGCATGCACAGAGTGATCGGCGAATTGTTGAAGTGGAGGCGTGACTTACAGGAAAAGAATCGCGAACCACTATTCGACGTCGAGGTCCCCACTATGAACCTGGGGCATATTCACGGTGGTGACAATCCCAACCGGATCTGTGGAGAGTGCGAGCTCCAGATCGACCTGCGTGTACTCCCAGGGATGGATGTGGCTATTCTCAGGGATTCACTAAATCAAAGAGTTGCTAACGTTCTTGCAGATTCTGGGTTAACATATGAGATACGTTCACTGACGCAACCTGTACCTCCATTATGCACAGCACCTGGTTCAGCGATAGTCAAAGTAGCCGAACGGCTGAGCCGCAGACAAGCGGGAAGTGTCGCATTTGCGACAGAGGGTCCCTTTCTGGATCAGCTTGGAATCGAGACCGTGATCATGGGGGCCGGTGATATCGCACAGGCCCATCAGCCTGATGAATACGTTGCCCTGGAACGTGTGCAGCCGATGATCGCTCTATTGAAAAACATGATAATCGAGTTTTGTACTGACGATGGAAAGCACTGATTTACAGTTTGTCGACTGGTTTCGCTCCGCCTCTCCCTACATCCATACCCATCGGGGGAGCACAGTCGTGGTCTATTTTGGTGGCGAAGCGATAGGAGCTGAAGGTTTTCCCAGTCTGATCCACGACCTGGCCTTGCTTTCCAGTCTGGGAATGCGCCTGGTTGTCATCCATGGCGCTCGCCCCCAGATCGATGAGCGGCTTGAGATAAGGCGCGTAACACCTAGATATGAAAAGGGATTGCGAATCACAGACGAAGCCGCATTGGGTTGTGTGAAAGAGGCCGCGGGCGCCATTCGCGTCGAGATCGAGGCCCTTTTTTCTACAGGCATCGTCAATTCGCCCATGGCCGGTGCCCATATCCGGATTGCGTCTGGAAATTTCGTCACTGCCCGTCCCTTGGGTGTCCGTGAGGGTATCGATTTTTGTCATACGGGTGAAGTCAGGCGGATCGATAAAGGGGCGATCAAGCAGCATCTGGACCATGGTGAGATCGTTCTCATATCACCGGTGGGTTATTCACCGACGGGCGAGGTTTTCAACCTCAGTGCGCTGGACGTGGCCTCATCGGTGGCGGTGGCGTTGACAGCGGACAAGCTTGTCTTGCTGACTGAAGGCAACAAAGGGATAAATGAAGAAGGCCGCTTGCTACGCCAGATGACCCAGCTGGAAGTGGAAAACCGGTTGCAGGATGATGATGCCATCTCAGAATTGTTGTGTGCCTTGACCGCCAGTCGCCACGGTGTCAAACGCGTGCATCTTATTGATCGGAATATTTCGGGTGGTTTGCTGCTGGAGCTGTTTACCCGCGACGGCGTGGGTACTCTGATCAGTGCGGTGCCCTTCGATGAATTGCACAAGGCGACAGTGGACGACATTGGCGGGATCCTGGAATTGATCACACCTTTGGAAGAGGCTGGTGTGTTGGTTCGGCGTTCGAGGGAAAAACTGGAGATCGAGATCGATCACTTCATGGTTATGGAGCGCGATCATACAATCATTGCCTGTGGTGCGCTCTATCCCTACCCGGAAGACGATCTGGCCGAGATCGCCTGTCTTGCAGTCCATCCAGACTATCTGAATGCGGGCAGGGCAGCGTTGTTGCTGGAAGAACTGGAAAAGGAGGCAAAGCATCTGGGTATACACCGATTATTCGTACTGACGACGCAAACTGCTCACTGGTTTCTTGAGCATGGTTTTACCGAAGGGACGATCAAAGATCTGCCTATGGAGAAGAAACTACTCTATAACATGCAACGGAACTCCAAGGTTTTTTTCAAGAGTATATAAAAACGGTGATTACAGGAAGAAAAAGATGATCAGTGCATTGCGAACCAATCGGGGAAGACTGGAGCCAATCGATCTCAAACACGATCCTGATGCGCTAGGACAGGCTATCTGGATTGATCTGATCGAGCCTACGGATGAGGAGCGGTCACTCGTAAGCACGATTTTTTCGCACCCTTTACCCGAAACCAGTGATGTGGAAGAAATCGAGGCAAGCTCGAATTATTTTGTTTTTGAGGATGGTTTCCAGGTTAATTGCCTGTTCCTGCATCGTTCAGGAGAAAATCTCAAGAATTCGACAGTCGCTATGTTGCTCGACGAAAAACGGCTGGTGACACTGAGTGCCCGGGAAATTCCGATCATGCGATTGCTGCGTATGCGTTTGCAGAGACGAACCGACATTATCGATGATCCTGTAGCCCTGGTCATGGAATTGCATGAGATCAAGGTGGACGAATTGGCGGATATTCTGGAAGAGACGCACAGGTCAATTGAGTCAATTAGTCGTCAAGTGCTGGACCGTAATAATGAAGCAGAATTGGTGAACGCACTCGATGGACTGGCAAGAACTGAGGATATCAATGCCAAAGTCAGGCTGTGTTTGATGGATGGTCAGCGTGATCTGGGGTTTCTTCTGCGACATGCTCATCTTTCTCCTGAGTATGCAGAGCGTGTCCGCCTGATGCTTGGTGATATCGAAACACTATTGCCCCATAATACCTTTCTGTCTGAGAAAGTGGACTTTTTGCTCAATGCCGCACTTGGCTTTATCAACTTACAGCAGAACAATATCATCAAGATATTCTCTATTGCCGCAGTGGTTTTTCTGCCGCCGACACTGGTTGCGAGCATCTATGGAATGAATTTCAGGTTCATGCCGGAACTCACATGGCACTGGGGCTACCCATTGGCCCTAGTGCTTATGGTATTGTCCGGCATTGCTCCCTACCTCTATTTCAAGCGCAAAGGCTGGCTCTGACAGAAAACACTTACTCTGTAAAAAGGTCCTACCGAACCATTGGCCATGAGATGATGGGAATCAAGCCTTTTCGGCCTCTGTTACATCGATATTGATGATCAATTCATCATCTTTTGTAGTGATGAACACATGCCCCCCATGTTCCAGCTTGCCGAACAAGAGCTCTTCGGCCAGTGGGCGACGAATTTTATCCTGGATGAGTCGTCCCATGGGCCGCGCACCCATGAGCTGATCATGGCCATGTACGGCCAACCACTGTCGTGCACTGTCATCCACCTCAATGGTGACATTCTTGCTGTCGAGCTGGGTTTCCAGATCGATCAGGAACTTGTCGACCACATGGATGATCGTTGCCGGATCCAGTGGGTTGAAGTGAACGATGGAATCCAGACGATTACGGAACTCTGGAGTAAAGATCCGTTTGATATCTTCCATTGCGTCCATCGATTCGACTTGATTGGTGAATCCGATAGATGTGCGGTTGAGTTTGTCCGCGCCTGCATTCGTAGTCATGATCAGAATGACATTTCTAAAGTCAGTTTCACGTCCATTAGTGTCAGTCAGTCGCCCATGGTCCATGACCTGTAGCAGTAGATTGAAAACATCAGGATGTGCCTTTTCAATCTCATCCAACAGCAGAACCGCATGTGGTTGCTTGTTGATTGCTTCAGTAAGAAGTCCACCCTGATCAAATCCGACATAACCTGGGGGTGCACCGATTAACCGTGATACAGTATGTCGCTCCATGTATTCGGACATGTCAAAACGCACCAGATCGATGCCCATGATCTGAGCCAACTGTTTGCTGACTTCGGTTTTACCAACCCCCGTCGGACCAGCGAACAGAAAGGAGCCGATAGGTTTGTCTTCTCGGCCTAGCCCCGAACGCGACATCTTAATTGCCGATGAAAGGGTTTCAATTGCCTCATCCTGACCAAAGACCACCATCTTCAGATTACGTTCAAGGTTCTTCAGGGTATCCTTATCAGAGGTGGAAACAGTCTTCGATGGGATACGGGCAATTTTGGCGATCATATCCTCTATGTCCTGTACATCAATAACCTTTTTGCGCTCCTCTTCTGGCAGCAGTCGTTGGCTGGCGCCGGCTTCATCAATGATATCGATGGCCTTGTCGGGCAGATGCCGATCATTGATATAGCGTTCAGTCAGCTCTGCCGATGCCTTGAGTGCCTGATCGGTGTATTTGACATTATGGTGCTCTTCGAAGCGTGATTTCAGTCCCTTGAGAATTTCATAGGTCTCCTCGACAGAAGGTTCGATCACGTCGATTTTCTGAAAGCGGCGTGCCAGTGCCCGATCCTTTTCGAAGATTCCACGGTATTCCTGGTAGGTTGTGGATCCGATGCATTTCATTTCACCGGAAGCGAGCATCGGCTTGATCAGGTTCGAGGCATCCATGACACCACCGGATGCAGCACCAGCACCGATGATCGTATGGATCTCGTCGATGAAGAGCACTGCTCCAGGCGTTTTTTTGAGATGGGCAAGTACACTCTTCAGGCGTTTCTCGAAATCACCCCGATATTTGGTTCCTGCAAGTAGTGCGCCTAGATCCAGCGAAAAGATCACACTTTCCTCAAGTACTTCCGGCACCTGCCCATCAACAATTTTCTTGGCCAGACCTTCGGCAATGGCGGTCTTGCCCACACCCGCCTCACCTACGAGCAGAGGATTGTTCTTGCGCCGACGGCAGAGAATCTGGATGGTTCTTTCGATCTCGTGATCACGACCGATCAGAGGGTCAATTTTACCCTCCAATGCCATTTCGTTGAGATTGGTCGTGTAGTTGGCCAACGGACTGTCACTCTGATCAGTCTGTGTCTGCGCCTGATCAGATGAGGATGAAAATGAGTCGATGCTGCGATCCTCTGATGTCCCACCCGGGCTTTTGGTGATACCGTGAGAAATATAGTTGACTACATCAAGCCGGGTGATGTTCTGTTTATTGAGCAGATAAACAGCTCTAGACTCACGTTCGCCAAAGATTGCAATCAATACATTGGCACCCGAGACCTCTTTCTTCCCGGAAGACTGAACATGAAAGACTGCACGTTGGAGCACACGTTGAAAACCCAGAGTGGGCTGGGTATCGCGATCATCATTTTCCGGCAGAAGGACAGCATTTTCCTTGACCAGAACTTCCAGATCTTTACGCAGCTCATCGAGCTTGGCACCGCAGGCACGGAGGACTCTGGATGCAGATGGATTATCGAGAAGGGCGAGTAACAGATGCTCAACGGTCATGAATTCATGCCGTTGTTCCCGCGCTTCCTTGAAAGCGAGATTAAGCGTGGTTTCTAATTCTTTGTTTAACACAAGACGACTCCATTTGTAGTACGACCAGATACTCCCTCTCCCTGAAAGTAACGGCCTGTACGGTAGTTTCCTTTACCTGCTATCTTCCCAATAACTGTGAAAGGATTCAAGCTTTTTCCAGTGTACACAATAAAGGGTGCTGATGCTCACGTGAATATTGGTTGACTTGGTCAACTTTTGTTTCGGCGATCTCGTAGGTAAAGGTTCCACATACGCCTTTTCCCTTGGTATGGACCTCTAACATGATCTGTGTCGCAGAGTGACGATCCTTACCGAAAAAGCGTTCCAGTACCTGTACCACAAAATCCATCGGGGTATAATCATCGTTCAGCAGGACGACCTTGTATTGAGGGGGTTCCTTGACCTCAGGCTCTGCTTCCTGGAGTTCAAGTCCTGTATTGGCATCGTATTCAAAATCACCCGGCATGGTCAGTCAAAATAAGCCTTGATATCAGATAGAACAACGTTGATATTATAACTTATAATTTGACATATGGTGCAGCGCCGCGTACAGTCTAGCGCCCGAATATCAGGCGGCCGGAGACAGGTATCTGTATTTGGCTATTGGAAATGTTATTTGATTGTCAGGAAATGGATAATCCTGTCATCAGGCTATCCAGTTGTGCTGACATAATATTATTAAAGACCGGTTCAGACACGGATAGTTCAACTGTTTTTTTATTTCGTATGTAGAGGAAAGAAACTTATGGCTTCAAAAGAAGAGCAAATAAAAGCGTTAGAAAAAGATTGGGCAGAAAATCCCCGGTGGGCTAATGTTACGCGTGGCTACTCAGCAGAAGACGTTGTCCGCCTTCGTGGCAGCGTGCAACCGGAACACACGCTGGCCAAACGCGGAGCTGAAAAACTTTGGGACCTGATCAATGGCAGCGCCAAGAAAGGTTATGTCAATGCCTTCGGTGCAGTGACAGCAGGTCAGGCCATGCAGCAGGCAAAAGCAGGCCTTGAGGCCGTCTATCTGTCAGGCTGGCAGGTAGCTGCGGATGCCAACACCTCAGAAACCATGTACCCTGACCAGTCGCTCTATGCTTATGACTCTGTACCGAGAATGGTTCGGCGTATCAATAACACACTGAAACGTGCTGACGAAATCCAGTGGAAGAACATTTGTGATGGCAATATGGATGAAAAAGATGCCATTGATTTCTTCCTGCCAATCGTCGCCGATGCAGAAGCTGGTTTTGGTGGTGTTCTGAATGCCTATGAACTGATGAAAAACATGATCATCAACGGCGCCGCAGGTGCTCACTATGAAGATCAGCTGGCAGCAGTCAAGAAATGTGGTCATATGGGCGGCAAGGTACTGGTTCCAACACAGGAAGCCGTACAGAAACTGATTGCTGCCCGCCTGGCAGCAGACGTTATGGGTGTCCCAACGATCGTTCTGGCTCGAACAGACGCTGAAGCAGCCAACCTGATCACGAGTGATCACGATGAAAACGACAAGCCTTTCCTTACTGGCGAGCGTACCAGTGAAGGGTTCTTCCGTGTCAAGAATGGTCTGGAACAGGCAATTAGCCGTGGTGTTGCCTACGCACCTTATGCTGATCTGGTCTGGTGTGAAACGGGTACACCAGACATCGGTTTTGCGCGTGAATTCGCACAGGCCGTACAGGAAGCCGTACCTGGACAATTGTTGGCCTATAATTGTTCTCCTTCTTTCAACTGGAAGAAGAACCTGAGCGAATCACAGATCGCAAGCTTCCAGGATGAGCTTTCTGATCTTGGTTACAAGTTCCAGTTCATCACACTGGCCGGTATCCATATCAACTGGTATCGTACCTTCGACTTCGCATACAACTATGCTCGTGGCGAAGGCATGAAGCACTATACTGAAATGGTTCAGGAGCCAGAATTTGCAGCACGTGAACGCGGCTATACCTTCGTTTCTCATCAGCAGGAAGTTGGTGCAGGCTACTTCGATGATGTCACCACAGTTATTCAGGGTGGCCAGTCATCTGTTCGTGCTTTGGAAGGTTCAACTGAAGAAGAACAGTTCTGATTCAGAACCTCAAGCCAGTATGAAAACGGGGCTCATTGAGCCCCGTTTTTGATTTCTCTGCAGTTTTTTTAGAGTTCGATACCCTTTTGTGCCCTTATCCCTTTCTCGAAGGCATGTTTGACGAGCTTGATCTCACTCACGGTATCGGCGAACGCAATCAATCTTTCCGGTGCATCCCTGCCAGTGATGATCACATGCTGCTGTTCAGGTCGTGACTGCAAGTCTGCAAGAACCCGATCCAAATCGAGATATTCCATATTGAGTACGATATTCAGCTCATCCAGTATGATTAGATCGAATTCAGGGTCATTCAGCATGGCATGAGCTATTGACCAGCCTTTTTCAGCGGTTGCGATATCGCGTTCCCGATCCTGGGTATTCCAGGTGTAGCCTTCTCCGGTGACGTGATATTTCACTTCATCGGGAAAGCGGCGAAAGAAACGCTCCTCACCAGTACTCATTTTGCCCTTGATGAATTGCACCACGCCACAGTGCATTTTGTGCCCCAACGCCCGAGCCAACATGCCGAAGGCTGAACTGCTTTTCCCCTTGCCATCGCCAGTCAACACCAAGACCAGCCCTTTCTTCTGCCTGGCTGCACGGATACGGGCGTCGACAGCCTTTTTCTGTTCTTGCATACGCTTTTTGTGATCGTCCATAGCAAGTATTATATCGGGTTTATGTCAGGAGAATGTCAGTTTGAAACAATTTGTACTGGGTGGGGTGCGATCGGGCAAGAGCCGGCTGGCGCAGAGACTCGCCTTGGCATGCAAAAAGCCGGTGACCTACATCGCTACCGCCACTGCAGAAGACGAGGAAATGCAACGGCGAATCCAGTCTCATCAGCAGAACCGCCCCAGCGAGTGGGTAGTGGTTGAGGAGCCCTATGCGCTGGGCCGGGTGATTCAGTCTCATGGAGATACTGGTAATTGTCTCCTTATCGATTGCCTGACCTTGTGGCTGACGAATCTCTTGTGTGCAAACGATGAAGCACAATCAAGAACGGAAATCGATTGTTTTCTGCAACAGCTCGAAACTACAAAATGTGAGATTATCATTGTCAGTAATGAAACAGGATTGGGTGTGATACCTCAGGGTGAGTTATCGAGAAGGTTTTGTGATGAAGCCGGCATTCTTCATCAGGCCGTAGCTGCGCTCTGTGATCGGGTAATAATGACGGTTGCCGGACTACCTTGTGTAATAAAAGGAGAAAAAATTGAGTCTTGAATGGTTGCAACAACCTGTAAAATCAATCGACCAAACGTATGTTGAACATGCATCAGCCAGACAGGAACAATTGACCAAACCACCGGGTTCGCTTGGTCGACTAGAATCTTTGGCGATCAGGCTGGCAGGCCTGCAGGGCAGGGAATCTCCTCAAATGGAGCGGATTAATATTACGGTTTTTGCTGCAGATCATGGCATTGCTGCCCAAGGGGTATCCGCTTTTCCTCAATCTGTAACGCTGGAGATGATCCGTAATTTCTCTGTTGGAGGCGCAGCGATCAGCGTTATTTCAAATCAGCTTGGTGCCAGCTTGAACGTGATCAATCTCGGAACAGTAGAGGTCGGTGAGGAAATAGCTGGAGTCAGTTATTTCCCGTTGGGTCACGGGACGGCTGATTTTAGCCAATCACCTGCGATGACTGAAGAACAAATGGCAAAGGCGCTTGATATCGGACGGGATGTGGCCATCGATGCAAAGAATAAGAGTATCGATCTTTTTATCGGTGGTGATATGGGGATTGCCAACACGACGGCAGCAACAGCAATGGGCTGTGCGCTACTCGATCTGGATCCAGATGATTTGACAGGTCCAGGTACGGGTCTGGACGAGTATGGGATCAGGCACAAATCGGAAGTGATCAGAGCAGCACTCGTGCGCCATGGTCACGCACAGCAACCATTGGAGATCCTACGTCATTTCGGCGGTTTCGAGATTGCTGCGCTCGTTGGTGCCTATCTCGCGTGTGGACAGGAGGGGATCCCTGTGTTGGTCGATGGATTTATCACTACGGCAGCCGCTTTGCTTGCCTGTCGGCTGAACCCAGATCTGCAGGAGTGGCTTCTTTTCAGCCACACTTCGGCTGAGCCAGGTCATCAATTGATGTTGCGATCATTGAATGCCGAACCGATTCTACATCTGGGCATGAGACTGGGTGAGGGTAGTGGTGCTGGTGTTGCGGTTCCCTTGCTGCGCATGGCCTGTAACCTGCACAATCAGATGGCTACATTTGCCGACGCAGGTGTGGCCGGTAAATGCAGATAATATGAAGTTGTTCTTTGTCTTGTCATGACAAATCCTTTGCTTTCGGATTGGCTGCGATCATTTCTGATTGCAGTTCAGTTTCTGACTTCTATTCCAGTCATGATCAGGGGTGAGATCCAGCCACAGGACAACGGTCGTGCAGTAGTGTTTTATCCACTCGTTGGTCTGATTCTGGGATCGATTCTGTATGTCCTGTTCAGCTTCCTTGAACCGTCTGGCCTGTCTGCCGCGATAACACTTACGATCTGGGTAACCCTGACAGGGGCATTGCATCTCGACGGTCTTGCTGACAGCGCGGATGCATGGATGGGAGGCCATGCCGATCGCGAGCGTACCTTGACAATTATGAAAGATCCGACGGCGGGTCCAGTCGCTGTGGTCACACTGATCCTCGTTTTACTTCTGAAATGGGCAGCATTGCAACACATGATAGAAACAAACACCCTCTCTATTGTCTTTTCTCTGATACTTGCACGTATGATGGTCGTCGCCCTCTTGATGACCACACCTTATGCCAGAGAAAATGGCCTTGCTGCTGAGATGCAGCAAAATCTGCCAAAGAAAGTGACCGCCCTAGTGCTGCTTGGGTGTACCTTTTTATTACTGTTAATGGACTGGAAAACAGCAGTGACTGCAATGATTACAGCAGTTTTAATCACGCTCTATCTGCGTCACATGATGTTGAAAAGAATTAACGGTTTTACAGGCGATACTGCCGGAGCCCTGATTGAAATGGTTGAGCTTGGCGTTCTGGTTTCGCTTGTTGTAATTGATTGAAACAAAGAATCTCGTCAAGTTCACATAAACGTAAAGAGTCGTGAATAACCCTATCCCGTTTGTTTAAAGGATGGGTCATCAAGAGTAAAACATGTGAGGGGTAAGACAAAGGAGAGGAGTAAATCGCTTGATATTAAAGATACTGAGCCAGGGCCCTTACCTGACCATCAACAGGAACCGTAAAAAATGTAACGACAGTCAGCGTATATTCAAAGATTTTTCTTGTTCGTATCCACCTCACAGATAACACACAGAAACAAAAAGACTAGGCTGGGAAGAACGAAAGCTTGGACAGTTTGTATACCGGTTGTTCAACTCACGAATAGTATACTGTATTGGTGTTTTTAAACCCGATTTAGCCCAGGCAACTGGATTCATAAAGAAGTTATTTTTACCATCAGGTCAGTTTTACGAGAAGCTGCCAATACGTTGGTGCTTTATGTCAGGCATTTCAGAGGAGTGGACAACAGGGTATTTACATTTAGAGAATACCGATATTAATAATACCTGTGAAAAACAGTTATATCCTGATTGAACTAAGAAGAGAATAAATGCTGAATTTCGATTCAGAACAAGGCTATCAAGAAGGATAATTATATGATTAATCAATTGGTTAAAATGGTGCCCAGGAGAGGACTTGAACCTCCACGGGGTTGCCCCCACTAGCACCTGAAGCTAGCGCGTCTACCAATTCCGCCACCTGGGCCTTGATTAATGTCTTCCCAAGCCTCATATGGATGTGAGACCATAGTCAGACAGTACGTCTGTAACATAATCCAAGGACGCGCAATCTACCCGACCAGACCGAAAGTGTCAATGAAAAAAAAGAAAAAGTACGGAAAAAAAATCGATAAATTTTATCAACGCGAGGTCTCGAAGTATGAAAACCCGATTCCCAGCCGAGAACTGATTCTGGAGTATCTCAAGGATTGTAAAGGGCCGCGAAAGTTTGATGAGATCGCAGCTGATCTTGCGATCACCGATGAAGAACAATTGGTTGCCCTCAAACGGCGCCTGAGAGCAATGGAGCGTGACGGACAGTTGGTTTACAACCGACGTGGTGGGTACGTTCCTGTTGATGAGATTGATCTGATCTCCGGTCGTGTTATAGGTCATCCTGACGGATTTGGCTTCGTTGTACCGGACAAGGGTGGTGATGACATCTATCTTTCAGCTCGTGAAATGCGCAGACTACTGCATGGTGATCGGGTTCTTGTCAGTGTCGTTGGTTTCGATCGCCGTGGCCGGCCAGAAGGTACTGTTGTCGAAATCCTGGGACGTGCAAATAAACAGATTGTTGGCAGGTATATTGAGGAAGATGGTGTTGGCTTCGTTGTTCCAGATAACAAGCGTATCCATCAGGACATCCTGATCCCACCAGATGGCAAAGGTGATGCAAAAAACGGTCAGATAGTCGTTGTTGCTCTGGTCAAACAACCGGACAAAAGAACTCAACCTATCGGTAAAGTAATCGAAGTGATGGGCGATCATATGGCTCCCGGAATGGAAATTGAGGTGGCTATCCGTGCCTATGATCTGCCCACAGACTGGCCAGAGGCAGTAGAAGAGCAGATTGCGGATCTAAGCCCCGAGGTTGATGAAAAGGATAAACAACCGAAAACATATCCTCGAACCGATCTGAGGGCATTACCCCTTGTCACTATCGATGGAGAGGATGCCCGCGACTTTGATGATGCCGTTTATTGTGAGCGATCAGGAAAAGGCTGGCGCCTGATTGTTGCCATTGCCGATGTTTCTCATTACGTAAAAACAGGCACACCGCTAGATCAGGAAGCCCACAAGCGTGGTACATCAGTCTATTTTCCTGATCGTGTGATTCCCATGTTGCCTGAAATTCTATCTAACGGACTCTGTTCATTGAACCCCGATGTTGATCGACTCTGCATGGTTTGTGAGATGCAGGTTGATGCAGAGGGTCAGGTCAAACGGCATCGCTTTTTTGAAGGTGTAATGCGATCTGCTGCACGACTGACCTACGAAAAGATGGCTGCCATTGTAATCGACAAGGATACTGTACTACGCAAGGAATATAAGCATATCGTTTCGCATCTCGATGATCTCTATTCACTCTATAAGCTGTTCAGAAAAAATCGTGAGAAACGTGGCGCTATTGATTTCGATACCACAGAAACCCGGATCATTTTTGGTGATGACAGGAAGATTGAAAGAATTGAGCCTCTGATACGAAATGATGCCCATAAACTGATCGAGGAGTTCATGGTCGCAGCCAACGTTTGTGCAGCCAAATTCATGCTGAAGAACAAAATTCCATCACTCTATCGCATTCATGAAGCACCTGATCCAGACAAGATTAACGATACACGGACTTTTCTCAACAGCCTTGGTCTCAAACTTGGGGGTGGGGACAAACCAACGGCAAAGGACTTTGCCAGACTACTGAAACAGGCAGAGGGCAGGGAAGATGCCCACCTGATCCAGACCATTTTGCTTCGCACCATGCGTCTTGCCGTTTACAGCCCGGATAATATTGGGCACTTCGGTTTGGCATTCGATGCCTATACTCACTTTACTTCGCCCATTCGGCGGTATCCTGATTTGCTTGTTCACCGGGCCATCAGACATATAATCCGGCATGGCGATCCTGCACAATATCACTACAGCTACAGTGATATGCAGAACTTTGGCGATCACTGCTCCATGACCGAACGTCGTGCCGATGAGGCTACACGAGATGCTGTTAGCTGGTTGAAGTGTGAATACATGATGGATAAGGTTGGAGAAGAGTTCGATGGTGTGATCACGGCAGTGACTTCATTTGGGTTGTTTGTGGAGCTCGATGATATCTTTGTCGAAGGACTGGTGCATGTGACCGCCCTAAAACATGATTATTATCAATTCGATCCTATTCACTTTTGTCTCAAGGGTGAACGTACCGGCAGAGTTTATCGTCTTGCCAACAAGATTAGAGTCAAAGTTGTACGTGTCGATCTGGATGATAAGAAGATCGACTTTGAACTGGCAGAGAAACCCCAAAAAACAACCAGCAAAAAGCGCCGTCGCAAAAACTTTTAAAGATGCGTTTGCCAGACTTTTCTGATGAGTCTGACTACTCCTGAACGTTGGTCGAGAGTGAAGGTGACAATTCCTAAATTTATTTTGTACGAATAGCTTTTATGAACTGAAATCAGTTCTACTTACCGGAAATAGAATTCTAAGAGTACCCTGAAATGCATAGGAGAACTATCATTGGTGTGGTAATCCGGCCAATTTGAATATCTCATTAACCGCTTGATCAAATGCAGACACTTTAAGAGCTGAGTGCTAGGCTTAGTCATGAACAGGTGTTCGATTGTCTCATGCACGCCATTCTTTCCTGAAAGACACTTCGATTACCTCAAAGAGGGGATTGTATTTCGGCCATGACTGATTTTTTCATTTCCTATGCCAGAGAAGATAAGCCGTTTGTAGAACGACTTTATTCTGTACTTGATGAAAAAGGATACGAATCCTGGGTTGACTGGGAAGGGATCCCACCCAGTGCCGAATGGATGCAGGAGATCAAGACAGCGATTGATGCGGCGGATTGTTTTGTTTTTATTATCAGTCCGGACTCAATTTCATCAGAAATCTGTCGTCTTGAACTTGAACATGCCATCTGCAGGAACAAACGTCTGCTGCCCGTTCTCTATAAAGAAACTGAGACCGCAAAAATTCCTCGTGAGGTTGCGAGTATCAACTGGCTTTTCATTCAGGAATCAGATGATCTTGATTCTTCCGTCAACAAGTTTATCGAAACCATCAATACCGATCTGGAACGTGTTCGAACACATACGCGTCTGACAGTCCGTGCAGCTGAATGGCAAGCCAATGAAAAGGATGAGAGCTTATTGCTACGTGGACGCGATCTGAATGAAGCAGAACAATGGCAGACAAAATCTATGGAGGGTGAGCCGTTACCAACACGAAGTCAGATCGACTTTATCAAAAGCAGCCGAGAAGCTGCCAACAACAGACAACGCAAAATCCTGATTTCGGTTGTCGCAGGATTCTTGTTGATGACGATACTGGCTATTTTCGCTTGGAGCCAACGTGGTATAGCTATCGATCAACGTAATCAGGCCGAACAGGCTCGATCAGAAGCCGAGCATCGATTGCTGCTGTCAACGGCACAGGTTTTGGCGGGTGAGGCGCCTGTTCAACAAAATGCGGATAAAGATGAACGTGCAGTTCTGTTGGCACGTCAGGCCTGGTTATTTAACCAGCGCGCAAACGGTCAGGTCATTGCACAAATTGATGATGCGCTGCGAAAAGTGCTGAGCAAGCCCTATTTTAGCACGGTACTCAACTATCATACAGATATAGTCAGGGCGGTCGCCTTCAGTCCGGATGGAGTGTATTTTTTAACAGCAGGAAAGGATAAAAACATTGCTCTGTGGAAATGTGATCAATTAAGTCATCCCCTGGCTGTATTCAAGGGGCATAAAGGGGCGATCACAGGAGTAAAATTCATTGCAAATGGCCAGCAGTTTGTCTCATCCAGTGCGGACGGAACGATCAAGTTCTGGTCACGGGAGAACCCGGAAAAACCGATCAAAACACTCGATAGTGGTACAAAAGAATCCTTTGGAGAACTGGCCGTCAATAAAGACGAAAATATGATCGCCGCCGGTGGGAGACATACTGTACGGATCTGGCGTCTAGAGGGTGACAAGACATTACTTGAATCTTTGAATCTGGCCGGTGGGTTTGGTGCTTCACTTGCCTTCAGCCCTGATGGAAAACTACTGGTCTCTGGCACACTGGATGGTCGCATTCGGATCTGGAAAACGGACAACCTCAATAAACCGCCAAAAGTACTGGATCCTGATGCAGGCGGACTTTTATCACTGGCTTTCAGTCCTGATGGTAAAAAACTTGCGGCAGCTCCGGCGGGTTTGAATGTTGTGTTATACGATATGAAACACCTGAATCAACGGCCAACGCTGCTTAAAGGACACAATGACTGGATCAACACCGTCATCTTTAGCCCCGATGGCAAAAAACTGATCACGGGTAGTGGCGGTGAGATGATGCGTGGCGATAATACCGTCCGGATCTGGGATATCGATCATCCTGATCAGAAACCAGTCATACTGACCGATCATTCATCCAGTATCTATACCGCTGCGATCAGCCCAGATGGCAAAACATTGGTTACCGGGAGCAAAGATCGAACAGCACGTGTATGGAATCTTGTAGAACCTTATGCTCAACCAACGCGTCTTACAGGTCATATAGCACCAGTCTGGGATGTGGCGTGGAACCCGGATGGCGAAACACTGGCTTCGGTAGCGGGTAGTTTTTTTGCCACGGGTGATTTTACTGATCCCAATGCAGAAAATCGTAATCTGCATTTCTGGAAACCAAACATCAAGGGTTCTCCGCCCGTTGTTTTTCTCGGTCAGGGAGATATTGATCATCGAGTTCAGTTCAGCAAAAAGGGTAGCCTCTTAGGTGATTTGTCTTATTACCTGAATTATAAAAAAGAGCAGCCAAGGTGGACACTGGCCACTCTGGATCAAATCTACGCAAAAAAAGCTCGCGGACGCTTCAGTGTCAAAACAACTGTCGCACTCAGTCCAGACGGTCAATGGGTTGCCAGTTTGACCCGTGGAAATAATGTTAGCCTCGTCAATCTGTCTGATCAGTCAGAAAGGCCGATCATCCTCAAAAACGGGCAGGGGAAATTGGCAATCCTCGAATTCAGTCATAATGGTAAGTTGCTCGCAGCAGGCAGTGAAAAAGGAACTGTACTAATCTGGGATATTCAACATCCGGATCATGCTCCCAAACTGTTGGATGATCACCGAGGCAAGATAGTGACGCTGGCTTTCAGTCAGAATGATCAATTACTGGCGGCTGCTGGCAAGCAAAAGATCGTTCTGGTCTGGAAACTGGATGAGACCGGGTCAGCACCGTTACGCCTGAAAGGGCCAGAGTCCTGGATCCTGTCATTGGCATTTACAAAAGATGACAAACGACTGGCCGTTGCATCAATGGACAAGACAATACGCCTATGGATGCTGTCAAATCCTTTTGCATCGCCTGTCGTGTTGCATGGTCATCAGAATGCTGTCAGGAGTATTGCCTTCAGGCCAGATGGTAAAATACTTGCGTCTGGATCCGATGACAAGAATATTTTGTTGTGGCGTTATGACACGACAGATCTTGCCGATCACGTTTGTAAAATCGTTGGCCGTAATCTGACGCTGACTGAATGGAACCAGTTTGTCGGTTCGCATTATCCTTATGAAAAGACCTGTTCAGAAGTGCCCGTACACAACAGTCTCGAACAGCAAGCCCGTGATCTGGCTCAACATGGTGATCTTGAGAAGTCACAACAACTGTTATCGCACATAAAAACACTTGATCCTGACTATCAGAAAGATCCTTCGAGCCAGCCTGGAAAATGGTATGCAAGGTATCTGCTGAAATCAGGGCACGAAGCAGCAAAGGCCGGGAAACTTGAAGAGGCGATCGCAAGTTATCAACTTGCCTTACACCATGACCTCGATCTAAAGATTGAGCCAGAAATTGAAGCAGGTCGGCAAGCCGCGCAGGTGAAATTGCAGAAGGGTGATCAACTTGCTGAGGATGGAAAGTTTGATGAGGCAGTCGAACATTATCAACAGGCACTGATGATTGATAAAACCCTTTCATTTGAACCGCAACTTCGAGCTGGGAAACTGGTCGCACCAAAAATCCTGCAGAAGGCAAAAAGTCTGGCACAACAACAAAAAATTGATCAGGCTATCACTAAATTTGAACATGCAAGAGAGCTGGATCCGGAGCTTGATATTGATCCGGTGACAGAAGCAGGGCGACTGGCAGCACCATCGATCAGGTATTCGGCAAACCGTAAAGCACAAGCAGGGGCTCTCGATGAAGCATTGGCTTTGTATAAGGAAGCATTGCGACTCGATCCTTCAATCAAGATCGATCCCC